>Ga0210043_1000066_pt1 | contig 116757 bp, 151 predicted proteins | sample CryGeymet201501t_FD_183990 | JGI IMG/M metagenome (GOLD analysis project Ga0210043, IMG submission 183990) | Groundwater microbial communities from Crystal Geyser aquifers in Utah, USA - Crystal Geyser metaG 2015-01t (SPAdes) (version 2) | ecosystem: Environmental > Aquatic > Deep subsurface >...
TCCAGGGGAGTTTGGCTCTTCATCAGTCAGGTTCTCTATTTCTTTGTTTTCGATTATTCCGGAAAATGTGAAAGCCACAGCCATCCTGGATTCAGGGCAGGCATGCCAGTTTGACGACCTCCCTGTGAGATGCGAGCCTGAAGGGACTCTATCATTTGAGTGCGGGAATGGAATATGCGAGCCAGGAGAAAATGAGTTGACTTGCCCACAGGACTGCCAAGGACAACTGTCTTCATGCCAGAATAATTTTGGAATAGTCAGACTAAATGATTTCGAGGACGGATGTACGAGAGTCAGGAACGGACTGATTAATTCGGATATAGAACCAATTCCAAATATTGGATTTCATTCAGTGGGCAGTTCTCACCTGCCTGCAACTTCGATTATTGGAGCAAAATTTCATAGGTCTATAGTTTCATGGCATACGGTGTATGATGAGAATGGACAGCTTAAACAGAACTTATTTGATAACGCAGAAGAGGCATATAATAGCATGGATACCAAAATCTTACTTACTGTTAGGCCAAATCACCCTAATAAAAGCACTTGTGGTTATCAAATTGGAGAGAGGAGCATTGATGAAAGGGATTCCTATCCTAAGAATGAGACGGAATGGACTGAATATGTTAAGTTTGTAGTGGATAGATACTATGTGCAGCCTGTAAATAACGGGCAGGAGTCTGTTCTTGCAGGAATACAATTAGGGAATGAATGGGGACATCAGTTTGTTGTAAATACAACTAACAATCCAACCTGCAATCCTGGTCTTACCAGCAATCAGGAGAAATCAGATAGCATGATTAAGCTAATGAATTTAACTTATTCTGCAATTCAGGAAGCCCAGGAGAATTTAAATCCTGGAGAGAAAAAACTGCCAATGCTGACTTTTGGAGTTACTGGGGGAGATAATTTTGCTTTAAAAAGGGGATACAATCTTGAAGGCATGACTTATAATGGGTTTTTGGAAACTGGAGTCAGAATCAATACCCCTGAAGATGTCAGCGAAAGTTTTGTTTTGGGCACTGAAAGATTCATAATAGATTCCGCTCCATATTATGACTACCTGGATATCCACTTTAGGTCAAATTATTATCAAGACCATGGATATATCGCACAGTGGGCAAGAGATTTATGGGACAATAATAGTATCACAGGCAAGGGACTTTCATCTACAGAATATGGTGGACCATTTTACTTTTATACTACAGATTATCAGAAATACCTAATACCTGCTTCGCTTTCGCATTCATCTTTTCAGGGATTTGATGCAATTGCCTGGGCTTCATGGGTGCCTGCAAGAATGCTTAGCGCTGCCGCCAATTTTGGGCTTGAGGCAATGACTACCTTTGATGGAAATCCAAGGCAGTATGCCAGAGAAGGATATAAAAGATTTACAGATAACTCTACAGGATACGAAAAAATCCGTCTTGTCGGCTCGGACACTTATGTTTTCCTTGATGCAAACAATATTGAAATTGGGAGAATAAATATAAGCGAGAATGTGCCTGCAATACCAAGCACGTATGAGCAGTGCTCTGATGGGCTGGATAATGATAATGATGGCCTTGTTGATGGTTTGGATGACTATTGTGGCGATGAATATTTCAGTAGTAATGGCGGGGTGGATGTTGAATTCAATGGGACAGGGATTTACTTTTAATAGGAAAGGATTGTCGGGAATAATTACTGTAATTCTTATTATCCTCATATCAATCATAGGCATCTCAATCATATGGCTTTTTGTGCAGCCTGCAATTGTTGATATAATTGGGAGCGGAGGTGAGAGCGGGGAAATACAGAAGTTCCCTGAATGCCTGGATAACCGTCTTGAGGTTTCCGGATGCGGAGCCATGGAATCGGGATATTATGAGGTCGTTGTTAAAAGATTTGGAGAGGGTGAAATCAGTGAAATTGTTTTTAAATTTACAACAGCAAATGATGAATTTACGATAAGAAACGATACTGTTCCAGGGGCTTTTGGCTCTGCCAAATACAGATTCAATCTTTCTTCTTATACCCTTGAAACAATAGAAAGTGTTGAAGTTGCACCAATATTGGATGTAGGAGCATGTGAATTCTCTTCTGGAAAAAGCTGTGGCGGAGTAATAACCCAGGAAGGATTTTGCGGCGATGGTGAAATAAATGAAGGGGAGCTATGCGACGGAGAAAATTTAAGAGAGCTGACGTGCGAGGACTTGGATTATATTTCAGGAATATTAAGCTGTAATCTTGATTGCACATTCAACGTCACTCAATGCATGGATACAGGAATAAGAACTGATGAAGACTATCTTCTTGACGCAGATGTGAACGTATTCTTAGGAAGCAATGGAGAAACATTTACTGTTGATTATCAGGGAATGAGATTAAGGCAGAATTATTCTGATGAGGCTTTTTACTCTGATAGTTCAGGAGCATTAGAAATAAGCTATGACATTATTGAGCAAAGAGGTGGAGTGGATGTTGTTTACTGGGTTTACAACCCAACCCAATCCACGCAAAGAGTTCCTGAATTCAGGATTGACGGAATACTTATTTCCAGGAACATTAATGATAATGTACAATACCTGAAAACAAAGAGCTCTGCAGGATTCCAGAATATTGATCCCGTAAATCTTACTTACATAGACAGATACTATCCTACAAATTATTATTCTCCTGTGATTGTCTTGAGAGACAAAGATTACACTGCAGGCTCTTCATTGCAATATCCTTATCTTGATTATAAGCAGAGTGTAAGAAGCTCTTTGACTCTCATTAGCAATCAGAACTCACCAAGATATAATACCTGGAGCCATAGATACAGAGATTTTACCACAGAACCTGATGGGGCCAATGCTTTGCTGCAGCCTTCCGATAACCTGACTTATACTTTATCCTTGAGATTTTCAGAGCCGAGAAACTGGATTTTCACTTTGTATCCTTATAAGCAGTATTTCAATTCCCTTTATGGAGCAAGTTCCGGAAGCATTTCAGATAGGGATAGAAGGCCAGTTCTTGGAAAGCAGCTTGGTGATTCTGGAGGTACGAATTGTAATGCCGGAAATCAGAGATGTTACAGGAACTTCTTTAATGTTGGAAGAGTTGATAACCTGGGATGGGGACCTTTTACTGACTGGTTTATATCCACGGCATTAACAAACAATTATGAAAGAGTCCTTATCTGGACACCCGGAGGGGTATTCAATGAATCTAGAGGACTAAATTATCCCCCTCAATTTATGTCTGACTGGCTGCCATATGTTGCCGGCACCGACGGGAACTTTACAAAATATGCACAGAACGGCATTGAATTAGGATTTTGGTGGGGCAGAAGCAATGAAATCCCTGTTCCTGTGCAATGGAATCCATCTAACCTGGAAAATGCAGACTATGAAAATCCGGCGCACATCACCTTCCTGACAAATGAACTGGAAATAGCGGAACAAAGGGGGGCACGAATGATTGGGCTTGATGCATTCACGCAGATGCCTGTCTATCAGAGAGTTTTATGGATCGACGACATGAAAAGAAATGCCCCTAACATGGTTTTCACGCATGAATCAACAGGGCCGGACATCATGCATAGAAAGCTGGCGAACCACGCGGACCCTGCAACCTGGGGAGATATAAACGCCCCAGATTTGCTAGCATGGTATCTGAACCCTGACAGCGAGATATATGTCCTTGGCAGAGGGGCTTATAACAATCTTGCATTTATGCAGGAGATGTCAAAGTGGGGCTTTACTCCTAATCCTAAGGATATTTATGATTTAGATGCCAATCAAATTTACGTGGATTTGATAGAGTGCTTTGACGGAATTGACAATGATAATGACGGATATACTGATATTTACGACTTAGACTCTTGCGTGGATGAAACCGGAACGAGTGAGAATTAAGTATCATCAATTTTAAATAGTTTAAAGCCAGACTTATTTTATGAGAGAGAGGAGAAGGAAGGACAATCAGCTAGTTTTTCATCTGTCAATTATTTTTGTCCTTTTGATTGGAATAATCTTTTTTGTCTTGAAAACGGAGATTTTGCAGAAAAGCCCATTTCAAGCGGATGTTGCTGATACCGATTCGAGATATCTTTATAATGCGAATGTTGATATAATTACCAAGAGCAACGGCTTGAAGACATTCACTGTTGATTATCAGGGGAGGAGATTAAGGCAGAATTATTCTGATGAGACATTCTATGCAGATAGAAGTGGGGGCAATGTTGTTATCACATATGATATCGTCAGGCAGATAGGAGGAGTGGATGTTGTTTACACTGTCAGAAATCCTACTCAATCTCCGCAGAGAATGCCGGAATTAAAGATTGATGGCATATTGAATACAAACAATCAGGGCGGAAATCCTGAATATTACAAGGCAAAGAATTCTGCAGGATTTCAAATCATGGATTTAGCTTCAGGAAGAGTTAATTTTATTGATTCTTACTATCCGAGTAATTATTATTCCCCTGTTGTTATTATGAGAGATAAGGAATTTGTCTCCGGGTCTTCAATCCAATATCCTTATTTTGATTACAAGCAGAATGTGATGACCACTCTGTCCATGAACAATAACGCCAACTCTCCGCGTTACAAAACCTGGAGCCATAGATACAGAGAATTTAATGATGCTACTTTATTTGAATCGGGGCCTAATGCAATGGTAAATCCTGGAGAGGAGTTAACTTATAAAATAAGTTTGAGATTTTCAGAGCCGAGGAACTGGATTTTCACTTTGTATCCTTACAAGAGGTATTTTGAAAGCCTGTATGGCAGGGATTCAGGGAATGTGAACAACCGAAACCTTGTTCCAATAAGAGGAGTGCAGATAGGCGATGGGTTATTAGTTGGCCCTGAAAATCCAAGAGGATACAGATGGATTACAAATCAATATGGGAGAATTGACATAAAAGGATGGGGGCCGTTTACAGACTGGTTTATACAGGATACAAAAGATTTAGGATACAGGAGAATTATGATCTGGCTGCCTTCCGGAGCTTATGAGAATAGATCAAATAATTTCCCACCTCAGTTTATGACTCAATGGGCTCCAAATGTAAGTGATACCGATGGTAATTTCACAAAATATGCTGCTAATGGAATTGAGCTTGGATTTTGGTGGGGAAACAGCAATAAAGTTCCTGTTCCAAATGTCTGGGAGCCAAGGACTCTTGTGTTTTCAGATTACAACAATCAATCACATAAAATTTTCCTTACAACAGAGGTGGTTTTTGCGGCCAGAAGAGGGACAGAATTCATTGGCCTGGATAAATTTACGCAGATGCCCGTCTATCAGAGAGTTTTGTGGCTTGAAGATATGAGAAGGATTGCACCTGGAGTAGGGTTTGCTCATGAGAGCCCTGGGCCTGATTTAATCCATAGAAGAATGTCCAATATTGGAGCCCCTTCTGTCTTTGGAAATGTTCCTGATGTTGATTTGCTAGCATGGTATCTGAACCCAAGCGCTACAATATATATCATAGGGGATGGGGATTATTCAAACGTTGAATTTTTAAGAAATATGACAAAGTGGGGATACACTCCTGTTCCGAAAGATACTAATATCGCCGTCAGCGAATTCAGCAGGCCACTCATAGGCTGCAACGATGGCATTGACCAAAGGGAAGACGGCATGATGGATTACTATGATTGCGGATGCCTCGCAGGCCATAGTATAGAGACGGGAAGCGTTAGTTGTTTGGATAGAGATTGAGAATTTGGCGAGACAGACGAGTGAAGATAAGATTTATAAGCTATAGCTTCTATGGATTCTATAGATAAAATGGGAATAACAACAATACAATTAAGTGATGAAACAAAGAAGAAGATTGCCTCTTTTGGTGACAAGAGCGAGAGCTATGATACTATATTGAGAAGAATTTATGATTTAGCTGTCAAGGAGCAAATTAGACACTTTCTAATGTCTGACGAGGGATATATTTCAATAGAAGAAGCTATTAAAGAGCTTGATAAAAAATGGCCCAGGTCAAAATAGCTCCTTCTTTGTTTCAGGAAATTCAGAATAAATTTAAAGGTGAAGCCCATAAAATAATTGACTTGCTTGAGACCCTGGAAGAGAGCCCGCATAAAGGAAAGATTGTGGGACAAGTTGGAGGGATTTTGATTAAAGAACTAAAGTATAAGGGTTTTAGATTTTACTTTATTGTTGATGGACACATGCTAAAAGTTCTTGGTGCTGAAGAACTCAAGGAACTGCTGATACATTTTGTAAGAATGTCTGACAAGAAAGACCAACAAAAAACAATTAATGAGATAAAGAAGGTTTTAATGAAGCTCGAGGAGTTTTGATTGTGCGTGAGTAATGAGAAATTAGTTTTTAAGTACGAGAACAAGGCTAAGCAATGCTAAAATCCCGGTTAGCGCTAAAAATACAGAAAAGATTAGGGAAAATATCATGGGGCTAGGGAGAGCCATATTTGAGAAAACGTTTTTCCAGTCGAGTTCGATAGAAGACATTATTAAATTTATATATGAAGAAAATGCTAAAACAATTGTAGCTACACATATTGAGAGAGTTATTTTATTTTGTCTTTTCTCTGCATTATCTCTTTGCTCTAATTCTTCTAATTTTGTGAGGTAATCTACTCCTGCGGGCAATATCCTCAGCTCCTCCGCTCCATTCATTAGTGTAGGCAAATAGTTGCTATAGATTACCTTCACCTTCTTGCTGTCAATCAAATAGTTTACAATCTGCAGTAACTCCTTATTCAACTCCAATTTAAGGGACTTAGCCAATCTTTCTGTTGGAACAGAAACCATTTCTTTTTCTAACATCCTCAAAACCCTTATGACTGATTTTCTTTCCATAAAATTCTAGTAGATAATAGGTTTATATGGTTTTCGGACATGTTTCAAAATAAATAAATTTTTATAAGTGTAAAATAACAAAATTAATGGATTGGCCTTATTTAGCAGGGTTTTTTGATGGAGAGGGAAATATTCATTTCAATAAAATCGCAAATAAGTCTTATCAGGTTCTTTGCAGAATGTATAGTTCAAATGAAGAAGTTCTATTAAGGATTAGAAATTTTTTAGGATTTGGAAACTTGTATAAGAAAAAATCTACAGGGATGTGTGAATTGACTATCTCCAATAAGGAGAACAATCTTTTATTTTTGAAATCGATTCATCCTTATAGTATTATAAAAAAGCAGACAATTGAGTTTGTTTTAGGAAATTACGATTTTAAGAGAGGTAAAAACAATCTGAATTTTGACATTTCTGCTTTCCATAAATTGATTACAAGGAAAAATAGAGAAAGATTTTATAGAGATTGGTGAGTTTTTTTATGTTTATATCTCTCCTATTAACTAGCTTAACCATACCTAAAATGTAGTCCTAATTTCGACGCAAGATTTAAATACCTACAATTTCAGATTAAAGCATTAAGATGTTAACTTTGATGAGTGCCTTAATGTTTATCGTCGGTAAAACAGAGGATTACCGGCAAATGCATACGTTAAGGCATGAGGTATGCAAGATTATCACGAGATAATCCCCTAATTATATTTCTAGGAGGCGAGTGCCGTTAACAGGAAAGCTGTTGATAACTAAATCCAGTTGATCCTGCTGGCGGTTGCGGCTATCTGGTTTGCGCTTAGACATGCAAGTCTTTTTGTTTTTTCGGAAATGAAGGGCAAACTGCTCAGTAACACGTAGCTAATCTGCCCTCATGCTGGCCATACCCTCGGGAAACTGAGGTTAATAGCCAATAGGAGATAGTGGCTGGAATGCACAATCTCTCAAATTTAGTGTGAGGATGAGGCTGCGGCGGATTAGGTTGTTGGCGGGGTAATGGCCCACCAAGCCGATGATCCGTAAGGGCTTTTAGCGAAGGGGCCCTGAGAGGGAGTCTGAGACACTACTCCCAGCCCTACGGGGTGCAGCAGTCGGGAATTTTTTGCAATGCGCGAAAGCGTGACAGAGCGAGCCAGAGTGCTTTTCCGTATTGGAAAAGCTTTTGTGAGATGTAAAAAGTCTCACGAATAAGGACTGGGCAAGACTGGTGCCAGCCGCCGCGGTAATACCAGCGGTCCAAGTCGCAACCACATTTATTGGGTCTAAAACATCCGTAGCTTGCTGTATAAGTCCCTTGTGAAATCCGGCTTCTTAAGAGTCGAAGGGCGAGGGATACTGTATGGCTAGAGACCGGGAGATGTAAGGAGTACGGATAGAGTAGCGGTTAAATGTGTTGATCCTATCTGGACTAACGATAGCGAAGGCACCTTACAAGAACGGATCTGACAGTGAGGGATGAAGGCTAGGGGCGCAAAACGGATTAGATACCCGTGTAGTCCTAGCAGTAAACACTGCACACTAAACATTGGGGCCTCTTCGAGAGGTTTCAGTGCTGTAGCGAAGGCGTAGAGTGTGCTACCTGGGAAGTATAGTCGCAAGGCCGAAACTTAAAGGAATAGGCGGGGGAGCATACATCGAGTGACGCGTGCGGTTCAATTAGATTCCACACCGTGAACCTCACCAGGACCGACAGCAGGATGAAGGTCAGTCTGAAGGGCTTACCTGACACGCTGAGAGGAGATGCATGGCCGACGTCAGCCTGTGCCGTGAGGTGACCAGTTAAATCTGGTAACAGGCGAGACCCCTGTGCATATTTACTAATTGTACAATATGCAGACTGCCTGCGCTAAGTAGGAGGAAGGTGGGGGCTACGTTAGGTGAGTACGTCCCGAATGCCCTGGGCAACACGCGCGCGGCAATGCCAAATTCAAAGGGCTGCAACACCGAGAGGTGGAGCTAATCTCATAAACTTTGGCCTAGTTCAGATTGAGGGTTGCAACTCACCCTCATGACGCTGGAATTCGTAGTAATCGGGTTTTATCAGAGCCCGGTGAATAAGTCCCTGTTCCTTGCACTCACCGAAAGAAATGTGCTTGGCAGCTTTGTATTCTAATGAGTGAAAATCTCATAATTATTTTTCAAACCGAAAGTGCAGAAAGATAATTTAGTCGAGAGCAGGCTTAATCAGTAATGATTACGCTGGAGGGCTTAAGACAAAATTCAGCCTAGTATGGAGCAATCCATGTTTTACAATAACGATCGATGACACCTAATTGGGTCGGTGGTAGGTGGAAATCGGAAAAAAATCGTTACCTGGATGAATGAAAAAGAAGACAAAGTGACCCAAGGAGATCCTACTTTAATTTTTGAGTTAAAACACAAATTTAAAGAGGAAGTCAGCCTAATTCATAGTACCTGAAAAAGGGAAGGAGTTAGACCTTAATGCTATCAGAGGATTATATAATCGGCTTAGTGGATGGAGAAGGATCTTTTTACGTTAGATTGAATGAAGATATTCGACGAAGAAATAAAGTTGAATTAAAATTTAGCGTAAAGCTTCGACATCAAGATAAGGAAATTCTCGAAGAACTTCAAAAATCTTTTGGATGCGGAAAAATCTATCTTCAAAAAGATAGGAGACCGAACCATACAGATTGTTATAGATTTGAAGTTAATAATAAAAAGGATATCGCTGAAAAAGTGATTCCTTTTTTTGAGAAGAATCCTCCTAAGATACAAAGCCGAAAAAAAGATTTTGACTTGTTCAAGCAGATAGCAGATCTGTCTCAAATGACAGAGCTGAATATGGAAAAAATTAATCTTCTTAAACAAGAAATGCATTGGGGGCTCGCAGTATACGGGAAAACCGTTCGTACTGTGGGGAACCAGTAACTAATCAGACGAAATTAGTGAAAAGGAAATGCCCGTCAAACCAACCGAGTTTTGCCTTGGCGAGGCCCGTCAGGGACGAACCTCGGTAAGACAAGGTAGGTTAAGTCGTCACAAGGTCACCGTAGGGGAACCTGCGGTGGGATCACCTCCTAAAAAACAATATAATATCATTATCAATGAGGATATTCTTGCATACCATACATCTTATAAAATGAATTTCCCGTCGAAGATGGGAAAGGATGCAACACAATAAGTTGCGAAAGACCGAGGAGCAGTTTGCGCGAAACAAAGCAAATTTTTAAAAACCATACAAACGACTGATGGGTTAAGGGCCCGTAGTCTAATGGTAAAATAGCTCGTTTGCACCGAGCAGCTCCGCGTTCGATTCGCGGCGGGTCCACTTTTCTAAGTGGATTAAAGGATATAAGAAAATGAAATTCAGACAATACAGAGTAGAAGGCAGAGTTCCTACCGAAGGTCATGAAGATGGCGCAACTGCACTTTATGTTGCTACCAGCGAGGTTCAAGCAAAAATGCTGGCCCTCGAGGATGGGATGATTGCTCCGCTTTCAGCAAGAGACCTTGGAAGGAATACCTTGCGGGGTCACGGCATCGGAAGGATAGGGGAGATTAAAGTAGACAGCAGAGAACCTGCGAGCTACGTTTAACAATCACAAATCATATTCACATAAGTGAATCTCGGGGACGAGATAAAACATCTCATCAGGGATGATGTAAAACATCCGAAAATGAGGCGTGCGATGCGAGTCGCATGTCAAGCAGAGTAATTTTCAATGAAGCGAGTAGGCAGGCCACTTAGTGTGTTCGAAGGAACAACTAAAATGGACATCTGATCTTATTAAACTGGCAGATGGATAGCTTGGTTTGGACTGTGATGAAGGACGTGGCAAGCTGCGATAAGCTCGGGCGAGGTGCATGCGACCTTTGAACCCGAGATCTCCGAATGCGACAACGTTCTCTTTATGAGAATGCAGAGATGTAAATATACGCCGGGAATTGAAACATCTTAGTACCGGCAGGAAAAGAAATCAATTGAGATTCCCCCAGTAGCAGCGAGCGAAAAGGGAAGAGGGCAAACCGAATCTTGCTTTGAAAAGAGCGTAGAGATGTGGTGGATGCTAAGCCTAAGTTACTGAGAAAAAGTCCTCTGGAAAGAGGCACCTTAGAGGGTGATAGTCCCGTATTCGAAGGTAATATGGCGGGCTCTAAAAGAGTAGGGCCTCCCAGATAGGAGGTCTGAACACGGCGGGATTAACCGCCAACCCTAAATATGAGTCCAAGTCCGATAGTGAACTTAGTACCGCGAGGGAAAGCTGAAAAGTACCCTTAAAAGGGAGTTAAAAGACTTGAAATCTGTCAGTGACACGATGGTTACGGCATTACGGTGTTGTAACGTACGTTTTGAAAAATGAGCCAAGGAGTTCTTCTAAATGGCGAGGTTAAAATGAAGCCATAGCGAAAGCGAGTGTGAAAGCGCGTGAGTCATTTGGAAGACGACCCGAAACCAGACGATCTATTCGTGGGCAGGCTGAAGTTTCCCGAAAGGGGAATGGAAGGCCGAAGCAGTGTTGTGTGCATGCACTTGTCTGATCTGCGAATAGGGGTGAAAAGCCTATCTAGTTTGGCGATGGCTGGTTCCTGCTGAAATATGCCTTAGTATAGTCTTGTTCAGCTTGTTGGCGGGGTAAAGTACGGATAGGGTTCGCAGGTCCGAAAGGATACGGAACCTCTTCCAACTCCGAACCTGTCAACTGCGTAAAACAGGAATGGGGGGCAGTGCGTAAGGTACTGTTCCGAAACCGGAACAACGGAGACCAGAGTTAAGGTCCCTAAATGTATGTTAAGTGTAACAAACTTGGTCGAAAACCTAAGACAGCGAGGATGTAGGCTCAGAAGCAGCCATCATTTAAAGAAAGCGTAACAGCTCACTTGTTGAGGTTTTTGGCGAGGAAAATGGACGGGGCTAAACATACTACCGATACTCTGGCGGCTCTCGAAAGAGAGTTCGGGTAAGCAGGCGTGGATTCTGCGCAGAAGTTTTCTCGAAAGAGTGGATGGAGCGGGATCCAATGAGAATCTTGGTGGTAGTAAGATCAGATTGCTCTGAGAATGAGCAGCGCCGTAAGAGCAAGGTTTCCTTGGCACTATCGTTTAACCAAGGGTTAGTCGGCGCCTAAGCTATATCTTAACTGCGTATAGCGAATGGACATCCGGTTAATATTCCGGAACTGACTAAGTTCTGTACGTAATTTGCTTCGGGATAGGCAGGTACTCGGAAGGGTGCCTCGTTGCAGAAGACTGTGGATCGTAATGATAAGAAGCAGTCGAATGTAAAGGGAGAAATCTGTTGATTCCTGGGGTCCATGAAAAGTTGCGTATGTAAAACTTAGTTAGCCGTACCCAGAACCGACACTGGTGCTCTGGCTGAGAAGGCTAAGGCGTGAAAGGATAACCTGACTTAGGGAACTCGGCAATCTAGCCCCGTATCTTCGGTATAAGGGGTGTCTATGAACGTCTTTGAATTAAAGGGCGTTTGTAGATCGCAGTGACAAGGACTGCCCGACTGTTTAACAAAAACGTAGCTGGTTGCAAATCCAAAAGGACTAGTATAACCGGTGAGACCTGCCCAGTAGTGGTGTTTCAAACCCTAGTTCAATAGGGCTAAGACCCATCAAACGGCGGGCCTAACTATGAGGCTTGAGCTTGTGGTGAAAATCCACTAAGCTTAATTATGTTAAATAGATTAAACCAAAATAGAGGGCCTCAATAAATTCAGCTATATGCTGGAATAGCATGATGAAATCATGATAGGAAGTTATCGTCGTGAGATGATAATGATTACTGAAAATTTATGATGAAGTGCCAATCAGCAGGAAAGACTTCTTAAGATTTAAGAAGAATCCTCAGAGACTATACGCTGAACACAGATTAGAAGTAATTTGTGATGATATAGTCCAACAAATAATTTTATTTGTGCTTAAGGTAGCGTAATGCCTTGTCGTCTGAATGGCGACGTGCATGAATGGTTTAACGAGGTAGTCGCTGTCCCAAGTCAGAACCTTCTGAACACACTTGATGGTGAACATGCCATCGTCGCCTAGTGGGAAGTGAAGACCTTGTGGACCTTTACTGCAACTTGTTGTTGTGATGCCGAGGGAAGTGCATAGAATAAGTAGGAGCATCGAAGCCATTCCTCCGGGAATGGTGGAGCAAAAGTGTAATACTACTCATTTTTCTTGACATTGCTCACTCGAGAGAGGACAGCAGCAGGCGGGCAGTTTGGCTGGGGTGGCACCCTGCAGAAAAGATATCTGTAGGGCCTAACGACAAGCTCATCCAGGTTGGAAATCTGGAGTGGAGTGCGAGGGCAAAAGCTTGTCTGACTGTATCTTGCACAGCAAGGGATGCAGGAGTGAAAGCTGGGCCTAGCGACCCCACATGCTCTTTTAATAGGAGCTGTGTGTGACAGAAAAGGTACCCCAAGGATAATTGGCTGGTCGCCCCCGATAGTCCATATTGACGGGGCGGTTTGGTGCGTCGCTGTCGGCTCTTCCTATCCTGGTAGTGCACAAGCTACCAAGGGTGTCGGAGTTCACGCGTTAAAAGGGATCGTTAGCTGGGTTAAGAACGTCAAAGGATTAAGCTAACGGTTTTACCAAATCGCAGACTATCAAAAATGCGGCGTTGCATGCGAGAGATCGCATGAAAAATAAAATTGGCTATATCGGTGAAGCCTTTCTGGATTTTAACTGTAACCAGGATGGTAATACCGAGGGAAGTCGTAATTGACCCCGTAGAGACTTAGATTTTCTTAATTGATAGGCATCCGTCAGATGCTGATAAAATCTGGACTTGCTGATAGAGCAGGTAATACGCCAATCTCCTATCTCGAAAGAGAAGGATGAAGGTATAGTCCATACATTGTAAATACATAAGCAATGAGAATATACGCGAGACAGTTTGTATAATATCTACTAGGCGCGTTGTGGTCTGAGTGGAACGATGATCTAGTACGAGAGGAACGATCATTGGGTGCCTCTGGTGAGCGGTTGTTATGAGCAGGCCGCGCAGCTACGCACTGTATGGATAAGTGCTGAAAGCATCTAAGCACGAAGCCATCCGCAAGACGAGACCACTGAGGCCGTCGTAGAAGACGACGTTGATAGAGCTGGTGTGTAAGAACCGAGGTAACGAGGTTTTAAGCGCGCAGCTACTAATAGCCTTATTGATTCAGATGTCCGACTAAGTGCCTGCCTACTATTCATTTTTTAGATAAGATATATTTTTATGGAACTTCAAAAGATTTAGATTGTCCCTGCAAAAATTCTTTCCTTAATTAATAGAATAATAATCCCAAATAAACAATCAAGGATATCAATCCTCCGAGGACAATCCATGCAAAGATTATTGCGAAGAATGCCCTGACCTTGGACATCTTATGCATTATTGACAGGCCTAGAATCATAAGAACAAATGTCCAAATCCATGTTATGAAATTGACTCCCGGAATGAATCCTAATATTATAGAAGGTGTTGCTGCGTATATCCCTGCCGAAAATGTATTTGCGTAGCTTCCTGTGCCCTTAAAAAGTTTTACAAACAGATGAAGGAATCCTGCCGTTATCAACATCAGGATTGGTATTATAATGTAGAGGAAAGCGAAGATTATTCCTGTTAAAGCAGCAGTTATCAGAAATACTGACGCTCCTGCAAGGAATGCGAGCCCGAATTGAGTGAAATAAGATGAAACGTATGCTGAAAGCACAATTGCACCTATAAGAGATGCAATCAATGGAAGGAGAGATATGACAAACCAGTATTTTAGAGCCGGACCTATTCCATCAGATTGTGTTGCACTGAATAGTTCCCCTGGATGTGAAAATGCCTTGCCTATTTTTTTGAATATTCCCGGCTTTTGCCCATCCGTATTCTCCTTTCTCTCAACGGGCATTTTAACCTGCATGTTGGGATGCCGGAACCTTTCTTCCTCGTGCATCTCGTCGTTCTGCATGAATCTCCCCTGATTCCTGTGCTGCTCTATATGATTATCTATTTTTTCAAGGGACTCTGCCTTATTTTTGTGGGAAGCTGGCAGGGAGTTGATAGCATCGTTTATTTCATCTTCCCTGAAGCCGTTGTCCTTAAGGTTTTTTTTCAAAACCTGCACAGAAAAGCCTCTTTCTATTCCTTCCCTGAAGTACCTTACAATGTCAGAGTTTACCATCTTTTTACAATTTAAATAGAGAAATGAACTTTATAAAATCTATGAAGCCGGCTCTTCCTCATAATAGTTATCATAATCTTCCCTTTTTGCTTTCAATCCTTTTATGAAATTCATCCCTAAAAAACCGAGGACAATCATCGCTGAAATTATTGCGAAAGACAGCGTATAAGGCCCGGAGTATTTAATGAAAAGGGCATATTCAAGGAATGCAAGCACAACGAGGCCCATTATAGTTCCCAGGTATGGATTTTTCAGTGTAAACCTTTTATTCCAAGACAAAAAGGATGTGATTAATACAGATGAGATTATGGAGAAGGCTATTTCCATCAGGCCAAATGATTTACCCTGGACATTGATGCTTAGCAGGAGGAAGAAAGAAAGAGGAATTACCAGAAAGATTATCAGAAGTATTAGCGAGGTATAATTAATAAGAAAATGCTTCTCTTTTTTCATCTCTCTTTCAGATTTTCTGGGCATTTTTATTTTAAGAAGGGAAGGTTTAAAAATGTACTTTTCGCTCTTTTTATGAGTCGGGTAGCTGACTTCGGAACAGCCCATTAGATTGGGAAAGATTGAAATGAATCTTTGTTCTGAGGAAGGTCCGGACACCATCGCGAAAGCGATTCGTGCGAGCCATGAAAGTGGCCTGTCGTGAGGCAGAGCTCTGGTATAGAAACGACACAGCTCTCTTTGAGCTATGAACTTTGCAGGGAGCAGAGAGAAGAGAGATTTGCTGGAACGAGCAACTTCGCTGGTGCAAGAGCCCAAGCCGCTCGCTTAGTAGGATGTCAGCAGATTCCGCCTGTCTCCCCGGAGAAACAGGGAATGACAAAATCCGGCCTATTCCCGACTCATTTTTTCATCAAATTTAGGAAGACTCATTCTTAAGGTGCCATTTTCTGTAAGATGAAGATTATACTCTCCTGATTCAATACATTGCAAAAGTTCACTATATATTTTTCTGCTTCCAATCTCTTTTTCAAGAGGAATGGAACGCAGGATATAGGCTCTGGTTCTAACAATAACAACATAAACGTCATCCTTCTCTCTTAGTTCAACAAGCAAGTCAAGAGTACCTTCTTCAGAGGGAACCCTCCCTACTCCTACAGACACATTGTTTATAATTAGAGGCCTTCCATTATTTTTTGACATGCTTTCCTTTGAATTAATCAATATTTAAGATTAATTATTGAAAAAAACAATTATAGCAACTTTTAAAAGCCATTTGTCTCTTCTCTTGACATCGGGAATGTAGCTCAGTGGGAGAGCACACGACTGAAGCTCGTGGTGTCGGGGGTTCGATTCCCTCCATTCCCATTTCTGTATTAACTTAGGATATCAGAAAAATTAAAAATGTGACGGAAAGAAAAACAGCCCTCTCATCTAATTTAGGTTTCTAAAAAAGGCTTGGGGTAAGGTTTATAAAATAAAATCCCTAAAGAAGAGCATGAAAAAAGAGGCAGGGGATAATAGCTTTGGAGTGGCGAGTGTTGTTCTTGGAATATTGAGCATCCTGTCATTGTCAGTGCTTGGAATTATTCTTGGAGCAGTTGGCCTTGTGTTCAGCTTGAAACAGAAAAAAGTTGATAAGAATAAATGGAGCAAAGCAGGAATGATTCTAAACCTTATTGGAATAGTTCTTGGGATATTAGTTATAATATTCTTCTTCAATTACGCATCTAGTTACCTTGCACAGATACAAAACCTACAAGGAGGATATTGATGATACGAAATAAGAGGGCGGCTCTTGAGTTATCTGTTGGGACTATAGTTGTTATTGTTATTGCCTTAATGTTCCTTATCCTTGGAACAGTTCTTGTCAGGAAAGTTATGTGTGGTGCGGTGGACTTGACGGGAGATATTAACAGCAATGTTCAGAGCGAGATAAACAGGCTTTTCGGTTCTTCAGGGGGAGAAGTCCAGTGTGTCGGCTCCGGAGCAGAACCTGTCAAGATGGTTCCAGGAAAGGAGAATGTAGTCTATTGTACTATAAGGGCCCCAGTAAGCCAGAGGTATACTATTGACGTTGTCGATTATGATGGTTTTGATGGAGTTACAAGAGAGCTCATTCAGAGATGGATAAGGACGGATACCTGGACAGGAACTGTTGCTCCGGGTGATGAAGATCCTAAGAAAGTTGTAAGGTTGAGCGTTCCTGATAATGCCCCTGAAGGGGCTTTGTATTTGCAACTCGAGGCAAAGAATGCTAACAATGAAGTGATTTCAACACAGGATTTGGATTTCGAGATAAGCAGAGTAGGATTCTTCAGAAGCGCAATTTGTTAAAATGAGCCAATATTTAGACTTTGTAGACTATAATTATAAGCCGAGCAAGAAAGATATGGTTTGTCTTTTTAGGTTTGAACCACGCAAGGGCGTAAGTGTGAATGAAGCTATTGGGAGAATTGCCGCAGAGTCAAGCAACGGTACGTGGACAGAACTTACAACTTTAAAACCTCATATAAGAAGAATAAGAGCAAGGGCATTTTACCGACGGGGAAATCTGGTAAAGATTGCTTACCCTGATGAATTGTTCGAGGCAGGAAGCATGCCGCAGATTTATTCAGCCATCGCAGGCAATATCTTTGGGATGAAAGCGATAAACAATCTTAGGCTGATGGACATAGACTTTCCTGACTCTATCATGAAAAGCTTCAGGGGGCCTCAGTTTGGAATTGAAGGAGTGAGAAAATTCATGAAAGTTAAGAAAAGGCCTATGACTGCAACTGTTCCGAAGCCAAAAGTTGGAATGACTACCTCTGAACATGCACAAGTGGGTTATGAAGCGTGGACTGGGGGATTAGATTTCCTGAAAGATGATGAAAATCTTACAGACCAGAAATTTAATAGATTTAGCGCGAGGGCAAAATCCTGCGCAAAGATGAGAGACAAGGCTGAAAAGGAGACAGGAGAAAAAAAAGATTACTTCATTAATGTAACAGGAGAAACAAAAGAGATGCTGAAAAGGGCTAAGCTTGCAGCGAATTATGATTTCAGGTATGTAATGTGTGACATAGTAACTACCGGCTGGGCTGGATTGCAGAGTTTAAGGGATGCTACGCAGGATAATAAACAAGCGATTCATGCGCATAGGGCAATGCATGCGACCTTTGACAGAAATCAAAGACATGGAATAACTATGCTTACTCTTGCTAAGTGTGCAAGACTCATTGGGGTTGACAATCTCCATATAGGCACTGTAATAGGAAAGCTTGTCGGAACTAAAGATGAAGTCCTTTCTATAGAAAATGAAATGGAATATCAGAATGTTGAGGAAGAATTCAGGAAGGGAATTTTGCAGGAAAATTGGAGGCAAATAAAACCAGTGTTTCCATGTTCTTCGGGAGGCCTGCATCCGGGGATAGTCCCTGAAATTATAAGAATGCTTGGCAGAGATATAGTTATTCAGGCCGGTGGAGGTGTGCACGGACACCCCTTAGGGACAAAGGGAGGGTCAGAGGCATTGAGGCAAGCAATTGATGCAGAAGTAGAAGGCGAAAAATTAGAAGAATATGCAAAAAGGCCTGGAATGCAATCTTTGAGAATCGCCCTTGAACATTTCGGACATGAAAAGCCGGTTTAGATAAGCTTAAAAGCTAATTTTCTTTGGATTTTACATGAAGGATTATAGGAAATATAAATGGTTTTACACGTCTTCCGGAAAGCTTGTCGTTGGAGGAAAAAGTGATAGCAGCAACGACTCTCTTATCAGGGAGATGAAAGAATCAGGAAAAGATTATTTGACCATGCATACTTCTCATCCTGGAAGCCCATTTACTATCATAATGGATAATCCGGAAAAAGTCAGCAAAGATGATATTGAAGAGTGTGCAACTTATACGGGATGTTTTTCAAGGGCGTGGAAGCAGGGCAGGAAAAGCACAGAAGTCCATGTATTCAAAATATCCCAGCTTGAAAAGAAGAAAGGCATGAAAACAGGCACGTGGGGAATCAGTGGAAAAGCCAAGAACATTAAGGTTGAGCTAAAACTGGCCCTTACTGTGCAGAAGAAAGTTCTAAGGGCGGTCCCGGAAAAGAGTTCGAAAAAAACACTTCTGAAGATTTGCCCTGGAAAAACTGACAAAACGAAGATGCTTGAAAAGATTGCTGTTGAAATAGGAGATGTTAAGGCGGATAGAAATGAGATTCTTGCGGCCTTACCTGCAGGAGGAGTTAAAATCTGTTAAAATGAAGAGCCAGATAAAATTTCAGATAGGAAAGTCAGGAGTGACTGAAGGAGTAATACAAAGCCTGAACAATGCATTCCGGACAAGGAAAACTGTGAGAATCAGCCTTTTACAGTCCTCGGGAAGAGACAGAACAAAGATGAAAGAGATTGCTAACGAGTTAGGCGACAAACTTGCCGGAAATTTCAAGCATACAATAGTGGGATTTACTATTATAATGAAGAAGACAGGGGCGAGGAAACCTGAAAATAAAAGATAAGATTTATAAGGGCTCTTTTTTAGATATCATCACACTCAACTAACATGGATATAAAAAGAATTGAAGCGGGGAAATATAATAAAGCATTAGCTCAAGCGCTGAAAGAAGTCAAGGAATTTAAGGCGCCAGACTGGGTTTCTTTTGTTAAATCAGGAACTCATAGCGAAAGAACAATAGCTGAAGAAGATTTTTGGTATAAAAGAGCTGCGAGCATTCTAAGGCAGGTTTCTATAAGAGGAACTGTCGGGGTTGAAAGATTAAGAACAAGATACGGAGGAAGAAAAGATAGGGGGACCAAGCCCGATGAATTCAGAAAGGCAGGAGGAAAGATTATAAGAATGATTTTACAGCAGGCAGAGGAAGCAGGTTTTCTTGAGAAATCTAAAGGAAAGAAGAAAGGAAGACAGCTGACTGATAAGGGGAAGGAATTTCTTGATGATGTTGCCAGCAAGGCAGGAGAGAAAGAATGAGAGATTATCTTGAGAGAGGAGGCCTTGTAAAAGGCATGAAACCTGGGGAATCTTATTTTACTGTTGAAGGGTTGAGGACTAATTATAATGTTGGACTTATGCAGACGGAAGGAGGGGAGCAGAGAGTGGTAATCGCCCCGGAGGGAGAAGATCCTTTTGTTGTCAGAGTCTGGAAAGAAGGAAACAAGAATAAAATGGCAATCGTTGCAGAGCCTGGCAGGAATATTACACACGAAAATACAGGATTAGGAGAAATTGTAAAATGACAAGACATCACCAGAAAAAAGTTAAGCTTGCAGTTCATAACAGGAGAACAAGATGGGCACCATTCTGGGCGGTTGTGAAGAAGTTTGGACAGGGAAAGAGAAAACACCCAAGTGAGATGACAAAGGTAAGAAGGCACTGGAGAAGAACTAAGCTTAAGATAAAACCAAGAAAAGCGAGGAAGAGCCACTTAGGTTAAATAAAAATGGCAGAAATATCAAAGACAGAGAGAGAATATACTATTCCGCTTAGAAAGCACTGGATGAATAAGTCTAACTACAAAAGAACAAGGGCTGGTGTGATGGCTATAAAGAAGTTTATTGCAAGGCACATGAAAGTTACTGACAGAGACCTGGATAATGTCAGACTCGACAATTATCTTAACAATGAGATGTGGTTCAGGGGAAGCAGAAAACCACCTGCAAAAATTAAGGTCATTGCAAGAAAGGAAGGGGACATTGTCCGAGTTGAGCTGGCTGAAATGCCTGATAAGTGGAAGTTTGCAAAAGCAAGACACGAGAGAAAGAACAAGAAGGCAGAGAAGAAAGCAGTCCTTCCTAAGAAGAAAGAAGAAAAAGAGGATAAGACTGAAAGCGCTGAAGAGAAGAAGGATGAGCAGGAAAAGGCAAAGTCTGTTGCAGTAGCCGGGGAAAAGCAGATGGAGATGCAGGCTAAAACGGACAAGCATGTTGCCAAAGGCAAGGCTCCTCAAATTAAGAGACTGGCACTTAAGAAGTAAATTTATAACTTTTGTTTCTGGATAGTTTTATGGATTTAGCATCAGAAATAAGAAAAAAAGCTAATAAAGAAAAAGCTGCAATCTATCAAAGATTTTTCAAGACGGGCAAAGGAGAGTATGGCGAGGGAGACAAGTTTCTTGGATTGAGTGTCCCTGATTCGAGGGAAATTGCCAAAAGATTTGTGGATTTAGGTTTAAATGAAATCAAAAAGTATCTGGAATCAGAGTGGCATGAAGATAGACTGATTGCCTTGCTTATTTTAGTCGAGAAATATAAGGCAAAAAAGGATTCCGGCATAGTTGATTTTTACCTGGAAAATTTAAAGTATGTTAATAATTGGGATTTGGTTGATTTAACTGCAGATAAAATTCTTGGGGATTATCTTATTGATAAAGATAGGAAAAAAATTTATAGCCTTGTTAAAAGCCAGGATTTATGGGAAAAAAGAGTTGCGATTGTTTCATGCTATCGTTTTATCAGAAACAATGATTTTTCAGATGCATTGAATATATACAAATCTGCCCTTTCAGATAAAAGAGACCTCATCCATAAGGCAGTTGGATGGATGCTGCGCGAGGTTGGAAAAAGAAATGAAAAGATTTTGAAGGATTTTTTACGGGATAACTATTCTGAACTGCCGAGGACAACATTGAGATATGCAATAGAAAGATTTCCGGAAGATGAGAGGAAGGCGTGGCTGAAAGGATTAAGCCCCTAAAAACTTAAGCATTTCAAATACAAGGTAGGCAGGCCATACAATTGATTTTAACACACCAAGCACACCCATCCAGAATCCTGATGCGGTTGAGATATAGTAGATTACAGAACCTATAAATCCAAGACCGTAAAGCGCTCCCCCACCCCCATTCATTTTTGATGAACTGCAGGTGTGCTGCTTATTTTTTTCCATTTTCTTTTTCATTTTTATACAAATCCAGGGGGGTATATAAGTTTTATCTATGGGAAGTATTAAAAGTCCTATTTAAGACAGTTTGTTATGAAAGAAATAAGGGAGTTGCTTGAATTCGGCTTCATAAACATTGACAAGCCGGAAGGGCCTACATCATTTAGCGTCGGACAGTTTGTTAAGAACAAGCTGGGATTAAGAAAGACTGCCCATATGGGAACACTGGACCCTGAAGTTACGGGTGTATTGCCTATAGCTTTAAACAGGGCATGCAAGCTCAATGAAGTATTTATGCACAGGGATAAAAAATATGTTGGGATAATGAGGATGCATGAGAATGTAGATGAAAAAAATCTTGATAAAGAAATTAAGAGTTTTATAGGTAAAATAATCCAGCTTCCTCCTGTGAGAAGCAGAGTGAAAAGACAGGAGAGAGAAAGAGAGATAAAAAGTTTTGAAATTCTAGAGATTGATGGCAGAGATGTATTATTCTTAGCCGATGTGCAGGCCGGCACATACATAAGAAAATTGATTCATGATCTTGGGGAGAAGACAGGAGGAGCGCATATGCTTGAACTTAGAAGAATAAAAGCCGGGGTATTTTCAGAGCCTGTGATAGATATGTATGAATTTGAGAGAGCGGTTGATGCCTGGAAAAAGGGTGATGAATCTCCATTGAGAGAAATTATAATCCCTGCTGAAGAGATGATTAAAAAGGTACTGCCTGTTATTCTGATTGAGGAGGATAAAGTTAAAGACCTCTTGCAGGGAAAACCGGTGCATAAAGGAGACATTGAAGTTGAAGATGAAAGGTTTGCTATATTCTCCGGGGAAAGATTCATAGGAGTTTATAAAAAAGTTGAAGAGGGGGAAATTATAAGTAGAGCAGAGTTTGTGTATAACTGAGGACATTTTAACATGAAAAAAATCAAAGGTTTTTATATATTAAAATTTAAAACAATAAAGAGAAAATTTTAACATGAGGGAATTCATATATTATTCAAGAACAGCACCAACTTCCGGGAAACATGTAGGCGATGATTTGATGAAATCCGGGAGATTGGATATTGCAATTCATACTGTGATTGCCTCATTTTTTCTTAGCCACGGATTAAGGGATGATGTCAAGCTGCACCTGTCCTTTGCCGGCCCGCCTGACCCTGTAAAACATCTGGAGATGATGCCGAATACAGAGGGAAAAACAGGATTTGACAAGATATACCTTAGCAAAAAAGATGTTTCCTGGGTAATAAAAAAGATGCTCTATAAGTACAGGGAGGGGGAGAAGGCGGAGGTTTTTCCGGGCTACTGGATTGAAAAGAAGAGCTTTTTGAAGGTTGTTGAAGAGCTTTATGATGATAACAGGAATTTATATCTCCTTGATGAGAAAGGGGGAGACATAAGAGAGTGCAAAATCGGCAAAGATCCTGTGTTTATCCTTGGAGACCATCTTGGTCTGCCTGGAAAAGAGCTGAAAAGGCTGAAGAGAATATGCACTCCGGTTTCTATAGGAAAAAGGACCTATTTTGCCTCTCAAACACTGGCCATTGTAAATAATGAGATAGACAGAAGAGAGGACAAGGGGGAATTATAACTTCCCATTACCATAATGGTTAAAAACTAATTATTTTCTAAATAAAGATGGTAAAAGGAGTGAGCATCAAGTTTCAAAGCTATCAGGAGACCCTCCCAAAACTTCTGAAGGCAATCGGATTTGATAAAGAGATTAAGAGGCACGAAAGAATAATCCTGAAACCGAACCTGATGGATGGAGTGGAAGGCGGAAGTACAAAGGCAGAATTCGTTGACAAGGTCCTTGGATTTGTAATGTCAAATAAGAATCCGGGAACTGAAGTTTACATAGCTGAGGGGTGCGACGGCTTTGATACCGAAGATATTTTTGACGAATTCGGATACAGGGCGCTGTCAGAAAAATATGGAGTTGGGCTGATAGACCTCAATAATACTGATACTGAATTTGTTGAGAACGATGAGTTCCTTAGATTTGAGGGGATTCATTTTCCAAAGATTATGGAGGGCAGTTTTGTTGTAAGTCTTCCTTATCTGAAGAGGGATGAAGAGCTTTCAGTTTCAGGCGCCCTTGTAAATATGCTGGGGGCATTTCCTGCATCCCACTATAAGGGATTTTTTTCAAAGGGCAAAAGCAAGATAAAAAAATGGCCACTTAAGTATGCAGTCCATGACATACTAAAATGCAAGATGCCTGAGTTTACAATAATTGATGCTTCTGACAAAGGGCATATACTTGCTGGAAGGCCTCTTGATATGGACAAGCAGGCAGTGAAGTCAATGGGTCTTGACTGGAAAGAAATCCCCTACCTGAGGCTTATTGATGAGAGCTTTGAGAACAGGGATAAGAATAAAAGCGAGTGAATCCTTGTAGAATAGAGGTAATTTAAAAACATGAAAAAAAGCAGGAGATTTTTCATTACAGGAAGTGTTCAGCCGGTTCTTTTTAATGCTTATATAAAAGAGAATGCTGATAAATTGGGCGTCAGAGGTTTTGTAAGGACACTTGAAGATAAGAGAATAGAAGTTTTTATTGAGGGGAACCTTGATGCTGTGGATAAGATGTCAGCAATTTGTCGGAGAGGGAGCGAGCACTCAATGATAAAGAATGTTGAGGAAAGGGATTCTAATTTCCAGGGCTTCAGCGAATTTAAAGTCTTAAAAATCTAAAAGTAAAAAAATAATTTTTTCCGGATTTATTCTTTGGAATCTTCAACAGAGTCTTCTTCTGCTGCATCTGCCTGTTCGCTTTCTTCTTCTAAAGCTTTGTCTGATTCCGCAGGAGTTTCGTCTTTGCCACAAACACAACCACAGTTCTCACAATTGCCGCAGCCTTCGCAGATACTTTCCGACTCATTATTACATGTCTTACAAACTGTCATTTTACCTCCTTTTTCCTGAAGAAAAAAGGTTATTTAAAGATAGGGGCTCAATTTTCGGAGCCCTAAAATGCCTCTTTTCAATAGATATTTAAAGAAACAGAATTTAGATTTGTATGGAAAAAAAATGGTGGGTGATTGCAGGCATTTTGATTCTTATTGCTATCTTCTTCTTATCCAGCTATAATAAAATCATGCTTAGTCCTAAGGCTCTGGCCAAGAATGATGGATGTTGGGCTGCCGGAGGAAGCATCGTTCTCCCCCCAATGACTCCTGAAATGACCTCTGCGTGCAATAATTATTGTGATGAACATTTCCCCGGAGAGCCAGGATGCAAAGAAGCTGTTAGTCAATTAAATGAGATTCCCGCAACCTGCTTTGCGGCAAAAGAATGCGTGGAAAAGCATGGGCTGGATGAGAGCGATTTAAACAAGATTTACCCTCCGCAAGATTGTGAGGTGAAAAAAATGAAAGATGGCTCATTTGAGGTAGATATGGATTGTGAGGTCTGTATGTTTACTTTGTTTTCGTGTGTCTGTAAAAATGTCCAACAGTCATAGCCCACTAAAATTATATAAATCCACTTTCTCTTGATTTTACATGGGAAGACAAGATCAGATAATTAATGAAAGATTCAGGAAGATAAAAGAGCTCAAAGAGCAAGGCATAGAACCATATCCCCATAAATATAATGTGAAAGATTTTGCAGGCGACCTGCAGAGCAGGCACAAAAAGCTTGCAAAAGGAAAGAAAGCAGGAAAGGCAAAAATTGCTGGAAGATTAATGAGTTTTAGGGATTTGGGAAAAATTGCTTTTGGCGTATTGAGAGATTATACCGGAGACATACAGATAGTTCTTCAGGACAAGGAAACGAGCGAAAAAATAAAGGGCCTCTTCAAGAAATATATCGATGTTGGCGACTTTCTTGGTATTGAAGGAGATATATCAAGGACGCAGAGAGGAGAGTTGAGCATCGTTGTGAAGAAGATGGAAATTCTCAGCAAGTCCATACTGCCCCTGCCTGAAAAGTGGCATGGCCTGCAAGACAAGGAAGAAAGGTATAGAAAGAGATATCTTGACTTGGTCATGAACCCAAAAGTCAGAGAAGTATTTGAGAAAAGAGAAAAAATTCTTGATGCTATGAGAGATTTTTTGAAAAACAAAAAATTCAAGGAAGTTGAAACCCCTTATCTTCAGACAATTTATGGGGGAGCAAACGCCAAGCCTTTCAAGACGCACCTTAATGCTCTGGATATAGGGCTTTTTCTTGCGATATCCCCAGAACTCTACCTGAAAAGATTAATTGTTGGAGGATACGACAAAGTCTTTACGATAGCAAGAAATTTCAGGAATGAGGGAATTGACAGGTGGCATAACCCAGAGTTCACGATGATGGAGGTTTATGAAGCTTATGCAGACTATAATGACATGATGTGTCTTATGGAAGATATGATTGAATACATATGCAAAAAAGTAAATGGAAGCACGAAGGTAGAATTCAGGGGGAAAACTGTTGATTTTAAGAAGCCATGGCCAAGGATAACTATGGCGCAGGCGATAAAGAAGCATGCAAAGATTGATGTTGAAAAAATGTCTTCAAAGGAGCTTTTTGATTTCATGAAGAAAAATGGGGTGGAAATGAAAGGGGAAGAAACGTGGGGCTGGGCCGTCCAGAGCATCTTTGAGCACTATTGCGAGGAAAAAATTGAGCAGCCAGTTTTTATAATAGACCATCCTCTGGAAACAACTCCTTTATGCAAACTGCACAGAAATGATAAGCTATGCAGGCTGATTGAGAGATACGAGGTGTTCTGCATGGGTGGGGAACTTGCAAATGCATATTCAGAGCTTAATAATCCAATTCTGCAGAGAGAGCTTCTTGAGGAGCAGCAAAAGGCCCTTTCAGGAGGCAATGAAGAAGCTAATCCTTATGACGAGGATTTCATAACTTCTCTTGAAGTCGGAATGCCACCAACCGGAGGGCTTGGAGTTGGGGTAGACAGGCTGGTTATGCTTTTAACCGGGCAGGATTCAATTCGGGACGTGATAATGTTTCCATTTATGAAGCCCGAGAAAAAATAAAAGGAGGTAAAATGGACATAATAATTAAGAGCAAAATAAAGGAGGCTGTGCCTGATTTGAGCGTTTCAGGCGATGTGGCGGAAGCGTTAAACAAAAAAGTCATTAAGATTCTGGATGAAGCAGCCACCAGGGCAAAACTGAATGGCAGAAGGACTTTACAGGCGAGAGACTTATAGATAAGTATTTAACAGGAAAAATATTTTATTGATAATGAAAATAGGAAAGGTTGCTGGGCTTGTGGCTATCCTATTGTTTGTTGTTGCAGGAGTATATCTTTCTGACGGCCCCCGGCAAAGCCCAGAAGCTAATGATGTCGGCTTGAGAGAAAGCTTTGTGTCAGTTTCATGTCCCGGCTCTGAATTATGGTATTCTTTAAGCCAGAAAAACAAGAGAGTCGTGAGTGAGTCAATCGTTAACCCTGGTGCAAGAGAAAAAATTATACTTGTAAAGGACTGCCTCGAATTTGATACTAGTGAAATCGAAGAGGAAATCAGAAATGAGGCTTACAAAGAATGCCAGGGAGAAAATATCCCCAGAGCTTTCTGCAACGGAAAAGACTGCAATTTAGCTGAAGAGAGAATTGAATGCTCTTCAAAGACAAGGGTCTTAAGGACCTCATACATCCAAAACGGAGGGCAGGGAGAGTGCGGGGAATTTAATTCTGGAGAGGAGGATGTTGTAGCCTGCTGTATTCTTGAAGTGGAAGCCTTTGCAGAGGGCGGATGGAAATTTTCTTGTTAAATAAAAGATGTCAAACAAAGCAAAGGGAAGCAGGGTTGAAAGGGAATTATTGAATCTTTTTACAGAAAGGGGATGGAAAGCTGCCCGAGTTGCCGGCTCGGGAACTAATGAAAATACTTTCTGCGATTTGATAGCGGGCAAGAAAGATGTTACGGGGGATGACAGAAAGGGGTATGCAATAGAAATAAAGTCAAGCAAAAAAGACAGAATTTATATTACTAAAAGGCAAATTGAGGACTTCATTGTTTTTTCAGATATCATGGGACTGAAGGCGATAATTGCTGTCAGATTCAACAGGGAAGGATGGATTTTCCTGAATCCAGGAGACATGGAGGATTCTGGAAAGTACTGGGTTGTCAGTCTGAAGAGGGCAAAAGAGAAAGGGCACAAATTCGCGCAATTTTTTGATTAAAATGATTCCACTGGATTACAGCTATATGATTATGAACCTGTTTTTTCTGGCAGGATAGCTTTTTTTCTTTTTAAAATTGAAAGAAATAAGAAAAGAATTGACTCTTATCTCGGTTGGCCTGGGAGTCATGGGCATCTTTCTGAATGTAATTTATATACGCGACTGGTGGATGCCTCTGACCCTATCAGGCAATATTCCTGCAATTGAAGACTTTCTTTATGCCTTCGCAAAGGGAGGTTTTGCTATGGGATTGTTTTGCTGGATTTCAGGGAAGACAAAAAAGGCAGAGATAGACTATAATAAATATGGAGCCATTATAGGAATAGTCTTAGGATTATTTCTTGTCCTTCACTTCTTTTTTGGCTTGAACACATTTATCACGACTACAGCCATCCTCGTCCTTGGACTGATGAGAATTTATTATAAAAGACCTGAAACCATAAAAAGCTCTTTAATCACGGGAGCATTGTTCCTTGCAGCGTCCATTATAATTTATAATCTTGTTGAAATTCTCACTCCCGGATGGCTGGGTTTTTGGTATTTCGAGAATGTACCTGAAATTGTGATTTTAAAAATGCCTTTAGATGATTTAATTTATTATCCTCTTTTTGGAGCAGCAATAGGCCCGATTTATGAATATCTAAAGTTAAGAAGTCTCAACAAATGATTTTGTTATGTACTCGTAGGCGGAATGCGCTGCGGTGCACCCTTCTGCAACCCCTGTAATGAGCTGCTTGAATGGCTTATCAGCCACATCTCCTGCTGCAAAGATGCCAGGAACGTTTGTTGAAGAATCCTTGTGGTCTATTATGATTTCATTTTTCTTGTTCAGCTCAACCCCAAGAGGCTTGGCTAAATCAGATAGGACAAGATGGCCTATAGCAACAAAGATTCCATCAAGCTTAAGTTCGCTGCTTCCGTTGTATTTTTTATCAAGCATAACTGATTCGACAAAGTCCTTTCCCTTAACTTCAGTCAGGTTTGTGTTGGTGATTAATTCTATCTTTTTATTTGCATTCACTCTCTGAAGATTTATTGGCTCCGGGTGAATTTCGTTCCCTCTGTATATAATATAGACCTTTTTTGCATGTTCTGCAAGGACAAGGGCATCTTTTGCCGCAGAATCGCTGCCTCCTATAACCGCAACAGTCTTGTTTTTGAAAAGCGGACCGTCACAAAGAGCGCAGTAATTTACCCCGCGGTTCTCAAATTCCCTGCCTCCCTTTATTTCTTCAGGAAGCTTTCTCCACTTTGTACCTGTCGCAAAAAGGACTGCATTCGCCTTATATTCAGACTCTTCTGTGTTCACAATGAAAAATTTTCCCTCTTTTTTGACGCTCATTGCCTTCTCTTCCACTATGTCAACTAATTCATACTCTCTGGCATGATCTTCTATTTTTTTGGCAATTTCTGTTCCTGTGAGCTTCTTGAAGCCCGGATAGTTTTCAACTATATTCGTAGTTGTTATAACCCCTCCTACAGGAAGTTCAGAGCCATGAGAATATCCGAGGATAAGAGTTTTCAAGCCAAGACGGGCAGCGTACATTCCTGCTGCAAGACCTGTTCCTCCAGCCCCCAAGATTATGAATTTGTATTCTTTTGCCATTTTACCCGTGCATTTAATATCTAAATTCAGTCTTATTTAAAGATTATGCAGGCATTTCCGATTAACTTGATTAAATTTATATAACTCTTTTTATTAGGGAAGATATGAAAAAAGTGTTATTTGTCCTGATACTCATCGTCCTTCTTCCTGGAGCCATTGCAATCTCAACTGACATGCAAGGAAGTTACCGACCGGGAGAAACAATGATTATCCAGATAATGGGGAACATACTTGACTCAATAGCTTATGAGGATGTCAGATTTTTAAGAGACGGGCACATTGATGTCCCATTTGATTATGATATAAAAAGAATTGAAGGAACTTACTATCTTTATGCGGTTATGCCTTTCCTTGAGCTTGAGGGTAATGAGAGTTCAGAGTACACCCTAAGAATTGAGGATGTCGAAACAACAGTAAATGGAAGGCAAGAGCAGATTGATTTTGAGCAAAACTTCAATGTTACGGGAGAGATAATAGATTATACTATAAGTCCCGGAATTGTGGTCAGCTCTGACGATTTCAGCATAAAGGTCACTTCAAACATTGATACCAACCAGCAGATAGAAGTTAACTTTCCATTTGAGAGAAGCATTCTTCTTAATCCTGGAGAAAATATTATTATGTTTAGCACTGAAGAAGTGAGCGGAGGATTTTACAGCGTTAATGTTGGGAGCTACGTTGTTCCCACACTGATAACAAAAGAGATAGAAGAGCCGGAAAAGCGGATAAAGTTTAATCCAGTCGAAATAGACAGCAGAATTATTTTTGGCTCCGAAGCTAAATATGAGTTTACCCTTATAAACACAGGAGAGGAAATTATAGAGGAATTTTCAGTCTCTTATAATGAAGAAATAATAAGCCTTGACCCTTCATTCCCAGATGAGCTTGAGCCCGGCCAGCATTACACTTTTAATGTTGTTCTTTCCGGATTTGAGGAAAGAGTTGAGGAAATTATATTGATTGAGTATGGAAACGAAAGCTTTGAATTCCCGATTATAGTTGAATATGTTGAAGAGGGGGAGGAGATAATAATTCCGGAAGGAAATAATGGGAGCCTTGAGGTCAATTATTACTGTTCGGAGCTTCAGGGAGTAAAATGTTCGGCATCTGAAGTATGCGCAGGGGATTTAGTAATCTCGAGAGATGTCAAAGAATGCTGCCTTGGAGCCTGTGTTGCTTCCGAAGAGAGTGGGGGCCTCGCATGGGTTGGCTATGTGCTCGGAGCAGTGCTTTTGATTATACTCGCTTTCATCGGGTTTAAATATATGAAGACAAAAAGACAGAATGACCCTTTCAAGGAGAGAATGGGAAGGGTTGACAGAAAAATAGTCCCTATTTTTTAGATTTTTTCTTGCCTGACTTAGGCTTTTTTGCATTGCCTTTCTGAATATTGGCTGGAGAAAGTTTAGGTGAAACCGACTCTTTCTTTTTAAGAAGATCAGTCACTTTGCTTCCAAGGTTCTGGCTTAAATATTCCATTTGTCTCAAAAGAATATCCCTTTCCCCGACGGCTCTTTTTAGAATTGCCCCGTGAGTGTGTATTCTGTCCAAAAGGCTGTTGAAAAAGACATTTAAGTCTGCGTTTGAAATCTTCAGATTTTCAGGCGAGATGATTTCAAGATTTGAAGGTGAATATGCAAAAATTACGTATAGCATAGATTCTATAGATTCTAATTGAAGCTCAACTTCGGCGAAACAGCTGTATAGTTCATTTGAGTCATTTATTTTCTTTGGGTCATAGTTCTTTTTATTAAGAATTGTTACCCCTTTCTCCGAACCAAGACGAGTTAAAAGAGTCTGGAGGGTTTCTTTGACATGGGCCGCAGGGCGTCCCATCAGCTCCATTATTATCCTTGCCTCTATCTTTGACATGTGAGATTGTGGAAAACTGTTGTTTTAAAGTTTTGGTTATAGGGTTTTCAAAGCTAGAAGGATGATTATAACAAGGCAAAAGAAGCTGAAGGAATAGAGAATCCAAATCCTTAATCTTTGATCGGAGGTAACTGTTTGATATGAATTTTTCTCTAAATTGGGGGAGTTCAGGATTATTCTTTCATTATTAAAATCTTCAGAATCACTCTCAAATTTTTCTTCTTCCCCATTATTCTCTGAAATAGCTGACTGGCTGCTTTCTCCAAGGACCGATATCTGATTGCAGGCAGAAGAGACATCTACATTATCAGATGCTTTTCTAAGCTTTATGCAAATCTCCGTCTCTCCGATGTAATGAGGGATAATTCTATAAGTACTGACTGATGGAAATGAAGAGGAGATATAATTGAATGGGCTTCTCCATTTTTCTCCGTCAAATATTTCTGAATACTGCCTTGTGTCCCCGTGCACATAGATTTTAACATCATAATCTTCTGCCGTTTCGGCGGTTATCTCAACCTGAAACTCTGATTCTGCATTCACTTCCTGCGGGGAGATAAATTCAAACTCAATGGCTGATGCCTGCGCAAAAAAGCTAATAGCCATAATGCTCATAAAAAAGAAGAAGGCCATCCTCTTCACGGATAAATATCGAATCCTTGTCATCATTCCATATGTTTCTTGAGCTTCCGAGATAAATTTTATTACCTGAATTCTCCCCCTTTTCTGAAAAGAACAGCATTTTCGATTTCCCTGGGATTGTAATCCTAAATGTTCTTGTGCTCTCATCCTTCAGCGCGACTTTGTCAAAATCTATTGAACAAATGTTCTCTATGGTTAAGAATTCCTCTTTTTTATGGATTTCGGCCTTAAGACATCCATAATTCGGAGATCTCTTCCATATCCCTATTCCTTTAATGAATGCTTCATCCTGTTTTTTCATAAACTCATTCATTTCAGAATCTTCTACATGCGCTGTATGAGAAAGCCCTTTTGAAACCATATCGATGTTAATATAACCTTTATTATAGACTCTTGCAAGGTCTCTTCCGTAAATCTCCTTCCCTGTAATCTCTATCTGAACAGTTGAGTTCTCAAGATTTTTGAGATAGACAAAGGAAAGCTCCGAGAGAGGCATGTTTGATTCAGGGGAGTTTATGTTCAGGAGCCTTATCCTTCTTCCGTCCTGTAAGTCGAGAGTGTCCCCATCCACTGCCTTTTTTATCATTACTGATTCCAGCTCAACGCTATCTGAAACAAGCGATATGAGATAAACGTTTGAAAAAACAAGAACAGTCAGAAGAACAGAGAGCAATAATGCCTGCTTCTTTTCCATTTTATCTAAGGAGAAAGGTATTAAAAGCTGTTTTGTTTTCTTTATAATGGCAAACGAAACTATAGTTATTGAAAATTCCAGTGAGTTTGTTGGGGAGCTGGTTCAGGCCCTTCCAAATTCTATTTTTGGGGGGATTGACTTTCTTATTAATCTCGCAAAAATAGCGGGAATACTTGTCATAATCTACCTTGCCTTCCTTATAGTAAGGGCTTTTATGAGGGCAAGAGCCATGAAGGACATAAAGACAATAAAGAATCACCTAGCAGGCATAGATAAAAAGATGGATAAGATTGTTGAGACTCTTGAGAGTAAAGGAAAGAAAAAGAAATCATAGTTCAAGAATTACCTTCTTAATTTCTAGAGAGTTGAGATACCTTTCCATATTATTAGAGTCAAGCGTTATCGTTTCTGTATTCGTGTTCGGGTGAAATCCTGAAGATTCTGACCGCAGGATTTCCTTGTCAATTATGAGAATTATTCCCGGGTTTTTAGCATTCACAAGATTGTAAATGCTTACAGTTCCTGGAGTCGTTTTTAGCTCGGTTTCTAGCTCCTGCTCGCTGGCAAAATGCAATTTTTTTATTTTAAAATGACTTCTTATTATTTTTGTATCAAGTTTTTTATCTGCCTTCATGCCCACAAGATAAAAAGTGCCGTTCTCGTCTTTAAGAAAAAGTGCTTTACAGTGTAATCCGGGAATCTTTGACTTCAATCTTTTTGATTCCTGTACTTTATGGACTGCGGGATGCCTGTATAATTTATAGCCGATTGAATTTTCTTTCAGGTAAGATTCCAGTCCAGAGTCCATTATTTACTCATTTCTTTAAGCTTTCTAAGAGTCTCTTCCATATCGCTATCGGCCCTCGATGATGCCCTTCTCGGCTGCGGCCTTCTCATCAACGGCTGTCTCTGAATCGGAGGCCCTCTTTGAACTGGAGGGAATCTTGGAGGTGGCCTTGGACCAGACATTTCTGAAGGACTCTTATCAGAATTCTTCCTGTTTCTCATCTTGAACCACCAGAGCTTTATTTTGTCTCTGAAGATTATTCCCAGAACGACCAGCAATATAAGGATTGCAAGGAGAACAATCCAAATTAAGGAAATCCCTCCGGAACTTTCACTTGGTATGCAGCACACTCCTCCGGAATTTCCGCAGGAATATGAAGCCTGTTCTTCATTATCTTCACAGAAGGAAGAACAGAATCCTCCATTGTCCTCGCACTCCGAAGTTTCCAGAGTTATAGGCCGGCAGGAACCAAGACAGCATGTGCCTTCAACAGAAGAAACTTCCGTTCCTGAACATTGCTCACTAAATGAGCATAAAACTCCTGATTTTTCAGAGCAAGTCTGCTCAATTATTGGAACCGAACAACAGGACTGGAAACCCTGGCAGCTGAACTCGTTCAAAATCTGTCCTTCAGATTCTGCGCAGTCAAATTGGGAACCACAATAGTATCCCGCCCCTGCGCAAGTTAATTCTCCACCTTCTCCTTCCCCACCACCTGAAGAAACTCCTCTTGGCCATCCTGAATAGAGAAGAAATGCTGTGTCTCTGATATTATTATTGTTCCAGCACCCTTTTGGGGTCTGAACTGATAGCAGATATGCCTTCGCGGTGTCAGATTCCGCTGCGGAAGAATCCTGCAGGGCTAGAAGGCCGAGTGAGGTGTCATAGAATTTGTTGTACTTCGTATTTGGAGCTTCCCAGAATCCTGCCGTTTTCTGTGCCTGCGTTATCTGGGAGTATTGGTCATCTCCGGAGGTAAGAAGATACAGAAAGGAACTCGGAAATAAGTTATTATGATCTTCTGATAGAGCAAGAAGATATGGCAGGAACGAAGATATTTCCTCGCCTGCTTTTTGCAATGCCAATGCAGCCCATAAAGTCCCCTCATAATCACATGAACTTCCTGACTTGAAGCACTGGGAGTCCACGCGCTCCTCTGTCGTTCCGGAAGAAGGCGCCGAATGGGTTTCAGAAGAAACATATATTGTTTCCGAACCTGATTTTTGATAAAGAAGAGAGGTTATGAAATCTTCGTCGCAAGAGACCTGGAAAGTTTTTTCGAAACAATTTCTTGATATCTGCAACCAATACCCTGAAGAGCTTAATTGAAGACAGGATCCTGCACTGCCTGAAATTTTCATGTCTTCGCCGATGCTTACCTGATAATCCCTCTCATCGTAGGTAAAAGTACATGCGGAGGGTATATGATTTGAAATATCTACCTGCAAATACCATGTGAGGTCGGTTGCAGAGCCGTTTCTTGACAGTAAATATGATTGTATTGATTCTGTGTTCTTGTTTATCCTGTCGTATGCTATGAGCACCTGTGCTGTGTCCTTTATTGTGCAGGATTCTTTTGGCCAGCAATTCTGGTTTGATCTTTCATCTTCAATTTTATCAGTAAGCTTTGATTCAGAGCCTAGAGCGAGAGTTGAGAAAACAGCTTCCTGCAAGGACAGGGATCCTGAAGTCTTGTTTGCTATCTGATTCTCAAGACAGAGATATGCCTTGTCAATTCCCTCCTCTTCCTGGGCAATTACCGGATACAATAACAGCAGAATAAACAAAAATGCAAGCACCCCTGATTTTTTCATGTTTTAATTAGGATTGGTATATTTAAAAGATTATCTGCGGTTTTTTACCTTTTTCATTATCTCTGACAAAGGATTTTTTTCCTTTGGTGGAGTTTCAAAAAGCTGTAAATCTTTATAGAAAGCCTGATTGGAATAGTTAGGAGGAAGTATTCTGCGCTTTTGCTTCAGATGCCAATCTATCTGGCTTTTTAGATATCCTTCTTTTAATGGCTGCTCGTTTTTTTTATTCCATGTCCTGCAAGTTTCATTAATCTTATCTGGGGGATATCCTATGCTTCTTAGGAAAGTCAGAAGAACAAACAACCCTCTTTTTCTTCCATCTTTCAGCCCTTTCATCAGATTTTTTATAGGGAGAGGAAAATCTTTTTCTTCGATATGGGAAAGGTCCATGGCCTCAAACTCCATAGACTCATATTTTTTCTTAATCTCCTTTTCCTGCGTCTCCTCTCTGCCTTTTTTCCAGTTCAAGGCTGATGATAAAAGATTTCTTGCTTCCGGCGTCTTTACGACTGGATAAAATGATTTTATTTTTACGTTAAGAGGATTAGCATCTTTTGGGGTGAATCCGGCTATCTCTTCTTTTGACAGGACTACACTTGCAAGAGCCGTTTTCTCATGAAGGGAGTAGGGCATTCTAAACAAATGTCTTGGGGCGACAAGGACCAAATCCAGAGAACCTAGCGCCTCTCCTGAAACTTCTTCTTTAAATTCCTGCGAGTATTTTGATTTCTTTGCTTCTGAAGTATGAGTTGCTATGTTCCTTGTGCTGAAAGAGGTCTTGTCAAATGATGAATAACTGCAAGCCTTGCACCTGTAAAGTTCAGCTTCGGACTCTAATTCGTATTCCCCCGGGCAGGAAAGTTCTATACACCTTAGTCTTCTTTTTGTGACCTTGAAGGAGGGCCTATGCTGTACGTTTTGACAACGGTTACATTTTAGAGTCACAAGATTGGTCTTTTCAGCCTTGCTTCCGCATTCAGGACAGATTATTTTTGTTATATCTTCTTTTGAGAGGTTTGTCCTTTCTTTTATTGCCTTATAATTGACTCCCAAATCTGAAATTGCCCTATTGTATTCGGGCTTGATAAATTCCATTAGATACTCGCAGATTGCCCTTGGCCACTCTGGGAACATGTCTTTTGTTTCCTGCTCTCTGAACTCTTTGGGAAATGCTTCTGAAGGTACAATCAGATGAAATCCCTTGCTTCCTGAAAATTTTATTGCGTAACTCTTGACTCCATGTGATTCAAGAGCGTTTGCAAGAAGTGTTGTGGCTATCTTCGAATAATCCAAAAAAGGAGAATCTACATCAATAAGCATGTCCCATGCTTTCCTTAGTTCAGAAAGTTCTGAGGGGGAAAAGTCTGAACTTAGCTGAAGAGGGTCTCTCCATATTTCTTCTGAAGCATGAAATGAGGTTGCCCCTTTTTTTACAGCAGCCATCACATCCCCTGGATACTGGAAGGTGTCAGGCCTCTTTCCAAAACCCTCAAAATAACGGGGAACAACTTCCCTGTTTTGTGCAAATTCAAAAAGGGCTTTTTGCACCGCAGGATTTGAGTAATATATGCTGACTATAGAACGGATTCTTTCCTCCTTTTCTGACATAATATTTGATAAAATGATGGATATTTATGGTTTGCTGTTGTAAATGCAGCATAACAATCCTTAAAAATAACCGATTTTAGTGTAAAACATGAAGTTAAAATTAGAGGACCCAAGACTCCTGGGCAATATCATAGGAATCATCTCTGAACTTGTTACTGAAGTCAGACTGAAAATCAATAAAGAAGGAGTTAACCTAGTGGCTGTGGACCCTGCAAGTGTTGCAATGGTCTATTTTAACCTCCCTCCTGACAGATTTTCCGTCTTTGAGGTAGACAAGGAGGAAGTTTTGGGAGTCAATCTTGATAATCTTAAGAACGTGCTCAAGAGATGCGGGATGGGAAGCTCTCTTACAATTGAAAAGGAAGATGAAAATATATTGAAGCTTGGGATTCAGGACAAAGTCAAGAGAGATTTTACTCTTGCATTAATAGATGTTGAAGGCGAGGAGAAGGAAATGCCCCAATGGGAGTTTGACAGCGTGATAAAAATAGATTCTGATGCACTGACAGATGTTATTGAAGATTGCAGAGTCGTGAGCGATGCCTGCACATTTATCGCTGAACCGAATAGATTTATAATTGAAGCAAAAGGCCTTAATTCAGCCAGAGCCGAGTTCAGTAGTGATGAAGTTGAAATCCATTCAGGAAACAGCATTGCCAGATTTTCACTTGAGTATCTTGCAAAATTCATAAAGGGAGCCAAAATATCTGACAAGGCAGTATTAAATTTCTCTGACAACCATCCTATGAGAATTAACTTTCCAACGGGAAATATAATGCTTTCTTTTGTCCTTGCGCCAAGAGTCGAGCAGGACGATTAAGCTTTTTCTAGAAAGATTATTGGGAGAATTTAAATACGAAACGATATTACTAAGTATATAGGAAATACTTGATAAACTTAGTATATTTTATATTACTATGAAAGAGAGGGTATCAGCAACTATTGAGCCTAAGACGAGAAAAGCCATAGATGAAATCATGAAAAAGGGCAAATACCGAAATAAAGCTCATCTCGTTGAAGAAGCTCTAAAAATACTCATTGAGAGGGAGAAGAAAAATGAACAATAAGGGGCAGATAACTCTTTTTGTCATTGTTGGAATTCTTTTGGTCGGAGCGGTGATAGTCTTCTTCGCTGTGTTCCAGCAGAGGGGAATAGATATAGGCCTGGAACAGGAATTCAATCCTGAATCTTTTATGGACAGGTGCATCAGAGAGAGCACAAGGAAAAAAATAGATGTGATGCTCCCGCAGGGAGGATTTTTGAGCCCAAGCGATTATGTTAAGTATGATGATTCAAATGTTGCATACCTTTGCAAAAATGTGAATTATTATGAGCCGTGCATTGCCCAGTATCCTGTTTATCTTACAACTTTAAAACAAGAGCTTGAATCCGGAATAAGGGAAGATGTTGAATCCTGCTTCCTTGAATTAGAAGATGAGCTGGAAAGAAGAAATTATCAGGTTGGTGGAGATGAAATTGAAATTAAGGCCACTCTAAAACCGGGCAGTGTTGAGATTGTTGTTTATAGGGACATGCAGATTTCCAGAGAGGAAGAAAGCAGAAACTTTGAATATTTCACTTCAACAATAAAAAGCAATCTATATGATTTAGGCTATACGGCAAATGAAATCGCCAGGCAGGAAGCCAAATATTGCTATTTTGAATATCTTGGATTCATGCTCTTATATCCTGAATTTGATATAAGGAAATATACTCTTTCAGACTCGACAAAGATATATACCATAATTTACAAGGATTCCGGAGACAAAATGAACGTAGCTATAAGGGGGTGTGCTATTCCGCCTGGATTCTGATGAGAAAAAATATTGCTTTGTTTGAAATATTTATTATGATTGCTGCAGGTTTTGCTGTTTCATATTTTATTCATGAAAGTTCTGCACTTGTTCCGGGAAAATCAGTTGAGGATGAAACTGTTACCTGGCTTAGAGAAAAGATACTTGGGTATTTATCTAATGGGCTAGTGAGCGCGCAGGAAGGGTTATGGACGTGCCTTGAGGGCCTGAATGGAACCATATGTCAGGAGTATCCGTCGGAAATATGCAACGACTTATGCTTAGAAGATTGCATTCCTTCTAAAAGAAGCGAAACACGTGAATGTCAGCTGGGGACATGCTATGACAACCTGGAAGGAACCTGTTCTGCACAGTCTCCAAAACTTGCTTGTGAAAATTCAGGAGGGCAATGGTTTGAGCAGGAGCCTGCACAATGCAATCCAGGTTGCTGTCTTATTGGAGGAAATGCAAATTATATTACTGAACAGGCATGCAGCGTTCTTGAGAACAGACTGGGAATTTCCGGGGAGTGGCAGGAAGTTGAAAATGAACTGGAATGCCTTCTATTAGGAGAGCAGCAGCAGGATGGGGCGTGCGTTTTGGAGGAAGTGGAACCCGGCTTGTACGATTGTGAATTTACTACTGAAGCAAACTGCATTTCTATGGGAGGAGAGTTTAATTCCGGATTGCTGTGCACGAATCCTGGGTTAAATACTATCTGCACTAGAACAAAAGAGACGAGCTGTTTTGAAAGCAAGGACGAGGTTTATTTCCTTGACTCATGCGGAAACAGAGCTAATGTTTATGATACCAACAAGAAGGCCAATGATGATTACTGGAGCAGAATTTACAGCAAGAACGAAAGCTGCTCTCTTGATGGAAGCAATCAGGAAGGATGTGGGAATTGCGACTATCTTCTTGGAAGTTTGTGCGGAACTCCTGGGGAAGATGATGAAAAGCCCTTAGAAGGAGAATATGTCTGCAGAGACCTGTCATGTATAGATGAATGGGGGGCGGAGAGAAAGAACGGAGAGAGCTGGTGCGCTTTTGATTCTGCAATAGGCGTGCAGGGGGACACAAAGAATAAGGAAAGGAGCGTTGATTTGCCAGGAAGCAGACATTACAGACAGGTTTGTGTTGATGGAGAGGTAAGGACAGATCCGTGCCAGGATTTCAGAAATGAAGTATGTCAGGAATCCAGGGATGAAGAGATTGGGTTTTCCAGCGCTGCCTGCAGGATAAATAACTGGCAGTCATGTATTGCTGCAAACCAGGATAAAACTAAACTGGATAGATGTGAAGAAAATAGTGCCTGTTTTTTAAAGTCTGTGAGAATAAGCAATTTCAAATTTGATGTGTGCGCTCCGAAGCATTCTCCTGGATTTGATTTAAAAGAAGAATTCGGGGGAGAAGTAGGGGAATCTATTTGTTCTGCTGCTACACAGACATGTACTGTTGTTGAGGTCAAAGGCTTTGGGGGATGGGATTGCGAAGTCAATTGCGATTGTCTTAAACCTGGATTTGCAGAAACAATGAATAATTTATGCATTAGCCTGGGAGATTGCGGAGGGAATGTGAATATTGCAGGAGAATTTACAGACTCGGGGTATAGTGTGAAAAGATCTCCGAAATTAAGGCAAAATTATATTTCTGAACTACAATCTTATACCGAGCCAGTGCAAGGACAGAAGGTTGATCCATTAACAGAAGAAGAGACGGCCGCATTATTCGGTCTTGATCCAAATGATCCGGAGTTTGAAAGCAAGCTTGCAAATATTATTGGAGGTCTTGGAGCAGGAGCTACGGGAGTAGTATTAGCCTATTATACTTACGTCTTTGTTAATGTTGGGCTTACATTTACAGAAGTCTTTGGTGCCTTAGGGCATCAAGGGTTTACTTTTACTAGCTCCTTCTTGAATGCTGCGGCTGGAGCTGCGGCTGGAGCTGCAATTGGATTCTTGCTTGGCAAATTATTTGGATTAGAGGGAGATGCTTTGCTTGCTGTAACAATATTAGGGGCTGCAACAGGATTGTTTGTCTCAACTGGAATCCCCGGCCTATTCAATGGAGTTGCATTGTTTAGTTATGGCTGGTTATTGTGGACGATTATTGTTATAATCATAATCATACTAATATTCAAATTCCTTGGAATTGGAGATACAAGAACCAAGAAAGTTGCATTTACATGCATGCCGTGGCAGCCGCCTCTTGGGGGAGATAGCTGTGAGGCATGTACTGAAGGAGACTTGCCTTGTTCTAAATACAAATGCCAGAGTCTTGGGCAGACATGTGAATTTGTGAATGAAGGAACAGGCGAGGAGGCATGTATTGACATTGCCCCAGATGACACTCTTGCCCCAAAAATAAGCCCTAATTATGAAGTGATTTCAGAAGATTTTGAATATACCGAGGTTACAAGCGGAAGCTTTAAAGTGGAACATAAGGAAAATGAATGCATCCCCGCTTATACGCAGGTTACTTTTGGGGTGAGTCTGGATGAGCACGGGCAGTGTAAGTATGATACTGAACATACAGCAGAATATGATGAAATGGAATTCTTCTTTGGAGAGAGCAGCCTTTTCAAGAAAAATCATGTTACAGCATTATCCCTTCCAAGCCTGGAAAGTCTGGGAGAGTTCGGATTTGATCCTGACAGAAGAGCTGACTTTGACTTATTTGTAAGATGCCAAGACGGTTCTGGAAACAAGAATGAGAATGAATTTGCAATAAGATTCTGTATCTCGCCAGAGAATGATATCACCCCTCCGATATTGCAGAACTTTGAGCCTGAAAGCCCTGCTTATGCCTCCCTGGAAGCAGAAAATATGAACATGTCTTTCTATACAAATGAGCCTGCTGAATGCAGATACAGTTTGACAGACAAAGATTATGAGCAGATGGAAAATGAAATTTCCTGCAATAATGATTTTGAAGATTATACTCTGTTTGGATTTGAGTGCAGTGCAAATCTTCCTGTTTCCGAAAATGAAACCAATTATTATTTCAGATGCAAAGACAGGCCAGGACAGGAAGAAAGGAACACAAATAATGAGGGTGTAGAGTATAAGATCATAAAGACAAGCGAACTATTGATAATTGAAGAAATAAGATTGAACCCTGAAGCGGAAGAGGGAGTTATAAGCACTGGAGCTCAACCTGTTACAGTTACTCTAGAGGTTGAAACTTCTGGCGGGGCGCCTGTGAACCGGTATTGCACTTATGGATTTGGAGGGGATAATGATTTGGCAAGATTCTTTGAATCGGGGACAGACATGCACAGGCAGGTTTTCACCAGCTTGTTCGAGGGAAGTTATGATATAGGGATAAGATGTGAGGACGACACAGGTAATGTAGCTGAATCGGGCGTGCAGTTTGAGATAGACGTTGATGATATCGGGCCTATGATTACAAGAGTTTATTCACAGGGAAGCAGGCTGACAGTGATAACTAATGAAGAATCTATGTGCTATTACAGCCACAATAGCTGCGGCTTCCAGATAGAAGGAGAGAATGTATTTGAGATGTCTGGGTCAGATTTAGTGCACACTACTGATTTCAATTCGCAGATAAACTATTACATAAAGTGTCAGGATGGCTGGGGCAATACAGGAAGCTGCACTACGGCAAGGTCTGGATATTAATCGCAAGGATTATAAAGAAAATCGGGCTTGATAATGCATGGATACCGGAAAAAGGGGACAGGTTACGCTTTTTGTCATTGTTGCTGTCATAATAGTTGGAGTTGTTGCGGTTATCTTTCTTGCTCCAAGACTGCAGGTTTATATCACGGATGTTGAGCCGAACTCATACCTAGCAAACTGCATAGAAGATGATGCAAGGGAGACAATGGAGCAGTTGGCAATGAACGGAGGATATCTCGAGCCTGAAAGTTATGTTAGTTACCAAGGAGAAAAATTTACATATTTTTGCTATACTTCTGAATTTTATGAGCCTTGCGTTGTCCAACAGCCCCTGATAAAGAGAAATTTTGAGATGGAATTGAAGAAGCAGATAGAGCCAAGAGCAAGACAATGCGTGAATGACCTGAAGAAGCTTTATGAGACAAAAGGATATGATGTTCAGGCAGATGTAGGGAATTTGAATGTCACATTTATTCCGGGGAAACTTAATCTTGAATTCCTTTCACCAATGACTATCAGCAAGGAGAACGTCCAGACTTTCAGGAAGTTTTCAAGCTCAATTGATACAGAAATGTATGACCTTCTTCTGACAGCTTCAAGCATAGTTGATTTTGAGTCAACTCTTGGCGATACAGAAACGCTAATATATATACAGTATTATCCAGATTTAAAAATAGAAAAGATAAAAAGGGATGGAAATACATTGTATACATTAAGCAATGTGGTTTCAAAGGATGAGTTCCAGTTTGCGACAAGAAGCCTTGTCTGGCCGCAGGGTTATGGAGTAGAAGAAATATGATAGCGCATGTAAAAGGATTTAGTGAAGAGGTTGAGAATTTGAAGAGAAGAATCTATGGGCATACAAACGCATTTAGCAAAAGAAATAGAAGAATGGGAGCACCTCAGGACTATCTTGACCATTTAGCAGTTAGTATTGGAGCAGCAATCTCCGATTTCAGAAGGCTTAGAGCTACCGGACTTATGGCTCCAGATGATGTTAAAGAATTGGAAAATGGATTAAATGAATTAAGGGAAGCTTACACCAAAAATGAAAGTTATTCAGGAGCTGAAAGATGAGCAAAAGACTTATTTTTATCATTGTGTTAGCCTCCCTTGCAGTTCTTTCCCTTGCTAATTATACATCTGCACAGAGCAATACAGTCTGCTGTGAGCAGACAAATGCCGGGGCGTACTGCCAAAATGTGCCTTCTGAAGAATGCGCAGAAGGAAGCCGGCAGGTTCCAACAAGCTGTGAAGCCACAAGCTTCTGCAGAGAAGGGACTTGTTATGATTCTACTGAAGGAACCTGTTCTGATAACACTCCTCAATTAGTTTGCAACCAGAATGGGGGAATATGGAGTGAGGAGAGCCCTCCACAGTGCGGACTTGGATGCTGCACCCTTGGAGACCAGGCAGCTTTTGTTACATTAGTGAGATGCAAGAAGCTTTCTTCTTTTCTTGGACTGCAGACAAATTATGACCAAAGCATAAAATCAGAAGTCGCATGCATTGCTTCTGTCCAGAATCAGGACAAGGGAGCGTGCGTATTTAAGAGCGAGTTTGAAAGAACATGCAAGTTTACGACAAAATCTGACTGCGAAAGTGTTGATGGAAGCGAGTTCTATATAGGTAAGCTGTGCTCTGCGGAGGAATTAGGGACAATATGCGGTCCCACAAGGGACACTATGACTATCCCCGGGAAAGATGAGGTTTACTGGAAGGACAGCTGTGGAAATTCTGCTAATATTTATGATGCCTCAAAAGTGGAGGATCAGGAATACTGGACAAACTTAAAGAGAAAAGATGAAAGCTGCGGTTATGGGCGAAGCAATGCAGAATCAAGGACTTGTGGGAATTGCGACTATCTTCTTGGAAGTTTTGCAAGGCATGAAAATGATGCTGGAGCAAGCCCGACTTATGGGGATTATATTTGTGCTGATTTGAACTGCGAGTTTGAAGGACAGGAAAGACTGCATGGGGAAAGTTGGTGTATCGGTGACGAAAAGGAAGGGCCTGGAGAAGACAGGGTAGGGAGCAGGGACTTTAGATATGTCTGCATCAACGGAGAGGTTGTTCCTGAAGCATGCGAGGATTTTAGAGCTGAGGTTTGCATTGAAGATTCAATAGAAACTGCAAATGGTCCTTTCTCACAAGCGGCATGCAGAGTCAACAGATGGCAGGATTGCACCGCACAGAAAACTGAAGAAGATTGCCTCAATACTGACAGAAGAACTTGCTTCTGGGAGCCAAATGGCGTTCTTGGGAACGGGAAGAAAGGAGTTTGCCTTCCTGAAACCTCCCCAGGATTAAGTTTTTGGAATTCTGAAGAAGCTCAGGCAATATGCAGCCAGGCGAATGTTCAGTGTGTAGTAAGTATTGAAAAAGGATTGTTTGGAGGAGAGGAATGCACAGAAAATTGTGAATGCCTGACTGATGCGTGGATTGAGAGGCAGGGAGAGATATGCAGCGCTCTCGGAGACTGCGGACCAGGAGTCAACTGGGCAGGTTTTGAGGGATATAAGGAAGGATATACTTACAAGATTAATGGAAAGAATCAAAAGAACAAATAGAAACATTTAATTATAAAATTTCCCAGTTTCATTGATGATTAGAGAGGGGAGAAGAGGACAGACAGAGTTTCTAAGTGTGGGAGTTATTTTTTCTATAATTATTGTCATCGCTATAATCGGAGCCAGCATTTATGTGATAGTAGCTTTTATGGGAATAGGAAAATGTGCAGATATCGGCCTTTTTAAGGATAGTTTTCAGGACAGCGTTGACAGGGCCTGGACTTCTGAAATCGTGAGTGATGTTTATACAGGAAGAGTCCCTAATGGAATTGAGTCTGTATGCTTCTCAAGCCCTACAGCAACATCAGCTGAATATGCGGATGAATTCAGAGAGCTGAAAAGATATATTGCCAGGGGAAATATGCTTTTTTATCCTGCTGAAGAGGCATGCGACCAACCGTATGTAAATATTGAACATATAGATACTTCATCAGGATTTGTATGCTTCCAGGCAGAAAACGGAGAAGTCAGGATAGGATTGGAAAAAAACAGCCTTGATTCTCTTGTTAAAATAAAGATTCCAAGCACGGAAGCTAGAAGATGAACAGAAAAGGATTTGAATTTAGTTTTGCCTGGCTTTTTGCCATACTTGTTGGTGCTGTTGTAATTTTTCTGGCAATTTATGCTACAACAAGCCTGATTGGGAGCGGCAGGTATGAAACGGACACTAAAATTGCGGCCCAGCTTGAGTCAATATTAAGCCCTGTTGGAACTAATCTCGAGGATTCTAAATTTGTCAGAATAGGATTTCCGGATGAAACAAGAATTTATAATAGATGCTCAAGCATCGGAATATTTGGCAGCCAGTTAATAAGCACTTCAGTAAGAAGCGGGATAGGAAAGGAGTGGTTGCCTCCGGGAGGGGAGATAGAAAGCAAGGACAAGTATGTTTTTTCAAAGAGTGTTCTGCAGGGGGAAGAGGCTTACGTTTTTGTTAAGTCTTTTGAAATGCCCTATGATGTAGCTGATATCATCACAATTTACTCTGGAGAGTACTGTTTCATTAATCCGGGAGATGAGATTGAAGAAGAAGTCATGGATTTGAGGCTCCCTGGCATCAATATCAGCGAAAGCCTGGAAAAATGCAAGCCTGAAAGCATTAAAGTCTGTTTCTCTTCATTTGACAGAGATTGTGACAAAAAAGTAAGCCAGACTGATGTTGACGGGCTTTACTATGAAGAGGGGCTTGTTTATGCAGCAATATTTAGTGATGCTGAAGTCTATGAATGTCAGGTCAGGAGACTTATAAAAAGAACTTCCGAATTAGCAGAGATTTATGCAAAGAAATCAGAATTCCTTGCCGGAAAAGGATGTTCAAGCAATCTTGCGGGGGATTTGGGAAGATATTCCTCTCTTTTAGGAGAATTTGAAAATTCCGGAGACTTGAGGGTTGTAAAATCAAATTCAGAGGAAATTGAGGACAAAAATGAAAGACTTTCGTGCGAACTATTTTAAAAAGGGACAGGTAAAGATACAGCAGATGGCCTTTGTGTTAGTAGCAATAATGATATTTTTTGCCATAGTGGCTTTATTTTATATTACAATAAGGTCTGGGAGCTTAAGGCAGGATGTGGAAACAATCAGAGATGAAGAAGCAAAGGAACTTGTGAGGATGGCAAGCTCATGGCCTGAATTAAGCTGGAAGGATTGCTCTGCCTGTGTTGACATGGACAAGACACTTATCCTTAAAGAAAGTGAGAATTATGAAGATTTCTGGGATGTTCCTTTCCTTCAGATAGAAAGAATTTATCCTGTGCCTGAAAAAGGAGAGTGTACAAGGCAGAACTACCCTGACTGCAGCACAATAACTCTGATAAAGGAAGAAGGATTCATTGCCCGGACCTCTTTTGTTGCTCTATGCAGGTATGATGAAGGGATTAAATGTGAGCTTGGTAAAATCCACCTTGGGTTTAGGAGCGCAGAATGATGAAGAGAGGCCAGGAAGAGATAGTAGGATTTGCTCTTATAATGGTGATTGTGGTTGTGATTCTGATGGTCTTCCTTGGAATAATGATAAGGAATCCTGATGAAAGCAACCGGGAAAGCAAGGATGTCTATCAGTTTCTTGAAAGCGCAGGAGAGATTACAACGGAGTGCCAGATAAGAAGCGATGAATATTCAGACTTAGGAAGCCTCTTTGAGAGGTGTTATTCTGGAGAGATATGCATAAATGACATGGATAGCTGTGAAGTGCTGGAAAAACAGATGAACGATGTTTTGGAAACCGCATGGAAGACAGGGGAGAATTCAAGCATAAAGGGATATGTGTTTGAATCACTATATTCCAGAGATTCAGAAGATGCTGAAAGGGAAGAGATTTTAGTCATAAAGAAAGGGGAATGTGGAAACAGGATTTCAGGAGCAAGTTACCTAATCCCATCATTTCCGGGAAAGATAATAAACACCTTAAGACTCTGCTATTAGACTTGAATCTCTATATTTATTGAATCAACTGCGAGGACTGGTTTTAGTCTTTCCCTCTTTCCTTTTTTCTCTGAAATTAAATCAACAAACCCAAATCTTGACAACAATTCAAGGTCTCCCCTCACTGCCTTGAAATCTCTTTTCAGGATTTTAGCAAGATCATAAACAGAATTTGGCTGATTTGTTTTTATTGTGTGGAGAATTCTTGCCTTTTCATTTGAAAGCAACCTTCTTAGTGCCGAAATGCCCTCAAAATCATAATCTTCCTTTGAGCCTGAGAACCTTCTAAGGAGTGTATTGAAAGTTCCCCCTTTATCGACGATAGTTATCTGCCTTGTCTTTGTTTTTTGCGCCATTTTACAATAGGGGTTTTATCTGAACACATAATAGTAAAATATCTAACCTATATATATGTTTTTATTTAACTTATATGTTAGAGTAGAACCCCTATTTAACTGGTATGATAAAACAAGACGAATCTGGACATCAGAATATTCCTGAAGTATTAATAGGTAGTAACATAAGGTTTATAAAGGTAGTAATATCTAATGAATAGATTAGAGCAATCAAGAATTGACTCTATGAAAAGCTTTTTAAAGCAAAATTGGATTAGTAAAATAACTCCGACGAGAGTGTAAGCCCTTATGATAACTTAATTGATGACTGTCGAGAGGGCCGGTGGGCTGTCTTAAAAAACAGCTTCCTCTAAGAGGAGCTCGAAAGAGCTACCGATACAAGAGAGATGAAAGGAGGTTAGTAAAAAAGTATGAAATTTAACTTCAGAAAAATTGCTTCGGCTGCTGCTTCGACCGCACTTATAGGTTCGACAATAGCCTTGGCTGCTGCTGCAAATTATCCTGCACCATTTGTACAGAACGGTGCTGCTGATGTAGGAATAGTTTGGGGTAGTTCTGCCTTAAATAGCGATTTGGTTGCTGCTGCAAACATCCAGTCTGACTTGTCAGACGCACTTGCTGCACAGTCCAGCGGAAGCGGGAATGTGATAGTTAGTGGTGATGTATGGCAAGTAAGCACAGGAACTGACGAGCTTGAAATTGGAGAGCCTTTGTTCAGAATTGAAACTTTCATCGATGATGATGATTGGGCCCTTTTGGGTGGAGGTTCTGTAACAAACGAGAAGGGGACTGCTAACTACGAAGAATTCTTCAACTTCTTTGATGATAAATCAACAACTGCAGGTGTTAACGCATCTGTTGTCTATGATGAAGATGATGAAGACGTAATTGGAGATTTCCTTAAGTTCTCAAGTGGAGTTCACATTGGAGTCTACGAACTTGACTTTACAACAACTCTTGATTCTGATCTTGATTCTACAGGAAGATTGGAAGATGTTGAAGACAAGGACTTGACAATGCTTGGTAAGACATATACTATAACGAAGGCTGAAAGCACTTCGAATGGTGTTAAGCTTACAATGATGAGCGGAGTTGAGAGGCTTGATGTGTACAATGGAGAAGTTTATACTGTAACAATTGACGGAACGCAGTACACTGTGGAAGGTGTTACAACAGGTACTACCCAGACTAAGCTTACTGTTAACGGAGAAACCTCTAACACATTGAATGATGGAGATACCACAATCATTGCTGGAATCAATGTAGGTGTTAGCGATATCACTTACCAAGATTACCAGGGAGGTGTTCAGTATGCAACTGTCTTCTTGGGAGCTGACAAGCTTGAGCTTGAAGATGGCACTACAATGAAAGTAAACACTGAAACAATCAGTGATGCTATTGTAACCATTACAAACACTACAAGCGGAGGTGACATCTTGATAGATGATATCCAGATAAACATGACCGCGGAGGATGATTTGTTTGTTCCTGTTGGAGGTAAGCTAAGCGATGCTTACAACCTCGACGAACCAGAAGTATTGTTCACGCAGGGATGGGATGTTGAGTTCCATGGATTTGCGGAACATATGACTGAGGAAATCGTTCTTGAGCCAAGCAGTGGAGACACAAAGTACAAGCTGAAATTCATGAATGTTGATGGACATGACATTGACATGCCTTTAGTATTCGCGAATGCCACCGGTATTTATAGCGGAGACAAGGCTTCTGACAGACTTGTATTGGAACCAAACGGAACAATCACAGATGATGACTACTTCATCCTTAATACTGCTGATTCTTCAGCTGCGGCAAACGACGCAAGAACATTTGTTGTTCAGTATAAGGGAGCTGATAAATCATCAGACAGTGATCCTAAGGTAAACCTAGATGTCCTTGGAGATTCAGAAGGCACTATTGCAAGAAGTTATGATGCTACAGCAGAACAGTTCACCCTTAAACTGGGAGGAACTACATTCACTTTTGTGAATAAGTCTGATGATACATCTAACGACTTCGACCTCGCTTTAAGCGGTGCTGCAAATGGTGTTGTTTACTCTGGAAGTGCTCATGAAACCGTTACAGTTCTTATGAGAACTCAGTATAACGGATTGCTGAACATTACAGATATAAACACATCTGAACTACCGGGAGATGGATTAGGTGATAAGTGGCAGGTAAGTCTTATGGCTGATGATACAGACAGAGACGACGATGAGAACCCACTTACCACAGCACAGCTGATATTCTCGATGGACCTGCAAAATAACAGTGACAACGAGATATCATCAAGTAGCAGAAGAAGCTCTGGAACATTTGTAACTGATAACGACAATACTGACCTATCTACTACAAGAACCAAATACGGTGCTATTGTAGAGGACCTTGATACATCAAGCGCTCCTTCAAAGATAACTGCAACTTTCCCTGACAATTTCTTGGAAGCTTTGGTCTACTTCGTAGCCGAAGACGCAAGTGTTGGAAGTGGAGGCGCAGATTTAGGCCAGATTCTTGTAACTGACGCGCAAGTTACTTCCGTGTCAAGCAAGAACCTTATTGTTGTTGGAGGTAGTTGTGTTAACACTGTAGCATCTACTTTGTTAGGAGGAGATTCCGCCATGTGTGGACCTTCCTGGGAAAGTACTACTGGTGTAGGAGCAGGAAGCTTCCTTATTCAGACCTTCAGTAACCCATGGTCAACAGGAAAGATTGCAACTCTTGTTGCAGGTTATGAAGCTGGAGACACAACAAATGCCGCTACATTCTTGACTACCGAAGAGGTTATGACCGACATCGGCAAGAAGTATGTAGGAACCAGTGCGACAGAAGCAAGCTTGGTAACAGAATAAAGCCAAATCTTCTTTTTTTTCTTTTTTTATTTTTTCTTTTTATCTCCCCCGGCGGGAGCCATAATTTTTTAAAGGATTAAATTGTTAATTTTCAATGAAGAAGATAAGATCCCAGGAAGAGACAGACAGGAAAAACAGAATTAACCGGATGATTATTGGAATCCTGCTGATATTCCTTATGCTGGCAAGCACATTAGGATATGCGTTTTTCAGCTCGAGCGGCTCATCTGATGCTGAAGAAGTTGAGCCTGAAGACCTGAATGGGCAGTTTGTAAATGGAAGATGGATTTACCAGATAGAGGAGCAGCAGTTTGGATTCCTTAATTTCATAGGCCTTGCCGAAAGGGTGCCTCTTACAATAGAGAGCGACCTGAATACATATTACAAGAATCCTTTGTATGTTGATTCCCAAGGAAACCCTGAAGTTTTGGAAGAGATAAGGCTTAATCTTGGGAGATACAGCTCAAGATTTCAGGAGGCCTGTTATGATTCATGCGAAAGCGACCTTCCAGAAAAGGGATGCGACAGCAACCTTATTGTTTATAGAAACAGCTCGGAAAACAGGGTTTATCAGCAGGAAGGATGCATTTTTATCGACGGAGATATGGTTGCAGTTGACGCTTTTCTCTATAAAATACTCGGTTTTATATAGGGTATGGGCAGCAGAAATATTTAAAACCGATTTTTTACTTGTTATAAAATGAAGAAAAAAAGGAAAACGGCCACAGAAAGAAGAATAGAGAAGGATTTACTTGGAATAATTATTTTTGTAGGTTTTCTTTTGGTAATTTACTTTGTAGCAAGCTCAATCTTTCAGGGGTTGAATGAATTTGAGTACAGAGGATTATCTTTTACAAAGGAAAGATTCGACCAGCTTGAGGTATATCATCATTATTACTTTTTCAAGGCACCTGAAACCAAGCAGCTTATAAGATATAATCTTTATTTGAAGGTTGATCCGAGGGAGAATAAAGTGCCTTTTGAAGGTGATGAAATAATCTTCCCAAAAGAGAAGACAGTTTACATAGGGATAGACACATCTGAAATAAGAAAATGTGATGAAGGCACTATAGGAATAGCAACAATGACTGCTTTTTTAAGAGACAATCAGCTCGATGTAATTTCAGGCACAAATGATTTTGTTGAAACTGGGCTGTTTCCTGACTTTAATTACATAACTTGCCAGAAATATTCATACAATCCAGTCATATCATTTGTGAAAGGCCAGGAAACCAGTATAAATTCTTCGGGAAATTGTTATACAATAACAATAGGTCCGGAATGCAATATAGTTGAGGCCGTTGAGAAGTTTATGGTTGAATCTATAGTTCATTCGAGGCAGGACTAATTTTTTCTGAAATGCCTAATCCCTGCGTAGACTATAATAATGATTACAAATATCAGGAGCAAAATCTGGATTAGACTGCTTATTTCTTTTAGAGTACTGATAATCAATTCCTGATAATCTCCAAACAAGTATCCGACAAAAATAAGAACTAATACCCAAATTCCTGCCCCTAAAGATGTGAAAAGAATAAACCTTGGCATATTCATTCTTGCAAATCCTGCCGAAAGGGAAATAAGCTGCCTTATCACCGGAATCAACCTTCCTGTGAATGTTGTTATATCCCCGTGCCTGCGAAAATAGGAATCTGTCCTGTCGAGCTTTGATTTATCAAGAAGGAATATCTTTCCGTATCTGTCTATAAGTTTATTGACTGCTCCTCTTCCAAGATAGAGGGCCAGATAGTAATTTACCAAGGCGCCTGTTAGACTCCCGAAAAGCCCTGCCAGAAAGACTGGAAAAAATGACATTTTTCCCTGCTGGATAAGCACTCCTGCCGGAATCATAACTATCTCACTAGGAAACGGAATAAATGAGCTTTCCACAGCCATCAGCACAAAAATCCCAAAGTAGTCCAAGGAGCCAACAGCGGATAGGATAAAATCTGTAAGTGCAATGAGGAAGTCAGTTACCATCTTTTTTCCCTCTGATATCTATGTAGAAAGATTTTAAGTCGGAATAAACCGGAATTTCCCTTATCTTAAAGATAAGCACATTTGCAAACCATATCACAACAACCATTATTGTGCTTCCGAAATACCAGGTGAACTCGTGGGTAGCATCAAAATATTCAAACCCTACGGGAACAAGGGCTGCAAACAGAGTTATTCTTGCTATATTCAGCACAAGGAACGAAGCAAACAGGAAAAATATGCTTCCTGCTCTCTTTCCTGCGTTCATAGGAGTTGTGAGATTCAAGATTAGGAGAAGGTAATATGCCGAGCCGGCAATACAAGCAGGGATGATTCTCGCTATATAGCCGTTAAAGAGTACTGCGGGAGTCGGGCTTACAGAAACGAGGACTGCGTCCTCAAATATTTTTGAGATAAAAAAGAAGGCAGGATAAATCGTCAGAGGAGTAAAAATATAATAGAATGCAACAAGATTGAACAGTCCCAGAACAATCAAAACGGTATATCTAATGAGTAATGTGGATAGCTCTTTTCCATTCATCAATCATTGAGGAATAAGAGGTTTAAAATTCTTTCCGGATTATCTTCTTGAAAGCCTTACTGCAACCAAGACTATAAGGACTATCAAGATTACATTCACTAAGACAAGAAGCCAGACATATCCTGAACCTGTCAATCCTTCAATTGAAAATCCTGTGAATCCTTTTCCTTTTTCAGGGAAGTTTACTTCCAAATCTCTCGAGTCAACTGTTCCTCCAGATATTGTCTGGATTGTGAATGTTTGTGTTCCTGAAGCATCTTCATCAACATTAAGTGTAATCGTTATGTCTTTTGATTCTCCAGAATCCAGAGTGAACACTTCAGAAGAGATTGATTCCAGGTCTGCCCATGACTGGAAGCCAAGAGCACTTACCCTAAATTCAGATTCCTGGGTTCCTATGTTTGTTATTGTTGCTTCAACAATTATTTCCTCTCCAGGAACTGCATCTGATACAAGACTTGCGATTATTGATGCCTTTCCGCCTGTGCCTGAAGAACCTGCACATGAGATTATGTCAAGGACTCCTGTGAATCTGTCCTTTGATCTTGTGTCATAAACTCCATTATCATAGTCGTAGTCGGATATGTATTCGATGAAATACTTGCCTGAATCAATTCCCTTAGGAACAAGGAATGAAAATTCAATGGTTTCACTTTCTCCGACATCCGTGTCGCTTGTAATCTCAAATATTTGATTCAGGCTAAGGTCCTCATTTCTCATAGTTACTCTTATTCTTTCCTGGCTGTCATCTCCAACGTTGTAAACTGTGAATTCTCCTGAAGCAGTTTCCCCACAGATAAGCTGCTCATTGTCGAATCTTATATTATCAATTATCACAAATTTCTCGTCATCATCTTCCAGGACGATATCCACTGATTCATAAAAATCTTTATCCAGCTTTGTTCCGGAGTCAATGCACTCTACATCTTCACCAAGGTCTCTGCTATAGGCCTTTATCGCAAGCTTGTACTCTCCCTCACCTATATCCGCGAAGTCAGCAGGAACTTTGAACTTGAATGTATGTGTCTTTTCAGAGTCATCTCTTATCTTTCCAAGGTCAACACTTTCTTCATCAGCTGAAGACCAATCAAATTCATCAGAAACATCGTTTCCATTATCATCAAAGAATCCAAATACAAGCTCAACATCATCAATATCTTCTATACCTGTATTTTCTATTTCAACTTCAACTTCTATATCGTCAAGAAGTTCCCATTCATTTCCGTTTCCGTTTCCAAGATTATCAATATTAAGTGTTTTTATATTTAGATTTCCACCGACTGTCCCTTCTGAACAGAATGTCTTCTTTATTGTGAATGTAGATGTTGTAACTTCTGTGCCGTTTCCATTATTTTCTGTGGCAGTTATTGTGGTAGGGTTCAATCCGAACTTAAGGGCTGCAAGGTTTGAGATTACCAAGCTTATCTGTTGTGAAAGTCCCGCTCCAAGATTTATCTTGTTTGGGGTGAAGGTAACATTTATGTTTCCTCTTGTAGAAAAGATTATGTTATTTAGCGCAACATTTCCTGTGTTCTTTAGCTTTAGGGCTCCAGAGCTTGTTTCTGTAGGTGCTGTGAATGTGTCTACTACCAAATCCTTTGTTGTAGTAACTGTTATATCAATAGGCAAGCCATTGACCCCATTTGCCCCGCTCAATGAAATAACACCAGAATATGTTCCCGGAGCCTGAAATTCAGGGACTTCAAGAGTTAAAGTGATTAAATCAGATTCTTCCCCTTCAACCAGATTAAATAATCCTGGGTTTCCCGACCAGCCATTATCAAATAATTCAGGCAATATAAGGCTGACATTGGTTTCATTTGAGTCACTTAGAACTTTGAAGGAGATTGTAACTTCACTGTTATGAGAAGTTTCCTGCGTCGCACCATCAATATTTGTGAAGTTGACTTCTGCGCTTGCAATTCCTGCTAGGATAGCGAATGCAAAAAGTGCGAAGAAGGTTAACGCGAACTTTTTATTTTTCATCATGATGTTACTCTGGAATTACATTAGTTTATAAAGTTTTCTATTTTGCAAGAGATATATGAAATCAGGGGTAGATATCTTTATATAAATAGGACATGTTAAAATTGAATGGTGATAAGAGCGCGTGAAAATCTTGTAAGTGCGTGGGCTTTTCTTATCGGAGTAATTCTTGCATTAGGAGTCGGGATATTAAGTTTTGGAAAGCTGAATCCATTTATCTTCGGGATTATCCTCGTTCTTGGACTGATAGTTGGATTTTTTATTAATGTTGAAGACAGAGATGCACATAGTTTTCTTCTCGCGTCCGTTTCAATAGTCATTGTAAGCTTTGCCGGGATAAGCAGCCTTCAGAACCTTATCACCTTTGCCGGGCTTAGGGGAATAACTGACGTTGAGCTGGTTGGTCTTGAAATTGGGGCCTATATTACAGGAACCTTAGTTGCACTGCTTATGCTTTTAATTCCTGCTACGATTGTTGTCGCAGTGAAGAGCCTATTTTCCATCGCCAAGAGGTAAGCCCCTCTGCATAAACCTATTCTGGGAATAAATCTTTTCCCCTACCCCTTCTATGACTTTTATGCCGAGTTTTTTACACAGCTCTTTTTCAGGTATTGTCTCCTCCTTCCAATCAGGACCTTTCGCAAAAATGTCCGGCTTCAGCATCTCAAGAGATTTACAGACTGTGGAATCCTGATCTATGCTTACCATCACCTCATCCACAAACCTTAGTGAAGAGATTATTCTCACTCTTTCATTGAATGGCATGAATACATATCCTTTTTTATTTATCAAAAAATCGTCATTATTTATTATGACTACTAGCTTGTCTCCAAGATCTTTTGCCTTTTCAAGATATTCTATGTGGCCTGCATGGAGAGGGTCAAATCCTCCTGAAACCGCTACTATCGTCTTCTTTGGCATAAAAGAAACAGGGAGAAGAATTATTTATAATTATGGTTAGCTGATTATATTGCTTGGAAAGGATTGAAAGTGTTCTCAATAGAATGAAAGGTTGTCTTTCTTCTCTGTCTTTTCAGGAGCCCTGTGAATCTCTGCAAAATTAGGGGTTGCAAGAATTGTATGCTCTCCAAAACCTGCTATTGAGCCTTCTAGAGCATCAACTGTCTTCTTGATTTTTGAAACAGCCCTTTTGAGCTCTATAACATCCTTTGTCTTCATAGGCCTTATGTCTATAACTGCAATCGTGTATCCCTCCCTCAAGGAGTTCAAGATTTCGTTAACGTCATCAAACTTTTTCAGGGTGAATGGGCGTACAATAATCTTATTTTTGTTTGGAGCATGCTGGTCGAGGTCTATTTCCAGATAATCATCAGATTCTTCCTCTTTTCCCAAAAGTTTCTTAAAATCGAAAGCCATATCTAGTTTTGGAGAGAATAGTATATAAATATTATCGTATTGATTTATAGCAGTCTGCTTATTTCCCGACGTTTTTGTCCTCAGCCAACTTCTGGGTTTCTTTTTTCAGCCCCTCGGCCCTGGATTCAAGGATTGACTCCTGCTTTTCTATTGAAGAGAGACGAAGTTCCATAAGCTTGTTCTTTTCTTCCAGCTCTTTTATTGTCTTTTCCTTGTCCGCCTTAAGCATTATGGTACCGGAAAGCTTGTAGATGTCAGAAGAACTATTTTTTATCTCTTCAAGTGCATTCTCTGTCTCTGCAATTTCCATCTGAATTGCCTGCTTTTGGCCCATAAGCATCTGTAAATTTCTTTCAAGGTTCTGTAATTCCTGAATTTTAGACTGAGTCATTTAAATCGCCTTTACTTTAGCTATATGTTTTCTTGGCTTGTAAAAAATCTTTGAGCCACAGTGTGGGCAGGCAAATCTTTTATCAAGAGCCTTACTCGATATTACTTTACTGCAATGAAAACATTTGTATTGTGCCATGAATATGGGTGAAATTATGAGTTTTTAAAGTTTTAGTTGAGTTAATAAGAGAGAATCTTTCTTTTTCTGATAGGATAATAAATCAACCCCAGTAAAACCAAAATGAGCCCGAGAGCGGCCGCACCATAACCAGCATAAACGTATTTAATGTGCTCTTCAAAAAGCTTAATCAGTGCTAGCCCGAGAGCAAAAGAGCCAAAGCCTGTCCTTACATAAGCAAGAGAGTTCCTTTCATTTGCCAGAATTGTTCTCTCTTGTGCTAATCTCTTATGGCTTATTAGCCTCTTCTTTATGTAATTGCTAACCATTAAATTAGATAAAGATTTCTTCTTTTTAAATAATTGCAGGCTTAAGCCTGTTTCTCAAGATAATACGCATGCCCTGCAAACCTCTTATCGCACTTCCTGCAATGCCAGATCCCTGATGCAACTCTCTTCACGCCAGGCTTTGCGCAATGAGGGCAGACCTGTTTCTTTCTCTGAATAGATTCAATTATGTTAAGCTTTTTCCTGATTCTTGTTCCGTAACCTGCGCCGAATCTTCCTGCATGCCTTATTTTCTTTGTTTTTGTTGTCATGTTTGAAGTATTAGTGAATGAATGGTTTTTAAATTATTCTGTTACCTTAAATTACCTGTTCAGGCCTCCACTTATCAATATCCGTTCTTCCGATGAAAAGCAGATAAATGGGGATGCCCAGATTTGAACTGGGGTTTCGAAGTCCCAAACCTCGAGTACTAACCAGGCTATACTACATCCCCATTATGATAACCATCTAATTAGCTTTTTTAAGGTTTCCTATCTCCATTTATGATATTGTCAAGGCTTTGTGCTTTGGCCTTGTTTGAGAAACCTATCACATCACCATATCTTTCCAGGCTTTTTCTTCTTACCCGAACAAAATAAAGGGGCCTGGAATTTCCCTTGCGGATAAGAACTCTTCTTTTTATATTTAAATCAAAACTTGTAAATATTTCAGAGAGATTATTAATAAGTTCCTTAGAAATACAAGCACAAACAGCATTGCCTGGATTCAAGAATCCGTCAGTATCCATAAGTCCTCTTGCAAACCCTCTTAGAAAATTATCTGAATATTCAGAAATATTCTTTTTCAGCCTTATAGAGAAAGTTTTATCTTTATCCCAAGTTAAATAGGTTTTTATAAAATCTATGTACTCTTTAGAATTCACGGTAAGAATCAAGACACTTTCATTTCTATTCATGATATAAGGATTCAGATTTAACTTGGCTAAAAGATTTTTTAGATATTCAGCATATTCTCTTTCTTTTGAAAAAGTGAGAAAATACCTGATTCTGTGATGTGTTGGTCTTGATGGAAATCTTCTATCGTATCTTTGGTGAGAATAATTGCCGTCCCCGGCGAAAGCTCCAATCAGCTCCCCAATATGAAAATCACTCAACCTGACTAGAAATTCTTTCTTTATTCTTGGCTTGAATTTTCTGATTTGATAATAGAGAGTTGATTTCCCGACCGAAAACAATCTTGAAAGGTAATTAAGACTTTTCCCTTCATCAGTCAATCTCTTAATAAGCAGAATTTCTTCAGTGGAAAATCTCCGATTTTTTTGCACCACCCCATAAGAGAGGAGATTTAGTTTAAATCAATTTATTTTAATTATATAGCGACGACAGAATTACTTCTTTTTCTTCTCTTCTTTCTTTGCTTCCGGAGCTTTTGCGGCAGGGGCCACTACCGCCGCTGCTGCAGGCTTTGCTCCCGGAGCTGCTGTAGTGGCTGCAGCTGCAGCTTCTGCTTTCTCTGCCTCTTCCTTGGCCTTTGCTTCTTCTAGGGCTTTCTTATCTTTATCCTGTTTTGCTTTCACTTCAGCAAACTTATTTTCAAGAGTTCTTCTTTTCTCATCTGAAAGCTCGGTCTTTTCCTGTTTAATCTCTGAATCATACTTTCCTTCATTCACTTCCGCAATTATTTCAACAGGATCTTTGCTGTCAACAAGAATTCCGAGGGATTTGCATGAGCCTATAACAAGTTTTAATGCTGCCTTTAAATCTCTGGCAAGCATGCCGAGCATTTTTGTCTTTGCAATCCCTATAAGCTGCTCAACAGAAATATTCCCGACTTTTACATTTCCCGCCTCCCCTGAACCTTTCTCAAGATTAAGCTCTTTCTTTATCAGTTCTGAAACCGGAGGAGATGATACTGAAACTGTGAATTCTTTAGTGGTCTTGTTAACATCAAGCTCGACGGGAACCTTCATTCCCTTGAATCCTGCAGTTGCTTCGTTCACTTCCTGTATAACCTTCCCCATGTTAATCCCCATAGGACCAAGCTGCTGAGCTACTGCCGGGCCAGGCTTCATGCTTCCACCATCTACAATTAACTTAATTTTCATCTTCTCCTCCATGATTTAAACTTTGATATCAAATGCTCCACTTCATCTCTAATCGCATATTCCAATTCAAGGCCTGAAGTTCTGGCGAATTCAGATGTTTGGCTCCCTATATTCCCCGTGTATTCCAAAGCCCCTGGAAATGAATTTAACGTCCTTATCTCCCTGAATTCCTCGAGCTTTTCCCCTAACTTCATGCCGTAATAAATTCTTGCTATTGTTCCTATCATTGTTCTTCATCCTCCTGGTCTTTTTCACGCCTTATAACTCTTACGTTGTCCATTTTTACTGTTACTGGAATAGGAACTGCCGCTCCAAGAAGAGAAACAACAACTTCTCCCTTCTTCTTGTCTATCCTCATGACTTTTCCTTTCTCATTCTTGAAAGTGTCTGCAATCATCTCGACGATATCTCCAACTTCTATATTGAAGTCTTCAATTTCAGGCTGAAGCATGTTCTTAATTTCATCATAGGTTATGACTTTAGGAAGAATTCCCTTAACGTAAGGAAGATTGTAAGCTGCTTCTTCAACTGAATCCTTATCGAGAGCTTCGACTATAATGTATCCCCTTAATCCATGAGGGTTGACTATAGAATAGATTTCAAGGTTTTTCTTTCTGGCCTTGTCAGCAATCATTTCCAATGCCTTTGCTTCTTTGTTTGTCGTGACTTTAACAATATATATTGCCATTTTGATGCTCCACTACTCCTAATACCAAAGAAGTAGTATTCAAAAAGGTTTTGAATGATTTATAAATTTATTGTTTCAGAAGATTTCCATCAATGTGGCTATTACAAATCCTGCGGCACCCAAAACCAGTATCCCGAGAGCTGAAACTTTAGTGATTGTCTTGAACTCCTCGGATGAAGGCTTTCTAAGGAGTTTCCATACCCTTCTTGACTGAAGCATGAATGATTTTAGCCTTTGCATCAAAAGTTAAGCAGAACCGGGTTTAAAAAATTAATCCTCCAGAAAATCTATGCCTAATTCCTCTTCCAGCTGGTCATGGGCTGTTGAAGACGATTTGGACCCGGAGCCGAGAATTTGGGAACTCCTCACTCCTGTGACTATAAGGAGAACTTTTATCGATTTTTCCATATCTGCCGAAATTTGAGCACCGGAGATTATTTTAGCATCCTGGGCAATCTTGTTTCCGAGAGCCTCCATTATCACCTTATATTCGTCCAGAGACATATCGTTTCCTCCTATGACATTAACCAGCGCCCCCTGTGCATTCTTTATATCCACGTCAAGAAGAGGATTGTTAATAGCCCTTTCAACGGCCTCAATTGCACGATTTTGAGATGAGTCTGACTCCCCTATTCCTATCAGAGAAACTCCTCCATTGGACATCACGGCCTTTACATCTGCAAAGTCCAGATTAACCAATCCGGATGTGGTAATCAGTTCAGCAATTCCCTTGACTGAATTTGTGAGAATCTCATCCGCAACCTTGAACGCAGTATGAAGAGGCAGTTCGGGGGCTAATTCCAAGAGCTTGTCATTTGGAACTACTATAAGTGTATCAACTATTGACTCCAGCCTTTCCAGCCCATATTGTGCGTTTTCTATTCTCTTCTGACCCTCGACGGTAAATGGAAGGGTAACAATCGCTATTACAAGAGCTCCCTGCTTTTTTGCGAGCTCTGCGACAACCGGAGCTGCTCCTGTTCCTGTTCCTCCTCCAAGTCCGCAGGTTATGAAAACCATATCTGAATTTGAAATCCTCTTTTTTATCTCGGTCTCGGATTCTCTTGCCGCCTCTTCCCCTACTTTTGGATTGCTTCCTGCCCCGAGGCCATGCGTTAATTCCCTGCCTATCAGAATTTTATGGTCTACAGTTGTATAAAGAAGATCCTGCGCATCAGTATTTAGGGCTATGACCTCACATCCTTTCACGCCCACCTCTTTCATTCTGGAAACAGAATTTCCTCCTCCTCCTCCACATCCTACAACTTTTATTCTTGCTGACTGCTTCTGAAGAAGGGATTCTAATTCCTGATCGATGCTTGAGTGCTGCTCTTTTTCAAATGAGATATCCGGCATATTTTAACGAATGGAGGGAGATTTATAAGGATTATTATAGGGGATTGCTCTTATCTTCAGTTTTGTTCCCATTTTCGGGTTTCGATGAATCCTGTGGAATCTCCAATTTCAGGCTTTTTCCCATCAGTTTTTCAAATTTTTCAGAGAACAGGCTGATTAAAGGCTCTGCTTCTTTTGGAAGTTTGACTAAAATCTCTTTTTCCTTTATAGAAAATTCCGGAATCGTCCTGAAAAAGAAATCAAAGAGAGTCTCTGCCTTTTCAGAATCAGAGTCAACAATCCTGTCAATGATGAACTTGTATTCCAAATCCTTTCCCGACAAGGGATTGTTAAAATCGGCTATTACTCTTGCTCCTGAAACAGTTATTATTCTCACAAGATGATTGTCCATAAGCAGGGAAGCCCCAGGCCTTGGATTTATTTTTTGCTTAGTGAAAACTGAAAGAGGAATTGTTTTCACAAGTTCCCTTCTTCTTGGACCAAACCCTTCTTTTGCGCTTATGACACATGAGTATTCTTTTCCCGGCTCTTTTCCTTCAATTTCCCTGTCAAGGCCTGGAACAAGCATATTTTCGCCTATGACTACTATGGTTTTCTTTGGTTCTGCTTTTGAATCAAGAGATTTTAAATCTTCAGAGATGTTTGAATCAAAGACATTTCCGTTTGCTTTTCCAGTATAATGGATTTCAACAAAATCTCCTTTCTTTACTTTTGTCTCATTATTCATAGCTGACTTTGATTAGGAAGTTTTATAAACATTTTCAATTTAAGAAAATTATGTTGAAGCTAATTAATGCTACAGAAGCAAGAACAGGAACCACAATAATTGTTGAAGGTGATGCTTATACAGTAAGAAGCAATGACATAAGCAAAACAGGGAAGCATGGCGCCAGCAAGTGTAGAATTGAAGCAATAGCAATAATAGGCGGAAAGAAAAAAGTCATTGCGGTTCCCGGACATGAAAGATTTGAGGTTCCATTGATTGAGAAGAGGAAGGGCCAGGTACTAAGTATCTCTGAAAGCACAGTAAGTCTGATGGATATGGAGAGTTTTGAGACTCTGGACGTTGCTTTTGACGAAGAGGTCAAGGATCAACTTGAGATTGAGAAGCAGGTTGAATACTGGGATATAGAAGGGACGAAGATAGTTAAGAGAGTTCTTTAAGGATAGATTTAAAAACACTTTTTTACAAGGATTGATATGGGTACTAAAATTCCTGCAGCCCAAACAAGAATGTTCAAAAATGTTTTTGTTTGCAAGGACTGCGGGCAAAAAATGAAGACAGATTCTGTCAGAGTAATAGCAGGTAAAGTGAGATGCAGAAGATGTGGAAAGAATGCTTTTAGGCCCAAAAAAGCCAAGAAGAAGTAAATAAAGAGATGGTTAGTTTCATAGCATACGACTTAGTTTTTATGGTGATATTCGCAGTTGTTGCTTTTCTTCTGCTCCATAAAAATAAAAAAAATCTGAAAAGGCACGGGTGGATTTTTCTTTATCACAGCCAGTTTGGCTTAAAGTTCATAGAGTGGACATCAAAAACCTTTGAAAAAATCCTCAAGCCTTTACAATATGTAGTTGTTGCATCAGGGTACATCCTGATGGCCGGAATTGTGTGGCTTATGGGCCTTTCAGTCTGGAGATATATAACAACGGACATCCCTGAACAGCTAAAGAATGTTCCCCCTGTGGCTCCTTTAATCCCATATTTTCCAAAACTTTTTGGACTTGAGTCATTTTTCCCTCCTCTGTATTTCACATACTTCTTGATAGCCCTTGCCATTGTTGCTGTTTCACACGAATTTGCCCATGGAATCTTTGCAAGATTAAACGGAATAAAGGTCAAGACCACGGGACTGGCATTCTTCGGGCCATTTTTCGGGGCGTTTGTTGAGCCGGATGAAAAACAAATGGCTAAAAAAGGAAAGTTCCAACAGTTATCTGTCCTCGCTGCTGGGACTTTTGCGAATGTCGTAATGACTCTGCTTTTCCTGATTGTTCTGGCCTTGTTCTTTTCTGCAAGCTTCCAGGCGGCAGGAGTCAAGTTTAATGCATATCCCCAGGCGGCAATCAATGTTGAGAGCATCACAGGAATAAATGGAAACCTAATAGACAGTCTTGAAGAGGGAAGGGAATTTTTTGCAGATGAGGGCCTTAATGAAATTTCAATCGATGAGAAAATATTCCTTGTGCCTAGTAAGAGCCTTGAAGTTGCCTTAGAAACAGAAGCTAAGGAGATAATTGTTTTCGATGACGCCCCTGCAATCAGAGAAAAGCTCAATGGGCCCATACTTGCTATAGATGGAGAAATAATGACAAGTCCAGAAAGTCTTGCAGCGAAATTATCTGAATATTCTCCCGGGGACATGATAAAGATAAGGACTTTTGATGAGACGGGCATGGAAATAACAAAGGAAATTGAACTTTCTGAAAAAGATGGGAGGGCTTATCTTGGAATCGGATTCATAAGGGGAAGTGATAGTGGGTTGAGTGGAGCCATATTCTCTGTAATACAAAGCATAAGGGACCCTCTTGTCTATTATGAGCCCTCATGGGATGGAGAATTTGTGCAGTTCATATATGATTTGTTATGGTGGATTGTGATGATAAATATTTTAGTTGCTCTTTTCAATATGCTTCCTGTTTCCATACTTGACGGAGGAAGATTCTTCTACCTTACGGTTTGGGGAATAACAGGAAGAGAGACTTGGGGAAGAAAGGCTTATCAGTATGCTACATGGATAATCCTGTTCATGCTCGTCCTGATGGTTGTCAGATGGGCATTTAATTTTGCTTAAATATTTATAACCTTAAAATAATCAAATAAGATGACTTACCTTATTGGTGTTGACAGAGATAATACTCTTGTTGAAGATAAAGGATATCTTGGAAGTGAAGATAACTGGAAAGAACATGTCAAGATTCTTCCAGGGGTTATTGAGGGCCTTAAAATTCTGAAGGGTCTTGACGCAAAGATAATAGTTGCTTCCAATCAATCCGGCATTGCACGGGAACTCTATACTGCAAAGAGAGCTGAAGACGTCTGCAATGAAATTACCAGAATGCTGAAAAAAGACAAGATTATTCTCGATGGATGGTATTTTAGCGTTTTTGTTGACGCAACATACGCGGAACATGCAGGAATTAAGGATAGGAAATGGATAAAAAATGACGGCATGAGAAAGCCTGGCACCGGAATGCTGAAACTTGGAGCGAAGGAAAACGGGCTTGATTGGACCAGGTTAGTTGAAAATGGAAAAGTATTTTTTATAGGGGATAAAGATGAAGATATGCTTACAGGAATAAATGCTGGAGGGCATTCTGTATATGTGCCTTCAAAAATAACAAGAAAAGAGCATAAGCTTAAAGTAAAGGCATTAAAGAAAAAATATTCGGAAAGAATCTACATTGCAAAAGATTTTGTTGATGCCTGCAGATGGATTGAGAAGAAGATTGAAAACTTATGAATAACCTGGCTGGCCGGAAGAGGGCTGCAGAAGCCAGGGCTTGCCTTCTCTTGCTGAAAGAAAAGATTCTCTTAAGGGCCCTCCCATCACTGGGGAAAAGACAGATTCAAGAGTCTGGTTTCTTCTAATAACAGGAACATCCCTCATCATCAGTATCCTGTTTATTCCTGTGTCTGTTATATCTTCGTCGACATAGACATTTATCCCCCTCTTATAAGAAGCAGAAGCTACTTTGTCAACACAATTCCATTGGTGAAATCCTGCGACAACCAGAGTTGTATGTGGTGGAAGCTGGTCAAGAATATAAGAAGGGTTTGGATGGACAGTATTCCCCGCATGCACATTATATCTCACCCCGCTGGAAAGTTTTCTGTCAGAATGCCTTATGTTTATTCCTTTTTGCCCTATTGAAATATCAGGAACATTCGCCTTTTTTCCCGCAAAAAATACCCAGTTAACATCAAATCTTTCCTGCCGATATCTCTTGTCAACTATGTCAGATACCCTTCTTAAAGTGTATTCCTTAAATCCCGAAATCTCCCACCCGATCAAAGTCTGGAAATAATCGCTTATAGGATAGAGAAAAAGAAATTGCTTCGGCATCTTAGTTGATGAATTCAACGCCCTGTTTTGTGAAGACTGCCAGCCTTATTCCTACTGGCAGGGATAAAAGGGCTGAAATCAAAGCCATATGCTCTTTTCCATTTCCAGAAGCTATTGACAGGGAGCATTCAAGGCCTGAAAGATGTGGCTTTAATTTTTTTAACAAATCTGACTTTATATCTAAAAGGGGCTTTGATGAATCTATCATTATTTCTTTTCCATTTTCAGGCACGGGAAATGTCTCTGAATCCTTTGATTTTACAAGTATAATTTTTTCCCAGTCCCCTTTGTTTATCAGGCCAGTAACCTGCCCCCATGTTTCTTTATCCTGGCCGAGAAATGCTACTAATTCCATGATAACTATGAAAAAGAGAGGTTTATAATTATTATTGTAGGTTATTATCGCAATATTCCTTTTCACACTTTCTTCATTTTCCGGATAAGAGATAGTAGTAAAAGATAATTTTATAACGACCGGGGTTATAGATAATTATGGTTAAAGATTTGCCTTTGCATGAAATTACCTTAAGGAAATATGAAAGGCCATATGATTCCGGGAAAAGGGAACTGATAAAGAAGGTCTGTCTTTCTCTTGGATTATTGCAGCCCGGAGATTCCAGAGATGTTGTTGTTGATATTTTAATGGCTCTTGAGGCCGGAAGGGTAAACAAAAAGGAGCTGACAAGCTTTGAGATAATTGATAAAGTAAAGGAATTGAGAAAAGAGCATTCCCTGGATGAGAAGGGGCTTGCTGAAAGCAATGTGCGCAGGCAGCTTAAAAGATTGAGAGATTTAATGATTGTTGACAAGAAAAATAATAATTATCGCCTGTCAGAGTTCGAGCCTCTTTCAGAAATCTTTGAGAAGAAGATTGAGGGCTTTCTCATTCCACAGACGATTGACAGGATAAAAGAGTATTTGGGGAAGCTGTAGAGATGGAAGATAATTTCATTGGAGTAATAATAGAAGAAAGTCTAGAAAATAAAAGTGTTCTGAAAAAGATAAAAATTGTGAAGACAGAAGTTGAAGAAATTACTGAAAGACACAAAACTCCATGGGTAAAGCAGTGGACATTACACGCTGTTGAAATAATAGAATCTCAAGCAGATAAAATTGCCGAAGATTTAAGCAAGGCACTTGATTCTGAGCACGAGTGGTATGCTGATTTTAAGAATGATAAGACTCACTTTATAATATTCAAAAATAAAATCTTCAAGATAGACAGAACAAGTAAAGAACAATATGATAAAGCTAAGGAATATGGGCTTTCGTTAGGAATACCTGAATACCAAGTTAACTTCCATCCATAGCTGGATAATGGAAAAGATAATTCCTTTTTACAAAGTAGCCCACAGAAACCTTTAAATAATAGTTATACATTAAAGTTATACAATGGCAGTTGAAGTTAGGACAAAGAAATGGGGAAACTCAATAGGAATTATTATACCTAGCGAGGCTGTCGAAAGATTGAATATCAAACCTGAAGAAGAGATAACCATAGAAATTGAGAAAAAGGGCAATGTGCTAAAAGAGCTTTTTGGGGCGGTGAAATTCAAGAAACCAACCAAACAACTATTGAAAGAGGTTAGAAAAGAGCTTGAAAGCAGATGGGAGAGATAAAGAAATGTCTGGACACATACGCGTTAATTGAAATAGCCAATGAGAATAAGAATTTTATCCAGTACCTAAATGTTGAATTTGTTATAACTGATACCACTTTGGCAGAATTCTTTATTGTTTTATTGAGAGAGCAAGGAGAAAAAGTCGCAGATTACTGGTTTAAGAAATTAGAAGGATATTCTGTTCCTGCTGACAAATATGTCCTTAAGGCGGCGATGAAATTCAAGCATGAGCATAAAAAACAGAATATCTCCTTCTTTGATGCTGTAGGGTATGTTTTTTCCATGAATAACGGATATCCCTTTGTTACCGGAGATAAAGAATTTGAGAATTTTAAAAATGTGGAGTTCAGGAAGAAATGAGGATAAAAGAGCTTTTTGGGGAAGCTTTAAGAAAATGAGTGAAATAATTCCAGGATTTGAACCATATTATGGAGTCCATAACGTAAGGTTCGAGACTACTGTTAGAGAATTATTGAGAAATCTTTCTGAATCAAGACGGGATGTTATGATTGACTCAGCTAAAATTCCTGAGCCATTTATGCACATAAGAAGTGGAGACTTATTTTATCTTTGCGGAGAGGTATATGGCCTAACTTGCAGAAGATATCTTCAGGAAGCAAGACCTGAAGAAAGGATAACTGATTTAATAGAGGATGGGAGAGTTGTTTTGGGTGTACCTGGCTTGCAGACTCACTAAAAAAGTTTAAATACCCAATTTCTTCTTGACTATTAACCAATAAACTACATCCGGGCGTCCTGATATTCTGGGATTGTCCGGCAGAATGTAGGAGGTTATGGAGAAAAAACACGAAAATGAAGCTGCAAGAAGCATTAGATGAATTAAGGAAGCAGAAAGAAAGAAAATTTGACCAGACAGTAGACTTGATTGTAAATCTTAAAGGGATTGACATCAGGAAGGATAATGTTAATTTTATTGCTGTTACTCCTAATAAGGTCAAGGACAAAAAAGTATGCGGATTCCTGACTGCAAAGAACGATCTTGTCAAGACCATAACAAAGCCTGATTTTCAGAGATATGGAAAAGACAAGGCGGCTTTGAGAAAGCTTATCAAAGATTATGACTTCTTCATTGCGCATGCATCATTAATGCCGGCGGTCGCAACAAATTTTGGTAAAGCTCTTGGGCCTGCGGGCAAGATGCCCTCGCCCCAGATGGGAATTATAACCCAAGAAACACCGGAGGTAATAAAGCCGCTTCTGGAAAGAATTTCAAGGTCCGTAAAAATAAGAGCAAAAGAACCAAGCATAAAGATTCCTGTTGGAAAGACCAGCATGGAGGATAAGGACATTCTTGAAAACATCAATTCCGTTTATGCCGCACTTGTAAATGCGCTTCCAACAAAGAAAGAAAATGTAAGGAAAGTCCTGCTTAAATTTACTATGAGCAAACCTTTGGGAGTGGAAATATGAAATCTGAATATGCAAGAATCAAGCCTATCCCTGAAGGCAAGAAAAGATCGGTTGAAGACCTTGTTTCCAGAATGAAAGATTCGAAAACAATTCTAATTGCATCAATAAAAGGTCTTCCGGGAGGACAGTTTGGCGCCTTGAAGAAGAAATTCAGAGGCAAAGCTGATTTGAAAGTTGCAAAGAAAAATTTGATTTATAGGGCTATTGACGAAACTGGAAAAGGAGCCCTGCAGGAATTAAAGAAGCAGGTAAATGCAGATTTCGTCCTTTTCTTTTCTGATTTAGATGCTTTCACACTTTCTGGGATGCTTTCTGATAATCAGACTCCAGCGAAGGCAAAGACAGGAGACAAGGCCCCTTATGATATTGAAATTGAGCCTGGGCCTACTGACCTGCTTCCGGGGCCTGCAATCTCTGAACTGTCAGGGGTTGGACTGAAGGTTGCAGTCAAAGAGGGAAAGCTTGAGATAATAAAAGGAGCAGTTGTTGCCAAAGAAGGGCAGGAAATAACTGATAAAGTTGCTTCAGTTCTTGCAAAATTGGGAATAGAGCCAATGAAAGTCGGTTTCACCCCTGTTGCCGCTTATGATGCGAAAGATGACAAGGTTTATGTCGGAATAAGAATTGACAAGGTAGGAACACTTGAAGAGCTAAGAACTCTTGTAAAGAAAGCCCTTGGATTTGCAATTAATATGGAGTATCCTTCTGACAAGACAATTTCTTACTTTATAACAAAGGCAGGGAGGGAAGAGATAGCTTTGGAAAAGGTTATTGAAAGCAAAGCAGGAAGCCCTGAAGAAAAGAAGCCTGTTGAAGAAGAAACGGAGAAAGAAACCAATGCTGAAGAAAAAGCTGATAATCAACCTGCGCCGGAGGAAAATAAAGATGGGTAATCTATTTAAGGAGCAGCTAGATAGGAATCATCAGATGTATACAGCGGGATATCAGGGACATGGACAGATTATTGAGATTAGGAACTCTTTTGTTCAGGCAGCAAGAGGAAGAATGCCTCAAGAAGAATTTGATTTGACTCTCGCACAGATAGGTGCAGAGATTTTACAGGTAAGAGACGGACTGCAAGATTTGGCTGCTAAAGGAAGAATGCTCGCTTATTATAAAAGTACAAGGGAGGGTAGAAAGTAATGGAGTACATATACGGAGCTTTGCTTTTGCACAAACTTGGACAGCCGGTTAATGAGGAAAGTCTGAAAAAGGTTATCTCTGCTGCTGGAGCACAAGTTGATGAAGCTAAAGTGAAGACACTGATTGCAGCACTTCAAGGCGTTGATATAGCCAGTGAATTGGAGAATGCAAGCGTTGCTGTTGCGGCACCTGCTGCTGGAACGCCTGCTGAAGCCAAGAAGGAAGAAAAGAAGGAAGAGAAAAAGCCCGTTGAAGAAGCAGCTGCAGGATTAGCAAGTTTGTTTGGTTGAGTTTATTTTAAATTTTTAAACCAAACAACTAATTTATTTAGTTCTAGCATTGATAAAAGTTTGAAGCTTTTTTGAATTAGGATTGTTTTCGAAAGCTTTTATTTTTAATAACCATTTAGCCTGATCCAATTTAAAGTAAGACCTGACAATAATATGTTTCTCTAGCAGTCTTGGGTTGAATCCGAATCTTTTCATCAATATTTGATAGTCTTGAAGATAATCTAAATTTCCATCGGTTATTTTTATCCTGCCTTGTGGTAATCTCCGGTTTTTAAAAGCTAAATCTACATTTCCGTCTCCACTCAGTAATTTGGCAAAATAAGCTTCAGCCAAAAGAGTAAGGTTTCGGTTCCATTTTCTTTCTGTAATTAATTTTCTAATTTTATCCATGGAAAACATAACTATATTAGCGAAAATTACATTTCTAATTTTTAATTTGAAACCTAATCCGTATTTGTTATTATCGCTACTATAAACATTTTTTACGGCTATTCCTACCTTTTTTTCGTATGAAGATATAGCATCTTTAGCTTTTTCCCTCTGCGATGTATGGATGCAATCGACATTAATAAGTTCGCTATTTATGCCTAGAAGATGAAGGTATCTTACAAAATCTTTATGTTCTTTGAGGGAGGCATTTGCAAACTCAACATTTTTGAAATTGTTCTTATTTCCTTCTGATTGCATCAATCCTAAAAATCTTCCAAAGGAATCGATATCAATAAACCTTCTCAGTTCTATTTGCATACACGAGCCCCTATTATGGAAACACCATAAAACTATTTTTTCCTCGTCATCTTGTCTAATTGATTTAACCACTATCGGATATCCGTTTGAAGATTCTTGAGGAACTAAGTGAAGTAGGTCTATTTTTCCTTCTCTAAATAATTTTTGTGTCCTTGCGAGGGATTTTAATTTTTTAATCGATAAAGAAATCTTTTCCCCTTTTCTAAAACTGAGATAATCAATAACCTCTGTCCTTAGATTTAAGAGAGTATTAAATTTCGTTAAATAAAGATAGTTTTTATCGTCTTTATAAAAAGTCACTTCTACTAAATCCCCTTTAGATATTTCTCTTGGATAGTTTTTCAAATAAATTCCTAATTTAGGGCCCATTCCTAATATTCTTGTTGAATATTTTTGATTTTCGATGATTAAATTAGACTCTTGAAATATATAAATTTATCCAAAGAGGTAATTGATTTATTTTATTTTAATCTGAAGAGCTTTTATAGCGGGAGAATCATCGGAAAGACGATATATCTTAATGACTTGGGCCTATGTTTTTAGAAGTGTGAATGAGAAGATTGTGTGAATTGTAAACCTTTAAAAGCTGATTTTGTCCTATTAAATTGAGCCGCTGTGGCACAATGGTACTGCGTCAGTCTTGAGAACTGATTTCCTCACGGATATCCCGGTTCGATTCCGGGCAGCGGCGTTTATGCTTAATTATTACCCGAAGAATTTTTTCCAGAAAGGTTTCTTGTCAAATTCAATCCTTGGCCCTACAATTTCTCTCTTTATTACGGGCTTTGTATTCAACTTAGGTGCCTCATTTGCCAATTCATCCCGGGCTATTGCGAGACCTTTTTCTATAGGAATTTTTGCATAACCTTGATTCACCAGAGCCTGCACAAGAGTCCCTTGCGGGTAGCCCTTTTTAAGATTCTTCTTAAAGTAGGAGACAATTTCATACAAGTGATGCTCTCTGATGACCATTAAAAATGAAATAAAAAGAGTATATAAAATTATATTTACCCTATTTTTATGGGTTTGAACTCTATAAAAAACTCAACTGCTTCCCTCAATTTCTGTTTTGATTCAGAATATATTGTGGCTATAACCTCGCTCTTGCCTATTCTCTCTCCGATGTGTTTGTAAATGTAGACTCCGGAGGCCTTATCTGTCGGACAGCCCGAAAGTCTGGCTGCATGTGAAACTAACTTGTTATCGATCGCTGTTATTTTTCCAGACCTTAGAGAAGTGACATTATGTGAGTATTTTGCTTTCCTTATGTATCCAATCTCTCCGCTTTGCGCCAGGATTATCTCTTCGAACTTTTTGTAAGCCTTTCCTGAATTCAAAATCTCCTGGGCTTTTTTCATGCCTTCCCCTTTTTTCGCCTTCCCAACCATCTCAAGAATTATTGAGGCCATTTTCAGCGATTTTCTTTCAAGATCCTTAGGAGGATTCTCTCTTTTGAGAACCTTTATCACGTCTATTATTTCGAGAGAGGGACCAATTCCATTTCCTATAGGCTCATCCCCCTTTGTGAGAATCACCTCAATCTTGAGATTAAAATGCTTTGCAAGCTTCTTGAATTTATTCTTAAGGTGTTCTGCTTTCTTCCTGGATACTTTTGCGTTTTTCCCGTAGGGAATGTCCAGAAGAACAAATTTGCTTCCTGCGGCGAGCTTCTTCGCAAGAATTGAAGCTATCAACTGGGGTTCCGGATCCAGATTTATAAGCCTTTCAACCTGAATAAGTTTGTCATCGGCAGGAGCCAGGCCCAGAGAGCCACCCCATGCAAGGCAGGCATTTGTTTTCCTTACCACTCTTTTCATTTCGGAGATTGACAAATCAACCCTTGCAATCGATTCCACCGAATCTGCAGTACCTGCTGCTGAAGTGATTGCCCTTGAAGAAGTTTTTGGGATTATTACTCCTGCAGCCGCGCATATGGAAACAATTATAGGAGTTGTTCTGTTTCCAGGAATTCCTCCTATAGAATGTTTGTCTGCAACATTTTTGTGACTCCACTTAATCTTTTCGCCATTATTATATATTGCTTCTGTCAGATTTATTATCTCATTATCGGACATTCCACAATGATAGACGCCTGAAATAAAATAAGCAATTTCTGCTTCTGTCAAGGCATTATTCACTATGTCTTTTATTATAGTATTAAGTTCCTTTTTTGTATATGGTGTGCAGGATAATTTTTTCTGAATAAGCCCGGTGCTCTGGGGGGATGGAGTTAGAGAAATCTCTATTTCATCTCCTGACTTTAGGTTTAACTTCTTTATTATTTCCCTTGAAACCCCTACCTCTCCTGGCTCAAAATAGCTTCCAACCAAATCCACTACTGCAATAATTTTTTTCCTGTTTTTTGATAGCTCTACTCTGTTTCCTACATGAATGCTAAGATTTTTTGCATCAGACTTATGGATAAAAACTATTGGCTTCCCTGCGCCTATCTTGAAAGACCTTATCTTGAATTTCATGATTATTTAACGGGTTCTTGATTTTAAATGTGATGCTTATTTCGAGAACATGCTTGAAAGCTGCTTGTTTTTGTAGGCAGTCAAGAAAATTATCAGATACGCTAGGATTAAAGGACCAAGAATAAGGCCTAGAAGTCCAAATACAAAAAGCCCTCCAATCATCCCTATTAATGCGATTACCGGAGAGATACTTGACTTTCTTGAAACTATGTAAGGTCTTAATATGTTATCGAGAGAAGAAACTACAAGGACCCCATATATCATGAAAGCTACTGCTGCGAAGGTGTTGCCCTGCGCGAATAGATAAACTACTGCAGGGAGCCAGACAACCCACGGACCAAATAGAGGGAACATGGAGGCAAATATTGCTATGATTGTCAGAAGAAGGGCACGCGGAACTCCGAAAGCAAAAAGCCCTATTCCTGTGGCTATGCCCTGCACAACGCCAATGATGAAATAACCATAAACTATAGATGAAGTAATTCCCTTGAATTCTCTTATTAAGATTTTTTCCTGTTCCTTATTTAGAGGAGAGAGGTCTGAAACATAAGACTTAAGCTTTTCCTGATCTCTAAGTGCAAAAAAGAAAACGAAGATAAGAACTGCACCCTGAAGAAGAAGGTCAGGAAGATTCAGAAGAAAATCAGACAACCAGTTCAGTATAGAGACAGAAATTTCGTTGAGGAAGTTTGAGACCACTCCTGTTATCTGCCTTGTGAATTCATCTGAGAAGGTTGGGAACAGAATTTCGACAAAGGATCTTACATCAGCGCCTCTAAGGAAAGCAAACATCTCAAAAACCTGCCTTATCATCAGAGGAACCAGGAACCAAAGAGGTATGAATATTATAACTACTACCATGACGGAGACAATCAAGGCCGACAAAGTGGGCCTTTTCACGAAAGAGTTCACTTTCAGATATACAGGATTTACTATAAACGCAAGGATTAACCCGGCAATTATGGAAATAATAATTGGCTTGATAAGAATAAAAGTCAGGGCTATGAGAATAAGTATAAGCACAATGGCCGATATTCTGTTTATTGACTTTGCATCCAGAGGCATTGTATAAATAAGCGGTTTTGCTATTTAAAGGTTGGGTGATAATTTTTATAAACCAAGGAAACTGAAGGATTGTATGGAAAGCTTTGTTAAGAAAATATTTGATGATAAAATTGATGAATTTGTCCATTTGCAATTTGAGAAATACGGGAGAGGGGAATATAGGGATAAGGCAATGATTCTGGCTAAAAAGACAAAAGGAATTTATACAATATCAACATCCCCTGAATTTGCATCTGAACTTGTAAGAATGGTTGCAGAGAAACTTGGCGGGCAGAAGACAGAGGTTACAGGAATAGTGGTTTCTACAAGGGACCTGACTGGAGAGCTTAAATTCAAAGACAAAAAGCAATTTATGGGAGTTAAGAAATACATCATTAATGATGAGATGAGCGGACCGGAGATAATCGGGCTCTGCGACAAATTTCCTAGAGCGTTCCTGGGCTTATCATTTAAGTCGGGAAACAATGATTTAAAGATAAAGGCGAAGATGCCAAAGTCGGGAAAGCCGTCGACTAAATCGGATGAGAAACCAAAAGTGGATTTCTGCAAATTAAAAACTGACGATTCTGATCTTGTTAGGAAGATTCTATTTGATGTTAAGGAATTTAAGGCAGTTCAAGTAAAGCACACATTTATTATAAATGAAATAATAGTCCCGAAAGGTGAACCTGACCCAAGAAAAATGAGGGAAATGGCCCAAAGAAAGGGAAAAATAGTAAGGGAAACGAATGTTGACGGCCTGGCCGTCAAAGAAGAGAAAGAGTTTTCTGCCTGAATATCCTATTGATGATGAAGGGCAATATTTATATACCCAAATTTCTGCATTAAATCATACGGTGGACAAGAACCAGCTGATAACTGGGACTTGCTTAGGAAAGTAAAACTTGGTAGAGTTGCGCCATAAAAAAATGATATACACAAATGTCAAAATCAACAAGACCAAGGCACGGAAGCTTGCAGTTCTGGCCTCGTAAAAGGGCAAGCAGATTTATTCCTAGTGTTAACTGGAAGCCAATTTTCAAATCTCCTTCTGTGAAAGAAGAAGGTGTTCTCGGTTGTATAGGATATAAAGTCGGAATGACTTCCGTGGTAATAAAAGATAATACTCCCCATTCTTTGACAAAAGGCAAGAGAATAGTCATCCCTGCCACAATATTAGAGGTCCCAAATATGCAAATATTTTCTGTAAGATTTTACAAAAATGGAAAGGTGATTAAAGATATTGTCCTTAGTAATGAGAAGGTTCTAAAGAAAAAAATGAAAGTTGGGAAAAATGTTAAGAATGCTGATGAAATTGACAAGGTGAAAGACTGGGATGATATAAGAGTTATAGCATATTCTGTAATGAAAGACATGTTCAAAAAAGGCCCTGATTTTATGGAAATAGGTATAAAGTCTGACAAAAAGCTTGAATTTGTCAAAAGCCTTATAGGAAAGGAAATTTCTGCCAAGGACCTTCTAAAGTGGGATTTGGTTGACGCCAGAGGGCTTACGAAAGGAAAGGGATTTCAGGGAGCAGTAAAGAGATTTGGAGTAAAACTAAGGCATCATAAATCTGAAAAGGGTATAAGAAAAGTTGGAAGCATAGGGCCATGGCATCCTGCAAGAGTTACCTTCAGAGTTCCGATGCCGGGACAGCTTGGGATGTTCACGAGAGTCCATTACAACCTGAAGGTTCTTGAGGTGGCGGACATAAAGGAAAAAGACATCAACAGGAAAGAAGGGTTCAAGAATTATGGCAACCTGAAGGGTAACTATTTGATTCTCGCAGGAAGCGTGCAGGGGCCGGCAAAGAGGCAGATTTTAATAACCCCCCCCATAAGACCAAATAAGAGGCAGACGAAGAGAGATTATGAACTTTTGGAGGTCAAAGCATAATGAAAGCAACATTGTATGACACAAAGGGAAAGAAGAAAAGTGAAATTGAGATGCCTAAGATTTTCGACCAGAAAGTAAGAGAGGATATTGTCGCAAAATATTTTGAGATGGAGAAGTTTATCCAGCCTTATTCCCCTGGGCCTGAATCCGGGAAGAGACATTCAGCCTCCGGAACAATAAGCCACCAAAGACACAGATGGGGAGGACACTATGGAAAAGGGATTTCCAGGATTCCGAGAAAGACTATGTGGAAAAGAGGAACACAGTTCTTTTGGATTGGAGCAGAGGTCGCAAGCGTCAGGGGTGGAAGAAGGGCCCACCCTCCGAAAGGAATTGGAAAGGAAAAAAGACTTAACAAGAAAGAGACTAAAATAGCATTTGGATCAGGATTTGCGGCAACCTGTGACAGTAAATGGATTATGAAAAGATATGAAACCCTGAAAAAAATGGATTCAAAGGTCCCTGTTGTCATTGAAAGCAAAATAGACGGGATGAAAACAAAGGATATGATTGTCCTTCTGAAATCGATCTTCGGGGAAGCTTTCGGACTTGTCCTGAAGAAAAAAGAATTAAGGTCTGGAAAGGGAAGCAGAAGAGGAAGAAAATACAAGAGCACTGCAGGGCTTCTTTTGGTAAAGGGAAGTGACGAGAAAATAAAGATGAAGGGGATTGAAATAAAAGACACTTTTGATGTTAAAATATCTGACCTCTATCCGTTGGGCAGACTCACAGTTTATACAGAAAAGGCCCTTGCTGAGCTTGGGAAGGAGGAAAAATGATATTGAGGCCTGTTACCACTGAAAAAATTGTAAGAATGATAGACCTTGAAAATACGCTTGTTTTCGAAGTTGAGAAAAAATACAATAAAGAAAAAGTGAGAAAAGAGATTGAAAAGGTATTTGAAGTGAAAGTTATCAAAATAAGGACCTCAATCAAGGATAACAAGAAAATTGTTTATGCAAAGCTGGACAAGAGAAATCCGGCGATTGATATTGCAACTAAACTTGGAATGATCTAATGGGAAAGAGAATAATACAACAGGCAAGAGGAAAGGGAAGCTTCACTTACAGAGTGAGAAAGAAAGCATTCATGTTCAGAGTAGGATATCCTATGCATGAGGGTGAGGCAAAAATAGAAAAAATATTCCATTCCGCCGCCCACTCTGCCCCTCTTTCAAAGGCAAGAATAGGCACGGAAGTATTTTATGGACTTGCATTTAACGGGGCACTTGAAGGCCAGAACTTTGTTATTGGCGGCGATGAGATAAAGGAAGGAAATGTGGTCACTCTTCAAAATGCTCCCGTTGGAACAAGAATTTTTAACATTGAAAGAAACCCAGGGGATGGAGGAAAAATGATAAGGGCTGCAGGCTCAAGCGCAGTGGTCAACAAGAAATATGATTATAATAAGGTCGGTGTAATGATGCCAAATAAAAAAGAAGTTATTCTTGATGGCAAATGCAGAGTAAGTATTGGAGTGATAGCAGGAGACGGAGTGAAGCAAAAACCTTTCATAAAGGCTGGAAGAAAGTTCTTCAAAATGAAGGCAAGAGGAAAACTTTACCCAAGAGTTTCTGCACTCAGCACTAACGCAATTGATCATCCATTTGGTTCAGGTAGAGGGAAGAGAGTAAAGAGTAAGATTGCAAAGAGAAATGCCCCTCCTGGAAGAAAAGTAGGACATATAAGGCCAAGAAGAACAGGAAGAAGAAGATAAAATGACAAAGAAAAAAAGAAGACAGCAGGTTGAAGCCAGAACGGAAGGCAAGGAGAAGATATATAGAGGAAAGAGCATTGATGATCTCAAGAAACTTGACATAAGAGAGTCTGCAAAAATTTTGCCTTCAAGAAGCAGAAGAAGCGTTCTTAGAAATTTTGATGTGATAGAAAAATTCATATCCTCCTGTGAAAAAAAGACAGGCAGAGGGAAGAGGATAAAGACACACCTAAGAGATATTGTCATAGTTCCGGGGCTTGTAGGATTCACCATCGCAGTTCATAACGGAAAGGAATTTCAGGAAGTGCAGGTTACTACTGAAATGATAGGCCATAGACTGGGAGAATTTGCACAGACGAGAACAAAGGTTACCCACTCATCCGCAGGAATAGGCGCAACTAAAGGCTCAAAGGCAAAGAAGAAGTAAAATGACAAACATACTAACTAAAAAAACGGAGAATAAGGTTAAACCACAAGAAGAAATGGAGAAGAAAAACATAGAGGAAGCTAAAAAAAATCACACTGAAAGCAATCAGCAGGAAGATGACAAAGTTGTTGTGGATAAAGCACAGGAAATAGAGAAGAAGAAAGAAACTGAAGCAAAGAAGGAAGAAGAGAAAGTTCAGAAAAAAGAAGAAAGACCAAAGAAAAGCGAGGCTATCGCCAGAGGAAGCAATGCCAGAATATCAATGAAACATTCAACATTTATATGCAAACTTATAAAGGGAAAAAAGATTGATGAAGCAATAGGCATACTCGAAGAAGTTGTTAAAATGAAGAGAGCTGTTCCTTTTACAGGAGAGATACCTCATAGAAAGGGAAATATTATGGCAGGAAGATATCCTATCAACGCTTCAAAGGAGTTTATACTTCTTCTGAAGGGACTGAAGGGAAATGCGACGACAAATGGGCTTGACATTGAAAGAACCAGAATAAGTATTGCTTCCGCAACTTGGGGAAGAAGGCCTATGAGAAAAGGAAGCAGAAAAGCTAAAAGAACAAACGTGATCCTTATGGCAAAAGAATTTCAGGAGGAAAAGAAATAATGGAAGAAAAGAAATTTGTAAATTTTAAGAAGGAAGAGCTTGGTGTTAAGGATTATATAAGGGGAACTCTCGGCAAGGGAAGAATAAGCGAGGTCTCAATAGAATACACTCCAGTAGGAGAAAAGATAATTGTAGCAACAAACAAACCTGGACTTGTGATAGGAAGAAGAGGAGAGAAGATTAATGAGATGACTTCCGTCCTCAAGAAGAGATTTAACCTTGATAACCCTCATATAGAAATAAAAGAGATAACGGAGCAGTGGCTTGATGCCCAAATAGTCGCAGACACAATTGCACTGGACCTTGAGAGAAAGGGATCATTAAAATTCAAGCTAATTGCTTATAAATCTTTGAGCAGCATCATGAAATCTGGAGCCCTTGGAGCAGAAATAGTGCTTTCAGGAAAGCTTCCGAGTGACAGGGCAAGGAGCTGGAGATTTGCACAGGGATACCTTAAAAAGACGGGGGACCCTTCAAAAGTTGTTAACAGGGCAGAGGCACAAGCAACAACCATGTCCGGAGTTGTAGGAATAAAAGTAAGCATCCTTCCTCCAAATGCCCATATCCATGACAGGGTTGTTATTGATGATAAGCTAAGGGCCCAGATAAGAACCCCTCCTGCTGAAAAAGAAGAGAAGAAAATCAGCAAAAAGAAGGAGAAGAAGAAATGACTCTACTAAGATATAAGGAACTTGAAAAGATGGACAAGAAGACGGTAGATGGAAAACTCAAAGATCTGAAGATGGAGCTGGCAAGAGCAAATGTTGCAGCAAACAAGCAGAATGCAAAGACCAAAGAGATTAAAAAGGCAATTTCAAGGATATTAACGTTCACCAACCCAAAAAGCGGGAGGGTGAAAAAACGATAGCAATGGAGATAGACCCAAAAACAGGTTTGCCTATCGAGGCAATTGCTTGGGAAGATCTCGCCAAAAGCGAGCAGAAGATAAAAGTGTCCACGGAGACGAGAAGGTATGGGAAAAAAATAACCATTGTCTCCGGATTTGACAAGAACATTGACGTCAAAGGAATTGCAAAGGCACTTAAGGCTGAGCTTGCATGTGGTGGGACGGTAAAGGACGGTTTGATAGAGCTGCAAGGAGACCACAGGGCCAAAGTCAGGAGAGCTCTCGTCAAGCTTGGATTTGCCGAAGATTCCATAAGCGATTGATTCGGAAAAAAGGTGAAGGAAAAATGAAAACAGGAAGAACAGAAGGAAGAACAGAAGGAAAAATGAAAAATAAAGTTGGAACTGTAGGCACAAGAGGAAGAACATTCAATGGAACTGTTGTCAAAAAGTTTCAGAACAGGATAGTGGTTGAATTAGAGAGAACTGTCAGAGTGCATAAGTATGAGAGATTTGCAAAAAAGAAAACAAAACTGCATGCGAGATTCCCTGAAGGGGCAAGTGTTGAAGTCGGAGATTATGTCAAAGTCAGAGAATGCAGGCCTTTGAGCAAGATAATCCACTTCATGCTGATTGAAGTCATAAGAAAAGCGGAGATTAAAAAATGAAGGCAATAACTGCAAACCCAACCAGGGCACTTAACATAGGAAGCCTTGTTGTCGCTGCGGACAACAGCGGAGCCAGGATTGTGAGGATTGTAAGCGTAAAGAGAGGAAAGACAAAGAAGAGAACACAACAGTATGCAAAGATTGGTGATCTTGTAAAAGTTTCTGTGAGAAAAGGAAATCCAAAGATGAAGGGAGAGGTTTTTGAGGCAGTAATTATAAGGGTTAAAAAAGCATACAAGAGAAGAACCGGAGAAAGAATAATGTTTGAGGATAATGCTGTTGCCCTTCTAAAAGACAATAAAGGAAATCCAAAAGGAACGCAGGTTAAGGGGCCGGTTGCAAGAGAGATACTAGAAAGATGGGGGGGAGTCGCGAAAATAGCGCAGTTTGTATTATGAAAGCAGATTTTTCTAAGGCGTGGACGGCCAGTAAACAGCCAAGAAAGCAGAGAAAGTACAGATATAATTCTCCTCTGCATTTGAAACATAGGTTTTTAAATTCACATTTGTCGGGTGAGTTGAGAAAGAAGTATGGCAAGAGAAGCGCCGCCCTAAGAAAAGGCGATGAAGTGCTTGTCATGCGAGGAGCATTCAAGAAGAAGAAGGCAAAAGTTTCCGTAGTGGACTTAAAAAAAGGGAGAGTTTCTCTTGAAAATATCAATAAGACGAAGAAAGATGGAACAAAGGTTAACGTTTATTTCAATCCAAGCAGCCTCATGTTGCAAAGCTTGAGTCTTGACGATAAAAAAAGGATAAAGTCTCTTGGAAAAAAATCCGCTGAAGGCGGACAAGAAATAAAGGAGAAGAAAGATGCACCTAAAAAGAACTGAAGTCAGAAAAATTGTACCCATAGAAAGGAAGGGAACAAAATATGTAGCAAGAGCTTCAAACAATTCAAGAAAGGGAATCCCTGTTGTTATTGCTATAAGGGATATGCTTAAGCTGGCAAGAAATGTCAAAGAAGTCAGGCTTATGGTAGCAGACAAGCTCTTAAAGCTCAACGGAAGAGATGTTAGGGACTATAAGGAGGGAATCAGTATTTTCAATATCCTCGAAGCGGATAAAAGATATAAGCTGACTCTTATGAAAACTGGAAGATTCACTCTTGAAGAAACAAAAGAAGAAAGCAGAATAGCCAAGGTCATTAATAAGAAAATAATGAAGAAAGGGCTGGTCCAGATTAACCTTCATGACGGGACTAATGTTCTTTCAAAGGAAAAAATCAAAGTTGGAGACAGCGTTGAGCTTGATTTCAAGAATAATATAAAGAAAATTCTTCCATTAGAAAAAGGAAAAGAAGTGTTTGTAATGTCAGGAAGGAGCATGGGGAACAGGGGAAAAATCAAGGAAGTTGAAAACAAAAAGATTAGAGTCCAACTGGAGGAAAGGGAAGTAGTTCTTGACTCTTCTCATATTATAGCCATATGAAAGCAGAATTGAAAACAAAAACAGAGAAGGAAGAGAATCCAATGAGAAGAATAAAAATAACAAAGGTGCTGATAAGCGCCGGAGCCGTCGGGCCGGAGCTTGAAAAATCTGCCAAACTGCTTGAAATAATCACCGGAATGAAGGCGCAAATAATCAGGTCAGGGCCAAGAAAGAGAATTCCCGCCTTCGGAGTTAAGCCAAACATGCCTTTGGGAACCAGAGTAACAATAAGAGGGGGGAAGATTAATGAAAAGCTGAAACAGCTTCTTGGAGGAATAGGGAATACAATTTATGAGGAACAGGTCCAGGAAAATCATTTTTCTTTCGGTATAAAGGAATATATTGAGGTTCCTGGGCTCGAATATAAGAGAGAGATTGGAATAAGAGGATTTAACGTCACCATTGTTTTTGAAAGGCCTGGAGTGAGGGTAAAAAACAAAAAAATAAAGGGCGGGAAAATTCCAGGTAAACAGCATGTTACAAGAGAGGAAATAATCAATTTTATGGAGGAAAATTTCAAAACGAAATTTATTTAAGAATGACATCAAGTGACTGGAACAAAATATTGAAACAGCTTAGAGGAAAGTCTGAAAAAATGAAAAAATTCCTTAAGCACAATAAACCAAAGGAGAGAACAACCGGAATTGCAAAACAAAAATGCCAGAGATGCGGCAGATTTGCTGCGCACCTTAATCAGTATGATATTCACCTCTGCAGACACTGCTTCAGGGAAATTGCAGAAGAGATGGGATTCAAAAAATATAGCTAGGAGAAAAAATGTCACAAGATATAGTTGCTGATGCACTCAACCAGATGATGAACGCCAAGAAGGCAGGCAAGACCGAAGTAGTAGTTGGAAAACATTCAAGGTTCTTGATTTCCGTACTTGCGATAGGAAAGCTCAAAGGTTATGTAAAGAACTATACAGTTGAAGGAAATGGGCTTAGAATAGAGTTCGGCAAGTTTAATGTGTGTAAGGCAGTCAAACCTAGATATCTTGTGAAAGCCATGGATTTAGAAAAATATGTGAGAAGGTATCTTCCTGCGAGGGACATGGGAGTTGTCCTTGTTTCGACAAACGAAGGATTGATGACTCATCAGACAGCAGGAGAGAAGAAAATAGGAGGAAGCATAATTGCTTACATGTACTGATGAAAAAAAGACATGAAACTTTTGTTAAAATCCCCGAGGGAGTAGACTGCACCTATTCTGACAACCTTATCGAATGTAAAAAGGGAGAGAAGCACTTTTCTGAAAAAGTCAATCTGCCTGGAACCAAAATAGAAGTCAGAGACGGCAAGATTATCATCATCTGCGAAAAAGCAAACAGAAAAGACATAAAGTTCATATTCAGCCTTGTTGCCCACATAAAAAATGCATTTAAGGGAATGCATGAGGATTTTGTTTACAAACTTGAAGTCTGTAATGTCCATTTTCCTATGACTGTAAAAATAGATGGGGACAGAGTTGTAATAAACAATTTCCTTGGAGAGAAAAGAGAAAGGACAGCAGAGATAATCCAAGGGGCTAAAGTAGAAATCAGCGGAAAAGATATTCTGGTCTCATCAGGAGATATTGAAAAAGCAGGACAGACTGCGGCCAACATTGAGAAGGCAACAATGGTAAGGGCAAAGGATAGAAGGATTTTTCAGGACGGTATTTTTATTACTGAAAAACCTAAGGGGGCAATATGAAATTCCAAAGAACAGACTCTATGAGGTTCTCCAAGCTGGGGAAGAATAGAAAGAAGAAACAGAAATGGAGAGCTGCAAAAGGAAGAGACAATAAAATAAGGGAAAAAAGAAAGGGCTATCCAAAGGCACCTTCAACTGGATACAAAAGACCGAGAAAAGAAGCAGGAAAAATAAATGGAAAAATGCCTGTCAGAGTTGAAAACATCAAGGAATTGGAGAGAGTCGGAAAAGACAGCATAGTGATTATCGCAAGAGTGGGGGCAAAAAAGAAGATAGAGCTCCTGAAAAGAGCAGAAGAGCTAAAGCTCCCGATATTAAACATAGGCAGGAAAAAATAAAATGAAACTTAACAAGAAAAAAGAACTGGCGGCAAGAACCTTGGGCGTTGGTAAAAGCAGGATTTCATTCAATGTAAACAGGATTGACGAAATAAAAGAAGCTATTACAAAGCAGGACATAAAGGAGCTTGTGTCCGGAGGGGCAATAAGCATAAAGGAAATCAGAGGAACCAGGACAAAAAAGAAAAGAAAGACAAGAAGAAGAGCAGGAAGTATTAAGATAAAAGTCAATACAAGAAAGAGAGATTATATGACTATCACGAGAAAGCTGAGGGCATATGCTGCAGAGCTAAGGAAAAGGAGCCAAATCGGACAGGAAGAATTCAAACAGCTTAGAAAGGAAGTAAGGCTAAGGAAATTTAAGAGCCTTTCAAACATGAAGGAAAGAGTCAAGGAGATGAGGGCGGAGAAATAAAATGCAGAAAGTAGGAAGAACAATCAGAAGGAGAAGGAAAGAGGGCAAGACCGACTATAAAGCCAGAATGGCCTCTTTAAAGAGCGGAAAGCCCAGGCTTGTTGTAAGGAAGACAAACAAGTATATGATTGTAGAAGTTGTAGAAACAGATATAGCCCAGGACAAAGTGGTTTCTCTGGTAAGCTCAAAAGATCTTTTGAAATTTGGATGGCCAAAAGAAAAATCAGGAAGCCTGAAAAATCTGGCTGCAAGTTATCTTACAGGTTTTCTTCTGGCTAACAAAAGCAAGGAAAAAAACATGAATCTGGATATTGGCATGCAGAGGAATGTTCATAAAGGGAGATTATATGCTGTCCTGAAAGGAGCCATAGAAGGGGGAATCAATATTAAATGCAATGAAGAAGTTCTTCCCGGGGACGACATGGTATTTAAGAAGGAAGAATTCAAAACAATTGTAAATAAAGTAAAGGGAGAGATAAGCAAGAATGGCTAAAAAAGAAAACCAAAACCAACCTAAGGATTTGATAGAGCCAACTCCGGAAGAGATAAAGAAAATGGAAGAAGAAAACAAAAAAATAAGCGAGAAGATGATAGAAGAAAGTGAAGAGAAGGAAGAGAAAGAGGCTATAAAGAAGATTGATGAATCTAATGAGAAAAAAACATTCTCTGAAATGAAAGCGGAGAGAGAAAAGAAGGAGGAGGAAGAAAAGCTTGCCTCCTGGGCTCCAAAAACACAAACAGGAAAAGATGTTAAGTCAGGAAAAGAGAAGGATATTGACAATATATTAGACAGCCGAAAAAAGATACTTGAGTCGGAAATAGTTGACTCTCTGCTTCACATCGAAAGCGACCTTCTGCTTATAGGACAGGCAAAAGGAAAATTCGGAGGAGGAAAAAGGAGAGCGTGGAGGCAGACTCAAAGGAAAACTAAGGAAGAAAATGTCCTGACTTTCTCTGCAATGGCTGTTGTTGGCGATAAAGCCGGGCATGTTGGAGTTGGGTATGGAAGAGCAAAAGAAACTCTCCCCGCAAGGGAGAAAGCAATAAGGCAGGCAAAGCTTAATCTGATTAAGGTTGGTAGAGGATGCTCACACTTTGACTGCTCGTGTGATGAAAAACATACAATTCCCTATGTTGTGGAAGGAAAAGCAGGAAGCGTAAGAGTGAAACTAATGCCTGCACCACAGGGAACAGGGCTTGTAGTTGGAAATGAAGCCAAAAAGATACTTGCTCTTGCCGGAGTAAAAGATGCATACGGGGTCAGTAATGGGCATGTCAGGACAACATTCAACCTCGCAAAGGCGGTAATAGATGCCTTAAGAAAAACAACAAAACTGGAAAGATAAAATGTTAATCGCAATAAGAATTAAGGGAATGATAGATGTTGAGAAAAAAATAGCTGATGCTCTGGACAGAATAAGGTTAAGAAGAAAGTATGTTGCTGTCCTTATGGAAGACAATCCGGACAACAGAAAAGTGCTCTCAAATGTGAGAAATTTTGTCTCCTATGGAATAATTTCAAAGGAAATGGCTGAAAAGCTGATAAGGGAGAGGGGCAAGAGCACGGAAAACAAGAAGATAGATGCAAAGAAAATCGTCGAGGACCTGGAAAAGAAGAGCCTTGAAGAATTAGGGTTGAAACCATTTTTTAGACTGCACCCCCCAAGAGGAGGAATAGAAAGCAAAAAACATGCTGGTGTAGGTAAAGGAGTCCTTGGAGAAAATAAGGAGATAAATAAACTGCTGGAGAGGATGCTGTAATGAAGAACAATTCAATGTGGGAATGCGCAGAATGCGGAAAAATAGAGTATGGGCATAATCCTCCACAGGAATGTGAAGAGTGCTGGAAGCTCAACAGTTTTGTCCAGGTTGATGAAGATGAGATGGACGAGAAAAGAGAAGCTGATGTTGTTGAGGAAATAAGGCAGGATTTCAAGGAGGAAGACGATGAATAAAGTAAAGAAAAGACAGAAGAAAACCAGGTATAGAGGGACCCATACTCATGGAAGAGGATTCAAGAAAAAGGCCAGAGGGAAAGGGCATAGAGGAGGAGTTGGAATGGCGGGAACAGGAAAGAGAGCCGACCAGAAGAAAACTATAATCCTTAACCTTAAAGATGATTACTTTGGAACAAGCAGAAGGCTTGCAGGAAGAAAAATAAGAAATGTGGAAGTTGTAGACGTTGGAAGAATCATGGACAGGATTGATGTTCTTATAAGAAAAGGGATTGCAAAAGAAAGCAAAGAAGGATATGAGCTGAATCTTGAGGGCAAAAAGGTTCTCTGCACCGGCGAACTTAATGTAAAGCTTAATATAAAAGCAGCCAGCGCTTCAAAATCAGCAGAAGAAAAAATAAGAAATGCCGGCGGAGATATTGAATTTGTTTTAGGGAAAAAGGAAAAACCTTCCCCTAAATCCAGAGATTCAAAAAATAAGAAAGAGTAAGTGTTAAAAACTCTTTTTTTGTTAAGGAACCATGGTACTAAGAACTATTATAAGTTATATTCCTGAAGTGAGGAAGCCTGCTGAAAAAAAAGTAAGCTTTAATACAAAACTTAAATGGACTATTTCAATTCTTGTGGCATTTTTTATATTGGCGAACATAAGACTGTACGGCCTTTCTCAAAATGCTCTTGGAAGATTCGAATATCTTGCAATAATTCTTGGAACTGACTTTGGAAGTGTCATAAGCCTTGGGATCGGGCCAATAGTCATGTCATCCATTATACTCCAGCTTTTAGTTGGTTCAGGCATCCTTAATATAAATACAAAAACCCCGGAAGGAAGAAGTTATTTCCAGGGTATTCAAAAAATAGGAGTTCTCGTCTTTATCCTGTTTGAGGCAACAGTTTATGTTGTTATGAGAGGGCTTGAAGCCGCTCCGGGATATACTGGGATGGTTATATTCCAACTGATATTAGGGGGTCTTGCAATCATGTATATGGATGAGGTTGTGCAGAAATGGGGATTTGGCTCCGGAACAAGCCTGTTTATTGTCGCTGGAGTTGCGTGGAGATTGTTCACAGGGCTTTTCCAGTTTGTAGGAGTGGAAGGGCAGAACTGCCTGGTCAACTTCTCCGGAACTACTTTCACACCATGTACAGGAAGAGTTCTTGTTATAATCCAGTCTGTAATCAACAGCGCTCCAACTGAAGCAATTGTCTCTCTTGCAACAATCATTGCTACTGGGCTCATATTTGTCGGGGTTGTCTGGGCCCAAAGCCTTAAGGTTGAAGTTCCTCTTACATATGACAGACTAAGAGGATATGGTGTGAAATGGCCTCTTGCATTCTTCTATGCAAGCGTCATCCCCGTTATCCTTGTTGCAGCTCTTGTCGCCAACATCCAGCTCTTTGCGAGCCTTCTTGAGAACTGGCTCGGACATGCTACTCTTCTTGGAGGATTTTCACAGGGCATCCCTATTTCAGGCCTTGCTTATTGGGTGGGATCTTCAAATCTTCTTGAGCTTGGATTGAGAGGTAGCCTTGACCTGACGCATTTGATACAGGGAATAACGCATCTTGTGACATACATGTTCCTTTCAATGATATTTGCAATATTTTGGGTAAAAACTTCAGGAATGGACGCATCAAGCCAGGCGAAAAATATAATCTCTTCCGGCCTTCAGATTCCTGGATTTAGGAAGGATGAGAGAGTCCTTGAGAGTATATTGAGCAGGTATGTTATGCCGTTGACTGTGATGGGTGGCCTTGCTATTGGAGCGCTTGCAGCGATAGCTGACCTTTTTGGGGCCCTGACTTCGGGAACAGCAATACTTCTTGCAGTGATGATAATTTACCAATTGTATCAGAATATAGCCCAGCAGCATGCACTCGACATGCACCCTGCATTGAGAAAGATGATGGCTTAGGTTTAAATATACTTTTACTTTTTTCTAAATATGATAGAATTTATTCAGGCCAATCCGAGAGTGAGCATAATAGGAATTGCTGTTTTGATAAGTTTTTTCATAAGTCTTGTAAATTTTTTTGTTTTAGACAAGGAGAAAATAAGAGATAGCAAGAAAAGGCAGAAAGAGTTGCAGCAGAGCATGAAAGAATACAAGGATGATCCTGCAAAGATTATGGAACTGAACAAAGAAATGATGGCTCATGTGGGAGACAGCTTTAAGCACTCGTTGAAACCGATGATTATCACTGTCGTTCCTATCCTTATTGTTTTCGGATGGATAAAAGGGGTTTTTGCAGAGACAACTATTGCCGGAAGCTGGTTTTGGTGGTATCTTGGGTCCGCAATAGCTTCCAGCCTTATTTTTAGGAAGCTTTTTAAATTGCCTTAATTCCTACTTTTTATGGAAGATGTAAATGAGCTTATAGGGATTCTTCAGGCGAAATATATGGAGAGCCAGGAAAGCGAGGAAAGGCTTAACCTTGTAGTCCAGCAGATAGCTGAGCTTGAAGAGTTTTCCAGAAGCCTTGATGCCTTGAAAGAAACAGAGAGTGACGAAATCCTCGCCTCTCTTGGAAAAAGCGTTTACTTTCCTGCAACAATAAAGGAGAAAGAACTTTTTATAGGGGTTGGCTCTGGAATCTTTGTGAAGAAAAAAATTGATGAGGCAAAAGAAGTCATAAAAAACCAAATCTCCGGGCTGATAGAAATGAGAATCAACCTTGTGGAAAGAGCAGGCGCTCTTGATATGGAAATGCAGGAATTGATAAAGAGCATAGAAGGCAAGAATTAAATAAGATTATCTGCCTTTTTTATAAACTCAGAATAGGTGAGAATTCCGAATTCTGAAACTATCCTTCTGATATATTTGCTTGGCACCACTTCAAAAGCTGGATTTCTTACCTTTACTGACTTTGGTGCCTCTTTCCAAACCTCGTTAAAATTCCTTTGTTCTATATCAACAGTTTTTGGATAGAATTTCCAGAAATCAGAGACGACATAGACAGGAATGCCATGGACATTTGCTATCTCTGAAATCGCCTCGCTGCCTATTTTGTTGATTATTCCTTTTCTTAAAATTGCGTCAGCCCCTATCAGAACCATATCTGCTTTTTCAACGGCCTCATGCATCGCAGAATCTGAATAAAAAGAGACCTTTATCTTTTTATTTGCAAGTTCTCTCGCCGTCTTCCTGCCCTGATACAACGGCCTTGTTTCTGTCAGGACAACTGAAAAAGATTTTCCGTTTTCTTTTGCAGCTATGAGCGCCTTAATAACCGAAGAGGAATGGCAGTGGGTGTAAATTGTAGAATTTTTTCTTATCAATCCGGACACAAATTGATTTATCTTCTTCTGTGATGACTCAAAATGAGAGAAGATTTCTTTCTTCGTGTACCCCTTTTCTAAAAAATTGAGAGCATTGAAAAGAGCCGGTTCTGTCGGCCTTAATGATATAATCTTTTTTCTTGAAGATTTGGATGGCTTAAGAAGATAGGCTCTGACTCCTGCTTTTGCAACATTAGTTGCCCCCTGAATTCTTAGAGACTTTATGTCCGCGCAAATTTTATCAAACTCTTTCACTTGTTAGATAGGCAAAGAGCGTATAAAAAACTATTTAAGCCATGCTCTGCTACGAGGACTGGAAGAGGAAAAAATATGTTAGAGATGCTTATGAGCCCGCGCAAAGCGGAAAGAAGACCATGGGAGATGTTTTTTGTTGGGGCGTTTTATGCGACGCTCTCAATCCTTATAGTTAAATGGGTTTTTGAGCAGGATGCAGTGCTATCCCAATACTCAAGCATATTCGTGGTGACTTTTACTGTCATGTTCTCCCTTCCTTTCGTTTACTATATAATAAGGCTTGAGGAAAAAAAGGCTGCAGAAATAAGCGGAACATTTGAGAGAATAAAAGAACATAGGAAAGCATTATGGGCATTTCTCTGGCTATTCGTGGGGTTTGTTGTTGCATTTTCATTTTGGTACATCCTTCTTCCGACGACAGACGCTTACAAAGCACCCATTGAAACCTACTGCCAGATAAACAGGCCGGGAAATGTAGATGAATGCTTTGCCCAGTATGGGTTGAAAGATGTCCCAGCTTCTACCCAATTTGCAACAACGAATGGAGAAAGGCTTTTTCTGATATTTACAAATAACATTTATGTCCTGATATTCACTCTTGTTTTCTCCCTTATTTTTGGAGCCGGAGTCATATTCATTCTTGTCTGGAATGCTAGTGTCATAGCCGCAGCTATTGCAATATTTACTAAGGCAGAACTTAGCGCGCTTCCTCTTGCTTTGATGAGATATTTCATACATGGAATTCCTGAAATTGCGGCGTATTTTGTTGCTGCTCTTGCCGGGGGAATAATATCCATAGCAGTAATAAGAAGAGATCTTGAGTCTGAAAAATTCTGGGAAATACTTCATGACTCCCTGAATCTAATAATTATTGCAGTAGTAGTTTTGTTCCTGGCTGCATTTATGGAGGTTTTTTTGACCCCCCTCTTCTTTAATTGAAAGATTTATATAAGCTGTTTAACGTGTTAAAAAATGGATAATGAAAATGTCATAAAGGAGAGACAGGAGAAAATTATCTCTTTTTTAAGGCAAAAATATGACTGGATAGTTTACATAATCCTCGCAGGAATTGTATTTCTTTCCGTCAAGATAAGAACGAAAAACATTCCCGGCCTGAAAGATGTAACTACGGGAAGCTGGACACTCGGCCCTGACCTTGACCCTTTTCTTTTCCTTAGATGGTCTAAGTATATAGTTGAGAACGGAACATTATTCATGGTTGATAAGATGAGATACTTTCCCCGTGGCTATGATGTTGGAGAAGAGCTATTGCTTCACCCTTATATGATGGCCTGGTTTCATAATATAATCTCTTTCCTTGGAATCAGCGATTCTATCACATACTCTGCAATAATCTATCCTGTTTTCTTTTTTGCAATAACCATTATCGCTTTTTTCCTTTTCACAAGAAAGATTTTTGCAGGAAGGCTTGGGGAAAAGAAAGCTAACGCAATAGCCCTTATTGCCTCTCTCCTTCTTACATTGTCTCCTCTTCCTCTTCCAAGAACAATTGCTGGAATCCCTGAAAAAGAGTCTGCCGCGTTCTTCTTTATGTTCATGGCATTTTACTTATTTTTAAGTGCCTGGCATTCAAAAGCAAAATATGGCAGATATGTATGGGCTGCCTTTGCAGGAATAGCCACCGCCGGAATGGCTTTTGTCTGGGGAGGATTTGGTTATATTTTTCTGACTATTGGATTGTCTACTTTAATCGCATTTTTACTTGATAAGGTTGACCTTGATAAAGTTAAGATATATTTTACATGGGTTGTCGCTTCTATGATTCTCATGGTTCCTTCTGAAAGGTATATTCTCAAAGAGTTCATAATTTCTGTATCATTTTCTCCAATCTTCTTTGTGATTTTATCCTCTCTTGTACTTGTTGTAATCAGGAAGGAAAGAATTAAGGAAAAGCTTAAGTTAAAAAGATTTTCAAAAATTCCAAGCCCTTTAATTTCCGGCATCCTAACCGGGGTGATTGGAGGATTATTGGCCACTGTTCTGCTTGGATTTGAAAGAATGAAGGGATTATTTGCGATTATATCTTCTAATCTAACAACTCCTGCCAAGAGCAGACTTATTCAGACTGTTGCGGAGAACAGGCAACCATATTTCACTGAGTGGGCAAACAATTTCGGTCCGAAGATAGGAAGCCTGCACCTTTTCTTATGGCTTTTCTTGATAGGCTCGGTTTTCCTGTTCTACTATTCTATCAGCCACTTCAAGAAAAAGGAAAAAATAATCCTGACTTCGTCTTACGTCCTTTTCCTAATCTCCATAATTTTCAGCAGATATTCTGGAGGCCACATTCTGAATGGAGAGAATGGAACTAGCTTGTTGTTCTATGCTGTCGGGCCCCTTATATTGCTTATATTCTTTGCATTATATTATTTTAGGGATTACAAAGAAACAGGACTTGAAAGATTCAGGAAGATACCTTACGGGGCAATCTTTGTCCTCTCTCTTTTGTTCTTTGGGCTGGTTTCTGCAAGAGCTGCAGTCAGGTTGGTAATGATACTTGCTGTCCCTGCTTCTATTCTTGCCGGATATTTTGTTGTAATCACCTTTGACAATGCAAGAAAGAAAGCCGAAAAAAATAAGGCAGTTTATTGGGCTGTATTTCTGATAGTATTGATTGTTACTGCATATTCAGGATATTACTTTTACCTTCAAAGCAGCTCAACTGCGCAGAACTTTGTACCAACCGCCTATAATCAGCAATGGCAAAAGTCTATGGACTGGGTAAGGGAAAACACTCCTGAAAATGCGGTTTTTGGGCACTGGTGGGATTATGGATATTGGATTCAGTCTCTTGGAGAGAGGGCAACTATCTTAGACGGAGGAAATGCTATGTCCTACTGGAATCACCTGATGGGCAGGTACGGATTGACAAGCCCAAGCAGCAGAGACTCTGCGGAATTCCTTTATGCCCACAATACTACCCACTTCCTTATTGATTCAACCGACATCGGAAAGTATAGCGCTTATTCTTTCATAGGTTCTAACCCTGACTTTGACAGAAGAAGTTACATCCCTTCTTTCATAGTTGATGACGCACAGACAAGAGAGACTAAAAACTCAACAGTTGTCCTTTACAGAGGAGGATTTGGATTGGACGAGGATATCATTTACGAGGTTGAGGGAGGAAAGATATTCCTTCCTGCAAATTCCGCTGGCCTTGGGGGAATTCTTCTTGAGAGAACTCCTGAAAATAAAATAATCACTCCTCCAATAGGGATATTTGTTTACCAGGGAAGACAATACAACATTCCTATAAGATATGCTTCCCAAGGAGGCGAACTTGTTGATTTTGGTTCAGGAATAAATGCCAGCATTTTCCTATATCCTTATGCTTATGACACCGGAAACGGGCTGGACATTAAGTTTGACGGGGCCTTATTTTATCTTAGTGAGAGAACTTACAAGTCACAGGTCGCAAGACTTTATCTTTATGGTGAAGAAAATCCTTACTTTACCCTTGCGCATAAACAGGATGATTTTCTTGTAGAGCAGATAAAGATGAATTATCCCGGATACGATTCTGATTTTGTATATTACGGAGGGTTCAGAGGGCCTATAAAGATATGGGAAGTCAAATATCCTGGAATAGAATTCAAGGAAGAATACCTGGAAATTGAATATCCTGAAGAACTTCAATTCACATGATAAACTATTTTCTAATAATACCAATTCTGGCAAGTTTTATGGTTACACTTCTCTCTTTGCCAAATTGGATAAGGAGGGCGAAAAATGCAGGACTTACCGGAAGAGATATCCAGAAAATAAAAAAGGAGGAGGTTGCTGAATCCGGAGGAGTAATGGTCATTGCGGGTTTTGCCCTTGGCGTCCTTTCTTATGTTGCCCTGAAAACCTTTGTTCTTAAAGATACAGAAGGACTGATAGAGATATTCGCCCTTCTCACTACAATAATCTTAATCTCCTATATTGCATTTACGGATGACATATTGGGCTGGAAAATTGGGCTCAAGAAAAGCACAAGACTTGCACTTGTGGTGCTGGCTTCTGTTCCTTTGATGGCTATCAACGCGGGAGAGTCGCTCATCTCGCTCCCATTCCTTGGGGAAATAAATCTTGGCGTAATCTATCCATTAATACTTATCCCACTTGGAATTGTAGGAGCAACAACAACTTATAATTTCCTGGCGGGATATAACGGGCTTGAAGCCGGACAGGGCATACTTATATTGTCTGCTGTTTCAGCAGTTGCCTTCTTTACAGGACATGCGTGGCTTTCTATAATTGTCTTATGTATGGTAGTCTCCTTGATTGCATTCTTAATCTATAATATGAATCCTGCAAAGGTTTTCCCTGGAGACTCTTTGACATATTCTGTCGGGGGATTGATAGCGGTTGCTGCAATACTTGGCAATTTTGAGAAAATCGCAGTATTTTTCTTTATCCCTTATATTATCGAGACTGGGCTAAAATTCAGAGGGAATCTGAATAAGGAATCTTTTTCAAAAGTTGATAAAAATGGGAACTTGAGCCTGATGTATGAAAAGATATACAGCCTGACTCATTTGTCAGTCTATTTGTGGAATATGACAAGATATAAGGCCACTGAAAATAAGGTCATTTTCTCTATATGGATTTTCCAGATAATATTGATAATTCTTGGGTTTATTATATTCAGGAACGGAATATTTGGATAAAATGAAAGGCATTAACAAACCCTTGCTTGGCGGGAGCTTGATTCTGCTTGTGACTATAAATCTTTTCAATCTTTTCAATCTTATATTTAATGTGTCCATGGCGAGATTGCTGCCCTTGAGCGATTACGGGGTGCTTACAACCCTGATATATTTTGTTGTAATCTTTGCTGTTTTTAGCGAGTCCATCCAGACAGTCATTGCGAAATATACTTCAAGAGAGGACTCAAAGGGAAAAGTGAAGGACATTATGATTAAGTCTTTCAAGAAGGCAGGATTTATCTCCATTATTCTTTATGTGGTGTTCCTTGCGGCTGCAATTCCACTTTCCATATTAATGAATATTGAGTACTATCTATTTGCACTTATAGGAATTACAATAATAACCTCATTTTTCATTCCTGTAACCAGAGGCGTAATGCAGGGAAGAAAGAGATTTTACTCTTTTGGGCTTAACATGATTCTTGAAGGAATAGTTAAGCTTTTGATTGCTATCTCTCTTGTTTTATTGGGATGGAGTTTGTATGGGGCAGTACTTGGAATTGTAATCGGTGTCTTTTGCGCACTGGCTTTTTCTTTTATATCCCTTAAGGAAATTATTTCTGAAAAAAGAAAAAAGTCGGAGACCCCTAAAATCTATTCCTACACTAAGCCCGTTTTCATCTCGATGTTTAGTATCGTTCTCTTTATGAGCCTGGACATAATCCTTGCCAAGATTTACTTTAGCCCTGAAATGGTTGGAGCTTATGCAATCTCATCTACAATAGCAAAAATAATTTTCATAGGGGCCCAGCCCATAAGTAAGGCTATGTTTCCTTTCTCTTCCGGAGCAAAGAGGGAAAAGGATTCAAAGAGAGCATTTACGGAATCTATAATTTTCATAAGCGTGCTAATCCTGGTTTTCCTTGCGATTATGCTCATTTTTCCAAATATAGTTATCAGGCTTTATGCCGGCAGGTTTATACCTGAATCAGCAAGTATCCTATTCTACCTGTCTCTCGCCATGGGCCTGCTCTCACTCGCAAATCTGACAATTCTTTACAACCTCTCTCTTGGAAAAACCAAAGGATATTGGAAGCTCCTCATATTCGTAGCCCTGGAGGTAATTCTTTTAAGCCTCTTCAACGATACCCTTCTTGAGTTCTCTTTTGCCCTTATTACGGCAACCGTAACCTTTTTATGGGGTTCTATTGTACTTCTTAAGGAGTAAAATGAAGGTTTCAATAGTAATTCCCGCAAGGAACGAGGAGAGAAGAATAGGTAGAACTCTCTCTGAATACTCCGAGTATCTGGAAAAGGCAAAAAAAGACGGAATTGATTATGAAATTCTTGTTATGGTTAATAATACTACAGACAATACAAGAGAGATAATCAAAGAAGTAATGAGAAAAAACAAGAGAATTGGGTATATAGACCTCCCCGGAAGAGGGAAAAGGTATGCAATTTTAGAGGGCTTTAAAGAATCTCTTAACCGAAAAAATGAGTTTATAGGCTTTGTAGATGCAGATATGGCAACCCCTCCTGAATCATTCTATGAACTAATAAAGGGGATAGGTGAGCATGATGCAAGTATTGCCTCCAGAGCCCACCCGAAATCGGTAGTGAATACCTCCTGGAAGAGGAAGATATTCAGCAAAGGGTTTAATTTTGGTGTGAGGTCAACATTGCAGATGCCTTACAAAGACACACAGTGCGGCGCCAAGCTATTCAGAAGAGAAGCGGTTGAAAACATACTAAGAAATCCCCCTTACTCACAATGGGCTTTTGATGTTGAAATTCTTTATAACTTAAGAAAAGCAGGATTCAGGATAAAGGAAATCCCTACAATTTGGAACGACCAAGCCGATTCCACTTTAAGCCTTAAGAAGGTCCCTATCCAGATGTTTTTCTCTGTTATAAGACTTAACTTATTAAGATCCCCATTGAAACATTTAGTAAGGCTTTATGATAAAATGCCAGAAAGGGTAAAGATACACCATGCCGGATAAAAAGATGAGGATGAAAAATCCAAAGATATCCTTTCTTATGACTGCACACAATGAGGAAAGGATTATAAGAAAAGCACTTGACAACCTTCTTAGAATCCCTTATGGAAATTATGAGACTATAATCGGGCTTGATGGCTGCACAGACAGCACGGAGAAGATTGTCCTGGAATATGAAAAAAAATCAAAGAAGTTCAGGCATTTTAATTTAAATTTGAGAAGCGGCAAGCCTGCAGTAATAAACAAGATAATTAACTATGCTAAAGGAGAAATAATAATAATTCACGACGCTGACTGGATTTTTTCTGTAAAAGACAAGGAATCTCTTGAAAGATTTCTCGGAGTTTTTAAAAATAAAAAAGTTGGGGGGATAGCTGAATCTTTTCCTATAGAGTGGAGTAAAGAAAACCTGCAGAGGTCAAATCTTGGTTACAGGATTGTTGCCCATACCCACAATTACTGGTTCAGTTATCAAAGGGAGAAACTTGCTTACAAAAGAGACGGGGTTTTATTTGCTAAGGCCCCAAAAATGTTTCTGACAAATATATTCAGGAAGGGGCTTTATAGGAAAAACGTTTCTCTTGGAGATGACTTCGAAAGAACAAAGAATATAATGGATTCTGGCTACGATATTGTTCTCTTCCCGTCTGCTGAAACTCCCAGAATGATTTCTTCTTACAGCAAAATTTCGCTTCCTGATTTGATAAAGCAGAAAATAAGAACCGCTGTGGCAAGAAAACAGCTTAAAACATCTTTAAATTCTGAAGTTGGGCTCTTTAGTTATTATTTGCCTGCAAACCTCTACATCCTTAGAAAGTCTTTTGCAGACGGGATTCTTAAAGGATTATATGCGGCGACATGGATAGGGATTAACGCTTTTGCTGAAATTGCATCAAAATTCTCAAAGCTTAACACTAAAGAAGGCTGGAAGTTAAGAGCGAAAAGACAATAGTTTATTCACTTCCTTCAAAAACCCTTTTTTTATCTCTGAATATGAGAATCTTTTTGCGTTGTTTATTATTTTTAATCTGTTCCTGCTTTTCAGATTATTATCCAAAATCGTATCTATTTTTTTAGCATAACCCTTAAGATCATAAGGCTTAGCATGATATCCTGTAATTCCGTCTATAACTTGTTCTGTAGGCCCGGCACCGTCACCCCAGACAACTACAGGAGTACCACAGGCCATGCTCTCTGCCGGGACTAACCCGAAATCTTCCCCAGGAGTTGGAAATGCGAAAACAAGAGCATTTGTGTAATAATCTTTTATTTCTTCAGTGTTCAATCTTCCCAAAAATTTGAGGGTTATCTTGTTCTTATGCGCCCTATCTTCTAAAATGTTTTTATACGAATCCTCGACGGATCCAGCCAAAAAGAGCGGAACTTTGTTTTCCATATATTGCATAGCGTCTATAAGGAGCTCATATTTCTTGTCAGGAATGATTCTGCTTGAGCTGAAAATGAATTTTTCCTTCATTTTTTTCTTTGAAGGGGAATTAAATCTCGGATCTAAGGGAGGATAGCTGACTATTGAATTTATCCTATACAACTTGTCCAGTCTCTTTTTTGTAAATTCGCTGTTTGCGAATCTTAAATCATTCTTTTTTACTAATCTTTTATCTAATCTAGTCAGCCAGCCTGATAAAAATGGAGATGCTATGACTGACACCCATCTTTTAATTCCTTGAGTTCCTGAAGCCCATTCTATCCTCTCGCTCCAGGGCATATGGTAGGCATGCAAAAAATGATTCATGTAATTTATTTTCTTAGCTTTCTTATTCCTTACCAAAAAATTAGTAGGGAAGCTATAAACCAAGAAAGCGTCCGGATTGTAATCTTTTAGTTTATGGAATCCCAAAGCGCATTGAGCCAAATTAATTATTTCAAATTTAGTATGTATCTTTGGAATTGCTTCCACTTTTAATCCTGCAAACGGCAGTTCTTTAAGGATTTTAGGATTTAGATGGCAGGTTAAAATCTTTACCTCGTAGCCTTCATCCTTGAGCATGTTTGCATGGTTTATCAGCTCCCTCTCCAGGCCTCCCTGCTCCGAGAGAAATTCATAGAATAAATAGACTTTTTTAGGCATCTTCCTAACTCTTATTGTGCTCTCTTGTCCAGTCCAGAATCCTCTTAATTCCTTCATCAACAGATACTTTTGGCTCCCAACCGAGCATATCTTTTAGTTTTTGGATGTCTGCATAGAAAACCTTCTGGTCTGCAGGGCGCCACGGACCAAATTCTGGATTGATTCCAAGTTTCTCACATAATTCTAAAAGAGAAATCGTATTGGCATGGCCTCCTCCAACACTAAATGCTTCTCCCTTTAGGGATTCATCGCCACTTAGAAGCTTTTGCCCCTGTAAGATAAGCAAATCCACGACATCATCTGAATAGAGCAAATCTCTTATCTGCTTTCCATCACCAAATATTGTAGTCGGCTTTCCATCAAGCTTTTGCTTTACAAAATAACTCACCCATCCCTGGTCCATGATTCCGTACTGATTTTCTCCGTACATACAGGAGCACCTGTTTACAACCCCCCCAAATTCTCTTACATAAATGTCTCCTACTAACTTTGAGCATCCGTAAGGAGTATGTTTTTTTGCATCAATTGGAAAATCAGCGCTGATGCCTTTGCCTGCCAGCTCACCGTCAAAGTCATATCTTTTCTCAAATTCTTTTAATGGGACTTTGTTAACATTGTCTCCATAGACTTTATTTGTTGAAGCGTAGATTAGAGGAATTTTATGCTCATAGCAGGTTTTTGCTATATTGAATGTTCCCTCCGCATTTATCTTGAAATCGCTTACCGGGCTTATAACACTCTTGGTAACTGCTACCTGGGCTGCAAAATGATAAACTATGTCCGGCTTTTCTTTTATTATTACTGAAGGAGCATCATTTATCTCAACTTCATAGTTATTTATGAAAGGGAATTCTTTTTTTAATTTTTCATAATTTATCTCTGAACCCCTTCTGGAAAGATTGTCACATAGAACAACGCTTGCTCCAGATTTAAGAAATCTTCTTGCTAAATTTGAGCCTAAAAATCCTGCTCCTCCTGTAATTAGAACCTTCATTCTTTTACCTCACAATAACGCTTTAAAAAGATTATTATCCTGGCTAATCCAAGGATTTCTCCTTTCTTGCAAGGATTACAAAGTGGGATGCAAGTCTTGGAAATGAATTAAATATTTTATCCAGAGGCCAAATTTTTTTTGGGAATCCTTCATCATATATCGCCCCTTTTGATTCAACTATCCTGAATCCGTGCATTTCCAGGAGGTCTTTCAGGCCTGCATAGGTAAATATCCTTATATGCCCAACCGGCTGAGGCTCTTTCTTGAACCTTTTAAGGAATCCACTCCCAACAAATTTTGACTTTGTTGATGGCTCTAAAAACAGGGGTTGCACGCCGAATAGCATTAAAATCCTGTTGTACCAAGCACATAGGTTTGGGGTGGTTATCAGAAGGTATCCTCCTTTCTTCAGGGATGAATTCATCTGCTCCAAAAAATAATCCGGATTGTATAGGTGTTCTATTACTTCTCCAGCGTATGCGAAGTCAAAGGATTCTTTTTTCAGATTCGTTCCCTTTTCAAAATCAACCCTTTCGGCATCTAATCCTCTCCTTTTTGCTTCGTCAACCTCCCTCTTTGAATAATCTAGGCCCTTCAGCTTCATCCCTGCAAACTTTTTTTTCAAAACTAAAAGAAAATCCCCATTGCCGCAGCCGGCATCCAGAAAGCTTCCTTCTTTCTTTGCCCGCCTCTTTATCAAATCCAAGGACTTGACTTCCCTATCAAGAAGAAATCTTTTCTTTTCCCTTTTCTTATTCCAATAATCGTAATAGTCTATTGTTTCCATTAAATGCGAGAGATAAAGGGCTTATAAATTTAATTCTATTAGGATGAAACTTATCTTATTATCTCATAAATAAAGACATCTCTCTTTATATCCACAAGCTTGAAAGTTATATCTCCATATGAAACCTCTTCTTTTATGTCCTGCTCGCCTGTCACGAAGTTTACTCTTGTGTCTGTCAGGAGAATTTCCCATCCTGCGATGGCCCCATTGCTTGTATATGTCCTGACCATCCAATCCGGATGCCCTGGCTCGGAGAAAGATATCAGAAGATATTTTGCATCAGGGTTATTTTCAAGTCCCTGCAAGAATTGCTCTGGAGGATACTTGTTGCCCTCTGCTCCTGCAATCTGCTCTGGCTGGAGAACCTTTCTTTCTGAATAGTAAATTACCTGCGGGACCGGCTGGCTTACTATGATATCATTTTCTCCTGAAATCTCCTTAAGCAGAAGTCCTGCTTCCCTTGTTCCTTCAAAAGAATCTATTTTGGCCTTAACTGCCATGTCTGCCCTTATTATCTGCCCATAACCGCCAAGCCCGAGGAGGATAATGAGAGCAATCACCCCGATGTGCTTGCCATATTTTCCAAGATAATCAGAGATCAGAACAGAGGCCCTTGATATGCATATGAAAGAGGCAAGCAGAAGAGGGAAATACCATCTAGACTCTCCAAATATATTTTGAGTCCTTAAGACAAATATGAAATAGGAGAGAATTATTATCAGGGAGATAATTGAAAATAGATCGCTTCTTACACTTTCATCCTTTGTCGTTTTTATATGGCCTGTATACATTAAGGTCCTAAGGATGATATAAATGAAACCTACCCAGAAGAGATAGAATAGAACGTCTGTCCAGATATTGCCAAAAAAGAAGTAAGACTTGAAAACATCAAATGGAAGAAAGTTTATTGGTTTGTCGACATGCGTATAAGTTGAAGCAACGTCCCCTATGCCGGATGTGAAAATAAGCTTTTCAGATATGAAAAACATGACCGCAAAAACCCCGAGACCTATCCAGTTGAACTTGTCTTTTATCAAATCCTTCCAGTTTTTTGTTAAGAGCATATAAACCAGAATGAAGAAACCGAAAAGAGAGTATCCTCTTCTTATCATGTAGGTCAGGGTGATAAAGAATACTGCTAGAGGAATTGCCCATTTTGCCTCAATTTTTCCAAATATTTTTTCCTTTTTCTCGTACCCCTGCCAGAACACGTAAATTGCAAGAAAAGCAGTCAGGAGGGCAGGAGCTTCAAGGTGGAATTTCATTGAGTTGAAGATAATGTCCCAGAAAACAGCCATGATGAAAGAAGCAACTAAGGCGATTCTCTTATCTGAATACATTTTTAGAACTATAAAATAGGTAAGGACTATCAGAAGGACTGATGGGATTAGTTCAAGAGTAAATTTTGCCACCGCTTCAGAGAGATTAAGAACAAAAAACAGGGCTACGAAATAAGGGAAGATAGAGTTATGCTGCTCTGTTATAATCCAGTCTGAATTCAGCCCGGCCAGATTCTTGGCGTAAGCAAGATAGTCTGCTTCGTCCCACCATAGGGGCTGATTATATGTGAGGGAAAAGTAATATAGCCTTATAGCTATCCCAAGTATCAGGATGAGGAGAAAAGTCTTGTTGTCTTTTATCCATGAAATCAGCGCTTTTTTTCTCTTTTCCATTGAGCTTTTCGCCATCAGCAAGAAAGAAGAAATGTGTATTTAATCCTTTTTATCAAAACCAAGAACTGCCTCGGCAACATCTTCTGCAGATATGCTATTGATTAAATCCTCCGAGTACTGATCCATTCTTTCAGGAAAAAATTCGTACAATTTTGGAGAAATTATTTTTTTCAGCAGTCCGTGGCCTTCAACCTCATCAGGGGATGTGCAGAAGAAAAGAGAGATAGTTGGCTTGCCGAGAGCTAAGCTTACATGCAAAGCAAAACTATCTGAACAGACAACTTTATCGCATACATCAAGAAGAGAAGCGAATTCCTTATTGGAGTTTTCAGGATTGTTTGAGTAAACCATAAGGCCTTCTCCGAGCAGTTCTTCTTTTAGCGCTTTATGGCCTTCAACCTCATCAGGCCCGCCGAAGAGTATTATCTCGTATCCTTCTGTTTTCATTCTCCTGATGAACTCTTTTATTTTCTGCGTTGACCACGCCTTTGACAGCCACCTTGGGCCAGCACCCATGTGGATTCCAATTATTTTCCTGCCTGAAAGATTATTTGAGCTAAGGAAGCTGGCGGCGTAATCCCTCTCCTTCTCTTCCAGAAAGATCTCTGACCTGTATCCTTCATAAGGAATTTCTGCAAGGCCAAACATCATCTCCTCATATGTTTTTTTATTGCTTTTTTTCAGCTCATCATCAAAAATTGTATTCAGGTAATATTCGGCCTCAAGATTAAAGGCGCTTATGAATCCATCTTCGAAGCAGAATCCGTACTTTTTATGAGCTGTTATTTCCCCTGCCAGGTTAGTTGCTTCTCTTTCTATGTCAAAGTTGTAAAGCAGATCGAAAGAATCTTCAACTTTCAGAGGGATGGTTAAAACCCTGCTTATGTGCGGATTATTGTCTATAAGGTCAGATATATTTTCCTTTGTTATCCAGGTTATTTCTGATTCGGGATATTTTTTCTTCAGAGCAGGGAGAATTGAGAGCGTTCTGACTACATCCCCTTTTGCCCCAAGTTTTATTATTGCAATTTTCATAGAAATCTTAAAAAGGGATGTTTTTTAAAGTTAAGCATGGCAAAAAAAGCGTACTCTTTTCTAAAAAAGGCTCAATTATATGCCCTTTACAAAAAAGAATTTAAACTTTTAATCTTAAAGTTTTTTCGGTAGCTTTACAATAATTTCTAAGTCCTATCATTCGGTTGAGATTTTCTTTAAAAAAGATAACTCAATAGTCTCCTTTAATCTGTTTGTCTTTTTTAACCGCAATTTTTTACAGAATTACATTTATCTGCCATAAATAAAAGGCAAGGAGAAGTTTTTATAGGTAAAAACCTTATAAAAAGATGGAAAACAAACTAATTGTAACAGGCGGATATGGGTTTATAGGAAGTAATTTTATAAAATATATTATGGAAAAATACCCCTTTCAAAAAGTGGTTAATATAGATAAAGTTACGTATTCTGGAAACCCGAAAAACCTTAATAGTATTGAAAATAATGAGAATTATGAATTTATTAAGGCAGACATAATCGATGATGAACAAATAGAAGACTTGATAAATGAGAGCGATACAATTGTGAACTTTGCTGCGGAATCTCATGTGGACAATTCAATAAAAAACCCTAAAGAATTCATTAGAACGAATATTCTTGGAGTACATAATCTTCTTGAAATAGCTCGAAAGAAAAAAGCTAGGCTTTTTGTACAAATTTCTACTGATGAGGTTTATGGTTCATTAAAAATAGATGATAAATCATCAAAGGAAGGAGACATATTGGAGCCATCTTCTCCTTATAGTGCTTCAAAGGCTGCTGCTGAGATGCTGTGCCGTGCAAACATAAGAACATTTAACCAGCCGATAATAATAACTCGCTCTTCCAATAACTTTGGACCTTATCAATTCCCTGAAAAAGTCATTCCATTATTTATAACTAATTTAATTGAGGGGGGGAAAATCCCATTATACGGAAAAGGACAAAATATAAGGGATTGGATTTATGTCCTTGATCATTGTGAGGCAATAGACTTCATTATAAAAAATGGGTCTTTCGGAGAAATTTATAACATCGGAGGAGGAAATGAAATAAAGAATATTGATTTGACCAGGAAAATCCTAAAAAACCTTAAAAAAGACAATTCTTGGATTGAAGAAGTTGCCGACAGGTTAGGGCATGATTTAAGATATTCATTAGATTGTAACAAAATAAGGAACCTTGGGTGGAAGCCAAAATTTAATTTTGATGATGCCCTTAAAAAAACAATTAAATGGTATAATGGTAATTCTGATTGGTGGAAACCATTAAAAGGGAGAAAGTCTGTTTGAAAATATGGAAAAAATTAGATATCTCATATTTGGATCTGGTTACCTTGGTAATAAGTTCCATGAGCAGCTTAAGAATAGCTTCCTTTCAAAGGAAAGGATAAAATCGAAAGAGGGAGTTATAGAAGTAATAAAAAAAATCAATCCTGAAATTGTTATAAACTGTGTGGGTAAAACTGGAAGGCCAAATGTTGACTGGTGCGAGGATAACAAGATGGAAACTATTGAATCAAATATAATTGTTCCCTATTATATTGCCCTGGCTTGCAAAGCCACTGGGAAAAGAATGACCCATATAGGCAGCGGATGTGTATATGGAGGAGAGGGAAAAGCTTTCACCGAGGAAGATAAACCTAATTATTTTGGCAGTTTTTATAGCATAACAAAAATAATCTCTGAAAAAATATTAAAGGGGTTTGATAATGTTCTTCAAGTACGGATAAGAATGCCTATCAGCTCTGATAAGACTGATAGAAATCTAATAACCAAGCTTTTAAATTATAATAAGATAATTGAAGTAAAGAACTCAATCTCTGTTCTTGAAGATGCTATTGGGGCCATAAAACAACTTATGGATAAAAACAAATCTGGAGTTTTTAACCTTGTAAACCCTCAACCTGTGACTCACAAAGAAATAATTGATATTTTCGAGGAAGTGGTAGGGGAAAAACATAGATATGAAGTTATAACTCTAGATGAGCTAGCAAAAATTACAAAAGCTGGAAGATCCAATTGCGTGTTATCAATAGAAAAATTAAAAAAAGAAAAGATATACATGCCTGACACCAAAGACTCTATCAGAAAATGTATGGAAATTTATCTTAAAGGGATAGTGAAATGAGAGGCATAATACTTGCAGGAGGTTCTGGTACAAGACTTTATCCTTTAACTTATGCTGCAAGTAAGCAGATTATGCCTGTGTATGACAAGCCAATGATTTACTATCCATTATCCATACTTATGATGGCCGGAATAAGGGATATTCTCATCATCTCAACACCTCGCGATCTTCCCTCTTACGAGCGCCTTCTCGGGGACGGAAGCAAATATGGTTGTAGATTTAATTACAAGGAACAGCAAACCCCTAACGGTCTTGCACAAGCATTTGTTTTGGGGGAAGAATTCATAGGAAATGACAAGGTTTGTCTTGTTCTTGGAGATAATATTTTTTACGGGGGAGGTTTAGGCAGACAAATAGAAAAATGCACTGACCCGGAGGGAGGCATAATTTTTGCCTACCATGTTTCTGATCCTGAAAGGTATGGAGTTGTTGAATTTGATGAAAATAAAAATGTTGTTTCTATTGAAGAAAAGCCAAAGGTTCCTAAGTCAAATTATGCCGTTCCGGGAATTTATTTTTATGACAACTCCGTTATTGAGATAGCAAAGAGTTTAAAACAAAGTGCAAGAGGGGAATATGAGATTACTGATGTAAATGCTGCCTATTTGAAAAGGGGGAAACTTAAAGTTTCTATTCTTGGACGAGGAACTGCATGGCTTGACACGGGAACTTTTGATTCCCTTATACAAGCATCAGTCTTTGTCCAGACAATAGAAAAAAGGCAGGGCCTTAAAATCGGATGCATAGAAGAAATAGCATACAAAAAAGGTTACATAACCAAAGAACAATTGATTGAGTTGGCTAAGCCTTTATTGAATAGTGGATATGGGAAATATTTAATGGACTTAGTGGAAAAATCTATTTAATTATTTAGTAGATAAAGAATCGCCTTTTAATATCTATAAACTTAGAGAGACCGTAGGATATTTTTTCTTTAGATCTGGGAGAATTGAGAGCGTTCTGACTACATCCCCTTTTGCCCCAAGTTTTATTATTGCAATTTTCATAGAAATCTTAAAAAGGGATGTTTTTTAAAGTTAAGCATGGCAAAAAAAGCGTACATTGCAGGAAAGATAAGAAGTGAAAATGAAAGGCAGTTCTTAGAGAAAATTGACCAGGTATGCAAAGGCATAGGGCTTGAAACCTTTCTTCCTCACAGGGATGTAGGGCTTGCAAAGGGAATGTATGATGTTGAAAGAATCTTTGAAGGGGATATCAAGAAGGGATTTAAGGACATTGATTTGGTTGTTGCCGTCTTAGATGGCCTGCACGTTGGGGCTGGAACTGCATGGGAACTGGGATATGCTTATGCAAAAGGAATTCCTTGCGTTGGAATCAAAACTGACGAAAGCGCAGAAGACGGGCTGGAATATCTTAGCGCTATAATTGTAGGATCAATGCCTATTGTGAGGTCTATTGAAGAATTGAAAGAGAAGATAAAGGAACTGATTTAATCCATAGGTTTTGTAGATTCTATTTCTGTCTCTCTCCATCCATCGGAGTAAGATTTATCCTTCAGCTCCTTAAATGCCTTGAAGTAAAGATACAATCTTGCAAAGTATAGCTGAACCGTCCAGTACATCTCTTTTATTGACCGAGGATAGGTAAAAAAGAAGTACCATCCTTCTTTTATCTCGTTGAATAGAGATTTTGTTCTTGGAAAATCAGCTTCAATATTATTCAAATTTTCATGAGCCTTTATGTTTCTAACCTTTTGGCTTAACCAGTCTTTCCAGTTGGAAGGGTTTTTGACATATACTTCTGCCTTACTTACATATTTTATTTTATATCCTTTTTTCCAGAACAAATAAGGAATTATTGAGTCCTCTGACGTTTCAAGCGGGAAATCGAGTATTACTCCCTTTCTTATAGCAAACAAATATCCGGAACATTCAAAAAATTTCTTCTTTTCAGAAAGTTTTTTTCTTGTTTTGTGAATTCCGGCAAAGAGAAAATGGCTCCAGTATCCGTACTTATCTTTCCTTGAATCTGTTGAAACAGGCCTGCCTGTCACACAGCCTATATTTTTATCTTTGAAGGCAGAAATAATCTCTGACACAGAATTTTGGGAGACATAAACATCGCCATCTGTCAAGATAAAGATATCTTCATTGTCTGAGGAGCCATAATCCTGGAAAAGCAAATTGAGAGCGTATGCTTTTCCTTCCCCGGGATCGAGAAAAAAATTGAATCTCTTGTCCTTGATATTTTTTTTCAGAAATTTTTCTACTTCCGGAAAAGGATCAACCACTGTTATCCTGAATTTTCCTTCTATTTTTTGCCCAAGAAATGATTTAACTGCCCTTAGAGTAGATTTAGGCTCATTATATGAAGTTATGATGATGTCAATCATTCTGCAAATCTCCCTGACAGTGGGTTAAATCTCATTTTACCTCGAAGGGATAATCTGAAGGCCTTATGATTGTCACTTTTTCCCCGCCTTCCTTAGACGCAACAATCCTGCATTTTTTAGTTCCCTGTTTTCCTATGTCTGATGTCTCTATTTCTTCTATTTTAAGCGCCTGGCCTCCTACAATAATCATATCTCCCTTTTTCAGGTCTCCTGTCTTCCTTTTCATGAAAAGTGGAGCTAAATTAAACTTATAAAGTTTATCCGTGGAGTAGATTATGGCAAAAAGTGAGATTGCTATTGTCTTATGCTCCGGCGGCCTTGATAGTGTGGTCACTGCACATTATGTGAAAAAAAGGCTTGATTACAGGAAAATTATTGTCCTGTTCTTTGACTACGGGCAAAAAAACCTCCTGAAAGAGGAAGAGTTCTCAAGAGAAACTTCAAAAATTATTGGGGGTGAATTTTTTAAGATTAAACTTCCTGGGCTAAAAGATTTATCAGACTCTTTAATAAATTCTCAGGGGGATGCTGAAAAGATTGAGAATTTAAAGAATACTAAGAAAGAATCAGATAAGTTTTATGTGCCCTGCAGAAACACAATCTTCCTTTCTTATGCCCTTGCTCTTGCTGAATCCTTGTATATCAGAGAGGGAAAAGTTTCAGATATTTTTGTAGGATTCAAGTCAGAGGGAAAAGAGCCTTTTCCGGATGCGACTCCTGATTTCCTTAAAAAATTAAATTCTTTAAGTGAGGTTTCATGCGCAATGCCTTTTAAGGTGATAGCCCCATTTATAGAAAAAGACAAAGAAGATTTAATCAGGGCTGGAGAAGGCATGGGACTTGATTTCGAGAAAACATTCAGCTGCTATGTTGGAAAGGAAAATCACTGCGGGACCTGCCTTGCATGCAGGCTAAGACAGGAAGGATTTAAGTGGGCAGGAATAAAAGATCCAACTAAATATCTGGAATAGGATTAGCTCTTCAGGACCTGCGAATATAATCTCTGGGTTTTTTTATATATTGAATCCCAGCTGTATTTTTTGGCAGTGAGGATATTATTTCTTGAAATTCTCTCTCTTTCCTTTTTATTTTTTAATAAGAAAATTATCTTCTCTGCAAATTCTGCATCCTGGCCATAATCTACAAGGAAACCATTCTTTGAATCGTGCATTTCGTAAGGTATGCCATTGACCGGGGAGGCAACAACTGGAAGGCCTGAAGCCATTGCCTCAAAGAGAGTCAGAGGAAGTCCTTCCCTGTATGAGGGCATTACAAAAATATCTGCTGCCTGATACATTTCTGCTATCTCTTTCCTGTCCCTTGTCGGCTCAATGTAGATTATTTTTTTCTCATTTTTTATTTCCTTCTTCACATGAGAAAGCAGGCCTTCATCTGGCCCGCGGATTACGAAGGTCACCTGGCTGTAATCCTTTAAAACCTGTTTTGCTATTTTGACAAACCGGTCTGCTCCCTTTGTAAAGCTGACCCTTCCAAAAAATAAGACTAAATTTCCAGAGATTGAATTTTTTGCCTTGAACTTATTGTTTCCTATTTTCTTAAAGAAGATGCTATCCATTCCATTTGGCAGAGTGACTATTTTTTCATCAGAACCTCCGTAATTTTTTATAAAGCCGTGTTCCCATGGGGTTATTGCAATTATCCTGTCTGTCATTTTCATAGCAATTCTGGAGAAGATGTTGTAACTTACAAGGATTCCGAGATTGCCGAGTTTTGAGCGGGGAGCATCACTCCAAGGGCAGTGGGTTGTGTGAATGTGCTTTGCTCCTGACATTTTTGCAGCCAGGGCAGCCAGGACGAAATGCAGGTGCCCAAATACATGGCTATGGATTATGTCAAAATTGCCTTTCAGAAGCTTTGGAAACACCCCAGGAAAAATTGTTGCGAAATTTGCAATCCTTGCTATGTGATAGCACCTGTGTACATGAACTCCATCAAGAAATTCATATTTCTTTTTTATTCTCTTATACTTGTCCCAATCCGGAGCAAAGATATGAACTTCGTGCCCGTCTTTTGCCTGCCTTTTGGCGAGCTCCTCAACGACCTGCCCAACCCCGCTGACTGCAGGGGCATATTCAGAGCAGACATGGGCTATTTTCATGTAATTTCTTAAGGTTTTTGATTTATAAGCGTTTAGAATTTATCTTCCTATAGCGGATTAAGATTGAATATATCAAGACTGCAAGAATGCTTCCGGTGGCATCTATCATTACGTCTGATACTGAACCATATCTTCCAGGGACAAAGAGTTGATGGATTTCGTCTGAAACAGCATAAGCAAGCGCAAGAAGGAAAGCAAGAGGCAATAATCTTGGATTTTTACCCTTGGTAAGAGATATGGCAAGGAGAAATGAAAGGACAAAGAAGGCAAGAAGGTGATAAAGAATAGCATGTATCCCTACTGGGCCTATTATGCCTGATGGTTGAAGCTGAAGTGAAGATATAATGAATATCAGGGCTGCAACAATAATTGTAAATGCCCAGGACAGATTGTTATTTTTTTCCAGAATTGGAATCATTTTAGTCTGTATACCTTAAGAGGTAAAAGTTTTAAAGTAATTTTGTTTTTTCTTTTATATTCTCTGTTGAGTTTGTCCATCGTCTTTATTATATCAGGGAATTTTTCTGTTTCCTTATAATCTTTTGAGATTATCTTCTCCAGTATTCTAAAGTTATATTCCATGGAATCCATCCACGCTTTGCCATATTCTTCCGAAAAATTACTTCCGGGAAGGAGAGTTCCTTTTCTGAATGGATGCCTGATTTTATACGCCTTATCCCTAAGAATTTTACTTCCCCTGAAAAAGACAAGAAAGTCTGATTTTGGAAGCCAGGATATGAGTTGTCTTATTTCTTCCTCTGATGCTTTTTTCTGAAGAATCATGAAAACCGACTGGAAGGAATATTCATCAGTGTAAATCTTTTCTGAACTCCTTTTAAGATATTCCTCCTTAGCAAGAACTGAAGCAAGATAAGAGTTTCTCATCAGAGAAGATGATATCCTTGCATTGAAGGGCAAATTTCTAATCTCCAGAGGGTTTGAATTCAATTTTAAGAAGAGGAGAGTGTTTCTGGCAGGATGCAGGAAAAAGCTTTTTACGAGGAGCATAATCTTGGTAGTGGAAGAAATTTTTTCAAATTTCATAACAGAATGCCCTTTTTCTTCCAGGTGCTTTTTTAGCACAGATTTCCCAGAATTAGACAGGCCGAAAAATTCAATTATCATCTATCTAGAAAGTTTGATTAGTTTTATAAAAGTGATTGTTCTCCTTCTCTAATGAAAAATTCCATAAACAGGATTTTTGGAACATTTAATAGGCTAAAAATTTCTTATCTTATTAGGGGCAGATATAAACATCTCCCAGACGTCCTAGATGGCGGGGATGTTGATCTCCTGATAAAACAGGATGATATCAAAAAGGCAAAGGAGATAATACGACGTGAAGGATTTCGGCATTATCCATACACCCAACCAAATCTTTTTTATTTAAAATATGACAAATCTCTCGGCCTTATTCTCCTTGATGTTCTCCCTGCTTCAAGATTCCCAGAAGTCAAAAAGCATAAGACCTTCTTTATTCCTAAGGATGATAATAAAATTCCAAATAAGAAGCCCTTTTTACATAAGATTTATACCGGAATCAGAAGAAGAGCCTATTTTTTGTTTAGGGGGCCTTTAATAATATTTGAGGGCCCTGATGGAAGTGGCAAAACAACTAACGCTAAAGCCCTTTACGAAAGTCTGAAAAGATTTCCAATGAAAAAAGAATTTATTCACTTTGCTACCCCTTTCAAAAAAGATGGCGCAAAACCTTCTTCTTTTGATAGGGCGAGAACAAGGATGACTGCGATTATAAAAGTCTGGAAAAATAGAATTCTTGGAAGGCTGACAATAACTGATAGATATATTTATCTCACATTCAGGAAAAAACCTTTCCTTAGAGACCTTATCAGAACCCTTGCCCCCAAACCAAATGCACTCTTCTTAATGAAAGCAGATGTTAAAACAATAAGAAAAAGGAAAGAAGGTCAGAGAGACCAACTTTCAGAGGAAATGATAAAAGAACTTTACAAAGTCTATGAGGATGTAAGGGGCATAAAAATAATTGAAATAGATACTAAAAAGCCAATTGATAAAAATTTGGAGAGAATAACAAACCTTGTTCTTGAGATTTGCTGCAGAAAATAGTAAGCAATCTCCAAAATAATAGAAATATTAATAAAGAGCTTTTATTGATATGAGGCTATGGTCGGAGTGATACATTCTCTAAAAAAGGAAATTGCAAGGTTCAGGGATGTTATTTATAGCAGAATATATATCAGCCCTGAAGCGGAAAAAGATATAGTAAAAAAATTTCACAGACTTTATTTTGACTCCCATAGATTCGGGAAGACCTGGGGAGATACATTCTGGCTCGGTGCGGTAACAAAGAAATGCCCTCTTGATATGTGGGTCTATCAAGAGATTATTCATGAGTTAAGGCCAGATGTTATTGTCGAGTGCGGAACTGCTTTAGGTGGTAGCGCTCTATTCATGGCTACAATCTGCGACCTCATTGGAAATGGAAAAATAGTTACGATAGACACTAAAAAAACGCCCAACCTGCCAAAGCATAAAAGAATAAAATATCTTGTAGGATCCTCTACCTCTAAAGAGGTATTAAATCAGGTTAAAGATATGATAAAAAAGAGGGATAAGGTTATGGTGATTCTTGATTCTGCGCACAATAGAGATCATGTCTTTAATGAGCTTCAATTATACAATAATTTAGTCACAAAAGGAAGTTACCTTATAGTTGAGGATACCCAACTGAATGGGCATCCTGTATATCCAAAGTATGGGCCTGGCCCAATGGAGGCCCTTAATGACTTTCTAAAAGTAAACAATGATTTTATGATAGATAAAAGTAAGGAAAAGTTTTATATGACCTTTAACCCAAGAGGATATCTGAAGAAAGTGAGGTAAAAAGCATAAATCTTTTAAACCTACAAATCAAAAGATTCTATGGCAAATATCCTTGTTACCGGCGGAGCAGGATTTATAGGGTCCTTCATAGTTGATGAACTTATTTCTAGAGGGCATAAAGTTAGAATTTTGGACAGCCTTGTAGAACAGGTACATAAAGGAAAGGTTCCAGTTTATCTGAATAAGGAAGCTGAATTTATTAGGGGGGATGTTTGTGATAAAGAGGCCCTGGCTGCAGCTCTTAAAGACATAGATTTTGTGTTTCATAAAGCTGCGGAAGTAGGCGTCGGGCAAAGCATGTATGAGGTATCCAGATACGTAAATGCAAATGCTATGGGCACGGCTAATTTGCTGGATATTATAATAAATAATGGAGAGATCAAAAAGAGAATAAAAAAAATTATTGTTGCTTCGAGTATGAGCCCCTATGGCGAGGGAATGTACTCCTGTGAAAAATGCGGTATAGTCAATCCGAGCCCAAGATCAGAAGAGAGGATAAAAATGGGCATTTGGGAACTAAATTGCCCAAAATGCAATTCAATTCTCAATCCTGTCCCTACCCCAGAAACAAAAACTCAGGATGCGAGTAGCGTCTATGCTCTGACGAAGAAGTTTCAAGAAGATTTGGTGATGAATGCAGGCAAAGCATATAATATTCCGGTTGTTGCGTTTAGATATTTTAACGTCTATGGCCCTAGGCAAAGTTTGAGCAATCCCTATACAGGGGTTGCGGCAATTTTTATGAGCAGGGTTAAGAATAACCACCCTCCAATGATCTTTGAAGATGGGAATCAGCTAAGAGATTTTGTGAGCGTTCATGATATTGTCCAAGCAAATATGCTTGCTATGGAGAAAGACGAAGCGAATTATCAAGTTTATAATGTGGCTAGTGGAAAGGCAATTTCTGTCAGAGCCATAGCTGAGATGGTGGCAAGATTATGTGGGAAGGACATCAAACCAATGATAACAGGACAATCCAGAAAGGGGGATATAAGACATTGCTTTGCGGACATAACAAAAATTCAAAAAAGCCTTGGGTTTGAGCCTAAAGTAGATTTTGAAGAGGGCATGAAAGAACTGATTAAATGGGCTGAAGATAAGGAAGCAAAGGATTTAGTTGACTATATGTCTAAAGAACTAAAAGACAAAGGAATTATATCCTAAATCTGACAATGGAGAATGGAGAACTCTTTGATAGGCTGTATAAAAGACTGAAAGACAAGGGAAATGAGAGGAGAATAATAGGCATTTTGGGCCTAGTCGGAAGTGGAAAATCACATTTTACAGATGAATTTGTTCAATTTTTGAAAAGAAAGGGGATTGATGCCTTGCATTTAAATATGGATATTTATAACTCTTCAACAAGAGCAGAAAGAAACAGAATAGTTGAGGCCTTAAGAAAAAATTATGACCCTAATTGGCCAAGAAAGGCATATCCGCAGGATGAGACCCTTATAAAAGATCATTTAACAAACATAAGAGAAGGAAAAAATTTCTTGACCCATAATCTGTGTGATCCTTCAACAAAAGAACTAAGCCTTTCAATGAAATTTTTATTTGAGAAAAATAAAATTAAGATTAAAATAGGAAATGAAGAGCATGAATATAATAGTTCTAGACTGTGGATATTGTGTGATGGAGTCAAATTGCTTAAATATAGAGAACATTTTGACTACACAATTTTCATAAAATCAAGCCCAGAAATACGATTTAACAGGCTTCTTGAAAGAAATAAGATGCTTGCAAGCCCTGCGAATATACGGTGGGATTTATTTGATGATGTTGAAAGAAATCTAATAGAAGAATATCTTTTAGATGAAAAAAATACAGATATAGTTGTTGACAATAATGATTTTAATAATAGAAAAATAATTAAAATCTAATATTGAATTTGCTTTTCAAATCTCTCCTTAATCTTTGAATGTCCTTAAAATGAATCACATTTATTCCTGTTTTTTGGGCAGCGTTGATATGCTCTTTCTGATCATCAATAAAAAGAGTTTCGGCGGGGATAATCATTTCATTTATTAGTATTTTTTTATAAAAGACTTCCTTTTTCTTTGTGACTCCAAAATCACAAGTGGCATAGATTTTTTCAAAATACCTATGAAGATCAAACTTCCTTAGTTTAATTCCAAGGGATTCCTTTCCATCCCCTGCAGCCAATATCAATTTGTAATTCTTCTGTAAGGACTCAAGCAGGCTACTCGTCTCTTCAGGGACAAACAAATTTTTGTGATGCAATTCCATTGATTTATTCAATTTTCCATCATCTAGTCCGTTTTCCTTAATTAACCTGCGCAAAAACTGTTCAAGAGTTATCTTTCCAATAGCGTAATCATCCATAAACTGTTTAGAAGCTTTCCAGAAATTGCTCTGACTAACACCTAATTCTTCCAAATATTCTTTATCTATATTTTGTGGGAATACAATAACTCTGTTTAAATCAAAGATTATTGTTTTTATTCTCTTCATGAATTATACTTCCCGGAAATGTTTATATAATTATGTTTGCCTATCATTATGTGAAATATCAAGTTCCTAAACCCAGAGAAATAAGAGAAAAATACCAGAAATCTGACTATTCTTTTATAGAATATCATTTCCATAGAAGAATTTCCCCATACCTTACCTGGTTTTTTCTTCACTTTACCATCTGTGCAGAATTAATCGCCCTGCTTACTCCTGTGACTGATATTTTTACATTATATTTTATTTATGACGGAAGATATATAATTGCTGCATTTTTAACTCAATTGCATATTATTTTTGATTCAACTGATGGAGAAATAGCAAGATTCAGGAAGACCATAGTGAAGCGTTCAAAGAACCAGGATTCTTTTGGAGGATATACGGACTCTATGGTTGGGCTTGTTTTATTCCCATTCATTATATTTTATGCAGGATTGACTTTTGGAAACCTTATAACTGGGCTAATAGGTATCGGAACTTTTTATCTTTTAGTATTTTCATCGGCATATGCAAAGGTTTATTTTCCTAGCTCAGAAATAGGGAAAAAAATAAGAGAGAAAGCATTCGGAAAGAGAAAATATAAGTGGGGATTTAATTCAATAATTCAGAAAAGTTTAATTACGCTTGCTTTGCTTTTTCAGTCCGTTGTATTCATCTGGATTTTTATCGCGGTGGCCCTCATAATGACTTTTATGAGAATTTATCTTTTGTATAAACAGAATTAGAGGATTAAATCCATTGAACTAAGGAGCAATTAATCTTTATAAAGTTTGTTTCTTAGAAATTCAATGGTAAATCCCCTGGTGACTGTAATAATCCCTGCCTTTAACGCAGAGGGAAAAATAGGAAGATGCATAGAATCTGTTTTAGGACAGGATTACAAAAATATTGAAGTTTTTGTTGTTGATGACGGGTCAAAGGATGGTACTGGAAAAGTTATAGAAGGCTATGCAAGAAAAGACAGGAGAGTGAAATTTCTGCAGCAAAACAGGAAAGGGCCGGGGGCTGCCAAGAACCTTGCTGCTTCAAAAACGAAAGGGAAAATATTGGTTTTTGTCGATTCGGATGAATATCCAAGAAAGGATTACGTGACAAAGCTTACAAAACCCTTGAGAGAAGGAAAAGCAAAGACCTCCATTGGGGCATGGTATATTGCTAATCCGAAAAGCCCTTGGGCAAGATGCAGGTTTCCTGATTCGCATGCTTTGAGGCAGCATGCCTTGAAGTCGGGAGTTTTTAGGGCAATAAGAAAAGATTTTTTTGTTAATCTTGGAGGATTTGATATTACTAAAGGATATTCTGATGACAGAATCCCAAATGATGACAAGAGAGCAAGAGTTGATGCTATTTTTGATCATGATGTTGATTCCTCACTGAAAGAAATATATCAGAAAAGGAAATGGATTGGCTCATCTATAATGAAAAACCCCAAGAATGCTAAGTTTAAACTCAAGATTTTGGCAGGAATTGCAGGAATTATTCTTCTTATTTTATCCCTGATTTATTCAATCACCACTTTTTGGATTTTGATAATATTGATACTGATACCTCTAATCTATAAGACTCTGGCAAAAACAATATTCTACAGGGATTTAAGATTGGTGTTTTACTATCCCCTATATTCTATTGCCTGTGGGATTGCCATGGCGGTAGGTTTTCTAAAACCAGTCTATAAAAATAGGAAATAAATCTTTAAAAAGAGCTTTTTGTTTAGGAAAATATGAAGAGCTATCTCGTAACAGGAGGGGCAGGATTTATAGGGAGCTATCTCTGTGAAGCTTTGCTTGGAAAAGGAAACAAGGTCTATTCAATAGACAATCTAAGCACTGGCAGGATTGA
>Ga0210043_1000069_pt1 | contig 115049 bp, 93 predicted proteins | sample CryGeymet201501t_FD_183990 | JGI IMG/M metagenome (GOLD analysis project Ga0210043, IMG submission 183990) | Groundwater microbial communities from Crystal Geyser aquifers in Utah, USA - Crystal Geyser metaG 2015-01t (SPAdes) (version 2) | ecosystem: Environmental > Aquatic > Deep subsurface >...
ACAGGTGATCGAGTTCTACAGCCGTTAATTTTTAGTTTTTATACATTTTTAATTACAAGCGTATGACCGAAAACAATATTGTACTTCCATCAAAGCCAAAGATTGTCCTAGAAAAAGGATCACTCGGTGTCTATGAAATAGATGGTCTTTATCCTGGTTACGGCCACACTCTCGGAAACTCTCTACGTCGTATCATTCTATCCTCACTTACTGGTGCGGCTGTTACTCATGTCAAAATAGCTGGTGTTTCTCATGAATTCTCTACCATCTCTGGTGTTAAAGAAGATGTCATCACTATTCTCCTCAATCTAAAAAAACTCCGTGTTCGTCTCCTTACCTCTGAACCTCAGACATTAAATTTGAAAGTAAAAGGTATAAAAGATATTACTGCAAAAGATATTGAGCTTCCTGGTCAGGTAGAGCTTTTGAGTCCTGAACAGCATATTGCATCAGTTACAGAAAAATCTGCTGAACTAGATATTGAAATAACTGTATCAAACGGTCTCGGTTACGTTACCAAAGAAGTACTTCAGAAAGAAAGAGTTGATATCGGTACTATTGCTCTTGATGCAGCCTTTACTCCTATAAAGAAGGTAAACTATGAGGTTGAAAATATGCGTATAGGCGATAGGACGGATTTCAACCGCCTCCGTATTACTGTCGAGACTGACGGTACCATGACTCCTCATGAAGCTCTCGAGCAGTCGATCGCTATCATGATCAACCAGCTCAAAGCCATTGTTGGTTTTAAAGAAGAAGAACCAGAACCAGTTGTTGAAGAAACAAAGGTATCAAGTCCAGCAAAGAAAGAATTAGATACAGAATTTTTGAAGACTCGTATCGAAACTCTAAATCTTTCACAGAGAACTACCAATGCTCTCACTTCATCTGGTGTCCGCACCGTGGGTGGTTTGGTTAGGAAGAAGGAGGAAGATATTGAAAATGTAGAAGGTTTAGGGCCAAAGGGTATTCAGGAAATCAGAAAAGCTCTCGCTGAATTCGGAGTCACACTAAAGTAGACAAACGAAGTCAAAGACGCTAATCTAGAAAACCTACCAATAAAACAATGAGAAAACACGAGAAATTCAAGATATTAGGACGCGAAAAGAACCAGAGAACAGCTCTTGTTCGTTCTCTAATGCGTTCACTCGTGATTCACGGTGGTATCACTACGACTGAGACAAAAGCAAAAGAACTTAGAAAGTATATTGAACCTCTAGTAACAAAGGCAAAAAATAGCACTCTAGCTAATCGCCGTCTCCTCGTCTCAGCCATGGGTGATGAAAAAGTAGTAAAGAAACTCGTTGATGTCATTGCTCCTGAATACAAAACTCGTCCAGGTGGATACACCCGCGTAGTCAAACTTCCACTTAGAAAGACAGATGGGGCAAAGATGGCTCATATTCAATTTGTAAAGTAATACCATGAAGACCTACACCATAGACGCACAGCAAAAGAAACTCGGAAGAATCGCATCAGAAGCGGCAAAGATTCTCATGGGTAAAACATCAGTAGATTACGCACCAAACAAAGTCGCCGATGTGAAGGTGCTCGTGGTCAATGCTTCAAAACTAGATATTGACGCAAAGAAAAAGGGGGAGAAAGAATATACTCGTTATTCTGGATTTCCAGGAGGTCTTTTTACAACTACTCTCGGTGCCATGATAGAGAAAAAAGGTTATGGTGAAGCAGTGAGGATCGCTGTAGAAGGAATGCTTCCAAAGAATAAGCTTCAGGCAAAAATGATAAAAAATCTCACAGTTACCGAATAATATGACAACTACAAACTCAACAAAAGAAAAATATTTCGAAGCAGTAGGTCGTCGCAAGACAGCTATCGCTCGCGCTCGAATCACACCAGGTTCAAAGCAGGTTTTTTCTATTAACGATAAAGACCTCGCAACCTATTTTGTTACTTTGGAACTCCAAGCTATTGCTGCTGCAGCATTTGTTGGCGCAAAGATAGAACAGAAATTCCACGTCTCAGCAAAGATAGAGGGAGGCGGTATACACTCTCAGGCAGAAGCACTTCGTCACGCTATCGCTCGTGCACTCCTCGATTATGATATAGAGCTCAGAAAGAAGCTCAAGAAAGAGGGATATCTCAAGCGAGATCCTCGGGCAAAGGAACGAAGGAAGTTCGGTCTCAAAAAAGCTCGAAAGTCTCCTCAGTGGTCAAAACGATAATTTTTAAAATACTCCTTCAAAAGGGGTATTTTGTTAAACAATCAGTCGAGTCTTGCATTCAACCCCTTATTTCATTTATAGTGCTTACACATGAAAGAAGATAAAAACTCAAAAAAAGAAGAAATATTAGAAACAAAACCAGAGATGACCGAGCTTGAAAAAGTTATTACTGAGCGCGATGAATATCTCGCTGGTTGGCAGAGGGCAAAGGCAGATGCTATCAATGCAAAAAAGAGGGCAGAGGAGGACATGCGTTCATTTCGCTCTATGGCAAATCAGGGTCTCATCGAGGAACTCCTTCCTGTACTTCAATCATTTGAGCTCGCTTTTGCAAACCGTGAAGCGTGGGAAAAAGCTGATAAAAATTGGCGCATAGGTGTGGAGTATATTTACACTCAGCTCAAGGGTGTACTCGAGCAAAATGGTGTGACTGAAGTAAATCCAATCGGACAAGTTTTTGATCCTCAGAGAGACGAAGCGACTTCTCACGAATCAGTGACCGATGAGAAACAAGACCATGTCATCCTCCGTGTCGTTGAAAAAGGATACTCACTCGCTGGTCGTCAGATAAAACCACCAAAGGTGGTAGTGGGAGAGTTCAAAAAATAGATATTTATTTGAGCTCTATTGACAAGGGTGATATAATACGACAAATGCTTATAAAACAGCCTAAAATATCAATAATCTCTAGGGAGGTCACCGGCTATTCCGGCGAGCGTCTCATTGCCTATTTTGCTGTCATAGAGACCTCTGGGGTGCCAGAAATACGTTTCCTCGGTACAAAGCCAGTACCTGTCACATTGGCTCCTGTAGAGGTTGTTTTAGCCCTTCCTGGTAGGATAGCTCGTCGTTTTGGTGAGACTTTGGAGCGTGTATTTACTTCTATACTCACACCCCTCTCATCTCTAGATTTTTTCATATCACAACCGACTCGAGCTCCATCTCTAGCTACTTTTTAAGACCATACTTCTAATTTCTAAAAGGAGTTAGATTTTGTCTTTTTGTGTTGTTTCATTATCAAATTATTCGTTATAAAAAATAAAAATATGTCAAAAATTATAGGTATCGATCTCGGTACCACAAATTCGGCTATTGCTGTCATGGAGGCTGGTGAGCCAAAAATTCTCGAGAATGCAGAAGGTATGCGTACTACACCGTCTATTGTGGCAGAGACAAAAACAGGTGAACGTGTTGCTGGTGTTGTAGCAAAACGACAGTCAGTGACCAATCCAAAAAATACGATTTATCAAATCAAACGATTTATCGGACACAATTTTGACGAGTCTCTCGTACAAAAGGATGCAAAAGCAGTACCCTTTGAATCGAGGAAATCACAAAACGGTGGTGTTGAAGTAAAGATGGGTGAGAAATGGTATCGACCAGAAGAGGTGTCGGCCATGGTACTTGGTAAATTAAAGAGTGATGCCGAAGCGCGTCTAGGAGAGCCTGTGACACAGGCGGTCATCACTGTGCCTGCGTACTTCAACGATTCACAACGACAGGCTACAAAAGACGCTGGAAAAATTGCTGGTCTAGAAGTCATGCGTATCATCAATGAGCCGACTGCTGCAGCTCTCGCATACGGCTTCAATAAAAAGAAAGATGAGAAAATAGTCGTCTTCGACTTTGGAGGTGGTACATTCGATATCTCAGTACTTGAAGTAGGTGATGATGTCATCGAGGTAAAATCGACTGACGGTGATTCTCATCTAGGTGGTAAAGATATTGATCAGAGAATTATTGATTGGCTCGCAGAAGAGTTTAAGAAGGAGCATGGTGTCGATCTCAGAAAAGACACGCTTGCAAAACAGCGTCTCGATGATGCTGCAGAAAAAGCAAAGATAGAACTTTCAACCGCAGTCGAGACAGAGGTCAATGTTCCATTCATCTCAGTTTCTGCTGACGGACCTCTTCATCTCGTAAAGAAAATGACTCGTGCAAAGCTTGAGGAGCTCACATCTGAATTTGTCACTAGAGCTATGGAGATTACAAAACGTGCTATGGACGCTTCTCCATTCAAGCTGGGTGAGATCAATGAAATCATTCTTGTTGGAGGCCAGACGCGTATGCCTGCTATGCAGAAAGCTGTGGAGGATTACTTTAAAAAGAAGCCTCATATGGGTGTAAATCCAGATGAAGTTGTTGCTATGGGAGCAGCTCTTCAGGGCGGTATTCTCCAAGGCGATGTAAAAGACGTGCTTCTTCTAGACGTTATTCCACTATCTCTTGGTATTGAAACTATGGGAGGAGTAGCAACAAAACTCATTGAAAAAAACACTACTATTCCAGCATCGAAATCTCAGGTATTCTCGACTGCGGCAGATAGTCAAACTTCAGTGGAGATACACGTCGTACAGGGAGAACGTGCTATGACAAAAGATAACAAATCTCTAGGTAGATTTATTCTCGACGGTATTCCACCAGCACCTCGTGGCATTCCTCAGGTAGAGGTCACATTCGATATCGATGCCAACGGTATTCTCCACGTGAAAGCAAAAGAGAAAGCATCAGGCAAAGAGCAGTCTATAAAGATCCAAGGTTCATCGGGTCTATCAAAGGAAGATATCGAGCGCATGCAAAAAGATGCTGAAATGCATGCTTCGGATGACGAAAAGAAAAAGGAAGAGGTCGAGGCCCAGAATATTGCTGAACAGATAATTTATACCGCTGAAAAGTCGGTAAAAGATGCTGGTGATAAAATATCTGCAGAAATAAAGACTGAAGTAGAAGCAAAAATAGCTGATCTCAAGAAGGCAAAAGAAGGTACTGATGTGGGAACTATAAAGTCTGCTACAGAAGCTCTCTCAACTTCGATGCAAAAAATCGGTGAGGCTATGGCAAAAGCAGAGCAGGCAGAAGCAAAGCCAGAAGACAAAAAAGAAGGTGGAGAAGGTACAGATGGTTCAGTAAAGGATGCTGAATTTACCGAAAATAAATAATTATTAGCAAGGGCCCTGAGACAAAGTCTCAGGGCGTATGCTGGTCGTTATACAAAATATGTCAAAAGATTATTACAAAGTATTAGGGGTATCGAAAACTGCCTCACAAGACGAGATAAAAAAGGCGTTCCGTAAACTCGCGCATGAACATCATCCAGATAAAAAGACTGGTAACGCTGACAAGTTCAAGGAGGCAAATGAGGCTTACGGTGTACTCTCTGATGCCCAAAAGCGCCAACAGTACGATACCTTTGGTTCAGCCGGACCATCAGGCTTTGGTGGACAGAGCGGATTCAATGCCCAAGATTTCGGTGGTTTTGATTTTTCTCAATTCTCAGGCGGTTTTGGAGGTTTTGGACAGGGTGGTAATGTAGAGTTTGATCTCAATGACATACTCGGTAGTATGTTTGGCGGTGGTCGTGCTCGTCAAAAACGTGGAAGAAATATTCTTGTCGATGTCGAACTTTCTTTCAAAGAATCTATCTTTGGTGCAGATCGTGAGCTCAATGTAAGAAAAGGTCTCAAGGTGCATATTCCATCGGGTATTGAAGACGGCGAAGTTGTGAGACTTTCAGGAGCAGGTGAGACGATTGAAGGTGGTGTAGCGGGAGATTTGCACATTCGTGTCCATGTGAGAAACAATTCTATTTGGAGAAAAGAGCGCTATAGTCTCGTGACTGAACTCCCAGTCAAACTTTCGGATGCGCTCCTGGGTGCCGAGTATCCACTCGAGACACTCGACGGTGAAATAAAACTCAAAATTCCTGAGGGTATTTCTCATGGTGAAGTACTTCGCGTAAAGGGTAGGGGTGTACCGATGGACAAGTCTCATCGCGGTGACGCTCTCGTCATAGTCCGTATCGTCATGCCTCGCAAACTCTCTCGGGATATGAAGAAAAAAATTGAGGAATTGAAAAAAGAAGGGCTCTAGACTATTGTTTTGATAAAGAAGTAATACCTGAACCCACCTCATCCGATTGCGGATAAGGGAGAGGATTTTGGTGATGAGTTTTGAACCTAGATTGATTTAGGGCTCTGTAGAGCTAGATTTTATGTATTGACAAAAGGTACAAATATGTTATCATATAGGTAGAAAAAACTAGCAATTCTGCTCCGGGATCGTCGTCGGCGCGGGTCTAAGCTGGAGCTATTAGAGCTTCTCCGCACATACTTCAAGCGGCAAGGGATTAAATCCCTTGCCGCTTTTTTTTATTTCAGATATCCCCATTTACGTAGTCTATGGATACCATCGTTCATAAATTCAGTACCGATATCATTACGATACATAGCTTTTGGTATCACTATATTTTTTGCGAGATTGTACACTTTTTTCTGTACCCCTAGTATGGTCGAATCTATACCAGTTACATAGAGGATGTAGCCCTGATTATCGGTGATGTAATACTGTTTTTTATCAAAACTACGGATAGAAACCTCTTCAAAATGAATATGTTCGAGGTCTTTCTCAGTAAGATCTTTAAAATGGATATTCATTCCATAATAACTGTTACCGTTGAACTTCTTTGCTGAGTAGGGGAAGGGAGGTACCGCGACAAGGAGTACGATACCGTAACCTTTTTTCCATTTCTGTTCATAAGGTTTTCCAGATGCTATCGCATAGAGGAATTCACACCATGATCCATTAAAGAATTCACTATGGAGATGTATGATAGGCGTGCCGAGTCGTGATGTTGCTTCGAGTGGATAGATACCATCTTCATTTACAATGCAATTTATCTCAAAATCACCACGGAAATCTATTTTCTGTAGATGGTCCTTAAGTTTTGCTAGAGTTGCGAGGAAGAGAGGATTTTTTTCATTATCGTCGAGCCACGCGAGCGTACCCATTTCACTTGTTGTAGGCCCTATTTCGCCCGAGAGAAATCTAGGGTGTTCTATGTTGTATTCGATTGGTCCGACCCAGTCAGTACCGTTGAAATAGCGACCAACACCTATTTCAACTCCGTGGACACGTCGCTGGAGAGTAATCTGACTTTTATTTATTGCTTTGTTGAGGAGGTAACTTCGCAGGAGTGACAATGTATCTTCCCCAGATTCGAGTTCGCCGACATAGTTGTAAAACTTGCGATCATGATTATTTGTCTTTACTACCCATGCCGCTGGATGTTTTTTGATATGCATGGCGGCATCATCCATGTTGTCAAAATCTTTGAGCTCCATCGTTTTCATGCCATGTTTTGCAAAGATATGCTGACCGTGTTCACGGTCGAGCTCGAGTGCATCACCACCCTCAGATCCACCAAACACGATGTAGCCTTGTTTACGTAGTCTGTTTTGTACCTTGCCGTAACCGATATCATCAAAGATGATGAGACCATTCTTACCAACCCACGAGAGTTCTGCTCGCCAATTGTGGGTCTGGGGTACCATATTATCGAAATTATGCCGGCTCTTTTTGTTCTCTATAAACAGCTTCACGCTATGACCCTCTTTCTTTAGAAGATAAGCGACATTTCCAGCAATCAGGTCTCGGGAGATAAACAGTATTTTCATATAGTAGATATATGTCTATAATACTACATATGGATACAAAATCTAAAGTCTTGCTTTGGCTCGTGGCTATTATCGTTGTTGGATCGACAGGGTATACCTATTACAAGACAGTTGTTTTAAAGGATTTTGAAATAGTAGATACCTCATCTGAAGAAGAGGACGTTGTCACTGATACCGCTGTAGTTGAGAATGATTCGAGTGTCTCTGATGATGGAGATATAATTTTAGATTCTAATGACGAAAGAATTGCTACTTCTAGTGATTCTGTAGCGACCGGTACAATCGAGACGATTACACAGTAGGAAGAGATTTTTAGGTGGCCGTGGGCAAGTACTGCTATATAACTTGCCTTTTGGTATATATCATGCTATAATATAGTAGTAAACCTTAATTCTGAACCATTTACCGGAGGTGCTCTTTGAATACTAAAGCTCTGAAGAGTCGCATCGCGACTCTTGCACTTGGTCATACCGTGAACGCTGTTATTGTGTGGATGTTTGATTGGGCTATCTATCCATCAGTCATCTACTTTTGTGGTGTTCTCTGGGGCGGGCTTGCTATGACTGTTTTGTCTTTTCTTATTTGTTTTGCGACCATGAAATTCTATGATTGGTCTAAAACAGATTGGCTCGGCATTGAGGCGATGAAATCGCTTCGTGACGAGGACAAGACTAGCATGCTCGCTCGTCTCATTGGTTGGGCCATGCGCCATGGAGATTTTCTAACAATGATTTTTCTTTCACTCAAGTTTGACCCATTTGTCGTTACCGCCTATATGAGAAAGGGTGCGAATCGATATGATGGTATGAACAAGAGGGATTGGACCATTTTTGTTGGCAGTCTCGTGTTTGGGAATCTCTACTGGACCCTCGCAGTCTTTTCGGGAATCTCGGCATTCGAGTGGATCTGGCAGGGCATAAAACACCTCGTCGGATAACACTTTTTTAAAGGCTTCGCAGCGATGCGGAGCCTTTTACATACAAATCATTCGGGTATAATATAACGGTAATGATTTCATATCTTTGTAGTGATGCAGTTCCAAATCTTCTCGGTTTGTTTGACACGACTATAGCGCCTACGCTCATGTACTATTCGTATGGTGGAGTGATATGTCTGTCACTTTTCTTTTCGTTGTTTGTTTTTTTCAAGGATCGTTCATTGATGTCAAAGTCACTTTTGTCACTCGCAATCTTTTTCGTGCTGTGGGTTTTCAACGAGACACTTCAATGGATTGCTGCTGATGCTCGACTCGTGCATTTCGGTTGGCAGTTATCGGGATTGCTTCAGTTGGGCATAGTCTATACAGTCGCTTACTTTAGTTATTTGTACCTATATAGGAAACCAGCTCCGTTTTGGCATCTTTTGACAGGGCTTATTCTTACCTTACCGGTACTTTTTCTTCTATCAACATCATTTAATATGAATCATTTTGATTTGGCAGAATGCCAAAGTTTCAATGGTTCACTTTGGTCATATATTTATATCCTACAAGTTGCTATTGGTATATATATATTCACCCTATGCTCTCATGCATGGCATACAGCTAACAAAGAACAAAAAGCTGAACGTGTTTACTTCTCGCTTGCTAGTATTCTACTTGTAGGAACTTTTATAGGTACAAATATTGCTGGTGACGCAACTCTTGTCTATGAATTCAATCTCATCGGTCCTATAGGAATGGTGGTGTTCATAGGACTTCTTTCATTCCTCATAGTTAGGTTCAAGGTTTTTAATATCAAACTGATCGGTGCTCAGGCGCTTGTAACATCTCTCGTTGTACTCATATTCGCCATACTTTTTATACGGAAAATAGAAAATGTTCGATATGTTGTCATTGTTACATTTTTGCTTACGGTGATTCTTGGTAGGAGTCTAGTCAGAAGTGTGAAGAGGGAAATAGAAGCAAAAGAAAGGGTGGAAAAACTAGCAGCAGAGCTCGAGCAGGCCAATATCCAGCAGGAGAGCCTCATACGATTCATCGGTCACGAGATGAAAGGGTATCTCACGACGAGTGCCGGTGTGTTCGCATCTATCGTCGAGGGTGATTTCAATCCTATCAGCGACATGCTCAAATCTTCGGCTGAAGCAGCTCTGACGAGAGTACGAGAGGGTGTGAGATCTATCGTCGAAATATTGAGCAATGCTAATGCAAAAAAAGGCACACTGTCATACAAGATGGCAGCATTTGATTTCGGCAAGGTAGTGCTCGCAAGTATTGCAAAGCTCATGCCAGAGGCAAAGGAAAAAGGTGTCACCCTCGAGACGACCATACAGGATGATGGCGCATACAAAGTGATGGGCGATACAGACCAACTCTCAGAGCATGTCGTACGCAATCTCATCGACAATTCCATCAAATACACCCCTACGGGCAGTATCCATATCGGTCTCTCAAAACAAAACGGAAAAGTACTCCTCTCAATCAAAGACACTGGTGTCGGTATCACTGCTGAAGACAAAGTCCACCTCTTTACCGAAGGTGGTCGTGGTAAGAATTCTCTAGCGACAAATGTACATAGCACAGGCTATGGTCTAGCTATCGCAAAGAAAATCGTAGATGCACACTCTGGTCGCATCTGGGTTGAGTCAGAAGGGCAGGACAAAGGCTCACAATTCTACGTCGAACTCCCTGAGGCAAAATAAATATTTGTAAAAAATTATTTTAAAGAAGGTTTGATAGCGATATGAAAATTTTCGAGCGTTCGTGTATCAGTGGTATGGGTTTCTTCCTCAAAAACCCTTATTTTGCTAGGATAGAGCCATGGCAAAAATAGAGCCAAAAACGCTCAAGGGGTTTAGGGATTTCCTACCTCCTGAGCAGATCGCCAGAGCGCGATTTATAGAGACCATACGGGCGTCATTTGAGACGTTTGGTTTTGATCCGCTCGAAACTCCAGCTCTAGAATACGCAGAGACACTCACAGGCAAATATGGTGACGAGGGTGACAAACTCATGTATCGATTCAAAGACAATGGTGATCGTGATGTCGCTCTACGTTATGACCTCACTATCCCTCTAGCACGTGTAGTCGCGATGAATGGCGAGCTCAAGAAACCGTGGCGACGCTATCAGATAGCTCCTGTCTGGAGGGCAGAGAATACCCAGAAAGGCCGTTTCCGCGAATTTTATCAAGCCGATGCAGATATAGTAGGTACGACTAATCCTCTCTCTGATGCAGAGATACTTGCGCTCGCGGGTGCGACACTCGCTCGTCTCGGAGTCACAGATTTTGAAATACGTGTCAATGATAGACGGCTGCTCGATGCTTTTTTTGATACTGAAAAGATAGATGCATCAAAGCGTGTGGATGTGCTCCGTGCTATGGACAAGTTTGCAAAGATTGGTGAGTCAGGTGTCGCTGATGAGCTAGTAAAGTTGGGTATAGAGGCGAGCGCAGTAAAAAATATTTTGAAGGCGGTGGTTTCAAATGAGATACCAAATGGTAGTGAGTTAGAAAAAATAATCGCTCTCGCTCGAGAGATGAATCCAGATTTGAAAATATCGTTTGATTTCTCTATCGCTCGTGGTCTCGATTACTACACCGGCCTCATATTTGAGACTGTACTCACTAATGCACCTGCGTATGGCTCAGTCCTCTCAGGTGGTCGCTATGACAATCTCGTCGGCATGTTTGCAAACAAACCAGTACCAGCAGTCGGCATGTCTATCGGCCTCGATCGACTCCTCTCGGCTCTCACCGAGCTCAAACTCATCGATACTGTCGCTACGACTACGAAGGTGCTGATTATAAATATGGACAAATCTCTAGAGAGCGACTATCTCCGCATGGCAGGCGAGCTCCGCACCACAGGTATAAACACCGCTCTCTACTACGAATCAGGTGATATGGGCAAACAGCTCAAATATGCATCCGACCGCGGTATCCGCTATGCTCTCATCTATGGTTCAGACGAAAAGAAGTCGGGTGAAGTAGTCATCAAAGACCTCTCGACCAGCGAACAAAAGAAGGTTGATTTGAAAGTAATAAAAGATTTTTCTTTCAAATAATATTTATAGTACCAAAGGTTGATTGTTCTAGGATTCCAAGGGGCGAGGTTTAACCTTGTCTAGGAAGAATTTAAAAACCTGCTTATTTTTTTAACAGACAAGGTTAAACCTTGTCCTCACCGGTAATCATGTGACCATGGTGAGCATGAGGAGAATGTTTTGATGTCAATATATAACATTCTATAGATTTGATATACTTTCGACATGGCAAAACAGATATTACTTTCAGGTGTAAAGCCGACAGGTCATCTCCATATAGGCAACTATTTTGGCGCTATCAAGCAATTCGTCGACCTCCAGTCTCAGTATGACTGCTATTTTATGCTGGCCGACTATCATGCTATGAATACGGTGCAAAATGGGGCGGAGATGCGAGCTGCCATACTAGAGCTCGCCACCGACTATCTCGCGCTCGGTCTCGACCCACGCCGTGCAGTCATATTTAAACAGTCTGATGTATCAGCTCATACAGAGCTCGCATGGATATTCGACACCATTACAACTATGCCGTATCTCATGCGCGCACATGCATTCAAAGACGCTGAGGCAAAAGATAAAGAGATTTCTGTCGGCACATTCAACTATCCGATGCTCATGGCTGCTGACATACTTCTCTATGATACGGACCTCGTACCAGTAGGACAGGACCAGAAACAGCATATCGAATATACACGAGACACCGCCCAAAAGTTTAATAGTACTTTTGGTGATGTTTTCAAATTGCCAAAAGAGCATATAATCGAGAATGTAAAAACTGTCCCAGGGAATGATGGTAGGAAAATGTCGAAAAGTTATGGTAATCAGTTATATCTTTTCGCATCAGATGAGGAAATTACAAAATTCGTCATGTCTATCGTGACTGACTCCGGTTCGAGTATGCCGGTCAATGTCCGTGCTATCCACGAACTCCTCAGGGATAAGGCGTACCTAGACAAGCTCTACACTGACAATGCGGGTAAATATAAAGCACTCAAAGACGCCCTCGTCGCTGACCTCATCGCATTTATCAGACCGCTCCGTGAAGCTCGTGAGAAATACGCAAATAATCCAAAGAAGGTATTAAAAATACTTGAGCGAGGTGCAAAACAAGCTCACAAGAGGGCAGACAAGAAGATGGAAGAGGTAAAAAAAGCAGTGGGCGTTGCGCTATAGGATTGATTTGGTTACTATAAACACATTATCGATGACCCGGCTGACAACTGGCGAGGTATGAGGAAGGCCTCCGGACGTCACCTGAAGTGGCATGAGTGAAAAGACAGGGTGGCACCGCGACAAAGTCGCCCCTGCGGATTTAACAGTTTAAATTCGGAGGGGCGTTTTTGTTTCTCTGAAAGCGGTATAATGAAATCTATATGGCGCGAACATACATCAAAGACCTAGAATTAAAAAAGGGGGAGACAGTCACTATCATGGCGTGGGTAGATATTCGTCGAGACCAAGGCAAGCTCATTTTCCTTGATTTCCGAGATATGTCTGGATACGTACAGGGTGTTGTCCTACCAAAGTCTACTGCTATGGAAGTGGCCTCGAAAGTGCGCCCAGAATGGGTTGTGGCGGTGGAGGGCAAGGTCAATCCTCGTCCTGAAAAAAATGTTCAGTCAGATAAACAAAATGGCGCCATCGAGCTAGAAATACTCAGTATCACAGTATTAAACGAAGCTGAGACACCAGCTATCGATGTGCGTGGGGATGGTCGTGAAATCGGTGAGGAATCGAGACTCACTCACCGCTATCTCGATCTCCGTCGTCCGAGAATGCAAAAAAATATCAGGAAGCGACACGAAGTAAATCTTTTTCTCAGAAATTTTTTCACCAATGAAGGATTTGTTGAAATAGAGACACCGAGTCTCACGGTAGCGACGGCCGAAGGTTCGAAAAATTTCATCGTGCCATCAAGACTCGAAAAGGGTAAGTTTTACGCTTTGCCACAAGCTCCACAGCAATTCAAACAGATATTGATGACTTCCGGATTTGAAAAATATTTCCAGATGGCACGATGCTTTAGAGATGAAGATACTCGTGGTGATAGACAGCCAGAATTTACTCAGATGGACCTCGAAATGAGTTTTGCTACAGAGAATGATGTCATAGCACTCAATGAGAGAGCTCTCATAGAGATGGTGCAAAAAGTTTATCCAAACAAAAAGATTCAAGAGATTCCTTTTCCTCGTATTCCATACAAAGAGGCTATGGAAAAATACGGTTCAGATAAACCAGATATTAGGAAAGATAAAAACGACCCGGACCTACTCGCATTTGCTTGGATAGTTGATTTTCCTATGTTTGAAAAAGGAGATGATAATAAATGGACATTTACCCACAATCCATTTTCAGGCACAAAACCTGAGTCCTATGACAGTCTCATGAAGCAGGAGAACATAGACGGTATCATGGCCGCGCAATACGATATCACACTCAACGGTAGTGAAATAGGAGGAGGTAGTGTGAGAAACCATAGACCAGAAGCTCTGAAAAAAGTTCTCGAGGTCATGGGATTTTCTGAGGAGAAAATTGAAAAGGAATACGGACATATGCTCAAGGCTCTCGGGGCAGGTACGCCTCCACATGGCGGTATTGCTTGGGGTATGGATAGACTCGTCATGATACTCGAAAATGAGCCAAATATTCGTGAAGTCATCGCCTTTGCAAAAACAGGTGAAGGCCGTGACCTCATGATGCAAGCACCGTCTGATGTCTCTGTAGAACAATTGACCGAGCTCGGTATCAGTATCACTAAACCGAAAAAGTAGGAAATTTGAGCGCTATGTCATTTACCGTCAAACATCCTCAATTCGAAGGACCACTAGAACTTCTACTCGACCTCATAGAGAAAAGGAAGCTTTTTGTGTCTGACATAGCGCTCTCTCAGGTGACTGATGATTATATAAATCATGTACGATCATTTCAGGATTTTCCTGTAGCAGATAGTGCTCAATTCATTCTCGTGGCTTCGACGCTACTACTCATCAAATCAAAATCACTCCTACCATCACTCGATCTCACAGGTGAAGAAAAATCAGATATCAAAGATCTCGAGCGTCGTCTCGCGCTTTATCAAAAATTTCGAGAAATCGCACGTGGGTTGCAGGGTGAGTTTGGTAAAAAATTTCTCTTTCCGAGAAATGAACGACATATGCAACCAGTCTTTTCACCTGATGATAGTATGACTCTCGATAATCTCACGACTGCAATACAGCGCGTACTCACATCACTACCAAAGAAAGAGTTTTTACCCAAAGTGCTAGTAGATAAAGTCATTAGCCTCGAGGAGATGATAGGCAGACTCACAGAGCGTGTCACTTCATCGCTTCGTATGGGTTTTCGTGATTTTGCTTCTGTCGGCAAGGAGACAAAGGTCAATGTCATAATCTCTTTTCTCGCAATGCTTGAACTAGTAAAACAGGGCATGATAGAGGTCGTACAAGAAAGACATTTTGATGACATTACTATGGAGACTGAAAATTCTGTCGATACACCACAATACTAGACTTATCACTCATATCTATTAGACTAGCCACATGACATTAGAAGCGAAAATCGAAGCAGTATTATTTTGGAAAGGAGAACCTGTTGCTATATCTAAACTTGCTACACTCATAGGTGAAGACAAGGAAAAAGTAAATGAATCACTCAAAACACTCACTACATCTCTATCTGGACGCGGTATTGCTCTAGTCATGTCTGGTGATGAAGTAGAATTACGTACTTCGCCAGAGGCATCGGTACTCATTGAAAAACTCACCAAAGATGAGCTCATGCGTGACCTCGGTAAAGCTGGTCTAGAAACTCTATCTATAGTGATTTATAGGCATCCGATAAAACGTTCAGAGATAGATTATATTCGCGGAGTCAATTCATCATTTATATTGCGTAATCTTCTCATGCGAGGACTGGTCGAGCGTGTGTCTGAAAAAGAGGGTGAGGGTGGTAGGGGATATTCGTATCGTCCGACTATAGAACTTTTTTCACATCTAGGTGTATCAAAAATAGAGGATTTACCAGAATATACTCATGTAAAAGCAGATCTCGAAGCATTTGAAAAAGCTGCGAAAGAAGAGGAAGTATCATCAATGGAATCGGCAGAAATAGAACAATGACAGAAAAAGAAAGAATATTTTCATACAAGGCCGGTGTAGCCGTCCTGACGCTCATTGCCATTGTTATTATGGTTGGTTTTTCTGGTGCTCCAAAAGTTCCCGCACCGATTGTTGTTGTTGATACAGATAGTCCTATCGTAGCGGAATCATTTCCTCCGATAGAAGTAGAAGCAAAGGCGGTCTATGTTTATGACATGGCTGACGGAAAAGTACTTTATGACAAAAACGGTGAGCTTCAACTACCTCTAGCATCAATAACAAAGGTTATGTCTGCGTATGCTGCATCGACATTGTTGCCAGAATACATACTCGTACGTATTAGTTCGTCTGATATAAGAGAGGAAGGTGATTCAGGACTCAGGGTAGATGAGGAATGGAATGTACAAAAACTAACAGATTTTTCACTCATCACATCTTCCAATGATGGTATCACTGCCATTGCATCAACTGCTGGGGCTCAGATAGCTGGGGGTGATGGAAAAAACCCAGAGAGACTTTTTGTTGAACGCATGAATACCCTGGCTCGTGAAATAGGTCTTACTCAGACATATTATTTAAATCAGAGTGGTTTGGATGTTTCAAAATCTCTCTCAGGTGGGTATGGATCTGCACGTGACATGGTGCTTTTATTTCAAAGAATTCTTCTCGAAAAACCCCGTCTCTTAGAAGCGACGACACAAATTCGTATGGATGTACCATCAAAAGAATTTATTCATGATGCAGAAAACACAAATAAATCTTTAGGCGGTATTCCGTATGTTCTAGCATCAAAGACTGGTTATACTGATTTATCTGGAGGCAATCTCATTGTCGCTTTTGATGCTGGGGTGGGGCATCCTATTATTATCTCGGTGCTCGGTTCGTCTTATGATGGTCGATTTTCTGATATGGATAAACTCGTAAATGCTACTCTCCAGTATCTTTCAGATAAAATGCCTCAGTAGAGCGGCTTTGCAAACCCAAGGAGGACAGTCATATAAATAACTTGACAATCTATTTAGATATGCTATACTACATAGAAGTAAGATCGTTGAAGAGTCGAGATGCCCAAGAGCAACGTTTGCTCCTTGGAAGGGAAAGTCTCAGTACTCCGACTTACGGGCTTCACAGGAACGCTTGATGAATCACATCGCCATTCCTGAGTTCTACCTGGTCAGCTGTATGGTTGTTGAGTTGAGTTAAATCTCCTCCAATCGCCGACAGCCTTATAAGTCATTATCTGTAGGGCCTATCGCTCTCGATAATGACGAAAAGAGTGGCGCCGCAAAAAAACGAATAACATTTGCGCCCCGACCCAGAACTAAACCTCCAGACTTCAGTCTCGGAGGTTTTTCTTTTGTACACAATCTATCTACGATGTGTGCGTGGTATCATCTCTATATGGTACGCATTCATAAGATGGACAAAAAGCTACTCGTTTCGATACTTCTCCTCGTCACAGCTGGTTTTTTTATATTTCTATCAGCGTCGCTCGGACTTTTGGCTAGAGATACTGCACATTTTAGCTCCATTGCATTTAAACAAATATTTTTTGGTCTCATACCGGGACTCATTGCACTTTATACTCTCTCCCGTTTTGATTATCTTTTTTGGAGAAAATCTTCTTTTTATCTTTTTATTGTAGCTATCGTACTCAATCTCATTATATTTGTACCCGGTATAGGTATTTCAGCCAATGGTGCTACGAGATGGCTCGCTATCGGAGCTTACTCACTACAGGTTTCCGAGATATTAAAAATCGCTGTCATTATGTATTTTGCCGCCTGGCTTTCGAGTGTACGTGAACGTGTATCAGAATGGAGATATGGATTGTTACCTCTAGCTATCATGCTTGTCATTTCTGCGGGACTACTCCTCGCTCAGCCTGATACAGATACATTTGTCGTTATAGCAGCGGCGCTCGTAGCGATGTTTCTCGTGGCGGGTGGTAAATGGCGACACGTATTCCTTTTAGTTATTGTCGGACTCATAGGACTTTCTGTACTTGTTCTCACACGACCATATCTCAGAGCACGTATCGATAATTTTATCGATCCATCTGCATCGAGTCTCGGTTCTGGTTATCAACTCCAACAATCACTAATCGCTATCGGCTCTGGTGGTATCACCGGACGTGGTTTCGGTCAGAGTGTGCAAAAATTTGGTTTTTTACCTGAACCAGTAGGGGACTCTATATTTGCTGTAGCTGCCGAAGAATTTGGATTTATCGGTAGCATTGCCCTCATCGGATTATTTGTTTTCTTTACCATTAGATCTTTCAAGGTGGCGAGCTCGGTCGCAAATGTTTTTGGTGGGTTACTTGTCGTCGGTATTGTATCTTTTATGATTGCTCAATCGTTTATAAATATCGCGGCCATGATAGGAGTGTTGCCTCTGTCTGGTATACCGCTTCTATTCGTATCTCAGGGTGGTACAGCACTCCTGCTAGCTCTCGCTGAGGCGGGTATCATACTCAATGTCTCGCGTCACGCTAGGGTCATAGGGTAATCAGGGATTATTTTAGGAATAAACCTGATATTTATAAGCCTTATTCTATGCCCAATAAATAGGGATAAAGGTATGTTAAAATAGGCTCTAATTATGAAGATATTGCTTACAGGAGGTGGTACAGGAGGACATTTCTATCCGATAGTAGCCATAGCTGAATCGATAAGAAAAATAGTAAAAGAGGAGAAACTTCTCGATGCGACTATTTATTATATGGCGCCATCGCCATACGATGAAAGAATTCTTTTTGAAAACGGTATTATTTATCGTTTTAGCTTTGCTGGAAAAATCAGACGTTATTTTTCTATTCTCAACGTTACTGATTTAATAAAAACCTTTTTTGGTATTCTCAAAGCATGTCTTGATGTTTGGTCTATTTTTCCTGATGTTGTTTTTGGTAAAGGTGGTTATGTGAGTTTTCCGGTATTGTTTGCAGCTAGATTGTTCCGTATACCTGTTGTTATACATGAAAGTGATTCACATCCAGGTAGAGTCAATCTCTGGGCGGGCAAGTTTGCAAAAAAGGTCGCTTTGTCATATCGAGAGGCTGCACAATATTTTCCTGCTGAAAAAATAGCATTTACAGGTAATCCAATACGTAAAGATATTATGGAGCCAGTGCATGAAGGTGCTAAAGAATTTCTCAAGCTCGATACTGGTGTACCTGTCATTGTTATCCTAGGTGGATCACAGGGATCTAGGCGTATCAATGATGCTATTATCGGAATACTTCCAGAACTTGTAAAAAAATATTCGATTATTCATCAAACAGGAAAAGATAATTTTGAAGAAATGTCGAATACTGCCAAAGTCGTACTCAATGAAAGTCTAAACCGAGATCGATACAAACCATTTGAATACCTCAACGCATTAGCTCTACGTATGTCGGCTGGTGCTGCTGATATCATCATATCTCGTGCAGGGTCTACTATATTTGAAATAGCTTCATGGGGTGTGCCGTCTATCATTATTCCTATTCCTGAGGAAATAAGTCACGACCAAAAATCTAATGCATTTGCATATGCAGCATCTGGGGCATGTTCTGTTGTAGAAGAAGTAAACCTCACTCCTCATATATTACTTGCAGAAATAGATCGCATATTGGAAAATCCAACTTTATCAAACGAGATGAAAAAAGGTGCTAGTACTTTTGCACACAAGGATGCTTCTGAAAAAATAGCTCACGAAATTATCTCTATAGCACTCGATCACTCTTAAACATTATGATACAGAGACTTTTAAACATGTTTAGAGTTAGACCACGTAGCGTTGATGCAAAAGTAGTTACTCGCTTTGCTCCTAGTCCTACAGGACTTTTTCATGCTGGGAGTTATCGCACAGCTGTGTTTTCTTACCTCTATGCAAAGAAACATGGAGGTAAATTTATATTGAGAATAGAAGATACGGACAAAATACGCTCAACTAAAGAATTTGAGGATAATATTATCGATAGTCTCAAGTGGCTTCACCTAGATTATGATGAAGTATATCGTCAGTCAGAACGAAGTGATATATATAAAAAATATATAGAAAAGTTAATCGCAGAGGACAAGGCTTATATATCCAAAGAAGAACAGAAAGAAGAAGGGGATAGGGCGGAAGTGATACGTTTTAGAAACCCAGAAAAAAAAGTATCATTTAAAGACAGTATACGTGGTGTTATCGAATTTGATACGACCGAACTCGGGGATTTTATCATTGCAAAGAGTGTAGATGAGCCAGTTTTTCACTTTGCTGTAGTTCTAGATGATTATCTTATGGGTGTGACACACGTCATTCGTGGCGAGGATCATATATCAAATACACCTCGTCAAATACTCATTCAAGAGGCTCTGGGAGCCCCTATACCGACATATGCGCATTTACCACTAGTCTTGGCATCTGACAGATCAAAACTCTCAAAGAGACATGGGGCAAAACCTATGACTTTTTACCGTGACCAAGGTTTTATGCCAGAAGCGTTACTAAATTATATGGCCCTCATCGGATGGAATCCTGGTACGGAAGAAGAAATATTCACCCTACCGGAACTCATAGAAAAATTTGATTTATCTCGTGTACAAAAAGGAGGTGCAAGTTTTTCTGAAGAAAAACTTCTTTGGGTAAATAAGGAACATCTCAAGCGAGTACCGATGAAAGATTTTATTATCGAAGCAGGAAGCCGTATTAAAAATTCAAAAAAATTTCAAACACATTCTTGGAATATGTCAGACACATATCTCAATCGTTTTGCACCTACATTGCTAGACCATGTAAACACCTACGCTGATATCACAAAACTTGTAGACGATGGAGAAGTGGATTATCTTTTCACTGATCCAAAATACGACGCTCTATCTCTCAAATGGAAAAAAGAACTTGATTTAATCAATACCACTCAGTATTTAGATGAAGTGAAGAAAAAATTAGCTACGGTAGGGGACACAAAATGGACAGAAGATATAATAAAATCTGCTATTTGGGACTATGCTGAAAAAAATGGTCGAGGTAACGTGCTTTGGCCATTTAGGTATGCTCTCTCGGGTATGGAAAAATCACCCAATCCTTTTACTCTAGCTTATGTTCTAGGAAAAGAAGAGACACTTAAACGTCTAGAAACTGCATGGAAAATCTCTGAAAACCATGCACATGAACATCCATAAAGTTGCCACAGCTTTTGTCGTACTTGTGATTGTGTTTTCGACACAGTCTATTTTTGCTGCCACTATAGATGAACTCAGATCCCGTATAGAAGATGGTAATCAAAAGATTGAAGAATTGACCAAAGAGATAGAAAGTCTATCAAAAGATCTCAATTTGACAGCAAAACAGTCTCAGACACTAGCAAATACACTCAAACAACTAGATCTTACAAAGAAAAAACTAGCTGCCGATATAGCCCTCACAGCCCAACGTATAAAATCAACTGGATCAACCATAGAAGAACTCTCACAGGGTATAGTTCAGGCAGAATCTTCCATAGATGCATCGACAGAGATTCTCACAGATAATATACGTCTCATTGCGGAAAAAGAGTCAGAGTCTCTCATTGAGAATCTATTAAAACACAAGACAATATCAGATGCTTGGGATTATGTGAGCGCTCTGGCAGACATCGAGAGTGATATGCGTTTACGTCTCATAGACTTGAGAGATGAACGAAAAGATTTAACAGAAAAAAAGTCCACTCTCGAAAGCCAAAAAAAGAACCTCGTAGGCTATCAACAGAATTTGTCTGATCAAAAGAAAGTTGCTGATTATAATTCATCAGAAACAAACAAGCTTCTTTCAACAACAAAAAGTAAACAAGCGGAGTATGAAAAACAACTTGCTGTAAAAAAAGCTCAGAGAGATGCATTCGAAAAAGAACTTTTTGCTTATGAATCAGCCTTGAAAATCGCTATAGATCCAAACTCTATACCCACAGAACGTAGCGGAATACTATCGTGGCCTCTAGATAGTATCTATGTAACTCAGTATTTTGGAAAAACTTCATTCTCAGGCAGGTTGTATACCTCTGGTACTCACAACGGTATAGATTTTCGTGCACCTATAGGAACACCTGTGAAAGCGACTCTCTCTGGCGTCATACAAGCGACTGGTAATACAGACGCACAGAAAGGATGTTACTCATATGGTCGCTGGATACTCATCAAACATGCAAACGGTCTCTCATCGCTCTACGGGCATCTTTCTGTCATAAGTGTTGATCCAGGTGATACTGTGGTGACTGGTGATCGTATCGGATATTCTGGTAACACCGGATATTCTACCGGACCACATCTTCATCTCACCGTTTTAGCATCTCAAGGTGTGCGTGTAGAAAAATTTTCGAATAGCATCAATTGTAAAAATGTTGTGTTACCTCTTGCTGATGTCAAAGCTTATCTAGACCCGTCAGCATATTTACCAAAGTAGGGGATAGTGAGGTAAAAAGACTGTTATATAATAAAGACATGATAAAGTACATAATTTTGGCCGTCATACTCATCATAGCGCTAAGTTTTTTTGGCTATGATTTACAGGCTATTATTGAGTCTCCGTTAGCTCAGAGAAATCTAGGTTACGCAAAAGATGGTGTTGTTTATGTATGGGATAGTTATCTATCTAGACCTGTCACATATTTTTGGAATAATATTTTTCTCGGCATACTTTGGGATTCTTTTATAACAAATCTCGGGCGAATCAATGCGGGTGCACCGACAGAGTTAGAACAAATGGGTCAAAGATTAATGAACATTGGGAACCACTAGAAGGTATATTTTGATGTGTTACTATATTATCGTAGGTTTATTTTGGCACGCTAATTAGTTAAAAAGTATGAAAATAGTTACTTGGTTGATTGTTATTGCGGTGGTTATTGCGGGTTATGTTTATTTTTCTGGTCAAAAGGATGCAGATGTAACTTATGATGATCCATCGGCAACGTATGAAGCATCGACTGATGGTTCAACACCTGGTTCAGAATCTTCTGTAGCTGAATAAATAAAAGAAGATTAAAACAAAAACCGGCCATTTAGCCGGTTTTTGCATACAAGGTATATCCTATATAGGAGTATACCGGAAAGATATATTGTGCGACATATGTGTAAAGGAGAAAGCCCTATTCCCTCTAGACTTATCAACGACGCAGAAGCTTTTAAATTATGGATGTTTACAGAGAGTCACGACAACATTGTTTGAATCGTATATATTTGGTCCGCTATTGTTTGATCCTCCAGAACCGATTACGAAATACCAACTTCCAGCTGTGCATCCAGCAACTTCACCTGCAGTACACAAATAAGCCGAATCTATCCAATATGGACTACCCCAGGGGTCCAAGGGCACACTTTTTAGGTATGTATTGATAGCTGTGGCGAATTGTTTGACGTATTCGCCATTTGGACGATCATCTCCTGTAGTGTCTCTAGCGACTGAACAATCAGGTAAATACCAACGACTTTGGTCTGCGCCACTAGAAGCTTGGCCAGAAGTATCTGATTTTGGAATATAAGTATTACCTGAATCAACAACGGTCGCGTAAAATGCTTTATATATTTGATCTACAGATGACCGAACAGTAGCTATGCGGGCTTTGTCACGAGCAGAATTGAGGCTCGACAATACGATACTGGATAGCAGGGCGATTATTGATATAACCACAAGAAGTTCTATGAGGGTAAATCCCCTTTCTCGACTCATTTTTTTCATTATTTTCAGTATAAGATGAACTGATAATATTTCCTAGATAAAAAACCATCCATTTAATGGATGGTTTAGTCGATGTTTCCTCCTTCAGTTTTCAGATGGATTCCATGTACCATGTATATGAATACACGAGTCCTTTACCTGGGTTTATGATATAACCGGCAGGTTTATAAAACGAATTTGGAATATTCCATGTACAAGAGTAAGTCCTGTCAGATAACCACAATCCAGGACATATTTGGGATATTTTAGGTTCTTTGAAAGGTGTTTCAAGGATACTAAACCTAATTTCGAATTTACCGTTCTCGCCCCAAAAAACCACCTGACTGATAAGCTGAGCAGTTACTGATAGTGGTGATTCTTCCAAATGAACTATTCCACGAATACTCCAACTAGACGGCGAGGTGAAGACGGTGTTATCAGACAGTCTTGTAGTTTTTCTCACAAGTACTTTACCACCGTGACGAATCAGTATTGTCACATATGTGACACGAACAACTAATCTACCGTCGTCTGTCGTTACAAGGTCTATTTCACCTTGTTCGTATGCTTCGTGAAGCGTCTCTATTTTTGAATGAGCATCCCTACCCCATAGATCAAGCGGTAGATGATTGTCTAAAAGTTTCTCACTAATGAATTTTGATTTGTTCATAGCGCAAAAGGATTTCTAGTATCGATAGTAACTTTAAAAACAACACTCCACAATAAGATTATCAACAAATAAAAAACCACCTTCTAATTTAGGTGGCCACGGCACTGTACGTGCCGAGACTAGTTGTTCTTGTCCCAGCACAGCGACGGAGGTTTGCTTTGACACAAGCTTTTACTTTTTTATCTGATTCAATAATGAGTCGAGCGAGCTCGGCCTCTTCAGCTTTAGAGAGAGGTAAACACAAGATATTTTTTCTGGTAGAGAGCATTAGAGTTCTCTGTGATTTACGTAGTGACTCAGGGATCATACTAAATCGATTATAGCAGAAAATAGATTTGAATATTTACAAACATAAAACCCGCTGAAGGGCGGGTTTTATGTTTTACTTTATAGCTATTTTTGGGTTACTTTTCCAACATTTAGAGGAATGTACCCAAGGATTATCTCCGTATTTGTTGTACAACCACTTGGCATAACCGAGGTTACCTTCTAGTGTGTAGATGTCGAAGCCTAGCTTCGTGGCATCTTCCTCATGGTAGTACTTGTTTATCTGCATAATGCCGATATCTCCATTGTTTACCTTACCGCGAAGCACTTTACCATCTGGACCATACTGTCTAAAGGATGATTCACAGCGTGCTATCTCAGCGAGTATAGGAGTATCTTCGAATTGTGTTTTTACATACGATTCGAGAGTAACTGGGTGATCTGCATTTTCCGTAGCTACAGGAGTCTGCTCAGGTATTCGCGGGCTTTCCTGTCCGACTGAAGTTATACCAGAAGGACTAAAAGCTGATGCGAGCATGAGGAGACTGGTTGTGAGCTCTATCATAGTGTTAAGGTTCGGATTTTCTGAATGTATATACCTGTCGACTTGCGTCTTTGAGGTTATACGACCCTGAAAAAGAAATCACCAGAGAGTTACTCTGATGTATATCAATTATATCACCTTTGAATAGTCCTGTCAATACTCTACAAGTCAAAAAGAACGTTGTCAATACATAAATATGGCTCTATAAAGCCGTATACTGTAATTATTTAATTACCCAATTCAGTATCATTATTAGCAAATCTATAGATTTTCCGGTATTGGAAAGTTTTTGTATTCAGATAGTAGGTTTTTCTTGTATATAAGACGTGAAAATGCCTCAGCTTCTAGTAGGGCATCTTCGAGGGCGTTGTGTGCTTTGCGAGTGTCAGACATACCGACTAGTTTGAGAGTGAGCGAAAGGTTTTGACCGGTGTGGCCATTTTTCATAGGAAGCTCAATCCCCCGCCCTAGTATGTATGCATAAGCAACAGAATGTAGATCTACTGTGCGATGAGCAAATTTCCAATCTAGACCGTATCTCAGCGCGACTTCTCTCATAAAATCTCTGTCAAAAGCTGGATTTTCACCAGCAAAAGTAGTATCTGCTGATTCACTTGCCCACGCTATAAACTTTAAAACGAGTTCTTTGTCACTCATTTTTGATTCATCTCGTATGCTTTTTTTGGTAAAACCATTTATAACTAGAGCTTGTTCATCTACATGTGCGCCTTCAAAGACACGGCATTCTCCGTAAAATCGCCTTTCTGGATTTTGAAAATCAACAGCTCCTATAGAAAGTAAAGCATTTTTAGTTGGTTCTACTCCTGTTGTCTCTGTATCAATGACTATCATGGTTTTCGTGTAAAAAATTTTGCCATACGTTCGTGGTTGCGACGTATATGTGCTTGAGCTTTAGGATAACGTGTTAGAAACGAGTCCATGCGATTCTTGAATGCTGGAGATGTTATAGAAAAAAGATATAGGGCGAGAACTATCATGATAATTCCCTGTAAAAACGGTAGAAAAAGTCCAATGATACCTCCAATGAGGAGTATAAAGGCACCTATCTGTACCACAATCTTAATGAAAGAAGCACTATTGTTCATTGGTTTATTGTAACAGAAAATAACCGTGTTATATTCCTGGACAATTAGCAGCTGGAGTATAACCGGCTTTTTCTGCTTCAGCTTTGCTCGTAAACCATATTTTATTCGCTTCAGTGATTCTTTGTGCTCCAGAACAAGTCGGTAAATGATACTTTGTACTAGATTTCGAAGCTACATACATACCTTGGTTTTTCGACGTGTTAGATATAGTAGCTGTTGATTTTATTGTCGATTCTGTGGTCTGAATTAATGAAAAAACTCCAGCTTTGTTCTCTATTGTGACAGGTGTTGACGAAGTATCTAGAATCGAGAGTCTACCCAGCATATAAGCCAAAACAGCTGTAAGGACAATGATTATAGTCACATAAACATCCTTTCGGTCTAGTAAAGCGACGTAATGCTTGATTTTTACCCTAAGGTCGGTTAGAATCATGTACCTAAGAGTATAACAAATATGCCCCAAAAGGGCCTAGAAAACTAAGCCATGGCAACCAAAAAGTCCGCAGGAACAACAAAAAATGGTCGAGATTCCGGACCACGATATTTAGGAATCAAACTTTACGCTGGTGAAAAGGCAAAGGTTGGTTCAATTATCGTACGTCAGGAGGGTCTCAATACTATCGCTGGTAAGAATACTGGCTTGGGTAAGGACTATACTATCTATTCTCTCAAAGAAGGTATTGTTGAGTTTAGTAAAAAGCGTAAGGTTGGTTTCAATAACAAGACAAAGGTAAAAAATATTGTCCACGTTAAATAAATAAAAAACCACCCAATGGGTGGTTTTTTATTTATTTTGCTTTAACGATGAGAGTGAACGTTGCTGATTTACCTTGTACCTTCACGTCTATTTTGTGCTCCCCTGTTGCCTTGATTGGTTTCTCGAGTTGTATAAATTCTGGAAGTATGTCGATACCAGTAGCTGATTTTACTATTGGTGCTATTTCAACAGAATGTATGCCTGCAAATAAATGACCTTCCTCGTTTGCAACGACGGTAGTCTCAACAGTGATGTCGTGTATTGCTTTGAGATTTTTTGCTAGGAGATCTTCCTGTATTTTCTTGTCTGCAAGCTCCTGTTTCCTTGATAATTCTACCCGAGCGAGCGAGCCGGAGGTGGCAACCTCAGCGAGTTTTTGAGGTATGAGTAGGTTTAAGGCATAGCCATCAGCCACTGTTTTTACCTCGTGTTTTTTACCTATTCCTTTTATGTCTTTGAGTAATATTATTTGCATAATGTTTCAGTGATTAGTGTGATTATTCTATCTATCGAGAACTTTCTGTCAATTGAATCTATTTTTCTTTCGATAGGATTTCTATAGCTTTATCCATCTGCGGGTCTTTTTTTTCTGTGATATCTTTTTCTGTAAAATTTACAATATAATCTGGCGTGATGCCTTGTTTAGATATAGAGATTCCATTTGGAGTGAGCCATTTTGCTATAGTGACTTTTAATGATGTATCAGGGGTGATTTTAATTAGTTCCTGAACTGAACCCTTACCAAACGTCTTTGTACCGACTAGTTGTGCTACTCCATTTTCAGATAGCGCACCTGCGAGAATTTCTGATGCTGATGCTGAACCACCATTCACTAGTATTACCATTCGTAGGTTGTCATTGAATACATCATACCCTTTGCTACGGAATACGTGTTCCTCCTTGTCTTTTCCAAATTCTTCACGTACCACAACCTTACCTGAAGGGAGAAACCAGCTTGCCATATCGATAGCCGCATCGAGATATCCTCCAGGATTACCTCTCAAGTCTATGACTAACTTGTGAGAGTTTGATTCAACAAATTCTTTGAGTGCATTTCTAAACAGATTTGCTGAATTTGCACTGAAGCTATATAGCTCGATAACGAATATACCATCCTTGCGTAACCCTGTACCGCCTTGAGTACCATCAGCTGATGCTATTTCGTCTTTAGTGCCAGTCTTTATTGTTGGTATTTCTATAGTAGAACGTACTATAGGTACTTCTAGAGGAGATTTTGAACCCACGCGACCGAGGAGGAGGTTTACTGTCGTACCACTTTTTCCACGAATTAATTTTACTGCACTGTCTACAGGAAGTGATACAGAATCAGTATCATCTATCTTCAATATAATGTCTCCAGACTGAACACCAGCTCTCTCTGCGGGGGTACCCTTGAGCGGGGCTACAACAATAAGTTTGCCGTCTTTTATACCCACTTCCATACCCACACCTTCAAAAGCACCAGCTATTTCATCTGCAAAAGCTTTTGATTCGGTTGGTGGAAAAAATACTGTGTATGGATCATCGAATGAAGCAGTCATTCCTTGAATAGCTCCCCAAACACGATCTGAATCAGGTGTTGTGGTACCAGCAAATTTATCGTTGAGAATGTTCCAGGCTTTCCAGAAAGGTTGGAAATCAACACTATCTGGTTTGTCTGCGTCTTTGTTTTCTATAGAAACGATACGATTTTCTAGAGGGATTGAGTTTTCTCCAAATCGGTACCCGCCCACAAATGAGATTCCGATGAGAACAATAATAACCGCCGAAAGTGATGCTTTCTTTGATGGTGTCATGCAAAGCATTATCTCAGACTCTAGCTATCTCGACAATCTGTTTTCATACACGAAGCTCTGTATCGTTTATATGATAAAATATGAAGCATGATAAAGAAGTATACATATAACAATGTTACGTGGATTGATATTGAATGTCCGACCCAAAATGACATACGGACCATTATGGATCAGTATGGTGTGCATCCACTGGTCGCAGAGGAACTACGTCTTCCTACTGTAAAATCAAAAGTAGATACCTATGAGAATCATACCTATCTCGTCATGCACTTCCCTACCAAGAACCATGATTCTGATGGACTTATCGAAATAGATTTTATTATCGGTAAAGATTTTATAATTACCGTACATTATGATTCAACCGATTTGATTCATAAGTTTGCTCGAATGTTGGAAGTAAACACTGTACTTAAACACAATAAACTCGTAGGAGAACATGCGGGGTATCTTTTCTTTTACATGATAAGGGAAATGTATAGGACACTTCACGACGAGCTATATTTTTTAAAAGATGCACTCTCTGATATAGAAAAACAGATTTTTGGTGGCAAAGAAAAAGAAATGGTGCGGGAAATTAGCGAAACGAGTCGGGATCTGCTCTCGTTTCGACATGCCATAGCTCGACACGGTGATGTTCTCGAATCTTTTCAGGATTCAGCAAAGCATTTGTTTTCAAAAGAATATTCAAAACATATAGAATTTATAGAGGATGAACACAAGAGGATAGATAGAACTGTGATGATACTATCAGAAACATTGAGTGAACTTCGTGAGACAAACAATTCACTCCTCGAGACAAAACAAGGTGAAATAATGAAAATATTTACCGCTATCACACTCATATCTTCTATGCTCACCATCACAGCTAGCTGGTTTCTTTTGGAAGCCAGTGACAAGCCGTTTCGAGGTTCAAATCATGAGTTTTGGTACGTGGGATCACTTATGTTGGTGATAGCAGCTATACTCGCATTTATCATGAAGAAGAATAGATGGCTTTAATCAATATGGATATCCACCTCACCAATACCCTCTCAGGTAAAAAAGACATATTCAAACCAATAAAAAATGGTGAAGTTGGTATGTATCACTGTGGTCCGACTGTATACAATTATCCTCATATAGGTAATTTAAGGGCGTATATATTTGCTGATACTCTGAAGCGTTTGTTTCTTTATGCTGGATATCGTGTCAATCAGGTTATAAATATTACCGACGTTGGACACCTTGTAAATGATGATGACCAAGGAGAAGACAAGGTAGAAAAAATGGCTCGTGAACAAAATAAAACCGCTCATGATATAACCACATTTTACACAGACATTTTTTTAAAAAATCTAAAAGATCTCAATATTGATACTAGGAGTACTCATTTTCCTAGAGCGAGTGAGCATGTTCCTGAACAAATACATATCATAGAAACATTAGAGAAAAGGGGTTTCACCTATCAGATTTCTGATGGTGTTTATTTTGATACCAGTAAGTTTCCTAACTACGGAAAGCTTGGAAATATCAACCTCGAGGGTTTACGTGAGGGAGAGCGTATTGGGGTAAATAATGAAAAAAAGAATCTTACTGATTTTGCGCTTTGGAAATTTTCTCAAAAGAAAAATAAAAGACAGCAAGAATGGAGTTCTCCGTGGGGAGTCGGTTTTCCTGGTTGGCATATTGAATGCTCGGCCATGTCGATGAAATACCTAGGTGAAATGTTTGATATACATACCGGCGGTGTTGATCATATACCGGTGCATCATCAAAACGAGATAGCTCAATCAGAAGGTGCTACAGGAAAACCTTTTGTTCACTACTGGTTGCACAGTGCCTTTATAAATATTGATGGTGGAAAGATGGCAAAGTCATCAGGTAGCTTTTTAACCTTAGATGAGTTAAAAAATAAAAGAATTTCCCCTCTTGCTTATCGATATTTGGTTCTTGGTGCACGATATTCTACACCACTTAGTTTTACGGAAATATCTGCAGAAGCTGCTCAAAAGGGATATGAAAATTTAAGGCGCTCTACAGAAAAACTTTCTATTTTAGAAAACATTGAATCAAATTCATCTTATCGTACAAAGATAGAAGAATTTATTTCAGACGATCTCAATACTGCTGGAATCATGTCGCTCATACCAGAAATACTTGGTAACTCATCACTTAAACCAGGTGAAAAACGATATCTTATTAGTATTATCGACTCACTTACCGGTCTAGATCTATTGAAAAAACCTGATGCAGCGCCTGTGGAAGTACAGAAAATATTACTCAAACGTGAAAAGGCAAAGAAGGAACAAGATTGGAAACAGGCTGATTCTCTCAGGGAAAAAATTCAGTCTTTTGGATACGAGGTCATGGATACAAAGGAAGGTCAAGAGGTTCGAAAGCTTTAAATACCTTATTTCTGTCCCCACTTTCTCAACACTATATAACCCTTTATAACCTATAGAGTGTTAGGTGATGATGGTAGAATATCTATATCAATGCAAAGAAAAGGCGATCATATCCGTATTCCCCCACAATCACTCGAGGCCGAACAGGCACTTTTGGGTTCTATAATGCTTCGACCAGAGGCTATTCATGATATTACTGATGTAGTTAACGAGGAAAGTTTTTATTCAGAAAAACATCGTACCATTTGGCGGTCGATGTTGGAGCTCGTTTCAAAAGCTGAGCCGATAGACCTCCTTTCCCTATCAAGTAAACTCAAAGATAAAAATAGCCTAGATCATGTTGGTGGATCATCATATCTCTCTGATTTGGTAAATGTCGTACCTTCTGCTTCGAATGCGAGACATTATGCGGGTATAGTACAAAAGAAAAATATGATGAGACGTCTCATCGAAGCGGCAGAAGATATTCATCACCTATCATTCGAAGAATCTGGTGATTTAGATGAAATACTCGATTCAGCTGAAAAGAAAATCTATGAAGTGACTAATTCAGTTGGCTCACATAAATACATAGAATTAAAAGATACACTCACAGATGCATGGGAACGTATTGAACGATTACATAATTCAAAAGATGAGCTCAGAGGTGTACCTACTGGATTTAAATCACTCGATGATAAACTTTCTGGGCTTCAAAAATCAGATCTTATCATATTGGCCGCTCGTCCTTCTATGGGTAAAACATCTTTGGCGCTTGATATAGCCAGAAAAGCTGCGCTTAATCACAACATAGCTGTCGGTATATTCTCTCTCGAAATGAGCTCTCAACAGCTCGTGGACCGTATGCTAGCAGCAGAGAGTCGTATTGATGCATGGAAACTACGTACAGGTAAGGGTCTTCATATAGACGAAATATCAATCCAGCTTCGAGATGCTATGGACAGGCTGTCAAAAGCACCTATCTATATAGATGACCAACCTGGAAATAATATTCTCAAAATGCGTGCTATTGCGAGGAGACTCAAAGCTGAGAAAAATTTAGGTCTCATTGTGGTTGACTACCTTCAATTGATGACACCAGTACAATCAAAAAGTACAGATAATCTAGTTCAACAGACTACAGAGATATCTCGATCCCTCAAAAATCTCGCTCGAGATTTAGATGTACCAGTATTGGCCCTATCTCAGCTATCTCGTGCTGTAGAATCGCGTGGAGGAAAACCTCGCCTTTCTGATCTCAGAGATTCTGGTTCGATTGAACAAGATGCAGACGTGGTGATGTTTATACATCGAGAAAAGGATGAGAGTGGTGAGCAGGCACGATCGTCTGCGACTGAAATACTAATTGAAAAACATCGTAATGGTCCTACTGGTATGGTCGCACTCTCATTTGATGCAAATAAATCTACATTCCTAACTACAGAAAAAGCAGATTTTGGTGAATTTCAATAGATAAAATATATTTATGGATCATCTACACCACTTACATGATTTATTCCGTCGTTTCCCTGGTATCGGACCTCGTCAAGCGAAACGTTTTGTATATTTCCTTCTCACAGCAACACCTAGCTATAAAAAAGAACTTATAGATGAAATATCACGACTAGAATCACGAGTAGCCTCGTGTCCATCATGTCATCGTTTCTATGACAAAAAAGGTAATTATCAGACATGTTCTATTTGTAGTGATACAAACCGTAGTAAAGAAACTCTTATGGTAGTGGCCAAAGATGTCGATCTCGATGCCGTGGAAAAGAGTCAGGTGTATGAAGGTTTATATTTTGTACTTGGTGGTAGTGTTCCACTTTTTGATCAAGAATTAGATTCTAAAATTAATTCTAAAGAATTACTTCATACGATAGAATCTAGAGCAAAAACAGGACTCAGAGAAATAATATTAGCACTATCACTCAATGCCGAAGGAGAACATACACGAGAATTAGTTGAATCTCTTATTTCTCCTCTCGCGAAAAAAATGGGTATAGATATATATACTCTCGGTCGAGGACTTTCTACCGGCACTGAGCTCGAGTATTCTGATTCAGAAACTATAAAAAATGCCCTATTGTCTAGAAAACGTGAGACTGCTTTGTAGGTATTAATCGACTAAGCCTTCGGTACTTCTATTTTAAACGTTGACCCGTGACCGATTCCGTCTGATGAGACCAGCATGTCACCATCGTGCCTCTCTATGATTTGATGTGCCATGAAAAGACCTATACCCATACCTTCTGTATCTGTTGTTTTTGCTTCTTTACTCCTAAAGAATTTGGCGAATATGTGATCTATATCTTCTTTTGATATACCCATTCCTGTATCTTTTATGGATACAACAACCTTTCCGTTTTCCTGAGTTACTGATACAGACACCTTGCCTTCCTCTGGTGTATATATAACTGCATTTTCAATTACTATCTGAAGAGCAAACTGCATACGACGCGCATCGAGCATAACTGATGATATATCGTTTGCACAAACCAGACTGAAATCTATCTTTTTGTCTTGTATGTGTTTATTCATGTTACGAGCAGCTTTTTCAACTATTTTACACATATCAGATTCTTCAAAGGAATAGAGATAATTGATGTCATCTACCTGTCTCAGACTTACGAGCATATCGGTGAGTTCAACTAAAAGTTCGTTTGCGTTATCTATTTCATCCACAGCTAATCTAGACTGGTCGGCTGATTCCACCGGAATCAGTTTTTTAAGCATTTCTGATGCCCATTTGATACGGGTCAGAGGCGTTCTGAATTTATGTGTTACAACTGTGACAAACTCATATTTTAGAATATCTATATCGCGCATTTTTTCCCATACAAATCCACCTATAAATACGGCCAAAATAGAAGAAGTGAGAGGTACAGCCCAGATTGGTATCCATGTATAGACACTTTGAATCAAAGCGTCGGCCCAATTAATACCTGCAATAAAAAAACCAATTCCCGTGATGATTAATGCATAGGAAATAGCTTTTTTTGTAACTACTTTGATGTCCATCACATCATAGCGTAGAGTACCGTATGCGAGAGGTATGATATATATACTAAACAGTGTTGAATAAATAGGGTCTATGTTTATATTCAAGGCTAGAAAAAAAGCTGTGGCGCCGAGAGGAAATCCTATAGCGATAGCAGCCATGAAATAGCGTAGTTTATTTTTGTGGGCTGGATCAGCGATACGGTAAGCGTGAGCTAGTGTGTAAAAGGCATAGAGTGCTCCTACCGTAAAAAACACAAACATCAGCCAGTAGTAGTTACCCGCCTCGTAGTAATTTGGAAGATATAGTTTTGGAACTGAGTTTAAAAGAAAAGCACTTGGGTTTAGTAGATAAAATACCACTAGACCTACAGCTACTGTATAAAAACCAATTATGGTCTTTATTTTTTCTGAATCTTTTTCTAGAGCAGCTAGTACCCAGTGGATAGTAAAACAAATAATAAATATCACAGAGAGAGAACCTGTAAATATTGAACGTGATGCTTCACTGTCTACTACGTTAATACCAAACACATGACATATCTGGAATATTCCTATGGCGAGAGACAGGAACAGAAACATGATGTGCGCGATTTTACGAGAGCTCTTTAGATAGACTGCGAGACCAAATCCTACGGTGATGATAAAAGTAACTCCGTATGAAATATTTGTGACTAAAAGTGGAATATTTTCTATCATTTTCTTTTTATTACTCGAATGACTGCTGATTTGATATCTTTCTCAGACATACCGTATTCAGCGAGAAGTTCTTCTGGTGTACCAGATTGACCGAATCTATCATCAATTCCTATATATTCTATAGGTACTGGATATTCTCTGGCGAGTAATTCTGCTATAGCACTACCGACACCACCGATCTTTTGATGTTCTTCGACAGTGACCACGGCACCACATTCGCGCACAGCGGAGATTATAGTTTTTTCATCGAGGGGTTTGATGGTGGATAGGTTTATGACTGTCACAGCTTTTTTTTCATGTTCCAAATCTTTGGCTACCAAAAGTGCCCTATGGAGAAGTGCACCGGTAGCAATAATGACCACATCTGATTTTCCAGTGATTGGTTGAAATACTATCTGAGCCTTCCCTATTTCAAAAGGTGTCTCTGGGGTAGTCATGACAGGTGTTTTCTCTCTCGCGAGTCTTATGTAGGTCGGTTTTCCATTATTAGATGCCTCTACAGTCGCCTTCTTGGCCTCTATAGAGTCACAAGGTGATATCACTACCATATTTGGTATGACGCGCATAAGGGCAATATCTTCAATAGCCTGATGAGTACCACCATCTGGACCTACTGAGACACCAGCATGTGAGCCGATTATTTTTACTGGCCTGTCATTGTACGCGATGGTGGTACGGATTTGTTCCCAGTTTCTGCCTGGTGAAAACATAGCGTAAGAAGAAATAAAAGGAATCTTGCCCATAGATGCCATACCAGATGCTACTGTAGCAAGGTTTTGTTCTGCTACACCAATTTCCACAAACCTCTCTGGAAATTTACTCTTAAACAAATGCATTTGAGTAGACTCGGTGAGGTCAGCACAAAGTCCTACGACGTTTTCGTTTTTTTCAGCCGAAGCGAGTAGTCCTTCTCCAAAACCTTTGCGTATTGGAATCATTTCGACATCTGTGTCGAATAGTTTTGGATTTAGTTTTTGAGATGGATTAATCATTTTTATTCATGCTCACTTTTTATTTTACCATTGAGAGTGCGGAGTTCTTTGAGTGCCATATTTGCCTCATCTTTATTTGGAGCCTTACCGTGCCATTCATATTTTCTCTCAAACTCTGCCACCCCTCTACCGGGTATAGTATGAGCTATGATGACGGTAGGTTTTTCAAATATAGCCCGAGCTTCTTCGAAGGCTCGAATGATTTCTCCCATATCATGTCCGTCTATTTCTATGACGTGCCATCCAAATGTAATGTATTTATTTGCGAATGGTTCGAGGGGCATCACATCTTCGGTATAACCATCTATCTGGATATTATTTCTATCTATTACAGCCACTAGATTGTGTAGTTTCTCTTTGCCGGCGAGAAGTACCCCTTCCCACGTATTACCTTCATCGTGTTCACCATCAGACATGAGACAGTAAATACTTCTAGCACTATCGCGACCATTGTCCATTCTATCTGCGATGGCCATACCTACAGCCTGCGAGAGTCCTGATCCAAGAGGACCTGATGAATTTTCCAACATTGGGAGGAATTCACGATGGGGATGACCTTGTAGACGTGAACCAAATTTACGCAAAGTCTTTAGTTCTTCTACAGGGAAATATCCCGCATGTGCCATGGTCGCATAGAGTACAGGGGCGATGTGACCGTTTGAGAGTACTACCCTGTCTCTATCTTTCCATTCTGGTTTTTTTGCATCATGTTTGAGCGTATGAAAATATAGAGCGGTGAATATATCTGCCATCCCGAGTGGTCCAGCAGTGTGTCCAGAACCAGCTATCGTGAGCATTTCGATAATCGACTGGCGGATATCATTTGCCTTGATTTCGAGTTCTTGAATTGTTTGTTTAGTGAGTGACATATTTATATAGACAAAAAATCATTTAGTGCATCCAGTGAATCATGTTCACTAAAGATAGCTGACCCTATGATGAGTTTATCTGCACCAGCATCTATCAAATCACGTGCGTTTTCAGTACTAACTCCCCCATCGACACTGATGATAAGTTTAGGAAATTTTTCACGGAGCGCACGTACTGTTTCTATGGCGCTCGGTGAAAATACCTGACCCTGAAATCCAACCTTCCTGATACCCATGACTTGCACAAAATCAATGTTGTCGATATGTTTTGCCACATCATCTACCACAGTAGTGTCTGGTGGATAAGCGAGACCAAGAGCGATACCAAAATCAGATAGAGTATCAGAATCTTTTCCATAATCTGCTAATATTTTTTCTATCTCATCATCATTCACACTCTCACGGTGTATGACTATGCTAGTCGCTCCGATAGCGACAAAATCAGGTATTTTTTCATATACATTTCGTACCATGAGGTCAAATTCAAAATCAATTTCTTCCCAGTGAGGCAAACCGACTTCTTGCCCGACTAGAGCGTCGAAATCAATATCACCCTTACCTGTACTATAGGGCCATGTTTTCGTAGGGACATATCCGCCATCACAGACATCTATCTGTACAGCATGTACTCGGCCAGCGACCATATCTAGGTCGTCTCGTATTTCTCTAAATGAGTTTGTCAGTATTGCAGGTACTATTTCAGCCATTTTTTTTCGAGTGAATTATATTGAAAATTTTACCGATACGCCTCTTGTGTCTCTCGTCTCCTGAAAAATCAGTGTCGAGCCATAGTTGCACCGCTCTCTTTGCTTCATCTGGTGAGAGAAACCTAGCACCGAGTGATAGTACATTTGTATCATTGTGTTCACGAGAGAGTCGTATTATGTCCATATTGCCACCATAGTATACTGCCGCACGTACACCATAAAACTTGTTTGCACATATCGCTTCACCTTGGCCAGAACCTCCTATGACAATACCTTTTATACCTGATGGATGTACCTCTATTTCACGCGCCACTAGAGAAATATAGTCTGGATAGTCGTCGTCTGCTACATATTCCCTCGGTCCCATATCAACGACCTCGTGACCAGTATCACGAAGGTGTCCTACAAGAGTTTTCTTGAGGTCAAAACCGGCGTGATCTGATGCAATGAGTATCTTCATGTGATTTTAATAAGCGTGATTTTTTACAATATCTTTTATCTCCTTATAAGTGAAAAAATCTACTTTTCTGGTGTCGCAAACTGGATCATATACTATACCGCACCATTCTCCACCGACACCGTGCCACCCCTGTTTTACAGGGAAAGGTATTATTGGAAACCAGATTCCGATAACGAGCAGTATGAGGATGATAGAGATAATTGTTTTCATTTTATTTGATTGATTCTCCTGCTTTTAGTACATGACTGAGTAGTGTGTTTGTATACCCCATTTCATTATCGTACCAGCCTAGTACCTTTACTAGATTTCCATCGACAACACGAGTGAATTTGAGATCGGCTACAGAGGCATGAGACTCACCGAGAATGTCAGATGAGACGAGCTCTTCTTCTGTCACAGCAAATATCTCGTGCCAACGATCAGACAGAGCTGCTTTTCTCAATGCTTCATTAACTTCTTCAACTGTAGTATTTCTCTTTGCTATAAAAGTGATATCGACAATAGATCCGGCGACCACGGGTACACGTATCGATATGCCGTCAAACTTACCATTCAATTGAGTCAATGCTTTTGTGGTAGCGATAGCTGCGCCGGTTGTCGATGGCACGATATTCATTGCTGCCGCCCTACCCTCTCGCCAATCTTTTTTATTTGGTCCATCCACCAAACTCTGACTAGCTGTGTATCCATGAACTGTGTTGAGTACAGCCTTTTCTATACCTATAGCTTCATCTAGTATCGCAATGAGAGGACTGCCCGCATTGGTCGTACATGAAGCATTTGAGCTGATACTACATGTAGCAAATTTTTCTTCATTGACCCCCATGAGTATAGTGGCACCATTTGCTGACTCATCTTTTGCTGGAGCTGTGATGACTACACGTTTTGCTCCTGCAGTGATATGAACAGAGGCTTTTTCATATGTAGTGAAAAGACCGGTCGATTCGACGACTATATCTATTTCGAGTTCATGCCATGGAAGTAGCGCAGGGTCTCTCTGTGATAAAAATAGCGTAGATTTTTTACCTACTATGAGCATCGGTTTTTCTCCATCACGAACAGATATTTCAAATGGAGCTTTTTTGTACACCGTATCGTGTTTTAGGAGGTATGCCATATTGTGTATATCACCGAGGTCATTGACCGCCACCACTTCAATGTCTTCTGATTCCTGAGCAAGTTTGAAAAAAGCCCGACCGATGCGTCCAAATCCATTTATGGCAACTCTTAATTTTTTATTTCGTGTAAACATGTAAAAAATCTTTAAATTAAAGGTCAAAATACTTTTTGATATGTAAATTATACCCCACTGTAGCCCTAATCACGATATACCCTCATAAGACGCTATAGCGTCTTATGAGGGTATATCCTTAAATAAGAAAATAATAATTTATTCTACTGGTAAATTGAAGCTACTTCGTATCGATTTATCATTTTCTATTGAATTTACTATCATATATATCACCTCTCTACCCACCTGAAGATCGATTCTCAATAAACTGACGATTTCTTCGCAATCATATGGATAAATCCAAACACTATCTTGTAGCTTAAGAAAACCGAGAGCTCGCATTGTTATCCTCAATTTATCCCGCATAGCTTTCTTGTATTCTGGTATATCAAATATGACCACTCGCCAGAGTTTATCCCATTTTTTTGGTTTTTTAAGCAATACACCACGATCAATCTTATTCAATACAAGTTCTCCTTTTTTAGTAATGCATACTCGATTAGCACTATCCTTATTGGCTAATTTGACAAGGCCTTTTTTGATCAATCGAGACAGAGCTGTTTTTGTTTGGTATGTAAATCGAGATTTATTTCTTTTTCGTGGTAAAAATTGAAATATGTTTGGTGCAACCATTGCCACAGATAAAATACCCGCTGTGGCAATGGTCCCAAGTATCGCCTTCTCCAGGGTACCGATTTTTTGTCTCTTCCTGTTTTTCTTCTCTAGTTCTTCCATACTAGTTACCATTATACTACGCTATAGCGTCTTATGTGGGGATAGTTAAATAAAGAGAATGTGTAAATAAACCGTGGAGATTAGATTATGTTAATTTATTTCCCCAATAAATAGAGTTGTTTTACTTCTGAATCGGAAAGTGCGTGGTCATATAGACGCATTTCATCTAGGCTGCCATTTAGGGTGTAATAGGTACCATTAGAATGACCCATGCTACCTATTACTGCGTTGTAGGTTGCTGGTGTTCCTGGATCTAGAGTATTTGCCTGGGTTTTTATCAAATCTCCATCTAAATATAATCGAGAATAAGATCCATCGTAACTAAACGCAACATGTCTCCATTCGCCCGTAACAATGTTTGTCGATATAGATATCTGATTTGCTGAGGATACATTTGTGATGCGTCCAACTAGTGTGCTGTTTACAAAATTAAATTGAATACCATTATAAGGTGAACAACAGTCTCTAGTACTACTAAACATATTGTTATACGAGTAATTTGTTTTATTGAGGTTCACCCATGTGCTTATGGTAAACCTACTTGGATTTAATGCAGTATCATTACCGATTCTGATACCACCAGTAGTTTGTCCACCAAAGCTAAATGCCTGCCCTACCTTCCCTATCACTTTTCTAGTAGAAGTTGAATTGTTTGTACCAACGAGATATCCATCAAAACCATTACCACTCACATCAGCGATAGATGTTTCAGTATCTTTACCGTTAAACGTCCAGTAACCGATGAGACCATCTGTATATCTATTGTCTTGAGGTGCGTTTATGAGTGTCTGGTTTTGTTGGTAAATATTTTTTATTTCATCAGCGGAAAGAAGTGTGTTGTACAACCGAACATCATCAACACTACCGATAAACCACACTCCTTGATCCGAGTTGTAACTTTTTCCTATAGCTGTCTGATCGCCACCCATGTCTACAATACCGAGCTTTGGTTCTGATACGTCTCTATCTAGGACCCCATTTATATAAAATTGATAACCAACCCCACCACGGAGTATAAAAACAATATGTGTCCATTCATTTAGTGGTATAGTCGAATTTGATGTGGGCCAATAGTTTACACTATCTGTAACATTTTTTACCATGAGTTGAAGTTTTTTACTGGGATTTATACCAAGATACAAAAATCCTGGAAAGCCATTTGCAAATTCACGGTACGTACCAGCTGTCCAAGATGTCGGTTTTATCCATGCTGAAAATACCATGACCCCATTTTGACCACCTGCGTAGCTTGCACTACGTAAATCTGGCAGTAAGACGTAGTTTGTACTATCAAACTCTAGTGCCCCACCTTTCTTTCCAGAAGTCCAGATAGGGCTACTTGTGAGAGTTCCCGTGTATCCATTTCCTGAAAAATCAGTTGCCTTTGTACCACCAGCGTCATCGAGTGACCAATACCCGACGAGACCATTTTTACTTGCGACTTTTCTAGTCATTTGACCAGAACGGTATAGTGCTGATACTTCGCCCGTTGAAAGTGAGCGATTGTAGATACGCATATCGTCTAGATAACCATTATTATTAGTCATCACACTGAGACCAGCTGCATTACTAGAAATATCTACTCCCGCTGCAGAAGTCGTGTTGATGAGAACACCATCTCGATACGCATATACATTGGCACCATCAAATACTCCTGTCAGGAGGTACCATTGACTTGTATTCATAGACCCAAACGATGCAAACCTTTGCCCAGCACAACCACTAGCAGTAGCGACTCCGAAGCCGAGTGTACGATGCATGAGCCATGATCCAGCACCACACCAATTTCTATTTACTATACGAGGATCACCTCCACCACCTTTGTTGTAATACCAAACAGAAACTGTTATTTGATTATTTGAAGCTGTGGATACAGTAGATGGTAATGATATCGCACCATACAAACTACCATTTGAATAAAAATCTAGACCTGTACTTCGTTTTCCTGGAATAAATGTGGGAACAGTACAACCACCGCCACTACAATAAAGTGTACCAGCGTTTCCGTATCCAGAAAAATCTGTCGCTTTCGTTCCAGACGCATCGTCAAATGACCACCAACCGACGAGTGATGTTGAAGTAGTTGCTGTCTTTATAGTAGTAGCTGCATCGACTTTTAGGGGCGAATAAGTCAAAAGTACAAAGCTAAAAGCTAAAAGTAGGAAAACTACTGAGACTATTCTCTTTTTGACTTGTGACTTTCGACTTGTGACTTGTGACTCGTTCATATATTTATTTACCCATGAGATAGAGCTGTTTTATCTCAGTCGCTGAGAGTGCACGGTTGTATATACGTGCCTCATCTATCGAACCCGTGAGATTGAAAACTCCACCGTCACCACCTATTCTCACAGGATTGGTAACAGATTGTATACCTCCAGTATAGTTTGCGCTGCCTGTGAGCACACCATTTTTATACATATATATCTTCTGTGCTGTGCTATCAATAACACCCGTGAGATGTACCCAGGTATTGAGTTCAGAAGCGCTTATGGACGCGTATGCTGCTACATAAGTAGATCCATTTGCATAAGATCCGTAGAAAATAACGAGATTACCCCCCACATGAACACACATAACATACGCATCATTTGAAAATCCAGAGTTACATGAACCTTTTGAGATAATATTTTGATATGCATTTAGTGTTTGTATTTTTGCCCACACTGATACTGTGACACTATCAGTCGGATTAAGATTTGTATTATGTGGAACATTTACATACTGCACACTCGAACCTACAAAATTGAGTGCTTGACCCACTCTACCAGCCGCTGGAGAAGTAGATTGATTCATGTTTGTAATCGTTCCTGTATTTGAATTACCAGATCTATCATACGCGACACCTGCACTCGACGATGTCCAATTCACATCAGCACCGTTGAAGCTCCACAGTCCTACGAGACCGTCGGTGAATTTTGTATTTTGAGAATGGTTGATGTTTACAGCTGTCTCTTTGTACAGACTAGAAATTTCACTCATAGAGAGAGCACGGTCGTAAATACGAACATCATCAAATGTCCCCCAATTTTGATTACTTCCCCAATAATTACCTATAGATCTGATATTTGTTGTTGATTTTTTATCTGTTTGACCGACATATACACCATCAATATAAAAATTCTGTACGGTACCAGTACCAACAACTGTAATATGATGCCATCCACTCGAAAGTGTAGTCATGTTGAATCCTGTACTACGAAAATTTGTACCATTATTATCATACATACCGAGAAGATTTGTAGATTTTTGTACAATCACTTGATGATCTCCTGAGGGGGTATCACCACGAAACAAGGTGTTCCATGTCGGACCGATGCTCGAAAGTGGGTATTTAAACCATGCTGTGGCTGTCCAATCTGCACCTATATCTACATTTGGGGCATTTATGTAATCACCACTAGTATTATTTGTACTAATAGCTGAACCAAATTTACCCGTGACCCATGATGGTGAACCTGTAAAAGTACCTGTATTACCATTTCCAGAAAAATCAGTAGCTTTCGTCGAAGTACCATCGTCAAATTTCCACCAAGCAAGAAGGCCATTTTGTGAGACTGTTTTCTTTGTAGTCTCACCTGATTTGTATATACCTAAAACTTCAGTAGCAGAAAGTGCACGATTATATATACGAACATCGTCTATTTTTCCTTTAAAATATCCTCCCGCATTACACACTGCACCTGGTTCAGAGCCAATACAGAGAGTATTACTTGTTGAATACTGAATGCTACCACTTATAGATAATGAATTAATTTGTTGTCCATTTAAATACATTTTAAATGTGGCACCATCGTATGTTGCAAATACATGGTACCAAGTATTGGTACTTATATTTGATAGAGAATAGTTTAGTGCTCTATAAGCACCTCCTATATAAGCCACGGCACACAGTGTCGAATTACTACAAACACCATTTTCATTCAAACTAATCTGATAACCACCAGTTTCTGTTTTTGAAATTACTCTCTGACTTCCTGTTGTATCTCTTGAATTGAACCATGTACCAAAAGAAATATATTGTGTTGGAGCCAATGAAGAAGAGTATGGAATCTGAATGTAATCATTACTTCCATCAAAATCGAGTGCCCTACCTCTCTTGCCTGCTACCCAGTCAGTCGCTGAATCCATGTTTGTAAGTGTGCCATTATTTTCATATACAGAAATATCATGAGCCAGAGTAGAGACACCTTCATTGAGAGGCCACCAACCGACTATGCCGAGATTGGTAACAGATTTTGATATCGTCGCAGCATCGACTTGTAGAGGTAAGCAAGTCAAAAACAGAAAGCTGAAAGTAAAAAGTGAAAGTTTAGCAATGGGCATCATTGTATTATTCATCGAGTGTTAAAAATGAACCGTCACACACCTCCAAATTCTGAGTTGCACTAATAAAGTCGGCCAGAATCTCTGTTGCAATGGGCACCATTGCAACATTACGTTTACTACTATATAGATAGTCTTCAGCCTTGCTCACTATTCCGGCTTTTACTGGATTTGAATGTATATACTCAACAAGCCATCGCAACTGCGCATCTGATCCAACAACCACTGACTTAAACTGATCTTGAAACAAAGAACCGACACGTTCATATTTCAAATTAAAATATTTAGAGAAACTTGTACATATCTTCCCAACCAATTTACTCACAGGGATCTCTGTATTTTGACACAGGAGTAGGTGAAAGTGGTTTGGCATCAAGCAATATGCAACCAAATCAAATGCTCCAACAGGTAGTGATGTTCTTCTCTCCCCTTTTGTATTTACAATGGTGCCCATTGTATTTTCTTTGGAAAGGTTCTCACTGAGTCGATTCGAAAACAGCTGGTAATCTTGTTCATCACGAAAAATATCCATTTTCGCATTTCCGCGATTGTACACATGGTAATAAGATCCGACTGCGAACTCTTTGTAATCTCTGTTGTTTGTCATTATGGTGTCATGGTTACTGTAGTGCTCGCTGTATCAGGACTTGTAGTCGTCGTATCTGTAGTAGTCGTGGTATCAGTAGTGTCTGGAGTAGACGTAGCGGTAGTGTCTATGATGATTTCAGGTGTAGAAGTACTGGTAGTAGTATCAGTCACTACTGTATCTGGTGTCGAGGTGGATGTGGTTGTTTCTGTAGTATCTGGAGTAGATGTAGCGGTAGTGTCTATGATGATTTCAGGTGTAGAAGTACTGGTAGTAGTATCAGTCACTACTGTATCTGGTGTCGAGGTGGATGTGGTAGTAGTAGATGTCGTATCTATAGGTGGAGTGTATACGGCTCCAGTGGTATCACCTGCGTATGGTCCATCAGTACATCTACCAGCATTTGTCACGGTGACACCGTTTGATACACGGAGACAATATGGTTCACCGTTTACCTCATCATATAGCGTGATACCTCCCCTCTTTTCAGAATTGCTAATAGTGAGTGCGTCTGCTGAGAGAGATTCGATAGTCGCTTGTTTGATCGTCGCTATAGTCGCACTAAACGTCTCTATGAATCCATTTGTGATAGATGTAATACCATTTACAATTTTGATTCCTAGACCATCGAGATACGCTGTCACCTGAGTAGTCATGTCTGATGACCATGTGACGACCTGGGTCGATGTTGCAATGGTGCCCATTGTAATGGTCGTCTGTGATGATAGAAGAGCGGCGATCTGTGATTTAAGTGTCGCGACATCTGCGGTAGTCGATGCGAGCATTGCCTCATTAGCAGATACCCTAGCTGTGGTAGATGCAGTCGTCGATGCTAGAGCCGCTATATTTATCTCATTTAGAGCGAGTCTCGATTCGACAGATTCAAATTTACCTGCGAGTTCTTGGACACCAGTGAGTATGAATGTCGAAAGTTTGTAGACATCGACACCTTTACCACCAGTAGCGAGTACTTCTGTAGGAGCTTCTTCGGCTATGAGACCGAGGTGAAGTGCATCAGATGTATCCTCATTGTTGTATCTGTATGTAGCGACACCTACATCTTTTATTTTATCTAATATTGATGATTTTTGTGTCTCATCTAGATATACAATCTCTTTCTTTGAACTCCTAGTAGAGATATTGATGAATGATTGAGCTGCTACATCGCCGAGTACATGGAGCTTGTACGCAGGTGTAGTGGTACCGATACCGATATTAGAATTCTCATCTATCACAATCGATGGCTCTGAAGTAGAAGCGTTGTTTACATATACAACTGAGCCGATATTTTTAACCGCATTTACGAGGGCAGCTATGATAGGCCTATCTTGAAGTGTGAGATAACCATTTTGGTCTTCACCAACTGCTTCTGGAATAACGGATTGGATATTTTGTGCAGAGAATCCAGCATATGTATCAGTCATGTCGTAGGTAGATGTGGCGTTCCATTTGTACACTATCGGATTGATAGCCATAATCTCGGTGAGGCCACGAGTGAACCCTCCTTGAATATCCTTTAGCCTCTCATCTGATGATGCGGTAATGTTTCCAGATCCGTCAGTCACTAGTGTACCTGCACCGTAATTGTTGAACTGTATACCTCCGGTACCGTAAACTTTTAGTCGACTCGTAAACGAAGCACTGTTTCCGTAACCAATAGCAACATTATCAGAAGACGTATATGAGAATATTTGCAATAAACTATTCTGGATACCGAAACCATATCCAGCGCCACTACCAACATCGTAAAGTCCTATTTTGTTACCAACATTATTACCCAACGACAAGGGGAAACTTGGTCCAGTAGTACCGATACCAACGTTTCCACCGCTAGGATTCAAGGCTAAATCTTCATAACCAAAACCGTTATCAGAAACCTGAATTTTACCGTAACGAGTACCGTCGCTTGCTGCACCCTTTAGGCTAAATTTCATTTCGAGATTGTTTACCCCAATACTATCTTTTGATGTGAGATTGAGAAGAGTTCTCTCTGTCGTGTCTGTCTTGGAAACTATCGCCATCGATTGAATACCTGATGATCCATACACATCCAATACAGCACTTGGTGTAGTCGTCCCGATACCTAGATTTCCAGCATTGCTGAGACGCATTCTCTCTGTAGGACCACTGTTGTAGCCGGTATAAAAAGCCAAACCAGAAGGAGCGCTGCCACCGGTAACGGTCGATTCAGCAAAACCTCTGATCTGGGCTGCATATAGATATGTACCAGTACCATCTGCATTACCGAACGCCACATTACCAAATGAACTACCATTAGAAACCGATTCTGTTAATTTCAACTGTCTAGTACCGAACCCTCCACCTAATCCAATTTCTCTAGAATTACTAATACTCGATGTAGCGACAGATGAAGGGGTAACAAAACTAGGCATCCATGGTCCAGAACCATATATTGTGACTAGTTGAGGACTAGCTGCATTTCTGACATGGATATCTAGATAAACAGTACCTCCACCATTACTACCAACTCTCGCAGAGTCAATCGCTGGTTCTTGGCCAGAGTAGTATGTAGGACCTCTCAATACTGTCAATTCACCATTTTGCCCATATCCTGGAGTAGAGAAATTAAACTCAACATCTTCATACACACCAGCCCACTGACTATCTGTTTTTAGTTTGATAGTTCCTCCAGCATATTCACCAGCGGTGGATACTATACGGTGCCAACCAGACGTAGTTGCTGTAAACGTCGTTTTCTTTTCATAGATAGCTCCAGAGGACTGTATGTCACCAGCCACAGATAGACTAGTGAATCTAAGTGGGTTTGTAGCACCTCCGGCATAAGCGACATTGCCTGGTGTCGTACCTATGACCTCTCTCGCCTGTGAAGTAGACTGCCATTCCAATTTGTAAGCCTCCCCACCACTAGCTTCGTAATGTTCAGCAATAATCGGATACCATACACCCGCGGTAAGATCGATAGTGCCTGACTTTTCAATAGACCCTTGATTAATCCAATTGTCTATAATGGTTGTACCATTAACGAATAGTCTCTGACCATCATCTGAAGTCGAGTAAAATGTATATGTTTCTGTATAAGCTGGCTTGATATAACCAACAAGGCGAAGTGTATAATAATCAGCCTGACCATTTGGATCACCGTTTGACCAATTTGGATTGGATATAACCTCTGTCTTTATTTGTCTTCCGTTGAATGTACCAGCCTGACCTGTGTCGTCATACCATGTAGCGAGCAATCCCCCAGTATTTATATTCTGTATTGCACCTTTTACGTCCAAAGAACCACTTACGTAGGTATCTCCAGAAACAGAAAGTTTTGAAACTGGTGATGTAGTACCTATACCAAGATTGCCGTTATCATCAATACGTACTTTTTCTGATCCATTTGTCTCCATTATAAGTTGAGCACCTTGATCTGTTTTAACACCTATTGCAGCGTTTGGTGTACCGATACCTAAGACACTTCCTGATTCATAGAACTCAACCTTGGCAGTATTTGATCCACCCGCTGTATCAATTTTTAGGGCATTATTTCTTGCTACTGAATTATTAAAATCTCCTAAATAGATAGTAGCGTCACCAGAACCAGCTGAATTTCTCACGGTTAGCGTACCCATTGGTGTAGTCGTACCAATACCGACTTTTCCTCCATTCGTCACAATGAAGTCAGTCTTTGTCGATGAACCAATAGCAAATGCTGGACCAGCGATACCACTTGGATTTACAGAGAGCATAGCCCAAGGACTCGTGGTGCCGATGCCGACATTACCTCCCATAAATGATGCGGATACAGGATTCGCAATAGTCGATGATGCGACATATGAGAAGAGTCCTCCGCGAGAATAGATGCCTCCGATACCGGCTGTTATACCATTACCCGCATAGATATCACCACCTGCGATGATGTTCTCTGTTGCGTTCAAGACATTGGTTTCGATATTGCCTGCATAGAGAGCTGGGGTTTCAATACCGTTAATGTCGATGATCTGGAGACCGGAATTCAAATCCGCCACATAGGCATATTTACCGGAAACAGTAACACCGAACGCTAATCCACTGGTGTTATAGGTGCCAACAAAGGATGGTGATACAGGATTTGATATATCTATAATGTGGAGGCCGGAACCATAATCTACTACATAGGCATATTTGCCGGAAACAGTAACACCACGAGCACTTTCACTGGTGTCATAGGTACCAACGAGAGATGGTGATGCGGGATTAGAAATATTGATAATTTGGAGACCAGAAGTATCATCTGCTACATAAGCATATTTACCGGAAACTTTAATGTCGTATGCTACTCCACTGGTGTCATAGGTACCAACGAGAGATGGTGATGCGGGATTAGAAATATCGATAATATGGAGACCAGAAGTATCATCCGCCACATAGGCATATTTATCGGAAATAGTGACCTTCCAAGCACTTCCACTGGTGTCATAAGTACCAACGAGAGATGGTGATGTAGGATCAGAAATATCGATAATTTGGAGACCGGAATTCAAATCCGCCACATAGGCATATTTACCGGAAACAGTAACACCACGGGAACTTCCACTAGTATTATAAGTACCAACAAGGGATGGTGATGTAGGATTAGAAATATCAATAATGTGGAGACCGGGATCAGAATCTGCTACATAAGCATATTTACCGGAAACTTTAACGTCGTATGCTACTCCACTGGTGTTATAGATACCAACAAAGGATGGTGATGTAGGATTAGAAATATCGATTACATAAAGACCGGAAGTATTATCCGCCACATAGGCATATTTACCGGAAACAGTAACACCACGGGAACTTCCAGCGGTGTTATAGTTACCCACAAGAGTTGGATTGCCAACAGCGGTGTGAATCATATTTCCTCCAGCGAGGGTTAGTTTTGCATTTGGCGTCGTCGTACCAATACCCACATTTCCCGCATTCGTCACAATAAAGTCAGTCTTTGTAGATGAGCCGATTGCAAATGCTGGTCCACTTATACCACTTGGATTTACAGAGAGCATAGCCCAAGGACTCGTAGTACCTATACCGACATTTCCAGTAGATAGAGTATTTTCTGACCCAAGACCAGTAGCATAAATAAGATTTCCGATATTCAACTGATTACTTGCTGTACCATTCAAACCATATCTAACACCTGTTCCTATGACTATATTATTACTACCAGTGGTTAATCCTGATCCAGTGGTCTGTTCTGTACCGAGAACAATGTTGTTCGTACCAGTTGTTACATCGTACCCAGCCTGATAACCAATCATTGTGTTGTAGTTACTTGCAGTCGCAGCATAGTAACCTGATTGAAAACCTACATATGTACTACCCTGGTTATTGTAAGTAAGAAAACCTCCCTTACCTGCCTGATAACCTACAGCAACTGAACTCGTAGCAGATGTGTTGTTAGAAAGAGCATACACACCCATAACACTGTTATTAGATCCAGTTTTATTAAAATAAAGTGCCGCAGCACCAATAACGTTGTTATTAGATCCAGAAATGTTGTTATAGAGAGCGGTGGAACCACTGACAATGTTACCTGAACCAGTTGTATTTGAATAAAGAGCTTGATATCCAGTAACTACGTTAGAATTACCAACCGTGTTTGATTTTCCAGCATCACGACCAATAAATGTGTTGTACAGAGTCGACGTCCCTGCTCGCATTTCTAGTGACACATTACCGAGTGGATCACGAAGAGTGATGACAGGTGAACTCGTCGCTAATCCGACAATGTCTAGACGTGATGATGGACTTGTAATACCAATCCCCACATTGCCACTCGAATCAATTCTCATTCTCTCAGAACTGTTGGTAGAGAAAGTCATGACATTTGCACCAGTAGCTTGGAGTCCGAGAGTACCAGCATTGGTCACTATAGGTGTAGTGATTTGTGTAGTGAATGTAGGTGAAGTACCAAATACTAGAGCACCTGAACCAGTCTCGTTTGATACAGATGTAATGAGTTGAGCTGAGGTGATTGATCCTGAAGCAGTACCATAGAGAGTACCTGATGTAGGTAGAGTGACACCGGTAGTACCTGTGGTAGTGAGAGTGAGATTGTGTGCACCTGAACGGATGAAACTGTTTGAACCGATAGTGTATGTCGAAGGAAGTACTGGTGTACCAGTAAATGTAGGTGAGATTGAGAGTACTAGGTTTCCTGTACCTGTGACACCTGTAATGTCTGATACTGATGAAGCTAGGTTTGCTGCGGTGATGGTAGATACTAGGTTCTTTGAAGCGTCTGTAGCTACGAGACGTGATGCGGTGAGACCGGCAAATGAGAGTGTACCGGTAGCATTGATGTTTGCTACAGAGAGGTCACCTGATATGAGAGTGTTTCCTTGGACTGAAAGTTTTTCTGATGGAGTGGTGGTGCCAATACCGACGTTGCCTCCGCTTGGATTAATGAGAAGAGCGGTGCTATTAGGGGTCCTTATCATACCAGCGGTTCCAGTTGAACCGTCTGCGTAATAACCAATCAACACTCCTCGCGCCTCCGCGCCTCCAAGATCGTTTGAAAATGCTGCAATCTCTTTTGTGCCTACAGTTACACCAAGATCGTTATTTACTGTAAGTTTTTGCGACGCAGATGTTGTTCCAATACTAAGGTTACCGGAGGAACCATTAATACGAACCGCCTCAGACGCAGCACCGATCTTAAAGATGAGCGCATTACTTGAATCAGAATGTATTCCGGCACGTTCATTACCACCAACAACCTCTCTGAAGGTATATCCTCCGGCAACACGTCCTATACCGATATCGCCATTAACTTCTAATTTACTTCCTGTTGACGCTGTACCTATACCGACATTGCCACTCACGATAATTCCATCAGTTGGTGAAGCAGTACCATCAGCACCTGCATAACTACCCACAGATAGTCCACCATTACCATTTATTGACAGCGCCGCCTTGCTTCCGTATGAACTACTTACCGCATCTACTCCATAATTCCAAAGATAAAAGTCCACAGCATTACCTGTCGCTGCGCTAGAATTGTGACGAGTTTTTAGAGAATGTTCGTAGGTAACTCCTCCATTGTAGCCAAACACTATTTGATTACTTGTTGAGGCAGACAATGTATTTCCACTTCTAAGCATCAAACTATTTGTACCAGCACTAGTACCAGTGATATCTAATTTGGCAGCAGTGGAAGTGAGACCGATACCTACGTTACCTCCATCGTCTTGTAGAAGTACATCTCCACCAGAGTAGTCTCTCAATCTATTGAAATAACCATAACCACTCGCATCAACCCTCGCAGCAATACCACTTGCACCTGTACCAAAATAAACATTGTCACCATCATAATAATTGAGATAAGTAGAGCCACCAATGCTGTCTATATGTAGATTTGCCGTCGTTGCTTGAATGAGACCGTATGTGTTTACAGTATTCCCCCAAAGTTTTATAGCTCCTGCAGTTGATGAATTATTTGCACCGAGAATAACACTCGGAGTTTCTCCTGTGCCGTAAGTAGAACCACCACCAGTGACCTCTAGTTTTGCTGTAGGTGTAGTGGTACCTATACCAAGATTACCAGTCGATGAATCAAGAAACATTCTAGACGTACCGCTATTTGATTTGAATTGAAAACCCCAACCAGCAACATCTCGTGGTGATGTAAAAACCATACCTCCAGGATTGCCGTTATAATACGAAGAAACTATAGAACCTTCATTGACAACTCCACCATAAGGACTACGGAAAACAATTCCAGATCTGCCTGTGCTAGAAGTAGACTCAATAACTAATTGATCTGTACCAGTACTTGACGTGTTACTGATAGTAAGTTTTGCATCAGGTGTTGTTGTACCGATACCCACGTTGCCGCTAGATGTAATACGCATTCTCTCAGTATTGGCACCTCCGTAAGTAGTAAAGGCAAGATCGGTGTGACCGTTGCCTGCATTCATATTGATAGCCGCTATTTGTGCACCTCCATTTGTGACCGTCGCGCCGGAGTCTACCGCAAAACGGATAGCTGCTGCATTGTTGAGTGCTGATGATGCATTGTTGTCGACAAAGAGAGTGGTAGTAGCACCAGAGTTTGATCGCTGGACATGGAGAGGTGACTCTGGGCTAGTTGCACCGATACCCACGTTGCCTGCTGTAGTCATCGAAAACTTTGGCGAGCTGAGATCAGACGATTGGCTTATGGTGAATGTATTTGAAGCCGAGCCATCATTACCCATCGACCAAACAATTCCACCATTAGTACCGAAACGCATCATTGAGTCAGCAGTAACACTCGACGTATCTGCCGTGAACATAGCGTTGCCTGTTGATGTGTTCTTGATGCGAGAGTCTAAGTAAGTGTCGGTACCTTCAATGTATAATTTGACTCCAGTTGCGGGTGTCCCAGCTCCATTGAGAGAAAGAGTACTTTCTCCATAAATCGCCCCATCATCAAGTACTGTAAACTTCTCGGCATTAGAAGAGTTTGCAATAGCAAATGCTCGACCTGTTCCTGTACCAGAACCAGTAACTGAGAATTTGGCGGATGGAGATGTTGTGCCGATGCCGACGTTGCCGTTTGCCATTAATCTCATAATTTCCCCCACGCTTCCTCCAGAACTCCTAAGTTGGAAGGCGAGGCTCGAATCATTACTTCCGTTAGTGTTCTGTATAAGACTCATGATTCCCACAGCGTTACTTCCTCCATTATTATTGCTTGCCTGAAGTTTTAAGGCAGAAAAGGCTCCATTTGTTCCCCCATTAGCTTTGTTGTATACCCATAGATTAGATGTAGGGTTTGTTGTCGCTGAATATGCAGTAGTTATAGCATCATCTACCTCAAGTCTCGAACCAGGTGCCGCTGTGCCGATGCCGACGTTGCCGGAAGAAGTAACCCTAAACTTTTCAGTAAGAGTACTATTGTCTGCACCCGCTCCAAATGTAGCGACGACAAATGCACCCTTTGCTGAACTATCTTCACTCAACCCGCGAAGCACCACAGAAGGTCTAGACGTACCAGCACCACCGAAAGTGTTTAGACCAGAACCGGCACCTGTCCATGTCTGGAAAGCTATTTCACCATAATTTCCACCGGCAGCAGCAGCATTTGTTTTTATGTTCAAGGTCTCTGCTGTACCTGTAGTCTCTAGATGTATCGGATAATTTGGACTTGCAGTGCCTACACCAAAATTTCCAGAAACAGCGTTTACATATGAGTTACCCGTTGTATTGAGTTGGAATCCTCCGTTTGCTGCGGTAAGTGATGTGTCATTCATATATAGAGAACCGGTACCTGTACGGAGAGTACCTTTGACCCAGAGGTTTGAAGCAAATGTAGAAGTAGAGTTTGCACCAGTGTTATTTACATCTATTGAACCAGCAAAAGTAGAAGTAGAAGTATTTGTCACAATGAGATTTGTGACTGTAGTAGTACCAAACGACATAGTACCTGTAGCTGTGATGTTTGCAGCGGTGATATCACCAGAGAACAAACCGTTACCCTGTACGGAAAGAGTTTGTGATGGAGATGTAGTACCGATACCAACAGCACTATTTTGTATACCCCCTGCCCCATCTGATTCTGAATAAACGGTGAGGAGTGGATTGCCATCTATTTGTGCAGAATAACTTTCGACTGTACCGATAGATGCACCTGATGTCACAGGCATATCAGTCCACGAGATGATACCTGAATCAGCAGCAAATACAGTCGCACCGAGCTCGAGATTGTCGATACTAGTGACACCTGAACTGAAATCATAACGAAGTGAACCATTGTTTACATCAAATCCTCCAGCAAATGTAGAAGTAGCAGCTGCATCGGTAGCTACAAAGTATGGAGCAGAGATAGCACCAGTGACAGAAAGTGTACCTGTAGCTGTCAGATTCCCTCCTATATATGTATCGCCCGCTACAGAGAGTTTTGCGAATGGAGATGTGGTGCCGATGCCAAAGTTTCCACTCGAATCAATTCTCATTCTCTCAGAACTGTTTGTGAAGAACGTCATGACGTTTGAACCAGTAGTTTGGAGTCTGAGAGTACCAGCATTGGTCACTATAGGTGTAGTGATCTGTGTAGTGAATGTAGGTGAAGTACCAAATACTAGAGCACCTGAACCAGTCTCGTTTGATACAGATGTAATGAGTTGAGCTGAGGTGATTGATCCTGAAGCAGTACCATAGAGAGTACCTGATGTAGGTAGAGTGACACCGGTAGTACCTGTGGTAGTGAGAGTGAGATTGTGTGCACCTGAACGGATGAAACTGTTTGAACCGATAGTGTATGTCGAAGGAAGTACTGGTGTACCAGTAAATGTAGGTGAGATTGAGAGTACTAGGTTTCCTGTACCTGTGACACCTGTAATGTCTGATACTGATGAAGCTAGGTTTGCTGCGGTGATGGTAGATACTAGGTTCTTTGAAGCGTCTGTAGCTACGAGACGTGATGCGGTGAGATTGCTGACGTTTACTACCCCCGCTCCGGTGATTGTCATTCTTTTTGTCCAGTTTGAAGGACTCGCTATAGAGCCGTCAGCCGTCCAAAAAGAAAACTCACCATTTGCGGACGCAGCAAAATCCCAAAGATTAGATGCACCACTTGATTTCAAAGCAAAGTCTGCATCATAACCAACCGGAGCTTGAATAGCTAAATCGACACCACCGGGACCTGTATAGTTATCAACAAACAACCCTGCCTCAGGGTTTGTGGTACCTATTCCCACATATCCAGTAGACTGTTGAATGGTGAAATTGTTTGGTCCTGTGATACCTCCAGCAAATGTAGAAGTAGCAGCTGCATCGGTAGCTACAAAGTATGGAGCAGAGATAGCACCAGTGACAGAAAGTGTACCTGTAGCTGTCAGATTCCCTCCTATATATGTATCACCTGCGACAGATAGTTTTGCAAATGGAGAGGTAGTGCCTATGCCAACGTTGCCGTCTCCATCAATCTTCATTCTTAATATTGAAGCCGTGGAACCAGGAACATACCCTGAATAAGAAAGTTCTGATGTCTTTCCTGCTGTGGTGGCATTATTTATAGTAAAGAATCCTGTCGAACGAGCTGTATTTTGTTGTGACGGTGTACCAGCTGAATAACTAAAGTTCGAACCAAATTTTGTACTGAGAGCATCTCCTGTAGCTGAAATTGTAAAGCTAGATTCACCACCTCCACCAGACGTACCGGCATTTATTATAGTTTCTTCAGTGGTATATGTTCCCTGAGTCTTCTGAACTTGCAACATAGCATTTGGTGAACCAGCACCAATACCTACTTCACCAGTATAAGCAATAGTTAATCTATCAGCGTTTCCAGCACCAAGAGCAACACTTCCTTGACCAAATGTACTAGCACGGTACGCCCTTAACCACTGCTGTGGAGTCGTTCCATCATTTGTACTATTAAACAATCCTAGTTGTACATATTGTCCAGCAGATGTGGTATTCCCTTGAAGAACAGCTGCGTTTGTACTACCAGAAGTTTTTACATGTAATGTACTTCCAGGTGTTGTAAGTCCGATTCCAACATTTCCACCAGAAGTAATGACAAATTTACTATCTGATAAATTGTTACCTGAAGCAATAGAAAATGTCGTGTTTGCACTTCCACCGTTGTAGAGCTGACCGACATACCAGTCCAGAGCACTTGTGTCTCCGATGCCTAAATATCCACTTCTATAATTACCGTTATCTCTACGAACTTCTACCGAGGCGCCGCCATTCGCAGTCGAATTTGGATTACTTACTCTAATCGTAGAAACACCTGTATGGCTTTTATACACATCTAGCAAAGCTGCTGGAGTGGTCGTGCCGATGCCTACGTTACCACTATTATCTATAACCATCCTAGATGTGCCATATTCATTTATTGAGAAATACCCTGCATCATTATTGTTGATGTCGTAGTCTATCGTCAAACCATTTACCCCATCGAGATTGAGCCCGTATGAGCTCTCGTATATCTTTGATTGGTTAAGAGGATTTCCAGCACTTCCAAAATATATTTTTCCTGCATCTACTGCAGAAGCTATTAATACATCTCCAGCTACAACCAATTTCTGTCCAGGCGTCGTCGTCCCAATACCTACGTTGCCACCACTTTGGGTATTAAAGACCAATGGTGTACTACTATAACTAGATATATCTGAAAATTTTGATGTTGCTCCCACTTTGGTAACATAGAAATTTATATTCGCGTCTGTACCGTTTGTGATATCGAGCAACTTACTAACACCAGAAGAACCGGCTGTGGTGTCACGAATATTTAATTTTGCGAGCGATGTGACAGATGTTCCAATACCGACATTTCCTTCGGAGCCGAGGTACAACTGAGTAGAGTTCACACCTATTCCACCCTGAAGTCCGAGAAGTGCTGTTGGACTAGTGGTACCTATACCGACATTGCCACCATATGGGCTAAGTATGATATTAGAATATGCACCAGAACCAGTTTCAGCAGATAGAACACCATAATTACTACTAGTGTTATATCCCAAATAAAGTCTCTCTGTTGCACTCGAAGCACCAGATATAGCTAGTTGTGAGTTTTGAATAGCACCACTTGTATTTGCATCAGCAGTAATCTGAAGTTTTGTAGCTGGACTCGTGGTACCAATCCCGACGTTGCCTGAGTTTCCTTGTATCGTCATCGCTGTGATGGGTGTCCCTGCTGTGCTTACCCTAAACTTAGTTCCACGTGAAGAACTACCCCCAAAACGGTTATCTATGTATACATCACCAAGGTTGTTATCAGACCATAAATCAAGACCAGTTCCACCATCATTTCGTCTTAGAAAGACTCCTGAATCAGAAGAAGCATCCTGTGAAGAAATCGTGAGATTCCTAGAGTTTGCTGTAGTATTCCATGTATTCGGCTGAACAGAATCTGGAGTCGTCGTCCCGATACCGACGTTGCCATTTTCTTGAACTCTAAATAATTCTGTCGCCCCAGCAAAAGTTGCTGCATTATTGCTAACAGTAAAGGCTTGTGCAGAGGAATTGTTGTCAGTATCGATGAGTATATGTACATCACCAGAGTCACCAAGTCTCATTTGTTCTGCTCCAGCAGATGCTCTGTTGAGAAAATTGTATGTTGTATTACCGATGTATAAGCCTTGATTGTAATCAAGAAATATATCACCTGATCCCACTGCTAGTTTTGCTGATGGTGATGTGGTGCCGATACCAACGTTGCCATCGTATGTAATTCTCATTGCCTCCACAGCATCAGCTGTAGATACAGCAGACGGATGAGTATAAAACATCAAACCGAGTTGATTGTTGTCTGTAGTGCCATATACTCCAGAAATTCCAGCTTCAAAGTTTCCAGCATATCCAAAACCAAGAGATGGTGTAAATAGACCAACACTATATGCATCATCTGAAATAGATATACCTTTTTTATTTGTACTAGTTAAATCAAAATGGCTGTCTGTTACTTGTAGTTTTGATGTTGGATTCGCAGTGCCAATACCAACATTCCCACTAGATTGTTGGATGGTGAAATTATTTGGTCCTGTGATGCCTCCAGCAAATGTAGAAGTAGCAGCTGCGTCTGTAGCTACAAAGTATGGAGCAGAGATAGCACCGGTAACAGAAAGTGTACCTGTAGCTGTGAGATTACCTCCTATATATGCATCACCTGCGACAGAGAGCTTTGCGAATGGTGAGGTGGTGCCGATGCCAAGATTACCAGTAGAAGTGATTCTCATTTTCTCTGTAGCCGCGTTGTTTAAATCACCTGTAGAAAATACGATGTCAGTTGCGGGCGACCAATAAGTAGCACCACCAGTTGCTTTAAATAGTATCGATGCTTTTTTATTCCATGAACCCTCAGTAGATGCTTGACTAAAACCAGCTATCTCACCTATGTCAGCATCAGCTGGTAATATAGTATTTCCAGCACCACCAGAAGCATAGAAATATGTTGCACCGTGAGCAGTAGAAGTATTTTCACTATCAATAGTAACTATTGGAGTACCAGACGATTTGATATAAAGAGATGAATTAGGACTTTGTGTTCCGATACCAACATTGCCTCCATTCGTCACGATGAAGTCCGTCTTTGTTGATGAACCAATTGCGAATGATGGACCAGCAGCACCATTTGGATTTACTGAGAGGAATGCCCAAGGACTCGTGGTACCGATACCAACTGCTTTATTTTTTATACCACCCACCCCATCAGATAGAGCGTAAATAGTGAGCATTGGATTGCCATTGAGATTTGCAGTATAGCTCTCGACTGTATTATCTGAAGAAGCAGATGTCACTGGCATATCGACCCAATTGATGATTCCTGAGTCTGCATCAAAATTTGTCTGACCGATGGTGAGGTTATCTATTGAAGTAACGCCTGATGAGAAATCGTATTGAATAGAACCATTATTTACATCAAATCCTCCAGCAAATGTAGAAGTAGCAGCTGCATCGGTAGCTACAAAGTATGGAGCAGAGATAGCACCTGTGACCGCGAGTGTACCTGTAGCTGTGAGGTTTCCTCCTATATATGTATCACCTGCTACAGAGAGTTTTGCGAATGGTGTGGTGGTACCGATACCGACGTTGCCTGCATTGAAATATGTAGTACCGTCAGATTTCAAACCTAGGTACAATGGTGCGTTTGTACCACTGAGAAGTGTACTCGTGTTTTGTGAACCAGGTGTCGATGATGCATAGATACCGTTGTAACCGAGGTAGTATGCATAATTACCGAGATTATTATTTTTTCCTAATACCATAGGAGCATAGCTACCATTTCCTTCAGATAGAGTGTTATAAGTCGCAGCACCATAAGCTACTTCCCTGTCGTTACTTGAACCAGCTGTGACACCGGTAAGTTGTGAATTACGTAGCATGTAATAACCATCATATGAACCAGAAGTTCCAGCAGAAATAGTTCCGCTAACCTGAAGAGGTGTGGTAGGTGTCGAAGTCCCGATACCGACATTGCCCGAAGTGTCGATATACATCTTCAATGTCCCAGCTGTACCAAAAGCTAGGGTATCTGCAGGAATCGAGCCCTCAACCCCTTGATAATAAGAAATTCTACCCCTGTATGCTTCATTGCCTGTCGTCCCATCTGCAAAATAGATACTTCCTTTGTTTGTCGTTCCTGTACTTATAGTCAATCCAGCTTGACCAGCTTCGTGGATGACTAGATTATTTGCGTCAGTATTATAACTACTTGGCGATGTCGTACCGATGCCGACGTTGCCAGATGAAGTGATTCGCATCCGTTCGGTTATTGAATTATCTAAAGAAGTATAAAATTGAAGATTTGAATCCCTATTAGCACCAGCGGTCCAATCGGCGGTATCTTTTCCAGCGACAATTTTTGCAGCTGTAGTTAAATCAATATTATTTGGTAATTCAAATTCAATACCAGTCGATAGGTCTAACTGGGTATAATTCGTACCACTAATACCTTGACCAAATCGCGCAGCTAAAACCTCACCACTTGCTGCAGAACTAGTAACATCTAATTTCCTTACTGGATTTGTCGTCCCAATGCCGACATTGCCACTGCTTCTCAATGTCATTGTTGGGCTAGCTGCATTTGTACCTAGTGTGAAAAACTGTAATGCACCCGCTGTATCAGAACCATCTCTACGCGCGTAAATTCTTGCAAAAACACTATCAGAATAACCTGAGCCAGTAGTATTATCTTGACCCGATAAAATTATTCCACCACCAAAACCATCAGTCATATTGCCAGATGTGATTGTCTTCAGAGAATATCCCGATGTTATTCCACTAACAGAATCAAAACTTCCTCCTGTTGCAGAGGTATTTACCTTAAAACTACCGACAGGGAAACCACTACCAACAACTTCCAATGGTGCTCCTGAGCTATTCGTCCCCACTCCCACATACCCAGTAGAACGATCGACAACGAAGTTTGATGTACCGACAGTGAGTCCTCCAGCAAATGTAGAAGTAGCAGCTGCATCGGTAGCTACAAAGTATGGAGCAGAGATAGCACCTGTAACAGAGAGTGTGCCTGTAGCTGTCAGATTACCTCCTATATATGTATCACCTGCAACACTAAGTTTTGCGAATGGTGAGGTGGTGCCGATACCGACGTTGCCACCACTTGTGATAACCATACGTTGGGTTCTCGAACTACTACCGGTCAAGAATTGAAGTTGTGTAGGAACGTTTCCTGCACTAACAGAGCCATCAACTACTGCTTCTACACTGCCACGTAGTTGATAACTTGAACCGTCGTATCCACCATACCCAAAGAAACCTACCCTGTCTCCATTCACTAAAGTTGTTGGTGATGAAGCTGTGCCTCGGCTAGCTTTCATAAATATTCTTCCTTCTGGATAAGCTGATGTCTGGTGTCCGTAAACATCAATTTCACCATTACCGGTTGTGCCGTTGGTATCAACAACCAAATTAATATCAGGTGTCGTGGTGCCAATCCCGACGTAGTCAGCAAAATACCCCTTACCACTTGGGTCTATACTAGCCAATACAGTTCCAGAAACATTTTGTACTTCAAAAATATTCGCTGTCTGAGAAGTATATCCTTTAAACAATCCAGCTACAGTACTTGCATTACGAGATTTTACTGTCAATTGATAATTTCCTGGGTCATCAACAAATATTCCAGCTGCATTGTATCCAAATCCATTTTCGAGCAACATTCTACCATCAGGGTATATAGCCATTGCTCCCAAATTACCTCCACCAGTAAAGACTGCTATAGGTGAATTGACGAGATTTGTTGCATTACCTAATCCAAGAAAACTCATTGCTGCAGCATATTTAGAGCTTACATATGGAGAATCATTATTTTTGTCACCAATAAAACCAATTGCACCTCTATTATCATCTCTGTTTGTTCCCCTAAAATAAGGCGCGAAACCATTTGAAACACTCGTCCCATTTCCTATAGTGAAGAGAGAGTTTGAACCTGTGACACCTGCGGTTAGTATTGTTTCTCTATTTGTATTGTTAGAACCAAAGTTTTCAGGTACCTGCAAATGCATAAAAGAAGTGTTGTACAAAGCATTATCTGGAGACACTCCTGTCGTCGAATTACCGAATATACCATTCGTAACACTCAATGTACCTGTAGCTGTGAGGTTTCCTCCTATATATGCATCACCTGCAACACTAAGTTTTGCGAATGGTGAGGTGGTGCCTATGCCGACATTGCCAGACATATACCAATTTCCTGTTTCTGATTCAGCATAACCTAATACGTTACTACCACTAGATGCAAAAACAATCTTTGGATATTCCCCTGCACCACTATAGAACGTAGACCGACTCGGTACATGTATCGTCAACGATCTACCTGAATAAAGGGTGGAACTACCACGACCGATCATGTAATCAGTTTTTGCATCAAATGTACCACCAAAAAGCTCAATAGCTGACCATGCATTTGTACTATTGTAAGGCTGGAGAGCAAGTGTGGGGTTTGTATATGAACCATTTCCACCTACGATTGACATCGTACCAAATGGTGAAGTGGTACCGACGCCAACATTACCAGAAGTTAAAATCGTCACCTTTTCTGTTCCAGCTGTGAAAAGAGACATCGTATCGGCAGTATGAGCGTAATTAATTCTACCCATAGCATCATTTGAAGGGTCTCCAAATAACAAAATACCATCACCAGTGTTAGAGGAAGATTGTATGGAAATTCTAGGAGAGGCAGCATAAACCTGTAACAATCTTCCTGGACTTGTCGTACCGATACCGACATTTCCATTGTCTATTCTCATTGCTTCTGTGAATGTGCCGGCGTACGTCTTGGATCCAAAAGTTATTAACTTGGTATTATTGTTACCAAAAACTTGTAGACCACCGCCGTTGTCTGCACCAAAACCAGATAGGTATGTCCCATCATCATAAACCAACAATTTACCAGTAGCCTGATTTTTAGATGAACCTAAACTCAACAATGCTCCAGGATTTGTTATGCCTATACCCACATTTCCGGCCTGTGTTATGGCGAACTTTGGAGCAGAATCTAGATTATTATTTAAACCTACTGCAAAATTCCCTGTTGGAGATAGGCCGGCATAAAATGAATAAGCAGTGTTGGTATAAAGAACATTTGAATTATTTGTCGACGTCCTCTGAAGGAGAAGAAGAGGTGTTGGATTATTTGTAGATATGCTAAGTGGATATTGTGGACTTTCTGTTCCAACTCCCACATACCCAGTAGAATGATCGACGACGAGGTTTGATGTACCGACAGTGAGTCCTCCAGCAAATGTAGAAGTAGCAGCTGCATCTGTAGCTACAAAGTATGGAGCAGAGATAGCACCGGTAGATGAAAGTCCATCTGTAGTGAGTGTACCCGTCGCTGTGAGGTTTCCTCCTATATATGTATCACCTGCTACAGAGAGTTTTGCGAATGGTGATGTGGTGCCTATACCGATGTTGCCAGCACTACTGATACGCATCTGTTCTGTTAGAGTATTTCCATTAGTACGAGTATAGAAAGATAATGCTGAAGCATAATTCGTAGCAGTAACGTTTTCTTTAATACCCCTTATTGCAGCAAACCTAGCTAGACCAGTACCAGCACCGTAATAGCCAGTTAGAGTAAGACTACCGCCTGTACCTTCAGTAGCTGATGTGCTGTCAATTATTTCAAGGTTAGAATTAACACCACCTAGAGATTCACCAGAGTTTAATACTGTGAGACCAGTTGTCGGAGAATCTGTTCCCACACCCACATAACCGTTCGCATCGATAATGAACGGAGTCGAATCAGGAGAAGTAGAATCCTCAACAATAAATGATGGAGCTGAGCCCGTATTCGTAACTGCTAGTTTTGCCCACGGAGAAGTCGTGCCAATGCCTACATTATTTTCAAAATAAGCACCATAAGTATTTGCAATCGTACCTGAACCTGTTGGATTTGAAACATATAATCCATACCAATTTGTATATTCATTTCCAGAGGCATTGTCAGTTTTTATCGGAGTTATTTTAAGAGCGTATCCATTAGCTTGTGTGGAACTAGTTTGTATCTTTGGAGCCAACTCGAAAGCAGGTGTAGCACTCGTTAACCTACTTTGTATATTTACTCTACTGAATTTAGTTTGATCACCTACTGTTAATAGACCTGTACTGTCTACAACAAACGGTACGTATGTAGAATCATTATAATTTAATCTCAATTGTTCAGTGGTAGACAGGATATTCAACTTGGCTTCTGGTGTAGTGGTGCCGATGCCGACGTTACCGGTCGACCCTGTTATCGTGAAAGGTGAAGCACCTTGTGTGCTATCTCGTATGACAAAGTTATCAGCAGCAGTCGAACCATCGACATAGAATTGCCATTGTCGAGCATCATTTTTTAATTGAACACCAGCATTCTGATTTGCACTTATTGCCTCAATTCGTTCAAATTGAGAAGTGTTACCGCTTAGGTGCAGGAGTGTCTCTGGACTTGTTGTACCTATACCGACATTACCGCTATATGTAATACGCATCCTTTCTGCAATAGATCCTGCGACACCAGTAGAAAAACGCATCGATGCATTGGATGTGTTTGTATCAGTATAAGTAAATATACTTGCTATCGGATTAGTGGATGAAGTTCTAGTGTTTACAAAATTTATACCATCTATTACAGAATCAGCTGCGTTGGCAGAAGTTGCTCTAATTCTGAGATTTCCTCCAACCATTTCCAATAAATCATTAGGTGCTGCTGTACCTACACCAACATTTCCACTCGCATCGACGATGAAAGGAGTCGAATCAGGAGAAGTAGAATCTTCGACAATAAATGATGGAGCTGAGCTCGTGTTTGTGATTGAGAGTTTGCCCCACGGAGAAGTAGTACCGATACCAACGTTGCCTGTGAATGTTCCACTTGTTCCAGCATCAAAAGTTATAAATGTACCAGAGTTGGTAGTTGCACCAGTATTATCATACCCAATATTTAGTTTATTCTCACCGCTTGCCGCCCAAATAGCAAAGTCATCATATTGCCCTCCGCTACCTTCAATAGCAATATGAGGGTCAGCAAGAGTCGCAGATGTATGCTTTACTTCTAGTTTACCCTCTGGCCCCGTCGTCCCGATGCCAACATTTCCAGAAACAATAAGTCCATCTGATGGTGCGGCAGTAACACCAGCATAAGAACCTATAGCCATGTTTCCACCGACATCGAGTGTACTAGCTGGTCTTACCGTAGTTCCTAGACTAATACCCACCCTATCATTGTTATCAATCTTTAAAGTTGCATTATTGTATGCACCAGTAGAACGTGAATCTAAATAAGTGTACTGAACAGTATGGCTCGATGCTCCGACAGTACCGTAGATACCCATAGTCGCCGCCTTTACTACATTACTCTCAGCACTTCCGATATATGCAGTATTGATGTTATAGGCAATTCCACCTGGTGTACGTAGGCCGTACTGTACGATACCTGGTCTAGAATCATCTGAACTAGCATCTGATTCGAGGACAAGACCGTTTGACCTACTATACTCCCCACCAGGAAGATCATTTATTCCCGTAGAATTGTTGTATATAAACAAAGCAGTTCTAGGTGTCGTTGTTCCTATACCGACATTGCCCGCCAATAAAGAGATAGTGTCGACACCGTTATCTGTAAACGTAGAAGCTAGAGAACCAGCCCCTTTCCATATTCGCAAAGCATTGTTATTTCCAACATTCTGCAATCTTATTCCACCAGAAGAAGTATCAGATGTTTGTTCTATCTGTAATTTACCAGCATTTGGATTTGTGACTCCGATACCTACATTGCCAGTAGAAGCCTGTATACGTACCTTGTCACTTCCGCCAACATAGAAATTGAGATCTTCACTGGCAAATGTTCCGAGTCTCCATACGGGATTTGAAGCGTTGGTTTCAGCTATTGCATATAATCCACCACCACCAGACGATGTAACTCGTAATGCATCTGAAGAAGCTGAAGTATAGGCTGTTTGTCCTATATCTAATACAGCCATTGTTGATCTATTTAATTCACCACCAAAATATCCAGTACCATTTACTGTAAGAGTTGAATTAGGGGTCGTGGTGCCGATGCCGACTTTGCCAGACTCATCAATCAACATTCTTGTAGAAGCCATGGTACCGAATGCGAGTCCTGTATTAGAACCACCAGTATCTATATTGTATGAAGATATAAAAGCGCCATTAGTACCACCATTTGAATTTCGTCTTGCAAAGTTGATACCATCAAAGAGTCCGATCGTAGTACTGAGTGTCTGATCATTAAATGTGAGAGCAGCTGTAGAAGTATTTGACGGGTCAAATGTCCCAGTCTTTCTTATGTGTACCTTACCGTTAGGTGCTGTGACGCCGATGCCGACATTTCCACTAGATTGTTGAACGGTGAAATTGTTTGGTCCTGTGATACCTCCAGCAAATGTAGAGGTAGCAGCTGCATCGGTAGCTACAAAGTATGGAGCAGAGATAGCACCTGTAACAGAGAGTGTACCTGTAGCACTAATGTTTGCTACAGAGAGGTCACCTGATATGAGAGTGTTTCCTTGGACTGAAAGTTTTTCTGATGGTGAGGTGGTGCCTATACCGACTTTACCACCACCCATAGTCATAACGATATTTGAAGACGAGTTATCTGCAAGATTTATGTTGTTACCTGTAGTAGCACGTAGATAGAGGGGTACGCCACTTATTACCAATGAAGATGAGTTTGAAATACTAGAAACTGTTAACGTACCCGTAGCTGTGAGGTTTCCTCCTATATATGTATCACCTGCTACAGATAGTTTTGCAAATGGTGAGGTGGTGCCTATGCCGAGATTTCCACCCATAAAACGAGCCCACTCTACCGCTGTTGTGCCAGAGGATGCAGTATTACCTCCAAATATAATACCCCTAGTACCGCCCGCTAGAGATGTTCTAGGTTGAAGTACTAGATGACCCTGATCTCCGTTGAAATCCCCACCTACTCCTTCGGTATAAAATATTCTTGCTTGAGCAACATTATCTGAAAATGAATTAGAACCTGTACCAGACAATGTTATCTGTCCATCTCCAGCGACATGTAAATTAGATGATGGCGCATTTGTACCAATCCCCACATTTCCCGCAAAATAGTTTTTCGCACCACCTTGAGCGTAGATTCCATAGGTATTACCATTCGTAGAATTTGCACCATAATAATTATAAATATCATCGACGTACAATCCATAACTATTTAATGAGTTTAGATTTGTCCCCAAATTTGGAACACTTATAGAAACAGCTTTAGTTGTTTGTGAACCACCAAAATTACCATGTGCAACAGTAAAACTTATACCAGTTTTTCCCACATCAGTAGATGGTGTAGTTGGTACGTCATAAACATCAAACTTTGTCCCAGGTGTCGTGGTACCGATACCGACGTTGCCTGAAGCATTAATAACAAAAGCATCTCCATTTCCTGAAACTGAAGTTTTGTTTACTTGTAATAAATCCGCAGTCTGACTTGTTACTCCAGATATAGAAGCAGCTACTTTACTGGTGGTCAAAGAACGAACACTCAACCTAGCACCTGAACCTCCTCCTACTTGAGCTTCTCCTCCACTTGCATTAAACGAGACGTTACCACTTCCATTATCAATATTAAATAAATTGCTTCCAACACTACTTATAGCATTGAAAAGTGTACCTGAAGCACCTTTGACAGTAAGACTTGCAGATGGAGATTCTGTTCCCACACCAACCTTTCCAGCATTTGTCACAACGAAATCAGTCTTTGTAGATGAACCAATTGTAAATGATGGTCCAGCAATACCGTTTGGATTTACTGATAGCTGTGCCCAAGGACTCGTGGTACTGATGCCAACATTTCCAGTAGCATTCACAATTCTCATCCTTTCGACTCCTCCGCCGTTAAAAGCAATGGCACTTTGACCAGTGAAATTTATATTGTTGTTGGTGTGTGTAAATCTATCTCCAATCACTGACGCATAGATGTTACCGACAATAGTCGCAGTGCCAGTCGCACTGATATTTGCAGTCGAAATGTTTCCTGAAAAGAGACCGTTCCCTTGCACAGAGAGTCTTTCTGATGGCGAGGTAGTGCCGACACCGACGTTGCTGTTATTAACAACAAGAGTATCGACCGCAGCTCTACCCATACTTAAATACGGAGATCCTAATGAATCAGTCTTAAGATAAATATTGTAATACCAATGAGAACCAGTATCAGAGAGTTTTATTCCACCAGACTGAAGTGAGGAGTAAGGTATAGCTCCTATTTCTAATTTACTAGTTGGATTATTCGTCCCCACTCCTACATATCCAGTAGAACGATCGACGACGAGGTTTGATGTACCGACAGTAAGTCCTCCAGCAAATGTAGAAGTAGCAGCTGCATCAGTAGCTACAAAGTATGGAGCAGAGATGGCACCAGTGACAGAGAGTGTACCTGTAGCTGTGAGGTTTCCTCCTATATATGCATCACCTGCTACAGAGAGCTTTGCGAATGGTGAGGTGGTACCGATGCCGACGTTGCCTGCGAAAGTAGAATTACCAGTTCCTACATTGATACTACTCCAACGCTGTGAAGGTAGACCGAGTGAACGAATATTATCTGTGTTTGGTATAGCATTACCAACAAACGTTAGATTTGAAGAATCGATGAGCAACCGAGCTGCTCCAGATACATTCAATCTAACTGTACTTGCACCTGATACACCAGAAGAAGTGAAAGAATCACCTGTCTGATTGAAAATAAACGAATTTGCCGCAGATTGACCGTTTACATCAAAAACATGGTTCGGAGAAGTCGTCCCGATACCGACGTTGCCAGAATCTTTCAAATAGAGCTGATCTGTAACACCAGAGGCGTTTAGAGAAAGATTCATGCCATCACCTACACCAGCTGAAATTGTTGTCAGTGTTGGTATTGTTGAAATCTGAAAATCAGCAGTACCAGTACGTAAAGCGAGAGATGACATGGTACCGGTGGTATCCTCAACCCTTATCTGAGAAGATGGGCCCACGACATGAATCTTATTATTCGGATTTGCTGTGCCTACACCAACATTTCCACTTGCATCAACAACAAATGGAGTCGAGTCAGGCGATGTCGAATCCTCGACGATAAACGATGGACCTGAACCAGTATTTGTTACAGATAAACTACCCCAAGGAGAAGTCGTACCGATGCCAACTTTATTATTAATTACCCTTAATGTTTCTGATCCAGCAGAATATATTGTAGTAAAACCATTGTTACTAACATGAGACGTATCCAGACGTATTTCACCACCGGATGAACCATTCCTAATTTGAAAAATATTACTTACAGCGCCTGCCCAACCGACATAACCTTCATATGTTCCATCCGAACCACGTGCAAAACGTATGTCACCAGATTGATTAATTTTTCCCACTTTTAAGTTAGAACCATACGCACTAGATCTAACATCCAAGGAAGCACCTGGTGTTGTCACACCAATCCCCACATTTCCACTAGATTGTTGAATAGTGAAATTATTTGGTCCTGTGATACCTCCAGCAAATGTAGAAGTAGCAATAGATGATGTAGCGTTTATGGCAGAGACCTGAGGTGTCGATGTGGTGACGAGTTGATTTGAACCATTGGTCGAGACGAGCATGTCTCCATTTAGATTCGGGAGAGTGATTGTACTCGTAGCGGTGATATTACCTACAGCCAGATTCGTCGTAGTCGCATTTGTTGTAGTCGAATTTGTAGCAGTGAGACCATTTACTGATATTGATTGAGCGATTAGTGTGGTGATATTTGCGAGAGTAGATGTGAGTGTATCTATGACACCTGTAGTGAAATGACCGAGTACTGAGAAGAAGTTCGTAGAGGTAGCGTTTGTTGTAGAGCTGTTTACAGCAAATAGGTTTGTACTAGTAGCGTTAGTGGTAGTTGAGTTTGTAGCGGTAGTGTTTGTAAATGTGAGATTTGTTGCGGTGAGATTTGTGGTAAAAAGATTTGTAGTAGTAGCACTCGTACCTGTCGCGTTTACAAATGTAAAGTTCTGTAGAGTAGATGAACCTGTAGATAGGATATTTCCAGCTGTGAGAAGTCCGGATACATTTGCAGTACCAGTCGCAGTGAGATTCCCCCCTATATATGTATCACCTGCTACAGAGAGCTTTGCGAATGGTGAGGTGGTGCCGATACCGACGTTGCCAGTAGTATCAATTATCATTCTTTCGTCACTATCTCCTCGGAATTTAATAAATCCAGTAGAATCAGAAACTATATAGACATCACCACCAGATGCTGTATTGGCCTGCAGTCTCAAATCTGCCGCAGAATCGATATAAATAGGATTTACCGAGGACTGAAGATATGTGACAGAGCCACTATCATATAATTCACCGTATTCGTTTGGAGATGATGCGTTGGCAAAACGTATACGTCCACCAGTAACATCCAATTTTTCTCCTGGTGTCGTAGTACCGATACCGACGTTGCCACTTCTCAAGAGGGTTAATACAGAATCTGATTTGTCTGCACTAGTAGTGTTATTATTATCATCCAAAGAAAAGTACAAATTCCCTCTAGCACTTGAAGCATCTCTTTCAAAAATAATCGCTCCTTTGTAGTAACTACTAGCAGATGTATCAGTCGATACCTTAAAAGCTATACCACTAGAATCACCACTGGCCGTGGTATTAGTTTGTAATTTTAAATTATTACCCGATGCATTTGAAAACAGATGCAACAAACTATCTGGATTATTTGTCCCAATCCCAACATTCCCACTAGATTGTTGAACGGTGAAGTTGTTTGGTCCTGTAATACCTCCAGCAAATGTAGAGGTAGCAGCTGCATCGGTAGCTACAAAGTATGGAGCAGAGATAGCACCAGTGACAGAAAGTGTACCTGTAGCTGTCAGATTCCCTCCTATATATGTATCACCTGCGACAGATAGTTTTGCAAATGGTGAGGTGGTGCCGATACCGACGTTGCCACCACTAGTTATACGTAGACGTTCTGATGACCGGGTAAAGAAAGTCAAAGCGTCCGCATACGCCCCTCCAGCACTTCTTGGAGAAATACCAATACCTGAAACATAACCAGCACTACTACCAGCTGATATTTCTATAACATCATTATTAAGTGTATTAAAAATAGATGACAGTTTTGAAGCACCTGCATCGGTTATCAATCTTCCAGAACTTAATCTTGTGCTTATACCTAAATTACCACTACCAACAGTACCGAGAGTACCACCAGATATTTCCAACTTGGCTCCAGGTACTGCTGTACCTACCCCAACATTCCCCGCAAAGTAGTTCGTAGCAGAAGAAGATGTGGCCCAGATATTGTCAGCAGTTACTTGACCCGCTACGGCTAATTTTGAGTATGGTGTCGTAGTACCGATACCGACGTTGCCGTTACCAGTCACGTTAAACAATGCTATACCTGTAGATGAAGACAATCTGAATAGATCAGTAGTCTGTCCTGAATAGCCACGAGTTTCGAGTGTTATATTGTTTGATAAACTCGCATTCTGTATATAGAGAGGTTGATTGAATTTAAATTTATCTAGAACAGAATCCCATGAGAGGAGTGCGTTTGGTGTCACTATACCTCGTTTGAATATGAGATCCATATCTTCACTATCCGAGCTCACATTGTCAGAATTGATTGTAAATGTGTTAGACGCTGTACCAGAGATAGTTGTCGAAGCGGCACTTATGGTATTGACGTTAATATTGTCAAAATAACCATTACTCCAATAGTATGACGGTGAACCAATATTGCGCACTATATTGACATCAGGTATGAGATCAGAAGCTATAGCACCATTTATAGATAGCGTGCTTCCTATACCTGTGCCGAAAGCTAGATTTCCAGATACTGAAAAATCACCAGCGACCGTAGAGGTACCGGTACCACTCACATGAAGAAGTGTCGTTGTTGAGTAAGTCGTATTACTGTTTAAAGCAAATAGGTTTGTACTAGTCGAATTGGTAGTCGATGAGTTTGTTGAGAAAAAGTTTGTAGTAGTAGCACTAGTGCCAGTCGCGTTGGTAAAAGTAAGACTATCTACAGAACCGTTTGATATGTAACTGTTTGTAGTAGTCGAGTTTGTGTTGAATGCATTCGTCGTAGTCGCATTTGTTGTAGTCGAATTTGTAGCAGTGAGACCATTTACTGATATTGATTGAGCGATGAGTGTGGTGATATTTGCGAGAGTAGATGTGAGTGTATCTATGACACCTGTAGTGAAATGACCGAGTACTGAGAAGAAGTTTGTTGAAGTAGCGTTTGTTGTAGAGCTGTTTACAGCAAAGAGATTTGTACTAGTAGCATTGGTAGTCGATGCATTTGTTGAGAATAGATTTGTGGTGGTGGCGTTTGTAACAATTGCTTCATCTACTGATAGATTTGTTACATATGCGTTTGTAGTAGTCGAGTTTGTGGTAGTCGAATTTATTACTGTGAGTCCAGTGATATTTGCTAGTGTAGCTGAAAGTGAATCTATAGTCGCAGAGAGTGCATGTAGTATAGAAGAAAAGAACGATGTGCTCGTCGCGTTTGTGGTCGTACTATTTCCTATAGTCACATTTGATAAAGTCGATGAAGCAGAAAAAAGATTTGTCGTAGTCGCATTGGTAGTCGATGCATTTGTTGAGAATAGATTTGTGGTGGTGGCGTTTGTAACAATTGCTTCATCTACTGATAGATTTGTTACATATGCGTTTGTAGTAGTCGAGTTTGTGTTGAATGCATTCGTCGTCGTCGCATTTGTTGTAGTCGAATTTGTAGCAGTGAGACCATTTACTGATATTGATTGAGCGATGAGTGTGGTGATATTTGCGAGAGTAGATGTGAGTGTATCTATGACACCTGTAGTGAAATGACCGAGTACTGAGAAGAAGTTTGTTGAAGTAGCGTTTGTTGTAGAGCTGTTTACAGCAAAGAGATTTGTACTAGTAGCATTGGTAGTCGATGCATTTGTTGAGAATAGATTTGTGGTGGTGGCGTTTGTAACAATTGCTTCATCTACTGATAGATTTGTTACATATGCGTTTGTAGTAGTCGAGTTTGTGGTAGTCGACTCATTTGTCACACTCGTGCTCGCTACCAATGAGTTGAGAATAGCGAGACCGGTAATATTTAAATTTATAGCTGTAGATGTTCCATTCACAGACATACTAGAGACACTCAAGGAACCAGCAATGTCAGCGTTACCATCAATCGCTAGATTGCCATCTTTATCTAGGGTGATATTTTCAGAATCGATAGTGAGAGTCTTGTTTGGATTACCAAGTTTTATTTTTCCGCCTGCGGAAAAATCACTGCTTACACCTAGATTATTAAAAGAACCATTTCGAGCATTTACAGAACCTCTGACATCGACTGAACCATTCACGTAGACATTCTTTCCTACATTCACATTTCCACGAGAAACTATTTCATCACCTGAGACCACACCTCGCGCAGATATATTTGTCGCATTTACTATCGATTCAAAATACGCAGGTCCTGAAACAGAGAGAGATTTTGCAAACTTAGCATCACCAAAAACAGATATATTACCATCGACAGTTAGTGATGATAAGAGTTTAGTTGCACCTTTTACGAGAAGTGTTTTTCCTATTTCTACAGTTCCGTCAAATCGAACATTTTCTGTGGTCACATTTCCATTCTTTGTGACGAATGCGAGCGTAAAATCTTCTGCCTTATTTCCACCGAGATATTCGGCATTGAGGTTTTTTACTTCTGTCTTTGAATCAACCACGATTGGCGCTACTCCGTCTTGTACATATGAACGAAACTGTCCTTCGGTCTCGATATGTCCCATGATAGAAATATTTCCTGATTTATCGAGCAACAATATCTCATTCTCATGAGTACCAGGACGAAATCCCATCACTGTATTTGCATCATTCCATGCTGATTTTGCTATATCTAGAGTTTTCTCAAAGAAACCAAAAACAAACGGTGTAGGAAATATCGCAAAAAATAGTATTGCTACTACAGTCAGTACTGCTAAGGGTTTATTGCTTGCTACGGTATGGAAAGAACGGCTCACTATATTACCGATAGCCTTCTTTGCTCCAGCATATAAAGGGAGTTTTTCGTCGAGAACCCTGGCAAACACTTTTTCCATGTCTGCATCAGGAGTAGCGATACGAGCCGTCTCTCTAGTAGCGAGAACTTCGAGTCTCTTTGAAATTTCATCGAGTGTACGAGCAATACCAGCAAATTCTGGTGTTTGAGGTACAACAACTTTCGGAATCGGAGCGTTATTTATTTCTACAGGTGTCGGTGCATCAGCAACGGTGGTTTCAATATTTTTTATCGGTACAGGTACATGAACTGGTTTTGATTGATGAACATTATCAGAGAAGTCTTCCACTTTGTCCTGTTTAGTTTCAGGAAAGTTGTTTTTTGTAGAAAAAAGATTTTTGAATGTACCGAGAGATTTTGGCATATCCACATGATCGACATGTACACTAGCGTTTGGATGTGCGAGTGTATTTAAATATTTTTTGAGATCACCGTGATATGTTCTCAATTTTGTAGTCTGTGGATGATCAACAGAAATATCATCATTAGAAAATACAGGTTTTATATTTGATATAGGAGAAACTGTTGGCGTCGCCTCGACCACAGAAGTCTTTGTTGTCTGCACTTTTTCGACAGGTTCTACTTTTTGCTCAATTGCAGATGCCTCAACCGGAATTGATGTGGCAACTGATTTTTTGGTTTGAGGATTTTTACTTACGAGACCTTGTATGAAATTTTTACTCTGTTCGATTTGACCGTTTGATACCAACCTAGCCACAGATGAGAGATCGCCATTTTGAACCTGATTACGAATCATCTGCCTCTGCATATACTCGTCAAGTATAGATTTGGTTGTATACCAGGTTTTACCTATCTTCTTTGCGGTCAATTTTTTCTTACGAGCGAGAAGCGAGAGATACTCGGCTGAGTATGGAGTCAGATTGGCAGCCTCAGACATCGATATCCAATCGTGGAGAGAAAAGTCCTTATTTTCTGTATTGTCTTTCAATGCTTTGGTTTTTTAGTATCCGATACTCCGTATCGGGTAACAAAATATGTTGTATTCATTATAATTCCAAGCAAGTAAAAAATACCTTTTTTCTGTGGAAAAGTAAGCGATTCTTTTATGAGTTTTTAAAATGAAAATATAAAGCGTCTGATGTGATCCTGTATCGGGAATAGACTATTTAGAAGTTAGTTAAGTAATCTTTTATAAATACACAAATGAACAAGTAAGTTGGTAGAGGTTTAAACGTTTAGAAAGCTTTTTAATTTTTTATAAACGTTGATAAACATTGATATGTCAAATTCTTAAAAACCTATATATTTCAACCTTTTAAAACTAAAGCCACCAAACACCCTTCCTTTGATATCCCAACGATCCATCATGCCTAATTCTCTAGAATCAATACTCAGATTTCTATTATCTCCAAGTACAAAGTACTCATTAGGATCTATAGTTGTTTTTGTCTTCCCAACCTCTGGAGTATTCGGAAACTCTAAATAAGGTTCGTCAATAGTGACACCTTCATCTGTACGAGAATTTTTTATCACAATTTTTTGGTTTATAATCTCAAATCTCTCACCAGGAAGACCGATCACCCGCTTTACTACTTTCTGTGGTAGAACTCTTGGAATAGCTATGATGATATCCCCCCTGTCTGGCTGCTGATTACCTACGTATGCGAGCTTATTTACAAGAACAAAGTCTCCAGAGAGTATCGTAGGAGCCATAGAATCACCTTGTACAAAGAATGCTTCGAATACAAAAAGGCGTATTGCAAGCACTACGATAAAAGTAACGACCGCTAGAGCTATTAAATTGTGCTTGTTCAAGAGCTTCATGTGTTGTATATATTAGTATACCCTATACATCAAAACCAATGAGTGGAAAATTCCTAACTATCAAAGAAGCAGCAGAATACCTCGGAGTCACTCCGCTGACTCTTCGTAATTGGGATCGTTCTGGTAAACTCCCTACCACTAGACATCCGATGTCTAATTATCGAATCTATAAAAGCGAAGACCTCGAAAAACTTGTCAGAGATATCGACACCGGATCAGTACCAATGAAAGCAAAGAAAAGAAAACTCGCAAAACGTAAACTCACGGTACGAAGTATCAGAGACTAACAAAGATACGGAGACACGAAGAAACGAAGAAACCTGTTATGAAAGAAAATTATTTTAGATTCACAAACTGGCCGGTCTATCGTGATTCAAAAGAATTCGCCAATCTCTGTTTTTCGATAGTAAGGAAGCTACCAAGAGAGTACAGATTCGAGGTTGGAAGTCAGATTATAAGGTCAAGTAATTCAGTCGCATTAAATATTGCAGAAGGTTCTGGTAAGAGCTCTGACAAGGATTTTAATCATTTCCTCAATATAGCTACTGGCTCATTATTTGAAACAGTTGCTGCTATTGATATTCTACGAGACAACAAACTCGTCACCGAAAAAGATTTTGTACACACTGTTGAGCTTGGCCACAAAATCACTAGTCAGTTGGGCGGTCTGAAGCAGAAACTCAGAGCTGGAGAGTAGTCTCCCTGTATCTCGGTTTCTCTGTATCTGTGTATCTTTGTTATCAAATAAAAATGCCCCTTGCGGGGCAATTTTTATTTAATCGCAGTAATTCCTACTTTAAAGAATGGCTGTCTGTGACCTGCCTTCTTGTAATATTTAGACTTTGGCTTGTAGTGTACGACGACCACCTTTGCATTACGGCCTATCTCTTCGAGCTTTGCTTCTACTTTTGCACCTGAGACATGTGGAGCACCTACCTTTGTGGTCGAACCATCGTCAGTAAGGAGTACAGCATCAAACACAATCTTGTCACCCACCTTGAAATCACCCTTTATTTTCTCTACTTTTAGGGTGTCTCCGACGCGAACACGATACTGTTTACCTCCAGTCATTACGACTGAAAATGCGCCTCCTGCCTTGTTTTCTGCCTTTTTCGTAGCCATTTTTTGGAAAATTAATAGCCCGTATAAGGGCTTTGATGGCAATAGTATTACATATACACGCTTACCTTGCAAGCGTGGACGAAGATTACATAGATTACCCAGATACATAGGGGCAACTGGACAAATAAGCCTCAAATTTCCCTATTTCTCAGTATTTTCAGTTATTTTCGTGTCTTTGTATCTCTGTTGTCTTAGTATTCTTTGTATCTTTGCCCCCTTTATTCTTCTGTCTCAGGCTTCTCTAGAGCCATAGTTTCTACGCCTATACCTACACCCGCAATACGCATAACGTCCTTGTCTATCTTCTTGAATTCCTTGTTTGAGGTAGTGAAATGGTTCACCACAGTACCGATAGAATTACCGAGTTTTTTGTGGTACTCCTCATATGATTTGAGATGTTTTCCTAGCTCACCCACGTATTTGACGATATCCTTTGCTGTTTCTTCTATCTGCATGGCTTTGAGTCCTTGGAGAACTGTCTGAAGATATGCGAGAAATGATGTCGGTGAGACAATAATAACCTTGTATTTAGATGCGGCACGCTGTATGAGATTGTCTGTATCATCAGTCACTGCGCCGACTGTGTTTACGAGTAAATCATAATAAATAGCTTCATGTGGAATAAACATAAAAGCAAAATCCATAGTATTTTCCTGTGGACGAATATATTTTGATGTCTCTTGTATACGGAGCTTCAAATCATTGACGAACAATTTTTCCAAACGGGCTTTTTCTGAAGGATCTTTTGCTTCAGCGAGACGGTTGTAATTTTCGAGTGAAAATTTTGAATCTACAGGTATCACTTTATCCTTTACGAAAACAGCTGCATCCACTATCTCTCCATCTTTAAATGAATATTGCATTTCATACGAACCAGGAGGGAGAACATTTTTAAGTAATGCTTCGAGATAATACTCACCGAGTACTCCGCGTTGTTTTGGATTTTTGAGTATATCTTGTAATCCCTGGAGCTGATCAGCGAACGAAACAACTTGTTTATTTGTCTCATCGAGTTTTGTCAGACCCTCGGTCACATCTCTTATGAGTCGTGATGATTCAGTAAACTGAGTACGCATAGTCTCGCTCATGTTTTTTGTAGTCTCCCCCATCTTCCTATCTACAGTGCGAGAGAGCTCATTCATTTGCTCTAGGAGGAGTTTGAGGCCTGCATCATCTGTCTTTTCTGGCACATCTTTTTTACGCATAACAAAGAAAAGTACCAATGCATTGAGTACGGCGAGTACTATAGCAATAATGATAATAAAGCTGTTTGACATGTATCTAGTATAACCTGACCGAGAGCGTGTTAAAATAGAGACCTAATCTCAATATATTATGTCATTACACCAAACCATCAAAGACGAAGTAAAGAAATCAATGATAGCCAAAGACGAGCTCCGCACTATGACACTCCGTAGTGTGCTAGCGGCTTATACCAATGAACTCCTCGCAAAGAAAGTCGTGGGAGATATCCTCGGAGATGATGACGCTCTCGCTGTCATAAAGAGACTCGTCAAACAACGCAAAGACTCCATCGACCAATTTACTAAAGGCGGACGACCAGAACTAGCGGAAGCTGAAATGAAAGAATTGGAAATCTTGGAAGTATTTCTCCCTGCTACTATGCCAAAAGACGAGATACTCAAAGTAGCTGAAGCAAAGAAAGCCGAACTCGGTGTCACAGACAAAAGCGGTGCAGGTAAACTCATCGGTGCGATATCAAAAGAACTCAAGGGTAAAGCTGAGGGTTCTGATATAAAAGAGGTCGTAGATAGTCTCTTTGTATAAATAAAGACTGTTTTAGGCCCCGTGGTGCTCTGGCACCACGGGGCCTTGTCATTTCCCTATTTCTATTCCATAACTTGACAATGTAGTTGAATATGATATAATTGATATAGATATAACGATCAGCTTTCAACCTTCAAAGTTCATTGTAATCATGAGTATACTAAAGCTCAGTGATGCAGTCGTTCTGACCAAGTCAAAAGCCAGAGGCGAAGGCATTTCTTACCCAGTCGCAGCTTGCAAGGCTCTCCAATCAATGGGCTTTCAGAAGCCAAGGGAAGTCACTGTAAGTGTTGCTCGAATAGTTAATGATATTGAGGCGGATGAACATGCCACTCTCCTCAAAGCAGTAACTAAACAATGCGCGTATGATAGGTGGTATTCACCTCGTCGATATTTTGGTCGACCATCGGGTACTACCAAGCGCAAAATACCTGACCGGAAACATCCGGCTACATCAACCCAAGGAGAGCCAGCTGAACCACAGCAAAAAGAGTTCGCATTCTCCTGAAATAAGGCCGGTACGCACCACGCGTACCGGCCTATTCTTTTGTGTAAAAATAAACTTGACGTATACATATATTAGGCGTTAAATCATATTTATACAGATCATTTCAATCAAACCCACTAGGAGGTAACCATGCCTAAAAAAGAACGACTATACGATACCCTCACAGATGAGGAAATCGATATATTCGGTTTCTTCGCTGATAAGGCAGTCAAACTTCTCGGTCTTCATATGATGCAGTGGAAACAACATTTTGGATTCCGGTCTTCTAAAAGGACCATGCAGAACACTCGTGTCATCGCATGGACTAGGTATCGAGAAACGATAGAGACCGCTCGTATCCCAACGTCAAAGATTACAGGTTTTAGACTACCCAAAAATCCTGAACAAATAGAGAGGGGTCGAGCCATGACCGAGATATACGACAAAATATTCCCAGTACACTTACAGGGAGACGAATATATTGATGCCTGTAGAAAAACTTCGAGTATTATGTCTATACGAACATGGGCAGAACGCAGACGTAAAGAGGTGGCGAGAAATGCCAGACCATTACCAATACCTATCTCCCATAAGACGCCACCCACTCTCGCAGAAAAAAGAGAGAAATGGCAAGAGAGCATAGACAATCGCCCTGCCAATGTCCAAAGTGATATCGGACTTCACGGCATAAATGTACATGTCACTGAGACACCCATCACAGAGCTCCCTCCTCAAAAGACTGAGCTATCGCCATACGAAGTACCACATGAAGTGAATCTCATCATGCCGACAATCATGTCAGAAGCAGAATCTGAGCAAGAAACACATGATTATCCGAAACCTAAATGGTTCAAGATGTTGAGACGTCGTAAATATCAAACACAGGATTGAGTTCCTGTGTTTTTTATTTACTATTCATTTCAAGGTTATAATAAATAGATTATTAGTCTCATATTATAAATATGTTAAGAAACAACGCATTCAATCTCATGAACCAGCTCGTGCAAGAATCAAAGAGTATGCACCGTATAAAAAATGTCTATATGCAGGAAGCGGTCGGTTCTGATGACATCATGTCATTCTGGAAAAAGCTCGAGAAAGAAAAAGAAGAAGCTATCACAGAACTACAGGCACTCATCAAAAAATACGAAAAATAAAAGTCTCCAACAATCTCCTGCCATACTTCCCCTGTGTATTCAGGGTGATTTATTTCTTGATTCTAGGACATAAATCTTGTATTCTCTATCGGCTAGGCCCTATCGTCTAACGGTTAGGACATTGCCTTCTCAAGGCAGTAATCAGAGTTCGATTCTCTGTAGGGTCACAAAATGTTTAATCCTATTAAATTAGGTTGGTATTAATAATCTTAAACATACCGTAGGTCTCTTCTTTGAACCTGAAATCATCCAGAATAACTTTAGCAATAAGTAAATCCATATTTGGAAGTTTTATTTCCTGAGAAATATCACTGATAGTCACTAGGTCACCAATTCTATTTTTCTTCAAAAAATCATTAATTTTTGATCGTATAAATAGTTCAGACTCTGTAGTAAGTGCCGGTAGTCTACCAGAGTAATTATAATCCTTCATTATTATTGCAAGTACTTGTGTGCCGGTTTTGTTTGCTGACTCAGTTTGAGTTATTAGCTTTTCTAAACACATACAGATATCCTCTGAACCTACAATGCCTGTCTGCTTATAAAAATCTCTAAAATACTGCTCTAATTTTTTACTACTTGCATGAATAGATTTCATGAGTGAGTAAAAGTGAGTAAGCCTCTCCCTAAGTCTTGGTTTAAGGAGATAAAAATCTTTGCTATGAATTTGATAAAAGTCGATATGATTGATATCGAAATGTGCCAAGGAAGGCCCTGCGGTTGGGGGATTATTATTTGTAGTTATAACTCTAAAGCTATTGAGTGTACTTCTCATCTTCTGAACCTTATCTTTATTGGTGTGCACACAATTTTCAAAAACTTCATCAAAAATATTGATTATTGCTGAATTTATTATTTTGTTTTTTTCCCACCGGTCTTTTAAATACTGACCTATCAATCCCAGTATAAAACCAAAAAAAACACCTATTAGTGCAATAACCCACTCATTCTCAAATAGAGTTTTTGGTGGATTAATAAGTTGAATTTGTTCCAAAACTTGTTTTATCTCTTGTATTTCGTATGCCATAGAACCTAACAATACACCCTTACCATAATACTTAACAAGGAAATACTATTTATCTTTTATCCCTACTGAAAATCAACCGAAAAAGGATACATACCCATACCACATGAACCCGAGAGTGTACCCACCTGCCCTGTGCCTATGTCTATATCAGTAGAGCCAGTCTGTGGGAGAAATGTAGATATATTCATACTAGGAATCCTCACAGATAAAGAGCAGTCAAATGTACCCTTTGTATTAAATCGAATGACTGTGGGTATACCAGACTTTGCTACACTCCTACGAGGCTGATAACCGCCACGAGCTGTGACCTCGACTATCTGCACCCCATCTACGACGGTGACATTATTTACCACCACCGATTCTACGGCGGTATTACTCGCACCGTTATTTCTAGTGAGAATCAATGCTCCACCAATAAAGACGGACGCTATGACGACTGCGGAAATGATTCCTTTCATAGATGCGATTATACTAGAAATTAAATATAGGTGTTATGACACCAATCACCGCTAGGCTATTGATGAGGTTGAACAAGGCAAACAGGATGACAATCAAACCGGCTGATTTGAAAAATATACCTGATTTTGGACTACCTTTAAAACCTGAGAGACTAAAACTCATCAGTGCGAGTACTGGTAGTGTACCGATTGCAAATGCGAGCATAGTGAGACCTCCTGTGAGGAAACTACCCGTAGAAAGTGCGTACAGTTGCATCGACTGAGTAAATCCACAAGGAAGGAAAAAAGTAGCTACACCGACAATGACCGGTGTCAGAGTGTGATTTAGATTAGATACACTATGAGCATGTCTGGCGATAAATTTCGGCATCGATGGTTGTAATTTTTTTGCCCATGGAAATATATCCAAGAGATTTACACCGAGTACCAGCATGACGAGACCTATGATGAGACTCAGGGTAAAAGTCATGCCTGTATTTAGAGTAAATGCTGAGCCGATAGCACCGATAGCTCCACCGAGCAAGAAAAAAGAAACGATCCTACCTCCATGAAACATGAGTTGAGGTCTCACCCTATCCCCCTCTTTTGCAAAAGTCGCTGACATGGAAAGCACCAATCCACCGACTACAGCCATACAACTAGAGAGTGAAGCGATGATACCGATGACAAACGCTGTACCATAAGTGAAATTACTGGAGTCCACCAAATTTACCAGTCCGACTTTTTGTAAAACTACAAAAAGTATAGCGAATACCAAAGCTATGGGTAATGCTATTTTAAATTCTGACCATCTTACTTTCTTTACCTGTTTTTCTACAGACACGGTATAACCATGAGGCATGAGATGTGCCGACAAATCTCCAGCGATTTGTTCTAGAGACTTGTCACCAAAATCACCCTCTACTACGACAGTATGATTATCCAGTCTAGATTTTGCACTCGTAATATACGGCACGTCCATGAGCTCGCTCTCAGACATCAGAACACACGCCTTACAATGCATACCTCCTAAATGAAAAGTATATTTTTTCGTTTGCGTACTCATATGATTATAATTTCTTTGCTTTTATCCTCAGTGAATTAGTCACCACTGAGACACTACTACCCGCCATAGCGATACCTGCAAATACAGGATTGAGGACTATGCCCCATATAGGATAAAGAAGTCCTGCTGCAATTGGAATACCTATGATGTTGTAAATAAATGCCCAGAAGAGATTTTGCTTGATACCTCTCATGGTCATCTTTGAAAGCTTTATGGCTTTTACTAGCTTTGATATATCACCACCGAGGAGTGTGATACCGGCAGACTCTATAGCTACATCAGTACCAGTGCCCATAGCAATGCCGACATCCGCCTGAGCGAGCGCTGGAGCATCATTGACCCCATCACCTGCCATGGCGACTACCCTACCTTCAGTCTGTAGCGCCTTTATCTTGGCGAGTTTATCCTGAGGTAATACATGTGCTACAACATCATCGATACCAACAATAGAAGCCATATACCTCGCGGCTTTCTCGTCATCACCTGTAAGCATGACTACTCTGATACCTAATTCATGTAAATCAATAACAGCCTGTTTTGATTCAATTTTTACTTCGTCAGCTATCATGACAAATCCTAAAACTTTTTCTTTTGTCGATAGGATTACAGGAGTTTTTCCCTGAGAAGTATATTGCTCTATTTTTGATGGATCAAACGGAACACCGAGATCTCTGATGAGAGCGACATTACCGACAAAATACTCGATATCACCGACTAAACCCTTTAGACCCTTGCCCTGAAGACCTTCAAAACCTGAAACCTCAGAGATAGGTATATTCTTTTCTTGTGCGTAATTTAGGATTGCGTGAGCGATCGGATGTTCTGATTTTTTTTCAAGGCTCGCCAATATAGATACCAATTCTCCGTTTTTGAGATTTGAAAGATTTTCAATATCTACCAGAGTCGGCTTGCCGATAGTGATCGTACCTGTTTTGTCTACTATGACTGTATCTACCTTGTGGAGTTTCTCTAATGTCGCTGCATCTTTGATGAGAATACCTTCCTTCGCACCCTTGCCTACACCGACGATGATAGCTGTGGGTGTAGCGAGACCGAGTGCACATGGACATGCGATGACCAATACCCCAACAAACGATACGAGACCATATGAAAGAGACGCAGAAAATCCAAGTACTCCTGTACCGATGAGAAGCCATCCTGAGAGTGCGAGGAATGCAATGACGAGAACAATGGGTACGAAAATGCTAGAAATCTTGTCTGCCAGAGCTTGAATAGGTGCCTTGCTCCCCTGAGCTTCTTCTACCATTTTTATAATCTGTGCGAGGAGAGTTTCCGCGCCGACTTTGGTCGCTTTGAATGTAAATGATCCGCTCGTATTTATCGTACCAGCGACCACAGAATTCCCCACCTTCTTTTGTACCGGCATTGGTTCGCCTGTGACCATAGACTCATCAACAAAAGATGATCCAGCAGAAATAACGCCGTCGACAGGAATCTTTGCCCCTGGCTTTACGACGATTTCATCTCCGTGCCTCACCTCATTTATAGATATCTCTACTTCTTTTCCGTCACGAACGACGATAGCTGTTTTCGCCTGAAGATTGAGAAGTTTCTCTATAGCATCACCTGTCTTTATCTTCGAGCGAGCTTCGAGATATTTTCCTAGAGCGATAAATGCAATAACAACTATGGTCACATCATAGTAGGTATGCTCGACATTTATAAACGGAGCGAGAACTTCTTCAAAAGCAGTGACTGCGAAACTATAGAGAAATGCAGCGACCGTACCGATACCGATGAGAGTATCCATGTTTGCCTTGCCATAGCGCAAGAATCGATAAAAACCGAGTAGGTAAGGCTTACCTACGACAAATAACATATATGTCGCAAAAATCGGAAGGAGATGATGAACAAACTCATACATCGTGACACTCATCTCTGGCACCATCTTGTACTGAACAAAAATATCCCATCCCATAACAATGATGCTGAAAATCGCGAGTGGTATCGCTGAAAAAACCTTTGTTCGCATATCCGATACTTCTACGAGTTTTTCTTTTTTTGATTGGTTGAGACCTATATGTCCAGCATGTTCGCTATCTGACATACTCATCTCCTCTGCCGTCGGAAGAATCAGAGAATAACCGAGCTTTTCTATTTTGTCAGATAAATGTTTTGGATTTGTCTTTGATTCATCAAAAGATATTTTTGTACTCTCATTACCATAATTAACCTCAACAGACTCTACACCGTCAGTTTTTTTCAAAGTCTTTTCGATAATGCCCGCACATGAAGCACAGTGCATACCTCTCACTTTGTAGATTTTGCTATGGTTCATACTCTTATTTCCTCTTGAGCTGATAAACCTTCAATATCTCTCCGACGGCGGTCTTTTCCTTGCCTTTCTGTATCTGATTCACAACACAGGTACTCAAATGATTCTCCATGAGAGAATCTTCGATACCAGAAAGAGCTCGTTTTACAGCCGATGTCTGAGTGATGATATCAATACAGTATGCATCTTTTTTAATCATTTCCTGTAAACCGCGTACCTGCCCCTCAGCAATTTTCAACCTACGAACCAATTTCTGTTTTGAAGTATCCATATGATTACTGAAGATCTTTTTTTATGGTCTCAAACTGCTCTCGTGTAATCTCGCCCTTTGCATAGCGTTCTTTGAGAATAGTATTTGTGTGATCATGACCAGATTTTGGAGCATGAGAAAAATGTTTAACAAAACTAACAATACCCCAGATAATCAAAGCCCAGAATACAAACATAAAAAGAAGTCCGAAGAAAAAGTGAGAGAAGAAAAAGTCGTTGTAGTAGTACATCATAGAATTTATTTACTATCTGATAATAATACAAGTATACCCCCTAGGGGTATACTGTCAAACATAAACACAAAAACCTTTCACTCTAAACAAGAATGACATATGTGGTGTTTTGGTTGATTTTTGAGGTATTGTACTGCTCTTCTGTTGTTTGTAGTGACAAAGATGCCCATTGTCACCATGAGTATGATGTTTTGTTTACCTCTTCTGCCACTCTTCTTCCTGACGAACTAGGTAATCCTCTGGTTTAAGATCTTTTTCTAACAAAGATTCAGTTACACGTTCCATACGCATAGATTGTGACCCTTTTATTAGTATGATATCCCCCACTCTGACAAAATCACGCAAGTATGCCCCAGCACTCACAGAATCTGCAAACCATTTTGCACGATCTTCAGATAAACCAGCTCGTATTGCACTATCGTGTATATCACGTGATGCGTCACCTACTGCGACAAGTGTATGCGCTATATGTGACGCTTGTTCACCCACTTTCTCATGCTCAGCTTTTGAATATTCTCCTAGTTCTTTCATATCTCCAAGTACTGTTATTTTTCGTCCTTTAGTCGTCACTTCTTCTAGAGTCTTTAATGCTTCATATACAGCTATTGGAGAAGAATTATAGCTATCATCTATCACCATAGAGCCCAATAAGCCTGGTACGAGTCTCATACGACCTCTAGGGGCCTGATACTCCTTGAGTGCCTTATCCCAATCTATATTCTCTATACCGAGCACAGAGGCCACCGCAACCGCAGCTGCAAATGGATAAGCGAGATGTCCTCCTATGATACCCGGTATCTCTATATGGGATTGGGTATTGTTTGTAGAGAGTGTAATTTTTTCACCTCTAGGTAGACAATGTGAACTATCATTATAGGAAATAGATACTTCATCGATACATACTGTCGCTTCGCGATAGAAACCGTAAGTAATTTTCTTTTTATCAATCTTTGATATTTCTTTCATAAAAAGTTCATCATCAGCATTGACTATAACTGTACCTGTACGAGGCAACGCTTCGACGAGCTTCATCTTTTCAGCAAGCACCGCTTTTGGGCTTTCAAAGTACTCAACATGTACTGGAATCTCGGACATGCGAGTAAGTACTACGAGATCGGGTTTCATCCAACGAGTAATATAAGCAATATCCCCTGGATGATCAGCACCCACTTCTAGTATGAGATATTCTGGATATGAATGTTTTTTGATTATAAGACGAGCACCACGCAACACGTTGTAAAACCATACTTTTGGTGATGACCAACCATTTGGGCAACCGAGTATGGTGAGCGGTACCCCTATCTCACTATTGAAACTTTTTTCATTTTTTCTAGCCTGATAACAGGTAGAAATGACAGCATGGATAGCATCCTTAGCTGATGTCTTACCGACACTCCCTGTGACAGCTATTACTCGTGGTTTATATTTACGAAGCACTAGAGATGCCTCGAACGAGAGTATAGAAGTCAATGTTTTTCTGAGTAATGTCTTCATATTAATAACTGTTGGAGATAATCTATCAACGGTCTGGAGCTATATCATAATAATTTATAAGAAATTTTACGAGATCCATAAATGGGTACGTGAGTGTGTGAGAAGCATACTCTGCACCTTTTGGATAAACCGTATAAAGGAACACAATAAAACGTGGGTTATAGGCAGGAAAATATCCGAAAAATGAGTGGAGATATCTATCTTTATAATAACCTCCATCAGGACTCGGTATTTGAGCAGTACCAGTCTTTGCTGCTATCGAATAATGAGGCATTTTTACTGTACCACCGAGAAGCGCTTTGTCCACGACGGTGACGAGCATACGGGTAATAGTCTCTGAAGTACCTTCTGCCAAGACCCTCTTGTCACTACTGTATGATGGTGTTCTCGAAACACCAGTAAGATAATCTATACGCCTTACGAGATGTGGATTTGGTAAAATACCACCATTACCGAGCGATGATAGAGCACGTACTGTCTCAATGGGTGTGATAGCAATACCCTGTCCGAAAGCCGCAGTCACATGTTCAATATCTCGTGAGCTTTTTAGATTAGATACAAGTCCAGGAATCTCTCCTGGTAAATCTATACCCGACTCTTCACCAAAACCATATTTTAGAAAATATTTTGTAATGGCATCATTGCCGAGTTTTTGTGCAACAAATGCCATACCCACATTGAGAGACTGACTCAATACTTCCTGCATAGGTATGACCCCGCGCGCCTTGCCATCATAGTTTGATATTTTTGAACCATTTACCATAACAAACCCCTTGTCATCATATGTAGTCTCAGAAGTAACTACTCCGGCATCGAGGCCAGCTGCCATGGCTAGTGGTTTAATTATTGAACCCATTTCATAAACACGTTCAACGAGAGGATTTGCAAAAATCGAAGCGCTTTTGACTGATTTTATATCGTTTGGATCATATGCAGGAATAGAAGCCATAGCATAAATCTCACCTGTTACCGGATCCATGATAATACCCCCTGTCGTGTCTGAATCCCATTTTTCCTCGACAGAAGCTAGAGCTCTTTCAAGCTCTGATTCAACTGTCGGTTCCAGAGTAGTAATGACATCGCCTTCGGCATGTCTACCATCAAAAATATCCCCTATATCAGAAAACATTTCTATAAAAAAGTTTGCATATGGCGTATCTGAATTACGAGAAAGCACGTCATCGTAATAACGTTCGATACCATAACGTCCACCAAAATTATTTTCAGAATCATAACCAACAAAACCGAGCACGTGTGAAGCCGAAGTTTTTGCTGGATAATAACGCCAACGCTCCTTGTAAATATTAATACCAGTGAGGGCTAAACCTTCTATACGTTTAGCCGTAGTCTCGTCGACTCTACGGGCAATCTCTTCATATGGGTCCGTGGTCTTGCTGAGTTTATGTAGAAGCGCTGTCTCATCGATATCTAGTATACCTTCTAAAGCATTCACTACATCCTCTGGATAATTTACCTGTTTTGGATTAAGAGCTACGGTATAACCTGAACGTAATGTCGCAGCCGAGACGACACTACCGTCACGATTACTCATCAGTATTGAACCACGATCAAAAATAGTATCACCATGTTTTACATACTGACGATCAGCTTGCCCTGAATAAATAGACGAATGCATTACCTGGAGTACGTATAGTCTCCCTACTAAAAGTAAAGCAAACGCTATCACCAAGACACTGAGGGTCTTCAATCTATCGGTCCTCAGATGCTTCATAAATAACTATGCGGAAAAACGATTAACGATTAAATGTAAGTCCTGAACGATACGATACAAAAGTTGTATCACCTTTTCCCACTTCTTGAAAGCCGAGTGTTTGAGCATAAGCGATAGATATACCACGTTTCAATGTAAGATACTCAGATTCTTTTTCACCTAGAGTAGAAGTGAGTGTAGATATATCATTCTCCAGAGATGTTTTTGTAACCGCGTTAACAATGGTCGCATTTATAAAATATGCGTACGAGATGATGAGTAAACCTATCACACCAAAAAGTGCCCATGTGAGCATAGGGGTTTCTATTTTTTCTATATGTTCTCGTACGTACTGTGTCATTGTTTTTAATTTTTAATCTTTCTTTATAAATATCCTCAGTTTTGCGCTTCGAGATCGAGGATTTTTCTCCATCTCAGAATCGGTCGGTGTTATAGGTTTCTTTGTGAGTTGAGAACCTAAACATTCTTTTTCCCAATTTTTAAAAATCTGTTTTGCGATACGATCTTCGAGAGAATGGAATGATATGACCGCTATTCTGCCACCAGCTCTCAAAACATCTTGTATTTCAGAAAGGCCTCCTCTGAGAGCACCTAGTTCGTCATTTACCGCTATGCGTATAGCTTGAAACGAACGTGTTGCTGGATGTATTCGACCACGACGATATGATGCCGGAACAGCTTTTTCGATAATATCCGCCAATGTACCAGTGGTCTCTATGGTTTGTATGGCTCGTGCAATAACGATTGCCTTGGCGATACGTCGTGCATATCTCTCTTCACCATAGGCATAGATAACATTTGCGATATCCTCTTCTGCCCAATCGTTCACAATATCTCTAGCTGTAAGTTTTTCTGGTCCTATATCTCGTCTCATGGTCATCCGCAAAGGCTCATCTTTTCGGAAAGTGAATCCCCTACCAGATGAATCAAGTTGTGGAGAAGAGAGACCGAGGTCGAGCAATACTTTGTCTACGCCACCTTCGTTCACGTGTGAAGGTAAGACTGTTTCACTCAAAAACTTTTTAATATCTCGGAAATTTCCACGGAAAAGCCTGTATTTGTTTTTGTGTGATTGAAGCTTGATCTCAGATTCTTCGAGAGCTTGTTCATCTTCATCAATACCGATGAGGAATATATTTTTACCAGAATCGAGAATCGCTAGAGAATGTCCCGCACGTCCAAGCGTGCCATCTACTACGACATCTCTATCTGTGATATTTAGACCGTCTATTATTTCATGTAAAAGAACGCTATCGTGCATAGATTAGATGATGCCGACCTGACCGAGCTTCTCAGCGAGAGCTCCAGCCTTGCCTTCAACACCCTTCTTATATGCTGACCATGCTTTGTCATTCCAGATTTCTACTCGTGACTGCACTCCTACTACAGAAACCTTTGTCTTGAGCTTTGCCCAATCACGTAGGAAGTCAGGTACGAGTATGCGACCAATAGAATCTACTTCCGCCTCTACTGCTCCACCAAACATAAATCGTGAGAATGATCTCTGATCTGCCTGACCGATAGAACCCGAAGCGAGACGCTCGGATATCCTCTCCCACTCACTAGGTGTAAACACAAAGAGACAATGATCGAGCCCTGGTGTGACTACGATTTTCTTTCCCATCTTTTGCCTAAACTTTACTGGCAATGAGATGCGATTTTTTTCATCTATGCTATGTGTGTATTCGCCTATGAGCATGCTCGTCGTTTATTTTTTTGCTTGCTTTGTTTTTACCAAGACAAGCTCGCGAATCTTGAGACCTACGATTCGTGTCATCGTCATGACATGATTCGTTTCTCCTACTTTCACCACATACGAAACTTTTTGAATTCGCATGATTATTGTGGGTGTTTTAGGATGAAATATAAGTTTTCCACCTTTTCCCACTTGTCATATATTGTATAACACTTTGTCCCACCTATACTACCCCGTTATCCACATCATGTGAAGCTATTTTGAAGCAACAAAAAACCACCCCTTCGGGTGGTTTTTAAAAATTCCTATTTATCGTCTCTCGGGCGCATTGTTGGAAACAGTATGATTTCCTTGATATTTCTCGTATTAGTCATGAGCATGGCGAGACGGTCGATACCGATACCTACACCACCTGCAGGAGGCATACCATATTCTAAGGCTTCGACGAATTCGATGTCATTTGGCTGAGCTTCGGTGTCTCCTGCTTTTGCATTTTCCTCCTCTTTGTCAAAACGAGACTGCTGATCGACAGGATCGTTCAATTCAGAAAAAGCTTTTACAATCTCCATACCAGCTACAATGAGTTGAAATGCATCTACGGCTGATGGGTCTTTTTCTGAACGCTTTGCGAGTGGGAGCATATTCACCGGATAATCAGTGATGAATGTCGGTGTGATTATTTTTGGTCGTGCTGATTTTTTATATATATTGTCTATTATTTTTTCACGTGAATCTGCAGTATCTACTTTTACTCCCAGCTTTTTAGCTTTGTCTTCTACATCCGCACGAGAAGCTTTGTATGGATCTATACCAGCATGATCTTCGAGTAGTTCTGAATATGAAATACGAGTAAATTTTTTTGAGAAATCTAGTTCACCTTTCTCACTCTCTAACTTCTTTCCTTCAAAAAGATTTTGCACTAACTCTTTCATAAGTTGCTCAACAAAATCCATTTGTTTGTCCGCAGTAGAAAATGCTTCATAAAATTCGAGCATCGTAAATTCTGGATTGTGCGTAACATCGATACCTTCGTTTCTAAAATTACGTCCTATTTCATAAACCTTTGGAAATCCACCAATAAGAAGTTTCTTTAGATAAAGCTCTGGTGCAATACGGAGATAGAGATCTATATCTAACGCATTATGATGCGTGATAAATGGTGTCGCGTTGGTACCACCAGCGAGTGGTTGGAGCTGAGGTGTCTCGACTTCTAGAAAATCATGTCTATCTAAAAAAGCACGTATAGCTGTAATGATACGAGAACGTGTAATAAATCTAGTTTTTACCTCATCAGACATGAGTGTGTCTAGATAACGACGACGAAAACGCTCTTCTACGTCCTGTAAACCATTCCATTTTTCAGGAAGAGGTCTCAGGGATTTTGTGAGCATTGACCACGAAATGGCTAATACACTCCTCTCACCTCTCTGTGTTGTAAACAGAGTACCTGTTACTGAAATGATGTCACCGAGATCTACAGCATCTGAAAAAAGAGAAAAAAGTTTCTCGTCCATATCATCTTTTTTGAATACTACCTGAAAACGTTCTGTGCCGTCATCGAGTACCACGAAAAGTATCGCACCTTGTCCACGGATAGCCATGATACGACCAGCTACAGACAACCTGCCTTTTTTCTCTAGTGTTTCAAACTCACTCTTTATGGTTGCGAGACTATGATCACGCTGTGATTCTATTGGATATGGATTTAAACCCGCACTCTTTAGGAGTTCGAGTTTTTTTAATCTAGATTCTCGTATGTCTTCGAGTGATGCCATGAAGCATTATGCTACAGAGAGTATTTTGTAAGATACTTCTCCTTTTGGGGTAGTTACTGATACCATATCACCTTTTTTCTTGCCTATAAGCATACTACCCAAAGGTGAGTGATTCGATATTTTACCATCTGTGGTATTTACCTCTTCTGAACCAACTATTTTCCATTTCTGAGTACTTCTGTCGCTCTGTTTTTCTAGAGATACAGTAGAACCCATTGATACAATATCACCTCTCTGATCAGAGACTATTTCAGCTGTCTTGAGAATGTTTTCAATATTTGCAATACGATCTTCTGTAGTTGCTTGTATTTCACGTGCCTCCTGGTACTCAGCGTTTTCTGAAAGATCCCCTAGTGATCGAGCATACTCTAGATTAGCAGCGACCTCCTTGCGCTTGGTTGTCTTTAGTTCTACGAGCTCTTTTTCGAGTTCTTTGAATTTTTCAGTAGTAAGGTATTTTGTGTTTTCTGTCATAGCAAAAATTGGTTAACAATATACGCATAATAACACAAAAACTCACCCCACCAAAGAGTACCTATACCTATATACCGGTTTCGAAATATTCAGGGGTATTTTGATTCATCCAATCAAGCATTTCTCTCATAACATAAGTACCTCCATAGAGGTTTGCTCTCGGTCCATGTTCCATGATAATAGTGAAGGCATAACGTGGATTTTCGTATGGGAAAAAACCAGTGACCCACGAATTAACGAATTGTTTAAATACACCGAGTTCAGCAGTACCAGTCTTGGCCGCAACAGAAACATAAGGGACGTTGAGACCGCTCGCAGAACCTATCTGAGCACCGAGTCTCATACCACCACGAACTATTTTTAAATGTTCCTCACTCACTGGCAATAACTCTCCAGGAGAAACTGAGGCAGTACTCGATGCTATGGAGAGAATAGTAGGATGTAACAATATACCACCGTTAGCAATAGCAGAGACTGCACGAAGCATTTGTAATGGAGTGACCTGAAATCCATACTGTCCTATCGCTGTGTAGTAAGTATCACCAATTCTCCATGGATCCCCTGGAAACACCCTATCCTTCCATTCTGGTGAAGGTATCGTCCCGTCTGGACCAGAGAAAAAACCTGGCTCAGGACTCTTGCCTAGATTGAATAATGAAAGGTATTTAACAATCCTATCTATACCCAATCCCTGCTGCCCGGTATACCCGCCTCCAATTTCATAAAAATAAACGTTTGATGATACAGCGAGGGCGTGTTGCATATCTACTAGGCCGTGTGCTTTCCAATCATTAAATATTGTCTTTTTTTCTGGGTCATAAGGATTAGGCACGCTAATAGAACCTGTAGAAAGTATTTCTTTTTCTGGAGTAATAATATCTTCTTCGAGCGCCCCAACAGCCACATACGGTTTGACGATAGAACCAGGTGTATATAGACCACTCGTAACACGATTGAGAAATGGTTTACGCTCATCGGAAAAATATTTATTAATTTTTTTTGAATCAGCACCAGAAGCCATGATCGCATTGTCGTATTCTGGATAACTCGTAAGTGCCAATATTTCACCTGTATGTACATCCATAATCGCACCACCTCCACCAGTAAAGCCAACTTTATTGGCTAAATTCTGTATTGCTTCAAACAATTTTCTCTCTAAACGAGCATCTATAGAAAGCGTAATATTGGTACCATCTACAGAAGACCTAATTATTGATTCTGATTTTACTGCTCCGAGAGCATCAGTCTCAACTATTTTTGTACCCTGCGAACCAGACAAAACATCATCAAAATATTTCTCTACACCGTCAATAGCTTGAAAATCTTTCCTATAGTAAACACCATATTTATCCTTTGCAGGATATTTGACGTAACCAAGTACATGAGAAAAACCAGAATACTTTGTATATGCACGTATTGAGAATTCACTATCACCACTATCTCCTAAAGTATTCCAAGCGAGCTTCTCACCAAACCTATCAAAGATGGCACCTCTCTCAGAGAATAAAATAGTTTCCTTCAACCTGTTTGATTCACTCTTTAACGCATAGATATCACCATCCCTCCCCTGTAGAACCCATGAACGTCCGACAAGCACAACAATGAACAAAGCAAACACCACAGACAAGGAAACGATAGTAGTAAGAGAAATAGGTTTCTCTATTCGTCCTTCAAATTGGTGCACATCAAAATCTGGTAGATTTTCTGAATCAAGAAATATCTCATCAGGAAAAATCTCTACTGAGGGTTTACCTCTTTTATGAAAACGTCTTTTCCAGCTCGAAAACATACCCAGAGTTTACCATGACACTCTCCGACGGATAAAAGCAATAAACGGTATTGCGATAATCGTACCAATTGAAAACACATAAGAAAAACCCCACAAAGACACAGTAGAACCATAAAACACGTCTACAAGAAATGACCAAATAAACGCTTCAGCAAAAAAACCAGTCCGTAGAGCAAACAAAAATATTAATACGGCGGTCACATACCAAGGGAGGTAAAAAAAAGAAACTCCTATAGCAATATGAAATAATATTCGTTTCATTAATTAGTAATTTTTGCTGATGTTACATGAACCTCGACATATGACACTTCAGACAATGTGAGTGGCATTTTGAATAAAATTTCCTGTAGAGAATCAGTTGAATCCACTACAACCTCTTCTATAACACCTACAATATTTAATTTTGATTGAGCAAATCGTACAGGATCACCTTTTTCGATGCCAACTTCAGAAGGTAAAATCGCTCTAAAATTACCATTCCCTCTACCTACGGCTTCGACTTGAATCGCAGATGGACCGACTAATACCGGAACCTTTCTGCCGGGAGAAGAAAACAGGTTCACTTTTGCAGTATGACTGTACACGTCAGAGATATCGCCTAGCAATATATCTGTTGCTACATATACTTTATCTCCAATAGACACACCATCAGCTGAGCCAATATCCAAAATTAAAGAATCGTATGGTGAAAATGGAGGACGAGAAAGCACTACCGCTAGTATCCTGTTATCAGAAGCATGTCTACCGAGAAGAGATCTGAGGGTGTCGTTTTCCTTTCTAATGGAATCAAGTATGAGAAGCGATGGTTGTAATGACGCTGCTTCATCCCTAAGACGTATATTTTCCCGTATGAGAGATTTCTTTGACGATATAAGCTCTGCGTAATTAGAAACTGTGTCACCGAGAAAGGTTCCTGATTTCAAAAATAGAGAAGTGACTGGATATAATATCGTCCCATATGCACGAGGAAATACTATATGTATTAAAAAAAGAAATGCAATAAAAACAACAAGACCTGTTTTCTTTTTAAATTCCTTCCTCGCCGATGGGTTACTGCGCTTTAGGTAAATCATCTTCACTCTCTATAAGTACATCAAAATATTTTTCTAAATCCTCGAGAATAATACCAGTACCTCGTGCTACAGCAGTGAGAGGATCATCAGCTATGTGCACTGGTATTTTTGCGTGCTCTTCGACTAAAACATCAAGCCCTCTTATGAGAGCACCTCCACCTACTAGATATACCCCTCGATGCATCACATCAGCAAGTATTTCAGGTGGAGTGGTCTCAAGAACTTCTTTTATTGATTCAATTAGGTTATCTATAGATTGTGATACAGCTTCACGTATATCAGCATCAGTAATAACAACCTCTCGTGGTAAACCAGTGACCAAATCACGACCCCGTATCGCTGCTTCATGAGGTTGATTATCTGGGACCACAACACCGATAGACATTTTCACATCCTCTGCGGTTTTTTCTCCAACAAGTATTTTAAACTCGTTACGTATATAAGAAATAATATCGCTATTGAGACGATCTCCTGCAATTTTGAGACTCTTTGAACGCACCACTCCACCGAGAGATATCACAGCTACATCCGTCGTACCTCCACCGATATCGATTACCATATTGCCAGCGGGTTCGTGTATAGGAAGTCCAATACCAATAGCTGCAGCCATCGGCTGTTCTACGACATGTACCTCTCGAGCGCCAGCGTTTTTTGTCGCATCACGTACAGCCCGAGCTTCGACATTGGTCACACCAGCGGGAATACCGACAATGACACGTGGTCCAAAGAATTTCTTTGTATCTTTTTGAGCTTTATTCAAAAGATAAACAATCATTTCCTCAGCTACTTCAAAATCAGAAATAACCCCATCGACGAGTGGTCGTACTGCTTGTATATGTCCCGGAGTTCTACCGAGCATATCCTTTGCTTGACTACCCACAGCTACGACGCGACCAGTTTTTTGGTTGATAGCGACAACCGATGGTTCATTGATAACAATGCCTTGCCCTTTCATATATACCAAAGTGTTGGCAGTACCGAGGTCTATGCCGATATCATGAGAGAATGCTTTGTAGAGTTTTTCTAATAGTCTTTGAATCACAAAATATAAGTATTATTTACTCAGCCTACCTATAAGCTCCTTTTCCGCAAGTATGGAGACAGTTTCAGTAGCTCTCTCCTTGAGTTCATAACCACCTTTTTCAAGCGACTTGTCAGAGGCAACAACACGAAATGGTATACCGATCAGATCAGAATCAGCAAATTTTTCACCTGGCCGTAAATCACGATCATCATAAAGCACTTCTATTCCCTGCTCAGTGAGTGTTGAATAAAGTTTATCCGCCTCAATTTTTGCTTTACCATCTTTACCATCAACGAGAATAAGGTGAACTTTAAACGGTGCTACAGATATTGGCCATACAATACCTTTTTCATCTGAAAGTACTTCGACAATGGTGCCCATGATACGTCCTGGACCGAGTCCATATGAACCCATGACGACGGGTTTTTTATCCCCTTTTTCATCAACATAGTTTAGTTCTAGAGCATCTGAGAATTTTGTACCAAGATTGAAAATATTTCCAACTTCCACTGATTTTTTCTCTACGAGAGAATCTCGGTTGAGTCCTAAATCTTTTAAGACTTCTTCATTGAGTACCTCTTTGTTTACTGCGATTTTTTTACTTTCATCGACGTATATCATATCCTCTCCGGCGTCAGTCACCGTCTGAAATTCATGAGAATATTTTGAAAAACTACCTCCAGTAGCAAATGTCACATAAGTTCTATCACCGAGACCTAGTCGCTCAAAGATATTTATATAAGCCTGTTTTGCTTTTTCGTAAAATGCATCATGAGACACCTGGTCTGGTGAAAACGAGTACAAGTCTTTCATTAAAAATTCGCGACCACGCATAATACCTGATTTTGCACGTGCCTCATTACGAAACTTTGTCTGAAATTGATACGCGTAAACAGGAAGATCTCGATATGAATGAATATACTCGGTCATGAGAGCGGTAAGTGATTCTTCGTGTGTAAAACCTAGACCGAGCTCCGTACCGTTTTTAAGTTTTGTTTTAAACCAATTATCTACAACGGCATCTGACCAACGATTTGTTTTCTCCCAAACACTACGCTCCTGAAGTGCGGTGAGTGCGAGCTCCTGACCACCGATAGCATTCATCTCTTCACGTATAATACCTACAATTTTTTCCATGACACGAAGTCCGAGTGGTAAATACGAATAGACACCTGCCATCTCTTTGTGTATGTAACCAGCACGAATCAAAAGTTCAGCATTTTTTGCTACCTCATCTTTTGGTGCTTCTTTTCGAGTTTTTGTAAATAGTTGGCTCTGGCGCATTGCTTTGGCGTTAATGTGCCTATAATAACCCGTATTTACTGGGTTTGTAAGGACTTGACCTACACTATATATGTGTGCTATAATAATATAGTAAACGATAGGTGAGCACTTCGCTCCCCAATCATCTGATCCTCGACAGGTTTCCAAACAATGACAAAGTTACAAAAAGTGATTTCGGAGATCATGTTCTGGCTCCAAATCACTCTTACTGCGGTTTTCTTCATTCCGTTTCAAACCAAAAAAATGCTCGGAAATACAGACGGGTTACTCGTCACGTCTTTCCTTCTCGTAGCAATTTACTGTGGTTTTATTTTGGCACTAGCCATAAATGGACGGCTAAAAGAAAAACGTGATTTGGGTTATGTGAGCAGAACCACCAACCAAATGGTGATTATCTGGTTTCTAGGTGTATCACTCTACGTCATATTTACTGTGGTATTCCTGTTTCGAGCAAAAATACTCTGGAATTGGAACGATTGGATCAACAGCGCTTCGGCCAGTATCGGTATTATCGGTGCATGGTTTCTAATAACGAAACGCGGGCTACCAATTGATCACCCAGATGTAAAAATGTACGGTGCTCTTGCTTTCAGGATTATCCCAGGACTAATGTTGGGACTAAACATTGTTGCGGCACAAAGCGGAAAAGGATTATCACCGGAATTCATCTGGTGTTTCCATTACCTCATCTGCCTCAGAATGATTCAGAACTTCTATGCTATGAAACTACATGGTTCCGACAGGAATCGCCGTTGCATCTTCTATGCTGAGTTCATGAGTGTATTAAGCTGGTGGTGGGTTACTACCGCATGGCTTATATACTAAAGTCCAAGAGAACAACAGAACAACTTCGCGGCGGACCCAAACTGGGTCCGCCGCTTTTCTTTTATCTAAAACAATCTTGCAATATCACGATAAGTCACTACCAACATGAGGAGTATGAGTATGCCGAAACCAATTGCATTTATAGTATTTGCAATACTAGGTTTAATGGGTTTACGCATGATTGCTTCTATTAAAACAAAGAGTATTCTTCCCCCGTCTAGTGCTGGGAACGGTATGAGATTTAGGACTGCGAGGTTGAGTGAAATAAATGCAGTAAATGACATGAGATAAACAAAGCCTAGTCGTGAAGCATCACCGACAAGTCCAGCAATACCGACAGGACCTGATACACCAGAGACGTCAGCGTGACCATTTACAGCATCTACTATGAGAGTAAACAAATGTGAAAAAATACTGGTAAATATTGCCCAAGTGAGTCGCCCTCCTTCGACAAAAGCTCTATATACTGGGAGTTTTGCTTCACCGACCATATCCATAGAAACACCTACAGCATACTTTCCCTCAATGAGACCCTGCTCTGGTACAACACGTAGATATAGATGTTTTTTTTCTACGTCACCTCGTACAAGATCAAAAGCCACTACTCCGCCAGATGAATTTGCTACGGCTGTTTGTATGTCTTCGACAGACGATACAGTCGTCGTCGCACCACGAGACCTTATAGCAGAGATGCTGTCGCTTGGTATTATTCCCGCACGCATTGCAGGAGAATCAGCTGAGACACCAGTAACAATAACTCTCTGATTTTGTATGTATTCACTATTTTCTTCAGAAACTCCAGTTGTGAGTCCTGACGAAAGAGCGATAGTAAAAAGTAACCACGCAAAAAGTATATTCATCAAGACACCAGCGATGAGTACGATAACTTGTGCCCAACGAGGTTTATTTACAAAACTCCTAGACGCATTAGGGCCTGAAATATTTTCTTCATTAGGGGTTTCACCAAATATACGCACGAATCCACCAAACGGAATCCAATTTATAGAATAAATGGTCTCACCTATTTTCTTGCCCCACATACGAGGCGCGAAACCGAGACCGAATTCATCTACACGTATACCGAGACGTTTTGCAGCAAAAAAATGACCGAATTCATGTACGAGTACGAGTATAGCGAGAACTATGAGAAAAATGATGACGGACACAATTGTTTGATTAACTCAAAATTTCCTTCTCTTTCTTATCCATCATCGCTTGGAGTTTTTTATTACTCTCGTCAACAATTTTTTGCATTTCTGCTTTAAAACGAAATTTCTCGTCTTCACCCATACCACCTTCCTCTTCTTTTTTATCTATATCTGTATTAGTCTCATCGCGATGTTTTCGTATCTGTATACGAGATTGTTCAAACTTTTCCTTTGCTATTTTTACTATCTCTACACGTCTATCACCAGTCAATTCTGGAAAAGAGACACGGACACCTTTGTCATCTACCGCTACAGAGACGCCGAGATTTGCGACCACTATAGCTTTTTCTATTGCCTTTATGAGAGAAGCGTCCCATGGAGTGATACGTATGGTACGAGGATCTTCATTAGTAACACTAGCTACTTGATTGATTGGAGAATCAGCTCCGTATGATTCGACCCTCACACCATCGAGAACAGCTGGATTTGCTCGGCTCGAACGAATCTGCCCAAACTCTTTGGTTAGCCATTCTTCGGTAGCCTGTATATCCTTTTTTAATTCTGAAAAATTATATGTCATATGTAATTAGTATATCTGAAAACCCAGACTATTTCACCGGTACCAAAAGTGCAACCCTCTCCAAAATAAGTTTTACAGACGGTGCGCGATCACCGAGATATGAAATACACTCTACGAGTTCTCGTTCGGCAGATGGTATGAGTTTATGAGATATGTCCTTGCGGGTCTCCTTGAGTAACGCAATGAGAAAATCTTTAGCCTCTGATTTTGTAGCATCTTCCGCCATTTCTTTTACTTTTTCTAGACGTGTCTTGTATCCAGATTTTACAAACTTTCTCGCCTCGATATCTTGATGTGTTGTCGAATGTTCATCGTGACGAACAATATAAAAACGTGAAAGTAAAGTAGGTAAAAATGCTGAACGAGATGGAGAGATAATAAAAAAATGTGTATCTGGTGTCGGTTCTTCAAATGCTTTAAGTAGAGAGTTCTGTGCTTCATGTGTCATGGATCGTGTAGCGATGACAAATATCTTCTTGCCACCATCGAGCGCTCGTTCTACATACCGACCAGCAATAGTACGCCCATCATCTATAGAAAATGTTTCATGTTCTGAATACCAAAAATCAGGATTACCTCTACGCTCTATATCAAAGTGTTCACGAAGAAACTCTTCTATATATACCAGAGCAAGCGCTCGATCACCTTCTATGAGATATGCATGATGAAGTTGGGTAGGATTCATTAGGCTAAGTATAAAATAGCAGATAAAAAGTATAAAGCTTTTATGATATCCGTCTCTTTACTTCAATAATATTACTTTCAAACCAAAAACCTTGAAAATCAATTCAATAACAATACTACCGCTTTGCGATGATGGTCTTTTTGTAGACATCTAGATGGTTTAGGGCAATACCTGTTCCCTTTGCTACACAGTATAGAGGATCTTCAGCCAGAACCGCTTTTACTCCAGTCCTACGAAACACAAGCTCAGGAAGATTGCGAAGCATAGATGAACCACCTGTCATGATAATACCCTGATCGATGATGTCTGCCGCGAGCTCAGGTGGGGTCTCTTGAAGAACATCTTTTATCGCCTTTATCATGTCACGTAGTTCCCGAGAAACTGCTTTTACTATCTCGTTTGTTTTTATTTCAGTAGAACGAGGTAGTCCTGATATAAAATCACGTCCTTTGATAATCATAGAAAGTTCTTCTTCGAGTGGCACAGCTGAACCAATCTGTATTTTAATATCTTCTGATGTTTTATCTCCTATGGCGAGATTGAATGTCTTTTTTATATAGTCCGCTATAGCTGCATCTATTTTATTACCTGCAACTTTTACAGAAGTCGAAGCTACAATACCACCGAGAGATATCACCGCGACATCAGTCGTACCTCCACCAATATCTACAATCATGTGTCCATGAGCCTCGTGTATAGGAATACCAGCACCAATAGCAGCCAATATAGGTTCTTTCACTACATAGGCACTCTTTGCGCCAGCGCGAATAGCTGCTTCTACGACAGCTCGACGTTCGGTTGATGTGATACCAGCAGGTACAGAAACAAGTACTTCTGGTTTCCAGATATTCCATTTACCGAGAGCCTTGTCTATAAAATAACGAAGCATCGCTTCGGTCACTCTATAATCAGCAATAACACCATCCTTCATTGGGCGATAAGCGATGATGGATTCAGGTGTACGTCCAATCATATTTTTTGCATCCACTCCGACAGCGAGGATTTTATTATCCTGTTCGGAAACAGCTACTACCGACGGTTCGTTTAAAATAATGCCCTTATTTGGCACAAATACGAGTGTGTTGGCTGTACCGAGATCTATACCAAGCTTTTTAGTGAATAACGACATGTACCCAGAATAATACGCTTTTTAGCCTTTTTATCAACTTCAAACCAGTTGACCAAACATAATGTTTAAGGTAAAACAATTGTAGAACACTTCCACACAACACATATCATGACGCCATCAGTAAACCATCTTGCGTACACACCGACTTGCCTCGCAGAAGAACTTGAACTAACACGTGAATTTGTGAAGGATATCCAGCAAAGACGAAAAGAATTTATTGGTCTCATGGCTGAATTTCCAGCCTTGAAAAAGTTCTTCCAACTTGTAAACAGAAGACTTGATAACAGTGCAGTTAATGTCATTTGGTTTCGAATCTGGATAGCTATGCGTGCTGAAAGAAGAATGGGTGAAAGTTATACAATTACAGCACTCATGGAAATACCTGATTTTGATCCTGACGATATACCTCACCCACCAGAGAGTGAAACCAAGCTCATCACTTATTACATAGGTATGATGGACATGCTCATACAGTCCAGTCATATCAAAAACGCTGCATCATGATGATGCGGTTTTTTATTTATTAGTTTCGTCTGATGTTTACACCGATTGAAGTCAATCGTTCTATAAGATTTTCATACCCCCTATCAATCACGTATGCATTCTCTATAACAGACTCACCTTCTGCGATAATACCTGCTATGACAAAAGCCATGCCAGCACGCAAATCAGGGGCTTTTACTTTTTTTCCAGAAAGTTTTGTTGGACCCTTAATCAAGACTCGATGAGTATCCTGAGGTGTAATATGTGCCCCCATAAACACAAGGTCTGATATATAACCCAGACGACCTTCGTAGATAGTCTCGAAAAGAGCGCTTTCACCATCTGCTTGTGTAAGTAGTACCGCTATCGGTGCTTGCAAATCAGTAGGCATGCCAGGATATTCATGGGTTCTCACATTTACAGAAGAAAAAGTATTTGCTCCGAAAACAGTTATTGTATCTTTTCCTATTTCTATCTTTGCACCAGCTGTGCGTAGTATTTCAGTAATAATTTCAACGTGTTCTGGAACACAACCCTTGATAGTAATCTTTTCTCCAGCAAGAGCTCCTAAAATCATAAAACTTCCAGTTTCTATTCTGTCTGGCATTGTTTGATAGACATTAGTACCAGATGAGAGAGATTGAACACCATCAATAATAATAGTCGATGTACCTGCACCTGTAATATGCGCCCCACATGTGTTTAGAAAATCAGCAAGAGATTTTACTTCAGGTTCGAGAGCGCAATTTTTTAAAATAGTTCTACCTTTGGCCAACGTAGCTGCCATCATGAGTGTCTCAGTTCCTGTATGGCTTTGAACTTTAAAAAAGAAATCCATACCAACAAGACCTTGTGGAGCCTCTGCTACGTAAGTCTCGCCCTCAGCACTGACCGTAGCACCAAATCTTTTAAATCCATCTATAAATAAATCAATAGGTCTATCACCGAGAGAACATCCTCCTGGATTTGGAAAAGTGACCCTGCCCATGCGTGCGAGCAATGGTCCAGTGAGTACTATAGACGAACGCATAGAACGAGCTGGACCATCAGGTAATGTGGTCTCTAAATTTTTTGGAAGTGTTAGGAGGCGTCTATTTTTTGAAACCTCTACCGTAATACCAATACCTTCTAGTAGTTCGCTCATTCTATTTACATCTTCTATCTCTGGAATATTTGTAATATCAACATGATCGTCAAAAAGCACAGCACTAGCCATGACTTTTAGTGCTGCATTTTTTGCTCCACCTATTGATATTTCGCCAGAAAGCTTGTTTGAGCCACCCAAACCCTGTATACGAAAAAAATCCTGTGTCATGCAGAGTATTCTACATTCTATTGAGCTAGAAACAAAACTACTTGCCACTTGCTGTTTTCTCCTTGATACTTGAATTAATGTATCTCATCAAGGCCATACCTATAGCTCGAGGCATCAATGCCGATATACTCTCCTATTGGAGTCCTGAGAGCGCCCCCAAAGGAAGTGTTATAAAAGTACCACTTCGAAAACGTATAGTAGGTGCTATCGTCGTATCATCAGAACACGCACTAGATGCCAAGTCAGAAATACGTGGATCAGAATTTGAAGTAAAGAAAATTGAGAAAGTAAAACCTAGACAAATCTTTTTACCTGAGTTTTTTAAAATCGCAGAAGAAATCTCACGATATTACGCAGCCTCTGTAGGTTCAATTCTATTTTCTCTCATACCGAGTGCCATATTGGCTGATACAGATAAGTTGCCACAAATAGAAGGTGGGCTAAAACGTAACAAGATACGTGAATCATATGTACTTCAAAAACCAGATGATGATAGATATGCCCACTACAAGAGTCTCATCCGTGAGAGATTTGCCAAAAAGCAATCAGTCTTCATGGTCATGCCAACGATTGAAGATATAAAACGTGCGTGTAATTATTTTGAAAAAGGAATAGAACAATATACATATGTACTACATGGTGGACTCACTCGTATCGAAATACTAAAAATATGGAAAAAGGCTCTGGAGGACACACACCCGATAGTCATAGTCGCTACCGGAACATTTCTATCGTTACCTAGAAATGATATTACACTATATATAGTCGAGAGAGAAAACTCACGCGCCTACAAAGATCAATCACGTCCATTCCTCGATGAGCGTCTCTTTGTAGAAAGATTAGCAGTAGACACTGGAGCAGATATCATATTTGGAGATTCATATCTACGAGTAGAAACATTGTATCGACAAGAAATGGACGAACTCGTCGAATATGCCCCTCTCTCTATGCGCTCACTTTCTACCGCTAGAGACACACTCGTAAACATGAAAGACAAAAAAGATGGCGTTAAAGGATTCAATATTCTCTCACCTGAACTCATAGAACTCGCAAGAAAAAACAAAGAAGAAAGTGGTCTCATGTTTGTATTCGCAGGACGAAAAGGGTTGTCTCCTTCTACGGTCTGTTCAGATTGTGAAAGTGTCGTCTCGTGTGATAACTGTAGTTCCCCGCTCGTACTTCACGGCTCGGGTGAGAAAAGATTCTATCTCTGTAATCGATGCGGTAAACGATATACTTCTGAAACAAAGTGCCGTGACTGTGGTAGTTGGAGACTACAACCACTCGGTATAGGTACAGAAACCGTTGAAGAAGAACTACGAAAAGAAATACCAGGTATCTCAATAGTACGTTTCGATAAACTTTCGATGACAAGTCATAAAAAAGCTCTCATGCTAGCTGAAAAATGGTACACCTCACCAGGATCTGTGCTCGTGGGTACTGAGCTAGCCCTCCTCTATCTAGATAAACCGATTGATACATCAGCTGTAGCATCATTAGACGCTTTTTTTTCTATACCAGACTTTCGTATCAATGAAAAAATATTCTCTATTATTCTTCGTATGCGTTCGATAACGAGAAAAGAATTTCTCCTCCAAACCCGTAAACCAGATGAACCTGTACTCACCTATGGCATAAAAGGAAACATAATTGATTTCTATAGGAGTGAAGTAGAAGAAAGACGACGTGCTGTATTTCCACCGTTCGCAGTATTTATAAAAATTTCATACACAGGTAAACGTGAAGACGCTCTCAATGCTATGGAAAAATTGAAGGTTACTCTATCAGATTGGACAGTGACAGTCTTTCCAGCATTTATAGCGACAATAAAAAATCAATTTATTATGAACGCCCTCGTAAAACTACATCCAGGTGAATGGCCGAACGAAGAACTACTAGAAAAACTCCGCGCCCTCTCCCCTTCGTACGCTATAAACGTGGACCCAGAAAGTGTTATATAAAATGATACATCTTTTGATATTTTCCTTATTTTCTATAAACTAGCCTTATGGTTACTATAGTTCAAAAAGAAGACCCTATACTCCGTAAAAAAGCCTTGCCTGTATCGCAAGCCTTTTTTGGTACACCAAAATTAAAAAAGATACTCCGAGACATGTCTACGGCACTCGCATCCCAAGACGACGGCGTAGCTATTGCTGCACCACAAATAGGAGTTTCACTACGTATATTCGTCATATCTGGAACTATCATCGAAATGCTTTATCCAGAGAAAACTGAATCAAAAAAGAAAACAAAAGATATCGTTTTTATAAATCCAGAAGTAATAAAACTATCCCGTGAACGAGAAACCGTCGAGGAGGGATGCCTATCGGTACGATATCTATACGGTACTATCAAACGAGCAAAGAAAGCTCGTATAAAAGCACAGGATGAGAATGGAAATAAATTTGAAATCGGTGGCTCAGGATTACTGGCACAGATATTTCAACATGAAACAGACCACCTAGATGGAACACTTTTTATAGACAAAGCTGACAATCTCCGTGACATACCACCAGAAGAAAAACCTAAGAAGTAATCATCCATGAATACAAAAAAAATAGTTTTCTTTGGTACACCAGAATTTGCAGTGTGGACACTCGACTCCATGAAAGAAAAAGGTCTTGTACCTAACATTATTATCACAGCACCTGACGCACCCAAGGGTAGAAAACTCATACTCACCCCTCCACCAGTAAAAGTATGGGCAGAGAAAAATAAAGTACCAGTACTACAACCAAAATCAATTAAAAACGAAGAATTTATAAAAGAAATTGAATCATCTCTCGGTGTCAAACCAGATCTTTTTATCGTTGCGGCTTATGGAAAGATTTTACCGAAATCACTTATAGAGACACCAGTTCACGGAACAATAAATGTACATCCGTCTCTACTACCACTTTTACGTGGTGCTTCCCCTATTGAAAGCGCCATACTCGCTGATATGCGCGATACCGGTGTCACCATCATGCGCATAGATGAAGAACTTGATCATGGACCACTCCTAGCCCAAGAAGAATCTCTGCTTCCTGTGTGGCCTATAGACACAGATACCCTCGGTATGAATCTCGCACATTTAGGAGGAGATCTCATAATGAGAATACTACCTGATATATTTGATGGCACTATCACCGAGACACCTCAGGATCATTCACGGGCTACATTTACAAAAAAAATAAAGAAAGAAGATGGTCTTATGGATATCAGTGCTGATGGATACCAAAACTTTCTCAAATGGAATGCTTATCGTGGATGGCCAGGAAGTTATTTTTTTATAGAAAAAGGTGGAAAAAAAATACGGATCTCTATCAAAGATGCAGACTACAGAGACGGAGAATTTGTTGTAAACAAAGTTGTGCCTGAAGGTAAAAAAGAAATGACTTTTGCTGAATTTAAATCTTGGGAAAAATCTTAGTTATTCGCGTAGTTCTATAGAATTTAAAATCACTGGCACAATCGGTCTATCTTTCATACCAGTCGGAACACTACTGATAGTATCTATCACTTCGATACCCTGAGACACAAAGCCAAAAATAGTAAACTGTCCCTTGAGTTCAGGCCTATCACTCGCAAGAATAAAAAACTGACTGCCAGAAGTATCTTTTGTGCCAGTATTGGCCATAGCCACCACACCACGATTCATTGGCACATCATTTATTTCATCTTTTATAAAATACCCTGGATCACCAGTACCGTAACGGGAAACATCATTACGCTTTGTATATGGGTCACCTCCTTGAATGAGCGTGTTCTTTAGCACTCTATGAAATTTTGTATCATCGTAAAAACCATTTTTTGCTAGAGCTAAAAAGTTCCTTCTGGTTTGTGGAGCTTTTTTGGGATAAAACTGTATTGTAAAATCTCCCTTTGAAGTGTGAATAACAACGTCGTATACCGCACCGATACTAGCACTCGACGCAGACAAGGCGTCCCTGCTATCAAAAGCTACCGATACGAGATACCAAAAACTACCAAGAAAAATAATACCAGCAGCTACGAAGCCGAGTCTATTACCTTTTAAGAATCCTTGCGCCATCGATATGCTTTTTTCAAACCACCACGACCTATATCATAAGCTCCACGAACCATATTTTTTAGAGCACGACTACTTTTTCTCAAGAAACCTGTTCTACGTCTATTGCTGAGAGCGAGAGATTGAGATATCTCATCTTTTACATCATCTATAGCCGCATAGAGATCATTGGTCTCAGAAACTGCACGAAATGTACCAAAACGAGTATGGAGAGTGACTTCTGCACGAAATATTTCACCTGATTTATGATGTTGACTAGTCTTACCCACTTCAATATCAGCGAGTGCCGAAGTGTCATCTGGTTCGACGTGCTTTTCTATGGCATCAAGAATTTTATCTACATACACACCAATAGCGTCAGTAAGTTCGATATTTGTAGCTTTGAGTGTCTTCTTTATCATGTGGTGTTTTTGATTAACTTATACTGATTATATCATTTACCATCTTCTATTGAAATCAGTTTATGTGGCGAATGGTGACCTGAAACTATACGCATAATCAATCTTTTGTCTGTAGCCAAATTTTCTCTCAAAAGCTCAATTACTCTTTTGTTTGCGAGGCCTCGTTCTGCAGGGGCGCGAACAGCTATGAGATATGTATTGTCACTCTCTTGTCTCACAAACTCGACACCAGCATCAGTTCTCACAGAAACTCTTATATACATAGTCACAAGAATACCAAGAAAACCATATCTTTACTCAATAAAAAATCAGCCGAGTACCGTCGGCTGATTTTGAATAACTTTTTTTAGTTTACCACCAGAAGGTCACTGTCGGGAATATTGGAATCAACATCCCACAAGACGAGTATCCTCCCTACAAAATTTTTGGAAGATACAGGACAAGCATCCCATACACCTCCAAATCCTTTGTTGTTACTACCACGCGCGGTCCAAGTACCATCAGACCAATTTATAGCGAGATAATGAGAGATAAATATATCCCTCCTATAATCAACATAAGTAATGCATTCACCCTTTTTTAAAGCACCAAAGGGATAAAACAAGGCAGTGAGTACTACATCAGGACCAGCCGGAATGTATGGGACCATGGACTTACCGACTGAAGGAACCAGAGCTGGCAGAATCTGTCTTTGGATATCCTCTGACAAACCAAAACCTTCGACAGATATCCCGGCATCATCTTTCTCTAAAGTCTTGAATACTTTCCCCATCAAACAGACGAGGTTGTTATTCCTGACAAAGAGTCCGAGTTTACTACTAGACCAGCTAAAGTCAGCCATTCTGTCTTTTATCCTCACAATGACGAAAGTATTACTACCATCATTGTTCGATACCCTTACCATTGCCAGGTCACCTTTTTTCAGGTCCCCTACTTGAGCAAGGAAAGAAGCTTTTACCAAACATCTGTTTGGGTACTCAGGGAATGAACCACCACCAACTTCCACAATAATCCCAAGTCTTTTGTTTGATGTAATTGTTTGACCCGAAGAAATAGGCGCCCCACACAACATCAAAACAAAAAGCATTATACTGACACGAATAATTGTTTTCACGAATAATCCTTTCTCTATTGATTGTTTTGAAGAACATAAGAATTGAATATTCTTATTTATTAGAGTATACACCAAAATGACCGTATTGTCAACGTTAGAAATTAACCGAAAATCCTTCAAATTCCCAAGTAGAGGCTACTTCATCAACCCTTCGAGAACACCATCTGAAGTCACTTTTAGATATAGAGTAGCACCCTGAGACGGCTGTGCTGTCATCGGCTCACCAGACCTTCTTTCGGCATAATTAACATACAACTCACTGGCACTTGTATTTATATTTGTAGACTGTGGAGAAATTCTATCCCCTACAAAAAATACATTAGTGACCTCGTATCCATCGTTTTTATTCAAGGCAACAACTACATAATAAAAATTTCCACTACCTCCCCTATCTTGAGTTATGAGATATGCCATATCATCACGACCATCGCTATCTAAATCTCCTGTCGATTCGTTGCCAAAATATCGAGTCACTGTCTTTACTGTCGAATCAGGTGTAACAGAAACTGAAGACACACCATCTATCAATGTCACCTCAGAACCATCTACAACATAAGTAGTATTTCTTGGATCAAAAGATTCTTTATCTACAGATATTGAATCCCCATTGCTCATAGCTCCATATATGCCAACAACAATAATCAAACCTAAACAAATATAAAGTATTTTTTTCATTAATTACATTGTAGTACAAAAAGAGATGCCACGTAACATCTCTTTTTTATCTGCTCCGCGGCTTGGGATCTCTCCCTCGCCTCTCATCTCGCCGTCGCTCGATTCGGACTAGGCACCGCCTCGCACCCACTGGAAACCAGCAGGTCCCGCTCCGGCGTTCGAGCCCAAGACGGAAGTCTCACAGACTTCCTCCGTGTAGCCATAAAGCAAAAACAGCCCCATCGGCTGTTTGTTGCTAACGGCTCCGCGGCTTGGGCTCGAACCAAGGACCCTCCCGTTAACAGCGGGACGCTCTACCAACTGAGCTACCGCGGAATAAAACCCATGATAACAGATTTTTTACTATGAGCAATCTACCTAGAAATCTTCTATCTTTTTTGCATTTTTCACATCATAATCCCCTATCGATATTCGTCTCAAATTCTGTATCGTTCCGATGGTTCCAAGCCGTCGTGCGAGTTCCTCTGCGAGACTGCGGATATAGGTACCGCTAGATACATCAAACACTGTTCGTACAACATTATTTTCATACGAGACAAATCTCGCGCCTCTCACAATCATCTTGCGTATTGGTGCTTCTATACTCTCACCATTACGGGCGTATTTATAGAGTGGTTTACCATCTTTTTTAATTGCAGAATAAAGTGACACTGGTAAATCAACCTCTCCATTCATATTATTAACCACTTTCTCAATATCAATTTTAGACAAAACAGGCACAGGAGACACCTCCAATACTTTTCCATCAACATCACTTGTGTCTGTACGAGTGCCTAGTAGTATCTCCGCTTCGTAAACTTTTGGTAGACCGACGAGTGCGGTCAATTCTTTTGTAGCAGTACCTATCCCAATAATAAGCAAACCTGTGGCCAGAGGATCAAGTGTGCCAGCATGACCCATTTTTCTCACACCGATTATGTGACGCAACTTTCGTATAACATCAAACGATGTGATACCAGAAGGCTTGTCGATGAGTATGATGCCGTCACTCATAACATTAACGGACTTCTATATCTATCGATATGTCTTGATTCAATCTATCGTAAAACGAAAATGTACCAGAAGTATTGAATTGTATAGAATAGCTCTCATCTACACTAAATTCTCCAGATGCTATTCGTGCATCACCTCTCTTACCACTAGTTCTTCGTTCAGCGATATCGTGACGACTAACATCTCTCACTACAAATTCGACAGAGTCACCTCGTCTTATAGAAATATTATTTGGATCAGCTTTTGTCGAATAGAGACTAATGACAGTGTTTATCCCATGACCTCCGAGAAAAATAGAGGCCGTATCAGTTCCGCGCGTTTCTATCATGCGTGAGAAATACCACGTAGCACACATGAGTATGATGAGAATTATCCAAAAGAGAGGTTTACGGTATTTAGAGACAAATGAAATTGTCGGTGGCGTATGTGACGCTATCGTCATATCTTGTCTATTCATCTCTATCGTGTTCTCATCCATAAGTATATCTATAGTATAAGACTAAATAGAACGAAAAAGTAGCGTTGCAAAGAGTTAAAACCTAAAGTAACCTCAGTAGACAATGAACAAAAGACTAGACATAGCCGTACAAGATAAGGGCGTTGTAAATAGTAGAAACAAAGCTCAAGACCTCATAAAACGTGGTCTCATAACTGTAAACAAAGAAGTAATTTTAAAACCAAGTACACTTGTTTCCGAATCAGACGAAATAAACGCGCGAGATATTCCTCGTTTTGTCGGACGTGGTGGAGAGAAACTAGAAGCAGCACTACTTGCATGGGATATAAACGTTACAGGAAAAGTTATCGCCGATATCGGTTCGTCGACTGGTGGCTTTACAGATTGTCTACTCTCCCGTGGTGCACAGAAAATATATGCTATCGATGTTGGTACCGACCAACTCGATGAATCACTGCGTAATGATGAACGAATTATTGTCATGGAAAAAACAGACGTGAGACGGGTTTCACTACCAGAACTAGTCGACATGGCAGTAGTTGATATTTCTTTTATTTCTCTGACTCTTGTATTCAAACATATCAACCAAATTGTCAGAAAAGGTGGCGAAATAATACTCCTCGCAAAGCCTCAGTTCGAAGTAGGTCGTGATGAAGCAAAAAAAGTAAAAGGTGTCGTACGAGATAAAGTCTTACAAAAAAAAGCTGTCGATAATGTCATTGATTCAGCAGAAAAAAATGGATTTACTTTTTTTGATATGATCCCCTCTCCAATCTTGGGTGGTGATGGAAATAAAGAATTTTTACTCCATTTAAAAAAGAACTGAAAAAACTATCTTGTTTGACAACATCAACATAAATGCTAAATTTCACAACTAGTTCTGATCTTTCAAAATAGACGAAAGAAGAATTCAAACATCAACCTGTACCCCTCATAACGATTGAACTCTACAAAATTTGTATTCCTCCTCGGCCCAACTTGTGTCGGCAAGGGATTTATCATCAAACTTCTGATGGACTTCCTCAAACTCGTCACTTCTCTCAAGATCCTCAACATCGGCATTATTTCATTCGGTGACATCATAAGAAGTCTACTGGAGACAGATGGTGATTTTGCCAAAAAATACCGTACATCCCTCGCTCGAGGCGACCTCATTGATGATCCTAGGGCGATAGAGATATTTCAAATAGAAATGGACAAAATTATCAAAGAAAAGTCACCCCAAATGGTGATTGTCGATGGATTTTGTCGTTCTGTCCCACAGATTGGATATGCTGCAGATAATGGTTATCTGTCAGAAAATTCAATGGTATTCATGATTGAAGCCAGTCTCGAAACATGTCTCGAGAGATTCCTTCATCGAAAGAAGAAATCTGTTCACAGACTAATCGATGCGGAAATTGAGACATTTCACAAGCGTTACCATCTACACCTCGATACAGCTCCAGCTTTACGGGCTATGTTCAAGGAAACCCCATGTAAACTCATCGATGTGAATGGCGAAGGAGAAATCCCAGACCATTCAGCAAGAGAAATAAAAGACAAACTCTTCCCTGTCTTTGTTTCCATGGCAAAAAAAGTAATGGGTCTGGAAAATATCCATGCTTGAAACCAGACTATTACCGCACCCCTAAAACAGGTGCGGTTTTTAATACCTTTACATTTTGCTCCAGATTTGTTTTAATTGATCTCTTCGAGCCACGGCTCATTTTTTGTTTATATAACTTCATATGGAAATCAGAAATATAGCGATTATAGCTCACGTCGACCACGGTAAAACCACCCTCATGGACGCAATCATGAAGCAAGTTGGTGTAGCCAAGGAAGGCTTTTCCATGGACTCAAATGCCCTCGAACAAGAGCGTGGTATTACCATATACGCAAAAAATGCATCTATAACCTATAAAGACACCAAGGTAAACATCGTAGATACCCCAGGACATGCTGATTTTGGATCAGAGGTCGAACGAGTACTCCGCTCTATTGATACAGTTCTCCTCCTAGTCGACGCACAGGAAGGACCTATGCCTCAGACTCGTTTTGTATTAAAAAAATCACTAGAGCTCGGAATGAAGCCTATTGTGCTTATAAATAAAATAGATAAGCCAGCAGCTAGACCAAAAGAGGTTATGGATGAAATCCTCGAACTCTTTATCGAATTAGGTGCAACAGATGATCAACTTGATTTCACTACAATATATTCAATCGGTCGTCAGGGTATAGCAAAAAGAAAACTCGAGGACGAATCTACTGACCTATGCCCTCTCCTAGACACTATAATAGAACTCGTACCACCTGCTGGATCCGATACTAGCGCACCTTTACGCATGCAACCTTTCAACTTGGCTTATGACTCGTACACCGGTCGCCTCGGTCTAGGTAGAATTTACGAAGGTACAATCAAAGTCGGTCAAAATGTCACCATCAAAAAACCTACCGGTGAAGTCCGTGTAGGTAAAGTTACCAAATTGTACACTTTTGAAGGACTCGATAGAAAAGAAGTCAATGAAGCAGGTGCTGGTGACATAGCTATGGTCGCTGGACTCCCAGATATATTCATCGGAGAAACTATCTGTGAAAACGCAGACCAAGAACCGCTACATGCTATCAATGTCGACGAACCGACCATCGCACTAAACTTCCTCGTCAACAACTCTCCATTTGCCGGTCGTGAAGGTAAATTTGTTACCACTCGACAAATTCGTGAGAGACTAGAAAAAGAGCTCGAAGTAAACGTAGGACTCAGAATCGATTTCAATCCACCGATAGTCGCTGGTCAACCAGACACATTTAAAGTATTCGGTCGTGGAGAACTACATGTCTCGGTACTCTTAGAAAATATGCGCCGTGAAGGATTTGAACTACAAGTCTCTCAACCCCAAGTAATTATCAAAGAGGTTGGTGGTGTCAAATCAGAGCCTTTTGAAGAAGTCATTGCCGATGTCAGGACTGAATTCTCTGGAGAAGTCATAAGAAAATTATCGGTACGTAAAGGAATCATGACCAATATGACCGAGCGTGAAGGTATCACCCGTCTCACATTTGAAATCCCTACCCGTGGACTACTCGGATATCGTGGAGAGTTTGTTATTGATACAAAAGGTGAAGGAATTCTATCTGCTCGCTTTATAGAATTTCGTCCACATGTCGGTATCATAGAGAAACATGAATTTGGTTCGATGGTATCGATGGAAAATGGCGAAGCTGTTGGTTTCGCTCTATGGAATTTACAAGAACGTGGTGTTCTGTATATAGGTGCTGGAGTACCGGTCTATGCAGGTATGATACTCGGTAATACTTCTAAGGGTGAAGACCTCGAAGTGAACCCAACAAAAGGTAAGGTACTCTCAAACTACCGCTCAGCTGGTAAAGATGACGCTATCTCTCTCATCCCTCCATTTTCACTCACCATTGAACGTGGACTAGAAATAATGCATGAGGATGACTATCTCGAAATAACTCCCGAGAGCGTAAGACTCAGAAAAAAACTATTGACTGCAAACGATAGATCAAAAGCAAAAAGAAGTTAGGAAATAAAAAATACCCGCATAAAGCGGGTATTTTTTATTTCCGGTTAGAAAGACCTTCGTGAAGGGCCACCAAAGTCACGGCGAGGACGTTCCTCCATAGGTTTTGCCTCGTTAACTTTGATTGAGCGACCTTCGAAGTCCTTTCCGTCAAACATAGAGATCGCAGATTCTGCATCAGCGTCCTCCATCTCGACGA
>Ga0210043_1000070_pt1 | contig 113940 bp, 129 predicted proteins | sample CryGeymet201501t_FD_183990 | JGI IMG/M metagenome (GOLD analysis project Ga0210043, IMG submission 183990) | Groundwater microbial communities from Crystal Geyser aquifers in Utah, USA - Crystal Geyser metaG 2015-01t (SPAdes) (version 2) | ecosystem: Environmental > Aquatic > Deep subsurface >...
TCAATTCGGAGTTGACAAGTTTATAGAAAAAAATCTAGGAACTCCTAAAGAAAAATACAAGATTCGGGAAATTATCGAATTGACTGGAAATCAATATGGAGGAGAAGCTTTCTCAAGATTCTTAAAAAAGAACTAGGATAATATAGATATATTAGAAAAAAAATCCGTTCCAGAAATAACCTTTCATTTGAGGGGTTATTTTTATTTCACCTTCTCATTTGACATTCTTTTTGAAACGTGACAATATTTGACCATGAACAACCAATCAGATAGAATTATGAAGTATATTATAGCAATTGAGAGACAGATTGAATCAAACGATCTATTAAACATTTGGTTTTCTAATTTGGAAGAAAATCAAGATAAAAAAATAAAGCCAAATAATTTAATAATCACAATCAATAATTTTTGGCAATATTTTCAGAGAATGGATATCAGAAGTTTTAAGGCTGATTTTATAGATTCTTATATCCGATTTGATAGGGAAGTTTCTAAGATTGTCTATCGGTTAGAATATGGAGATATTGATTTAATTAAGGAAATAAATGATGATCGAATTTTAAATAAACTCATTGAAAATCAGATGACAAAATTCCTAAACGGAGAAGGAAAATATTTGACGATTGTGGCAAATTGGGGAGTTTCTAGTTTTCAAGAAAATAAAAAAATGAAATGAAAATCAAATCTGTACTTATCTTTATCTTTCAATTATTTTTAGCCAAACTAATGGAGATGATTAGCATAACAAGAAAGAATAAAATAGACTCAATATAGGTATATTAAAATAAATTATCATAAACTTTATGATTTAACCAGAAAGCGGCCTTTCCGAATGGGAGGCCGATTTTTTGTTTTAATTGATTGACAAAATATAAAATCCTGATAATATCAAACCGTGAACAAACAACCAAATAAAATTATGAAAACAAGCGAAAAAATACTAAAATTCTGCGAAGATCACAAACTGACCGAAGATCAGTTCTTTGGGAGGGAAATGGTAAAATGGGGCCTTAACCTCAGCAATGTAACCGAAGTTCCAGAAGGATTTAATCCCATTGTTGGACGGGATCTTTATCTTGGTAATGTAACCGAAATCCCAGAAGGTTTCTGCCCTACCGTCGGATGGAGTCTTTTTCTCAATAATGCCACCAAAGTTCCAGAAGGTTTTAATCCTACTGTTGGGGGGTGTCTTTGGCTTAATAGTCTACCCAAAATTCCAGAGGGATTCAACCCTACTGTCGGAAGGAGTCTTTTCCTCAATAGTCTAACCGAAATTCCAGAAGGATTCAATCCCACCGTTGGAGGGTCTCTTTATCTGAATAGTCTAACCGAAATTCCAAAAGGATTCGATCCCATTGTCGGAGGGAGCATTTTTTTCAAAAACAAGACAATTTCCGAAACTAAAAAACCAGATCCCATCCTAACTTGGAAAGATGGAAAATATTGCCTGATTGACAGAATATTCGCAGAAGTCATCAATCGAAAAATTAAAGACAATATTGAGATTTTTAAACTAAAAAAGATTTGCAGTGAGGAATATTTCTTCTCAGTAGTAAAAGGAAATCTGGCTGCTCATGGGAAAGGTTTGAAAGGGGCCTTGCTCGATCTCAGGTTTAAGGAAGAGAACCGAGACGTTTCTTCGTATGAATCTTTAACCTTAGATTCGGAATTATCATTCGAAGATATTGTCATCTGTTACAGAGTTATAACAGGAGCTTGCCAATTCGGAGTTGACAAGTTTATAGAAGAAAATTTGGAAAATCCTAAAGAAAAATACAAGATTCGGGAGATTGTCAAATTAACTGAGGATCAATACGGCGGAGAAGTTTTTTTAAAGTTTTTCCAAGAGAATTAAGATAATATACCTATATTAAAATAAATCGTCCTAAACTTTACGATTCAACCAGAAAGCGGCCTTTCCAAATGGGAGGCCGATTTTTTATATTGACATTCTTTTTCGAGTGTGTCATTGTAAAAGAGCAATAAACAAACCATTAAATAAAATCAAAAAAAGTAAAAATTATGAAAAAAGAAACTATTATATTGCCAAACGGAAATCTAGCTCGAATTGAATGGATCACAAGGGTAAGAGCGTTAGAAGGATTCAAAGGAGGGGAAAAGAACATCTCGGATCGTGTTGTGATTGAATTTAAACAGGGAGTGAACGAGGTTATCAATTATGATAATTTTGAAGATGCCGAAAATGATCGGGATTCTATTATTGAACAAATAATCGACTAGTGGACGATTTACAAATTCAAAAGCATACGTTGGGACAAAATTGACTAAATAACCTTAAAAATAAAAAAAATGAAAATATTTAATAGAACTACCAAAAAAATAGAGGAACTGTCATATATCGTCAATAGTCAAGATATGGCTTCAGAAATGATGTTGAGGTCAGACCAGATAAAATATAATCGAGATGAGGATCAATACGAAGCCAATGACGAAGAAATAAGGTGGTGGGAAAAATGGCTGGAAGAACAGTCATTGGCTGATGATATGGAAGACGATGTGAAAACTCTAGTGAGAGATGAAAAATTCCAGAATTCAGAATGGATTTCCCACAGGATAGAAGAGTTGAAAATGGAGGCTGGGTGGTGCGACTTTGAGGATATCCCGAGAGAGACTCAGAAATTACTGAAGGAATTATACAAGGATATTCAGGAATGGTCAAATAAAATGGGATACAAACCGGTTGAGGGATACTGGAGGTTGGAGCCTGAGCCAGATAGCTTGACGTGAGCTAGCCTGCCACGAACTAAGGGGAGTCCTTTCTGAAATTTTAGATTGATAATTCCCGAGATAATATAGTTATATTGAAAAATAACTCTTTCGAGCCATTCCTTTTAAGGGGGGTGGTTTTTTTTGTTTTATTTCGTTTGACAAAAATTTTGATCCATGTTAATCTAATATAGAACAGAAACCAAATAAATTCAAAAAAATAATATGTTTACTACCGAACAGAAGAAATTGATTATCGAATTACAAACAAGCAAAAAATATAAAGGAGGATTGATTGGAAACAATGATTCGGAGGAGAATTTGCATCGTTGTTGCTTGGGAGTTTATGCCCATTGTTGTGGATACAAGAAGACTATAGAGAATCTTTTTCCAAAAATAAAATTTGAATTTTCAAGAGATATCGCTTTTTTTAAGGATTATAGTCAATGGAATCTTTATTCAGAAAATGGCAAATTTTGCGATTTTTATATTTATTTAAGAGATGGGAGCGTAAAAATTTCTACTTTGGCTGCACTAAATGATTCAAATATCAAGGATTTCGACCACAAGTTTATTTCAAAATTTCTCTTCACGATGCCTGAGAGAGTTTTTAGAAACTTTAACGAAGGTCATTTGAGTGAATTGGATTATGAATTTGGGGAATTCTTTTTGAAAGTCGAAAAATTGGCAGAAGAAAAGAATTATATTAGAATTACGGAGGGATGGAAAAAGGAATTGAGTTAAGGAATATATCTATATTAAAGAATGACTCCTCGTTTCTCTTAAGCCGTCCATTAGAAAACATCTGAGATTCTTTATAGAGTCTTGGGTGTTTTTTTGTTCTATTTCATTTGACAAAATATAAAATCCTGATAATATCAAACCGTGAACAAACAACCAAATAAAATTATGAAAACAAACGAAGAAATACTAAAATTCTGCAGGGACCATAAACTGACCGAAGATCAGTTCTTCGGGAGGGAAATGATAAAAGGGGGCCTTAACCTTGAAAATTTAATCAAAATCCCAGAAGGTTTCTGCCCTACTGTTGGAGAAAATCTTTATCTTGACAATGTAGTAGAAATTCCAGAAGGATTCACACCCATTGTTGGAATAAATCTTTATCTGAATAACTTGAACAAAATCCCAGAAGGATTCAGTCCTACCGTTGGATGGAGTCTTTATCTTAATAATGTAACCAAAATTCCCGAAGGATTCAATCCAACCGTTGGAGGGAATCTTTACCTCAATAATGTAACTGAAATTCCAGAAAATTTCAACCCCACTGTCGGATGGAGTCTTTTCCTCAATAATGTAACCGAAATTCCAGAAAATTTCAACCCTACTGTCGGCAGGGATCTTCATCTCAATAGTTTAACCAAAATTCCAGAGGGATTCAATCCTACCACCGGATGGAGTCTTTTCCTCAATAATGTAACGAAAGTTCCAGAAAGATTCGATCCCATTGTCGGAGGGATCATTTTTCTCAAGAACGAAATTATTCGCGAAAATAAAAAACCAGATCCTATCCTAACTTGGCAAAACGGAAAATATTGTTCGATTGACAGAATATTCGCAGAAGTTGTTAGCCGAAAAATTAAAGACAATATTGAGATTCTCAAACTAAAAAAGATTTACAGTGAGGAATATTTCTTCGCAGTAGTCAAGGGAAATCTCTCGGCTCACGGGAAAAATCTGAAGAGTTGTCTCCTTGATCTCAGGTTCAAAGAAGAGGAAAGAGACGTTTCTTCGTATGAATCTTTGACTTTAGATTCGGAATTATCATTCGAAGATATGGTCATCTGTTACAGAGTCATAACGGGAGCATGCCAATTCGGAGTTGACAAGTTTATAGAAAAAAATCTAGGAACTCCTAAAGAAAAATATAAGATTCGGGAAGTCATTGAGTTGACTGGAGGTCAATATGGTGGAAATGTATTTTCAAAGTTTTTCCAAGAATCCTGAAGAATATAGATATATTAAAAGAAATCTTCATAACCTTGAGAATTATCTTTAGAGCAGATTTCCGAAAGGGGATCTGTTTTTTTATTTGACATCGTTTTCAAGGTATGATAAAATAATTATTAACAATCAATTACAAATAAATATTATGAAACTAACTATACTTGGAGTGAACTACAACGTAATTTTTGTAAATCATAGATTTTATGGATCTGATTTACAAGGATACATAAACAGATCGAACGAAATAAATATTGAGAAGCTGGAGAATTTATTGGACTCTATCAAGAATATTTCTTCAATGGCTGCACTAGGATTGAGAGTTAATGTATCTCAACCGCTCGAAAATAACCCCTTCTTTAAAGGGAAAAGAGTTTTTTCGCCACCAGATATTAATATCACATTCGCAGAACCAAATAAAGGAGAAAAGGTTTATATTTTGGACAGATTTACAGAAGACAATAATGAATTCTGCCGCATGACAAATAAAGATAAGGATTTTATCTCAGAAAAAGTCTTGGCGGATTTAAAAAATCAGAATTTAGATTTTGTTTCTATAATCCAAGAGTTAAAAATGGATATGCTGCTTTCAATTAGGGAATCTCTTCTTAATTATCTTGAAAAAGAAGAAAGAAGGGTGGGTGAGCTACCCTGCCATGAATGGCAAGGCTTCTTCTTTCAACGACTGAGTATTCTCAATCTCCAGAAGCGTAGATTCGGGAAGCTCCTTCCCTATTGAACTTTTACTATCATTCTCGGCAAATGCCAAATTCTTGATATTAATTGCAGCATTCAAGTCTCTGTCATGGACAAATCCGCAATTTTTACAAGTCCAAATTCTATCTCTCAATTTGAGATCATTATTGAGAGAAGAGCATTTATTGCATTTTTTAGAACTTGGTTCGTACTGGCCTATTAGTATCAAAGATTTTCCTTTATCGTCAAGTTTATATTTCAACAATGTTTGAAACAAATACCATCCACAATCCATTATATTTCTGGATAGATATTTATTTTTAATCATTTGTTGAATATTTAACTTTTCCATTGAAACTGAAGTATAAGTTTGGTTTTCACTTATACTGCAAGACAGTTTATGGAGAAAATCTAATCTTGTGTTTGAAACTTTCTCATGTGTTCTCGCAACCTTAATTCGTTGCTTGTTTCGATTATTCGATCCTTTTTTCTTGCGAGAAAGTTTTCTTTGTTGTCTTCTTAATGATTTTAGTTTCCATTTTAAATGTTTTGGATTTTTGATTTTAGTCCCGTCAGAAAATGTTGCAAAATCTTTAATTCCCAAATCAATTCCGAGATTCGTATCAAATTCTGGCTTTATCTCTTTTTGTTTTTTGAGATTTGTTTCAACCAAGATGCTAACATAGTATTTGCCAGATTTGGTTTTTGAAATTGTACAAGTTTTAATATTTCCAGAGAATTCTCTGTGGAAAACACATTTTATTCCATTTTTAAACTTTGGACAAAAGAATCTTCCATTTTCAAAATCTACCTTACAATTTTGAGGAGACGAAAAAGATTGTTTATGATGCTTGGATTTGAAAGTGGGATATTTTGTTTTCTTTTTAAAGAAATTAGTAAAAGCAACATCCAGATTTCTTAAAGAAGATTGAATAGACTGAGAATTGACTTCTTTCAACCAATTCAATTCTTTTTTCCATTCAGTTGCCATTTTAGAAATCTGAAACATATTAACGGACTTTTTTGAATCTTTATATGATTCAGATCTAATGTCAAGCCCTCTGTTATAGATATATCTACAGACACCGAAATGCTTCGCTAAAAGCGTTTCTTGATCTAGATTCGGATATAGTCTATATTTATATGCTTTCACTCTACTTATTAATACACTATTTTTTATAGAAAAGTATTGATTTCTTTAAATTTTCATCTGGACTCTCTGTATCCCCAGACATTAATGTCGGGGTTTTAGAGAGTCATTTTTCTATAAACAAATACGACACAATGACACTCGATGAAGAAAACAACTCTTTTGAAAGGATTTTAAAAGGGACTCATATTTCGGAAATTTTACAAATAGATGGAGTTTCGGAGTTGGTGAAAGAATATTTTAACAATGAAATATTAGAGAACTGGTTTAATGAATTGTCGGAATTTGATAAAATTAAGAAAGCAGTAGGAGTATTGAATAAAAATATACCAAATATTAACACAGAAGCATCTGGGGAAATATTGGAGGCAATTCGGGAAGTATTTGAGGATTTCAGAATAGAAATAACCGGATGGAATCTTTTGAGTTTAAGCGTGTCAAATAGAGATATATATGACATGTGCAAATATTGTTTTTACTGTTCTACTGATGGGGAATTCTCTGTAGCGTATAGTTACTTGTTGAAGAAATTTATTGTTTGCAGAGAGCCGTTTGCTGAATTGTAGTATTAATATACCTATATTAAAAGAAATCGTTATAGACTTTACGATTTAGCCATGAGGCGGCTTTTCCAAAAGGGAAAGTCGTTTTTTTTCTTTACTTTTTAGAGAGATTGTGTTAATATAAATGAGAGGGGAAAACAACGAATTAAAATAAAATTATGCCACAGATCACAGTAAATAAACCACAAGACAGACAATTTAAAAGAGGGGATTTGTTCGAGAACAAAATGGGGCAAGTATTTATGCTTTGTCAAGTAAAAATTGGATTATATTCCTTAATTCATCTTGCAACCGGAAACAGAGTTTCAGAGCATTTTGGATTAGAGGGAGAATTGAAAGAATATTTAGAAGCTTTTGCGGTGAAAATACTCCCAGAAGGATCGGAGATTGAATTGAAAAATTGAATTAGCAATATACCTATATTAAAAGAAATTGTCATAGACTTTACGATTTGACCAGAAGCGGTTTTCCGAGAGGAAGACTGCTTTTTTTTGTTGACGAATATTCTGGATTGTGATACCATGAAGATGGTAAAACTAACTATCAGCCATAAAAATAATATGAAAAAGACTTTTAAAATCTCAGAAGCAATAAAAATAATCTCAGAAGCAATTGTTCTCAAATATCTGGAATCAAAGGAATTTCACGATGATTCTGCAACTATCAGAGCCGAAGTTAACGATTTATTGGATCTTTATGAAAAAGACGGATTCAAGGTTAATCATGGGTACGATCAAGGAAGATGCGTCAGGATCGTCAAGAACAGAGTGAGGGAAAGAATCAAGGCCCTTGAGTTTTGCGATGAAGTCAGAGGTGGATCAAGATGGGAACAATAGGGACTGCTACAAGGAATATAGGTATATTAGAAAAATAAATTTCAAATTTACAAAATTATGGATTTAATATTTTACAAATTATCGTCAGCAAAATTAGGATGTTGGTCACATTTAAATGGCTCTGGAGGTCTTCCAGCTTCGGAAATAGTATCAAAATTTAAAGAGAAATTCGGACTAAAAACAGAATTAAAAATAAACACCGAGGATGAATATTCCAAAACTTTTGAGTTTGGACCAAGCGATGATCAATCTCTTTTTAAAGTTTTCCGCTATACTGCTGAGGATCAAGATAGAATTGTGGAACTGGAAAGACAGATTGGAAAAGAAGTTTTTATCACAGAGTATATTGATTTTTGCTTGACAGGAGAAAAGCCAAACTAAAGAAATTGTCTCAGAGCTTCACGATTTGACCATGAAGCTGGCTTTTCCGAATGGGAATCGGTTCAAGGAATATACCTATATTAAAGAATGACTCTCAGTTTCTCTTAAGCCGTCCAAATAAGGATGGTTTTTTTTATTGACATTATCTTTTTTTCATGTTAATATAATATCGGAAACAATAATTCAAAATCAATAAAAAATATAAATTGAGCTATCAAGAAAAGTTGAATCAATTGAAACTTTTAAAGAAATCAGAATAAAATTCTTTGTAATAGAATTATGAAAACAAGCGAAAAAATACTTGAATTTTGCAGGGACCACGAACTAACGGAAGATCAATTTTTCGGGAGAGAGATGGTGAATGGAGATCTTAATCTTGAAAGTTTGACCGAAGTTCCAGAAGGATTTAGTCCTAAAGTCGGAGGAAGTCTTTACCTCAGTAGTTTAACTGAAATCCCAGAAGGATTCAAGCCCATAATTGGGAAGAGCCTCTTTCTTAGAAGTGTAACCAAAATTCCCGAAGGATTTAATCCCATTGTTGGACGGGATCTTTATCTTGGTAATGTAACCGAAATCCCAGAAGGTTTCTGCCCCACTGTCGGATGGAGTCTTTATCTGAATAGTTTAACCAAAATTCCAGAGGGATTCAATCCTACCACCGGATGGAGTCTTTTCCTCAATAATGTAACGAAAGTTCCAGAAAGATTCAATCCCATTGTCGGAGGGAGTATTTATCTCAAGAACGAAATTATTCGCGAAAACAAAAAACCAGATCCTATCCTAACTTGGCAAAACGGAAAATATTGTTCGATTGACGGAATATTTGGGGAAATCGTCAGTCGAAAAATTAAAGATAATATCGAGATTTTCAAACTAAAAAAGATTTGTCGTGAGCAATATTTCTTCGCAGTAGTGAAAGAGAATCTGGCTGCTCATGGGAAAAATCTAAAAAGTTGTCTCCTCGATCTCAGGTTTAAGGAAGCGGAAAGAGACGTTTCTTCGTATGAATCTTTGACTTTAGATTCGGAATTATCGTTTGAAGATATGGTCATCTGTTACAGGGTGATTACGGGAGCCTGTCAATTCGGAGTTGACAAGTTTATAGAAGGAAATTTGAAAAATCCTAAAGAAAAATACAAGATTCGGGAAATTATAGAATTGACTGAGAATCAATACGGTGGAAATGTATTTTCAAAGTTTTTCCAAGAATCCTGAAGAATATAGATATATTAAAAGAAATCTTCATAACCTTGAGAATTATCTTTAGAGCAGATTTCCGAAAGGGGATCTGTTTTTTTATTTAACATTCTTTTCAATTTATGAGAAGATATAAGAGTAGAATATCAGTTGAAGGTGAATATGAAATCAAATCAAATAAAATTATGCCACAAGTTACAGTAAGAAAGTCGGGAGATGAGGACTTCGAGAGAGGGGGTCTATTCGAGAACGAAAATTGTCAAGTGTTTATGCTTTGCGAAGTGAAGGCAGGAATTTATTGCTTTATTTGTCTCGAATCAGGAACTAGACTGTTAGCGGATTTTACAACAAAAGTAGAATTGATAAAATATATGGAAGATTATTGTATCGAACCGCTTCCCAAAGGGTTTGCAGTTGAGTTGAAAAATTAAACAAACTGTCTATTTTTATACACACTGTATAAAAAGATACACAAGGGCAATTTTCCAAACAATTGGGATCTTGCTTCTTTTTTTGTGTTTGAAGATAAATAAAAAAGATTTAAATAAGAATATAATATTACAGAACAGTAGCACAAGTAAGGGAATTTGAAATTTTAGATTTAACGAGTTTTTAATACTCTTATGGTGTGGTGGTACTATTGTATAGGTGAAAACGAGCGAGAAGCGGTATTTTTCGCCAAACAGAGGCATTTTTAACCAGAGTGTGATTTCATCCAATATAGGTATATTAAACAAAATATTTCAACATGAGAAAAAAAACAGATTTTTTTTAATTGACAAAAGAGTAAAAATAGAATAGGATAAAAGAGGAACAGAACCCATAAAAAAAAATTACAACGTATGAATAATCTTAACAAGATATTGAAATTATCAAATAAAAAATCTGAGCTTTTACATAATGAAGAATTCTTTTTTGTTGACCTAAAATCTAAGGCACGTTTAAGGGGTAAAAAAGATGGAAAAGAGTCAGGAATTTTTCTGAGTAAATTCAAAGAAAATTCCTGTTTATGGGAGTCAGAATTCGATGGATTGGATAGGTTTTCAGAAGTGATGGTTTGTCCAGTGAGTACCTTAAAAAACATGGTGAATTTTTGCTCAAAAGACGAAACGAGATGGGTATTGGGGGGGATATTAATTCAAGATGAAAAGATGTGCGCCACAGATGGCAGTAGGATCTTAGTATCAAAAGAAGGTCCAGATAAAAGAGAATCCATATTGTTTCCTAGTGTTATCATGAAGGAAATATTGTCCCTAATAGATAAGAAAATTGAGGTTATTAATATCCTATATCACAGGGGAGAAAGGAAGACTAAGTTCTATATTAAGCTAGGGAATATTGAAATAATTGGAGAATGTATTTCAGGGGAATATCCTAATTATAGACTCCTATTCGACAGTAAAATAGACAGAAAAGTTGATCTAAAAATCACTGGAAAATTGTTGGAAAAGTATAAAGAAATCAATAAAATATATGGGAAAAAGTTTAAGAAATACTTCCATATAAACGAAAATATTCAAGAAATTAAAGTTGATGATAATGAGGGTAAACTTGTTTTCTCAGAGAAATTTTCAGACTTGATTGAAGTTGAAGAAGGTTGTTCTGTTAACACAAAATTAGACTTGGAATTACTCAAAGACTTTCTAACCATAGACTTTTATCGTTCATCTTATGAGAAAGAATATCCTTCAATTAGGTTTGAATCTGAAAACTATAAAGCGATACTAATGGGGATGAGAGGGTAAGAGAATTATGAAAGTAAAGTCTTTATTCATCTTTGTTTTTCATTTATTTATCGGCAAAATCATAGAGATTATGAAGCTGATAAAGAAGGGAAAGATCGAGTCAATATAGTTATATTAAAAGAAATTCCCTTAAACTTCAAGAAGGGACACATAAGGATACTTTCCCAAACAATTGGGATTGTGTCCTTTTTTAGTATCCAAAAATGAATAGGAAAGATCCAAATAAGGATATAACGATACTAGCTTATAATAAGGCGGAGAGGCCTTAAAACGTCGGTTTTAACGCACTTCTGGCATCTTCTGGTGTGGTTGTACTGGCCAATAGACAAAAACGCCTTAGAGGTGCCTTTCTGTTCCAAATAGGATTATTCTCAAAAAGAATTGTGTCCTGACCAATATACCTATATTAAAATCACCCGAAGCTTTCAGATTTATCTGCGAGGTGGTTTTTTTTAAAAAGATTTGACAACGAAATAGAAATATGATAAGATAAAAGAGGGAAAGAAACCATATTAAACATAGAGAAATATTATGATTACGATTAAAACTTTAGGAAGAGAATTTAAACTATTTGCAGATAAAGAAATCGACAGTCTTGCGACTTATGAGATTAAAGAGAATTGGATTACTTTTGATGGGAGTCTCGTCCAGTGGAAATTAGCGGAAACCCTCAATAAAATCAATGGATTTACCTTAAAAAATAGGTTAATATCTCTGAGAATAACAGAGAATGAAACGGAGCCAAATCCATTATTGACAAGGTTAAAAAGATCGTTTTTCACTCCTGAAATTTTACTTAGTTTTGATGAGAGTAGACAGGTCAAATATAAGTATATTGAGCAAAATTCTAGCCGGTACAAAAAGGGATTTTTAGAAATGACGGAGAAGGACAGGGAGAAATTTTTATCCATAGTCCATGAAGAAATAAAAGATACAGATTGGGAAGAAATAGAACAGAAAATCAAGGAATATTTGATGGAGAGATTGAAAGAAGTCCTGATGGAAACAAAAAGAGAGATGGAAACAAGGTTGAGTAATTTTGCCAAGGATTTAAAAGGGAGTATCGGATAGATTTGACCGGAAATCAACATCAGGGGCGATTCTTTTTCAAAGAATTTCCCCCGAACCCTTAAGGAATATACCTATATTAAAAAAACTCTCTTTTCTTAAAATTGCTTAAAATATGAAAATTCCTCTGGGGAAAAGTTTGTTTTTAAGCGATTTTAAGAAAAACTACTTGTTTTTATTGTAATATTTCTGGTTGTATTCTTTTTTCTTTCTCTTTTTCGCTTCTTCGGGACTATAAAACTTTTGAAAATCCTCATTTTCGAGTAGATTCGTCAAGGAATCTTTCAAATTTTTAATTTCTGACTCTGTTTCCCTTAGATTCTCGACTAATTTTTCAATTTCGTTTCTCATATTTTTCTTAATTTTTCTTAAAACTCAAACTTTCCTCTGGGGAAAAGTTTGTTTTTAAGCGATATTCAGTAATAACATCTTTCCACACTATTATACACAATCAAGGAAGATTCTTTTTCAAATAATTTCCACCGAACACACTGGGGAATATAGGTATATTAAATAACAACTGTTTCCTTTTTAAAAAGAATATCAGGATCTGAAGGAAGAGATTCTGGAAATGAACGAGATTGACCCAAATAAAATATGATTCTAAGAGAACACGACGGTTTTATAGAAAGATTTATTCTCTGATTCTTTATTTTTATTTTCTGATTGTTTTATTTTTAGTGTATTTATGAAAAAAAAGCAAAATTTTAAAACGATTTTCTGATCCTTGGAATCCTAGTTTTGCGCTCAATATTTCAAGGAATATACCTATATTAAAATCAGGGGAGACTCTTCTTTGAAGAGTTTCCCCCGAACCCCCTAGCTGGATGATTACCGATCCAATATACCTATATTAAAGAATTAGCCTCCTTCTCAGGAAAACCGCTTTTAGCGGACAAATCGTAAAACCTGCGACGATTTCAATCTTTTAATTGGGATTTCTTTTTTTTATTTTATTGTTGACAAATTCTGGAAGTATGATAAACTAATATTGGGAATCATTTAATAAAAACAAAAATATGAAACTAACAATATTCGGAGTAAATTATAATGTGATTCTTGTAAATCACTCGTTCCACGAAGCTGACTTACAAGGATACATAAACAGATCAAATCGGATTAGTATTGACAAACTTAATAATTTTCTAACATCTATTCGGAATATACCGTCAACTGCGACAATAGGGTTGAGAATTGTTTTGCCTAAAACAATCGACTATTCTCCTTTTTCCAAAGGGAAAAGAGTTTTTTCGCCTCCTAATATCAACATTACGTTTTTGGCCCCAAATCAAGGAGAAAAAGCCTATATTTTAGATAGGGTTTCAGAAGAAGAGGAAGTGTTCTTAAAAATGACAAATAAAGACAAGGATTTCATCTCAGAAAAAGTCTTGGCTGATTTGAAAAGTCAAAATCTAGACTTCATTTCTATAATAGAAGTTCTCAAAATGGATATACTTTTCTCAATCAGAGAATCTATTTCCAGCAATCTCAGAAAACAAGAAGAAGAAATAAATAACTATAAGGAAAGTATGGTTGAAGCAATAGAACTCTTACATAGTTCCTTTTAAGAGAAATTAAAATCAATTGTCGTTGCTTAATTGATTTAACCGCTGAAGCGGCTTCCCGAAAGGGGAGCTGCTTTTTTTTGTTGACTACTTGAAACGGTTCTGATAAAATAAAGGTGCGGGATAGTTTAACAATAACAAAATTAGCAAATATGATTCCAAATATTTTGACAATGACAGACACGGAACTGGAAAGATTGATCTTTAAAGGAAAAGATCCTTGGGAATTTGTGACAATTCCAGATTGGCTTAGTGTTCAACTCGTTCAAATGACTTGGGTAGAAAGATCCCTCAGAGATTGGGCTTGGCAGAATTTGTCAGAAAAATATGAGAATGACTGAGAATTCAATATACCTATATTAAAATCAGGGGAGATTCTTAGGAAAGAATTTCCCCCGAACCCCCTAGAAGGAATATAGGTATATTAAAATAAATTAACCCCAAAATAATTTTATTAAAGTGGCGAAATTCGCCAACTTTTAGCTAAAACGACTATTATGGAAGAAATATATTATAGATTCGGCCAAGGTGATAATTGGAAATTCTGGAAATCAGTAGACCAATTTAAAACCGATTACGAAATAAATTCAACACTACAGATGGAGCTGGGGATGGTCCTGAATGATAATCGGAAAGTGATTATCGAAACGACAAATAAAGAGAAGGTAGATTACAAAGGAATTTATTCCACAAGGTTCAGTTGTGGGATTCTTGAAATTAGAAGGATTGATTCGGTTGATCGGTCTAGAATAAAAGCCGCCGAAGAAGATTCGGGATCTGTCGATATGGACGAATATATCAACAATTGGTAAATTTAACCACTATCAGGGGAGACTCTTCTCCGAAGAGTTTCCCCCGAACCCCCTAGTCAAATCCAATATACCTATATTAAAATCAATTGTCGTTGCTTAACGAATTTCTCTTTCAGAGAACTCGCTTTTAGCGGACAAATCGTAAAGCTTTGCGACGATTTCAATATAGGTATATTAAAACACACTAAAGGGAATCTCAGAAATGAGGTTCCCTTTTTTATTTTTTTTTATTTTGTTGACAAATAAATAAAATCATGATAAAGTATTTTTGTGAACAAAATATCAGATAAAATATTTATAAGTCTCTCCTTTGCCTTTATCGTCTTGGTTTTTCTCACCTTAACAGGGAGCGAAACAATCTTAAAACTTTGGGGATTCATTTTCGGCATATTTGAATAGTGGTAAATTTCGCCACCATTTGACCAAATATACCTATATTAAAAAACAAATATTAAAACATTATGAGATCAGTAAAAGTAACCTTGGAAGACGGTAGTAGTTTTGAAACAAATATCAACGGAACCGATGAACAAATCAAGGAATATTATATGGGGAAAACACTAAACTTTGGAATTGAGGATGATATTCTCAAAAAAGTGGTTGGAGTAGAAGTCTATTCTGATTAAAAATCAAGGGAGATTCTTAGAAAAGAATTTTCCCTGAACACCCTATGGGAATATAGGTATATTAAAAGAAATCACAAACTTTAAGATTTGACCAGATTTATGATCAAACTTCCTAAAATGCCAGAAATAAACATCGACAATATTTCAAGATATTTCGAGGACTTAAAAGTTTATAGATATAAGATTATTGAGATAGCAAGAAATAATTCAAAGAAAGGATGTTTGTCAGTAAGAACCAGTGATGCTAAATACAAGTTATTATCTAAGGATATTTTGTCAAATAATTGGCGATTGACATATTACGACAAAAATGGGTGGCCTATAAGCCATGAAACAAATTCAAACTGGGATGAACTAGCTTATGATATTTTGATTGGAAGCGTAGAATTTACAAGTATTCCAATACCACAAGCTTCAATGGACAATAAGGAAACAATCATTCAAAGGGTGAGAAATGGAGTGAATATGGAATTCGATATTGTTGAATTGATTGTATTTCATCGGACATTTCCCCGCCAATATTTATGATGGAGAGGAACCCAATATAGGTATATTAAAAAACACTAGGGGAATCTCAGAAATGAGGTTCCCTTTTTCTTGTTTTGTTTCGTTTATTTTTATTGACTTTATTTCCCGATAGTGTTAAACTAAAGTTGCACAGTATAATAATCAGAACACTTAAAACAAGTATTAATATGAAACAAGTTATCATCGTTTTCACCCGTCACGAATTGTCACAAACTCAAATCAATGAAGCTTGGAAGATTGCAGCAGAAAAAAGATGTACAAGCTTGGCCGACGAAAAGGATTGCCAAGTTATCTATCTGAAGGATTTGGCGTCAATAAACATCGAAACTGACGAACAACTAGAAGACGTCGCAAACAAGATTAAAAATGAGGTATGGAAGAACATAAACACAGAGCCCTTCAAGAGAAGCGTGGTTCTTGGCTTGTTCGGAGTGTTTCCGGCAATGTTGTTGGAAAGACTAGCGGAAGAAGAAATATTCCACTACACTGATTTATTTTCGGCTTGGAACGTAGCAAGAACACCTGAAGGAGGAAAGCCGACATTCGAGTTCAAGCGATGGTGTAGACTTCCTATAAAATGACTCTGCATTTTATTTGAGTAATTTTCGAGCCGTCCCTTTTTAGGACGGTTTTCAGGGGAGACTCTTCTTTGAAGAGTTTCCCCCGAACCCCCTAGCTGGATGATTCCCGATCCAATATAGTTATATTAAAGAACTAAACTCCTTCTCAGGAAAACCGCTTTTAGCGGACAAATCGTAAAGCTTTGCGACGATTTCAATATACCTATATTAAAGTAGAAACCTCCTTCTCAAAGAAGCCGCTTTTAGCGGACAAATCGTAAAGTTTACGACGATTTCAATATAGGTATATTAGAAAATGAATCTGTATTCTATTTGAGTAATTTCCAAGCCATCCTTTTCAGGATGGTTTTTTCTGTTTTGTTTTAATTGACTAGTTCATCTTGTTATGATATACTGACTTTGAGAAAACTAACATTTAAAAATAAATTCATTATGAAATCAGACAACATCATCTTCATTAAAGGAAACAGAGAGTTTGAATATAGTTTCAAGGTTGAAGAGAAAAAGGTTTTACTGAAAAGGACTGTAAGGGACACAAATAATGGGGAAAATAAAGACTATTGGGAAATGGAGATTCCCTGTGACTTAAGATCAAGATCAGTTCATTCTTTCGTTCAGAGCCAAGCAAAACGCGCTTTGAATAATGTGATTCGGATTCTTTCTGACTCTCAGAAAGTCTTTGTGAATAACTGGTTAGATAAAATGATAGGATCTCTTTGAGGTGTAGAAATTTATACAGTATGTAGCTTTTTATACATACTGTATGAAAATCGACAGTCATAAAATTCTGAATAATAGGAAAGGAATATAGGTATATTAAAGAAAATCGTCGCGAACTTTATGATTGATTAGAAAATATAAAAGGAATCTCTTGATTGGGATTTCCCTTTTTCTTGTTTTTTATTTTATTTGACAAATCCTTGAAATTGTGCTAAATTATTGAGGCGTAGTAATTTTCAAATTTACAAAATTTTATGACACAAGAAGTCTCAAAACTAGAATTGGCTCTAAAATATCTCAACGAGAACAAAGGAGAAAGAATAACACAGAGTAATTCTTTTCACCCTTCTCACGTAGCTTGCAAAATGCTACAGGAAGCGAACGAAATATTCGAGTTAGATTATTATGGAGTCGAAGGTTGGAGCCTAGATTCTGGAAAAAAGGGAGTCAATTACCTAAACTCTGGAGATCCTTACGTTCCAACAATATTCGCGCTAGCCGATTTTGAGTCAATTGAATTTAAGATTGACGCAATGGAGAATGTCTTGGATTCGGATTGGGGCGTTTCCTAGAGTCAAGGAAGACTCTTCCTTGAAGAGTTTTCCCCGAACCCACTAGCTGGATGATTCCCGATCCAATATAGTTATATTAAAGAACTAAACTCCTTCTCAGGAAAACCGCTTTTAGCGGACAAATCGTAAAGCTTTGCGACGATTTCAATATACCTATATTAAAAAAGCAAACTCCTTCTTAGAAAAGCCAGCCGTAAAGTTTACGACGATTTCAATATAGGTATATTAAAATAAAAGCGCCGTTTTTTGAGAATTTCCGAAATAAATATGTAGGTAAAATGGGATTTCAAAAGTCCAAAATATTAACAGGATTTGGCCAAATAAATACGCGGGAGAAAAGATGTGATCTTGGGATTTTTGACATAGACTGGGTGATCTTTTTGAGAACGAGTCTCATTATCATTAAAAGAAGGTCGTTTCCCTGTAACTCGTTGAATTGGAAGACTTGTGAAAATTATCTCTGGAATCTAGCTTGTTTTAATATAACTAGGTTGAACGAGCTTTTGTAACTCGTTGGAAATGAACGATTTACAACTAAAAGAAAATTATTTTCAACTTTTTATTGACAATAGTTGTGAATATTTTAAATTGGTGTCAGTAGATTTTAGGCGAATCTAAAATCGACCAACCAGTATCGTTATTACTGTTATATCAATAAAATCTCATGAATCACGGACGATCGAAAAACCCCAAGAAATTGACAGAGATTAGTGTACAAATTGGACGCAATCAAAGCGTTCAGCATTGTGCTGCTAATTTTATCCGAAAAACATTGCCATCATTGGCAGATAGAATCGTTGGTGAAAAACCAACGAGAGCGGAATTTTTATCCCTACTATGGGATGAAATAGAATCTCTAGTGTCAGACATACACGAATACATTGAAATGGAAGAAAAAGGGAATGTCAAACCATTGGAGAAACCGAAAAACACACGCAAAACATTATTCTAATCTATTAGAAAATCACAACCTAATATTATTGAAAAAATATGAAAAACATTATTAACAGAATCCAAGACGCTGAAACGAAGAAACTGATTTCGAAACAAAGCGAAAGAGTGAATAACGCTGTGAAATCTCTCATGATCTGGCATGAGTCTCAGTCTCGAAAATTCCCAGCTTTAATTGTAGGATCCAGTGGATCTTCAAAAAGTTTCATAACTTCATCTCTTTTCAAAGGGATTTTAGGAGAAAAGCAGGTTATTCACACAATTCCACCTTCTAAGGGTAGTTATTCAGACTTAATCGAATCCCAGATTTCCAGACCATTTGAAATGCTAATCATAGATGAAGCGCACAAATTTCATTTTGATGTCGAAACTATTCAACCCCATTCCATAGGTTTGACAATCGGTGAAACTTTTGTGCGCTATGATCAGTTAATTTTCATTTCTCATGCCGGTCTCGGAAAAAATACGAGCGAGGACGCTAGGCTGGAAACAATTGAGTTTGGAACGCCCGAACGGGATGAAATTATCTCGTTACTCGTTGAATATGAAGGTTTTTCAAGGGAAAAAGCGACTTGGGCTGCATGGCATAGCCCAAGGAATCTCCATGACGCAATCAAAATTGCGAAATATTACCAGACTGATATGCAACCAACTATCAATCCTTGTGGGTTGCAAAACTCTGATCTCAAAACATTAGAGTATTACAGAGATTCGGAAAAGTCTTGCTCCAATTCCATCGGATCATGCGCAGCCAAATTATCATTAGACAACGACGCAATTAAAAATTCTGAAAGGCGGTTGAAAGCGGAAGGATTATTGATTGTGGGTAAACAGTCAAAACGCAGCGCGACGGAAACAGGGCTGGATCTACTCTACACCATAGAGCAGAAATTAAAACCAGAACCAGAACCAGAACCAGAACCCAAGCCAAAACCAAAACCAAAGGCAAAGCCGGAAGCAAAAGCAAAAGCTAAGGCAAAGCCAGAACCAACGCCAACGCCAAAACCAAAGGCAAAGGCAAAGGCAAAATCAGAACCAAAAGCCAAGCCGAAAGCCAAGGTGATTCCAACCAGTTCAGTTTCAACGAGTTACGAAACATTTCGGAATTCTATTGAAATTCCAGAAAATCCACTGGACAAACTGGACTGATCTAGTCTAGTCCAGTCTAGTCTGGTTCCTCATGTCCCTAGTATCTCGTTTGATACTAGGGAATTTTTTATGTTCACATTTTCATTCAACTCTATTCAAATCGTTCCATATTCTCACTATAACACCGTTTTAATAAATATTCTCATTATTAGTTTGACAAGACCAAATAAATATGAACGAAAATGTTTCTAATATCCTCGCTACAATATTCTAAATAATACCGATACAATGTTCTTTTCACGTTTCTTTCGTTTCGTTCAAATAATACAAGTGTCTTTTAATACAATTGTCTTTTCTGTTCATCTTCTCATTGATAAACGAATATTATTCAAATAAAGACAAATAAGTTGTAAATAAAGACATTTGTCTTTAGGCCCGTCGTTTTCATTTTTTCACCATACTCTTTTCTTTTTCTTCCTTTTATCGTATCAACAACAAGACAATCTTATCAGCGTTATTGATACAACCGTCATAATACTAAGACAATGTTCGTGAGACTGAGTCTCAATCTCATTAGCTCGGTGTCGTCGCTGATCCAATACCCTGCGGAATAGTCGATATCATTGACATGGCCGAAAATCGCGCAGAATTGCCCCTAGGACGCCGTTTGACATGTCTCTGGTGTATTGGGATTAAAATGTAGCGAAACGAAGAAATTGATATAACTGGTTGATTATCAATTGGTTACAACTAAAATGAAATTATTTTAAAATTATTTTAAAAAACTGTTGACCTAATCCCAGAGTATGCTAGATTGATTGCAGGTTAGAGCGAGGATGGCGCGGGAATGGGGTTTCGCGCCATCTGGTTCTCTGGGGTCAGCTCTTTGACATTTTATATCGGATTTTATCCAGTGGAGTTGTGCGTCACAACTCCACTGGAATCAACAATATTGACGCGATTTGTTAGGAGTTTTTTAGATGAAGACCGAAGGAATTTTCCGAGTATCCTTATGGGATGCTTGGAATTCTGGTATGCCAGTTGGAGACTGGCATATCAGAAACGCTCATGGTCAAAAAATCTGCCATTCAATAGAATGGCAGGATCATGAGCAAAAAATTTCCGTTAAGGAGAGATTATCTCTCCTTAACGGAGATTCGTTCATTTCCGGTAGCTCTGCTACCGGAAAGACTGGCTTTGAAGGCAAAGTCCTTCAAAGAGCCGGAAACCATTTATTGGTTTCCGGAAAAGCGTGGTTTGCGAGCCACGCTTGCGGAGTGGACAGTGACAGTGTATGGGTTGATACCCACACTTTCTCCATGTCATTCCGTCCAAACTGCCAATATGTTGGCAGTTTGGATGGAAAGAAATTTCTGCCACTCGTAAGAGCGGTGGCAGAAATGCGAGCGGAAGAACTGGCAACCCGAATTGACGACTATAAAAAGTCGTCATGGTTGAAGCCAGAGGTTTTGGCCTTCATGGAGCGCAGACTGCGCTCCATGGAAAAAATCACTGAACTCCATACCTTTGGGAATGGAGTTCGGGGAAAAGGACTGGTCACGATACCAGTCTAACATCAGCAAAATAGAACACAAAGAGCATGGCTTTCGGCCATGCTCTTCTTTTTACCCTTTCTTCACTACAATTGTATCAATAACATTGCTACAAGTGTAGCAATACCAATACAATAAAAGCGCCGTTTTTCACGCATTTTGCAAATACGACAATTGTAGCGAGATCCACCATAGTTTCTGAAAAATAAGACAAATGTAGTGGACGGCTGGGCGGGGGTGGGTTATACCCAAACGTACTAAAGCTCAAAAATCTTTAAGTACTAAAGCACAAAAATCTTTAAGAATATTACTCAAATCTTTAAGAATATTAGTCAACGTACTAAGCTCAAAAACCTTTGAAGGTGGTTATACCCTAATGTTCTTTTTCCTTATATCTCTCTCTAGCGTACGATTCATCAAAGGATGAACGAGCGGGGGGCATGGGGGGATACGAACAAAGTGAGTACCCCCCCCATTTATGAATGGAAAAACCTTTTTGACTATTTTTGATAATCAAAAAGGAAAAATATGGGAAAAATATTTTTGTGGAAAACTCTTTGAAGATAGAGGGATATGTATTTCTTAATATAGGTATATTGAAATCGTCAGAATCATCAGACTAGGGGGTTCGGGGGAAACTCTTCTAAGAAGAGTCTCCCCTGATCTCCCCTGATTAAGACTTCCGTTGTTTTTCTCTGGATTCCATCTTTATCCCTAATGTCCTTTTTGCTTTGACATTCCCAAACCGTCTCAAAACCTTTGGGGATATTCGATGAATATTCGGAAACGAATATCTGACAAGATTTTTGTCGGGACATATTTTTGACCCATTCATAAAACAGGTCGTGGTCAAAAGATCCCGCTTCTTTCGGAGAATATCGGGTTGAATTCCGGTAGGGAATATCGCAATAAACTACGGAATTTTCGGGAATCTCTACGTCGGAATAATCGAGGTTGAATAAAGTGATATTTTTCCCCCTTAATTTGTCTATCTTTTTTACAATAGAATTAGAACCATTTTTCGCATAATTTCTTCCAGTATTGTCTCGACAATATCCTCCCCACCATTTGCCCGAAAACGAACAGGCAAACCCAACGAACCCAACAAGAGCCGGATCATAAAGATCTGGGTTTTGTTTAATTTGCCGATATTCTTCTTCGGAAACGAAAGAGGGGGGAGTCCATCCTTTCAAACATTTCTCCCACATTTTTATGAGATACCGATGCTTATCATTCAGAATTATATTTTTCGACTTTATATTTGTCGCGATGTTTAAAGATCCGCAGAATAAATCGACAAAAGTATCATTTTCTGACATTTTTGAATTCAAAAACTCCGACAACGGTTTACTTATTCTAAATTTTCCTCCAAGGTAGTGCATAATATCTTATCTTTCTTTTAATATAGCTATATTCGTTCCCATTAGGGGGTTCGGGGGAAACTCTTCAAAGAAGAGTCTCCCCTGATTTTAAATTTGTCAAACTCTTTTTTAGAGGAAAATAGGAATACGATTTGAGCAAGGTCGTTTCGGTCCGTCGCCAATGCCGATAGATTTCCTTCAGAATAGCTAACCGACAACCCGCCGAAAAGATATTCATTGTTGAGCCAGTTTTTGTTTTTAAAATTCTTCGGATTGGATAAAAAATCCAAGACCTTGAAAAATTCCGAAGATCCTTTGATTCTGAATTCAATTAAGGACGATTCATTAGGATCTTGAATTGTCAAGCGGATCGAATCGTCAGTATTTAAAATTTTAAATATTTTGAAGGAAGAAAGTTTCATCTCTAACAACGACCTACAGATTCTTTGGAGAGATTCAGCGCTTATTTGAGAGTTACTCATATTTTTCTTTTTAAATTCATATCCACCACCAAATATATTGCCCAAATTCAGCTTCTATCAATTCGCCATGAATATTAGGATCGTATCGGACTTTGTTTACCATCCCAAGTTCCGATGCAATTTCCATGATCTCCTCACGAACTTCTGGATTCATATTTGCAAATAGTTTCCAAACTTTTTCACCGAATTGAGCCATCTTTGCAATTTGTAGCTCATCGGGTGATATTCCGATAGGTTCGCAGTGGTTTTCGTTAGCAGACTGCTCTATTTTAGAATCCCTTTTTAAATTATCACTTAGCATATCGTGTCCTTTGTATTTTAGTTTAGTTGCACGTTTTCAAAAGAAAGTCCCGTCATTCATGTCGGGGTAACTGATGTCAAATTTTAAAACCCAAGCAATTTCAATGCTTCATTAAATTTTTCGATTTCCTCGTTTATTTTTATATGAGCTTCATTTTCGCAAAACTCAATACATTCTTCTAAAGTATCGAATTCGTTATGGGTACAGGTTTCAACATATTTTCCTTTTCTATATTGAATTGGACTGCAAAATTGTCGAAGTATATCACTATTAAAAGAGTATTCAATAGTTTCTTCATAATTCCCATGTTCATTCATAGGATCTATGGTTATTTTTCTAGATTTCCAGTTAGGATTCTTCATAATTTTGTCAATACTCGCAATCGACTTTAAATTCATGGTTGCATTCAGGGCAGACAACTTCAGTGTCTATGCTGTTTTTAGTTCTGCTTTCTCCAGTTTTCATGCTTTGACCTTCCCAAAAGTCTGGATAATCCAAAAGATTAACCCATTCTTTACATTTAGGACATTCGCAGTTTAGCTCAATAATCCATGTGGCTGTTACTTTACTCATTCTTTTATCTCCTTATCATCTTTTAAATCGTGGTAGTTGAAATGATTCTCCAATAATTATCCACCCATCGCTCCTGTTTGCGATTCCAATTCTTTCGTATTTTTCCCTACAATCTTTCGCATTATGGACCACCACCCCTTCTTTATCCAAAGGGCGACAAAAACAATCTAATTGAGCATTATGGATTTCTCCATCACCGATAGGAATAACATGATTTCTTTTGCCGACCTTCAAGGGTTTAGATGCGGATTCGTTGCCAGACAAAATTTCAAATATCTTAACCAAAATTTCAGAATCAGGTCCGTCTCTATTAAATTCTTCTATTGATTTTTGGATCTTGTCAGAAAGAATAATAACAGCTCTAGCCATATTGACCTGCTCTTCGTGCTTCCACTTCCATTCGTGTTCTGAACAAGTGACAAACGCCGAGCTAATTAGTGCGTCTTTTATTATTTGGTTTTTGTTCATAATCTTTTTTTAATAGTACTCCATTTCCTTGATCTTTCTTTCAACAGCTTCGGCCTCAAACGATAGGCTGCTTTCACGATCTATGAGCTTCATAATGTTCATCGCAATAATTTTTGACCGTACATTATAAAGTCTAATGCTCTTTTTAGCGTCATTCCCTCTCTGTCAGCCTCTTTAAAACACTGGACAAAAACAGCAGCCTTGTTGTGGTCGTTGATAAAATTGTCCATGCCTGCTTCGGTCGCCCATTCCACAAACTGGCCTATTTTTAAATTGGTATCAAAATCCAAAATGTCTCGCCCGCAGCGTGTAAGTTTAGTCATTCGTATTTTATCTCCCACTGTGGATGCAGTAATCGCACTTGGTTATCACCTTCAAATTTAACCTTTAAATAGCCATGAACAGCGCCTACTATTTTTCCTCTAATTTCGTTTTCTTTACCCGAGTTCATAACAATTTTAGATCCCATTTTTGCTGGGACTTTGTAAGCTTTCCTTATGTAATGTAGCGTTGATTTCATAATCGTTTTGGATCAATTTTTTCAATTTCAACCACCCAATGAGTTGCGTTTTAGTTTAGTTATCATTTATCCTCCTCCTTCGTAGTTGTTACTGGTTCAAATTTATCACCTCTCCACACCAGCTTTCCTGTTTGTTGGTCGTAACACATGACGCCTCTGTCAATCAATTCCCTGCGCGTGTCAGATACAACTGATTCCAAAACATAGTTTTGGAAAACAAGAAGCGCTATAATAAGAGTCAGGCCACCTAAGCCGAATAAAATTAAAAAATTTTCTGTATTCATCCTTCAACCTCCTGCAATCAGTTTTTAATCTTTGAGTCCTACAAATAGGAGCCGACGATAGTTTCGCCGCCTACACTCATATCAAACCCACGTGAGTAGTAACCATTATGAGAGTTATACAGAGCGAGATATATTTCCGAGCCATCTTTTCCCAATCTAAAAATTGCAACTTCGCATTCCAAATGCCCTCCGCCCAAACTCAACTCTTTAAAATAGTTCGTGTCAAATTGATATCCTTCAGTTTCGATCCCTTCGGCATTTTCTTCCTCAACGATCTCGGTCGGTTCATTCGAGCAAACGAACCAACCAAATGATTCACAGCATTGTTGACAGTTATCAAATCCGATAAGAACATTGTTATCGTCAACAAAGTTAATTTTACCGTCATTATTGAATATTTTCATAGTTTTATTTTTCGGAACTTTTAGAATTTGCCACACCTTTTAATTTATATTTCCAATAAGCGTCGCACACAAGCTTCATCGCTTCCTCAGTATTTTCACTCATTTTAAAATAAACTTTTTGCAGTATTCTCAAAGATACGAATTAGCTGAGAGGACATTTGAAACCTAACTCCATTATGTTCGATTGATTTTCCAATATTCCCATCGTTATGTCGCTCACTCGCAGCTTTCCAATCGCATAACATTTCAATTAAATCCAACAAATCCATATCATCAATTCCATTTTTATGGAATTCAGGATGGTGCCTATTGTTCGCATAATGGTGGTCTAATGCAGCCTGCATTTCTTTCCTATATTTATTATATTCTTCACTACCGTATGTTGTCCCAGATAATTTCGGAGTATATTCGGTAAATAACTCTACCTCTGGAGTTTTTAGTTTTGTTTGGTCGTGGATTTCTCCCCGATTATTCAACTCAAGCACTACTTTGTTCAATAAATTCCGAACTCTTTCAATATGTCGGAACGTGTCGTAGTTAGTAGCCTTTTCTTCGAGTGTCAATTCTTTTTCATTCATAATTTTTTATTTTCAGAAAACAATTTTTCTAACAACCTTTGTTTTTCGTGAGCTACCCCGACATGAATGACGGGGCTTTCTTTTGAAAAATTTGTAAGAAAATCGTTTTCGACATCTTTGTTCGCCGCTTCCCCCGAACCAAAAGGAGCATCACCAACGGATCTCACGATTCTCTCGATCCCAGTTACAGAACAGCTATATTCAGATCCGTCTATTCTCGATACTAATATCTTCAAGGCTCTTTAAATACTCATACCCACCAATAATGAAATTAAAATATTTTTCATTGTCAACTGAATCCCCGTACCACCCAATCGCATACGGATGATGACATTCACAAAGTTCAATTCCATCATTAGTTTCCATCATGTCGATAGTGCCGTACCAGTTTTTAGGAATCTTGCCAACGATTTTTTCAAGAATATCGGGATCAAATTCTTTGTCTTCATCTGGCCCTTTATACCAAGAACAATTCCAAACTGTTCCATCTGAAACATATATTCTCCATTCGTTCCCAACCTCCACGCTCTCTTGACAGAAGAACTCTTTTGATCCATTTAAAGATTCAGTCATGAATTCAATAGTCGTTGCATCAAACAATTTATATTTGTCATTTGGCTTGAATACTGTACAACTTCCAGCCTCTGGCAAATCTTTAGAAATCCAAGTTTTCCTGATAACAAACTCTTTCATCCAAGCTGGATGATAATCTGGTTTAAATGATTTTCCGATGGCGGATTCAACAAATTCTACAGATCCTACCGCAATCTCATCTTCAAATACATCATATCCACGGATACATGGACGAATTCTAATTGAATTTCTTAGAGACGCATCGATAATCGCAAGAGCTTCTCTCGAATAAAAGTCTGTTTGCTGAAGGGCTATTTTCATTTTTTCCACAATCTATTGTATTCCTCATCCTCCAATATTAAAGAATTTAAGGGATGATCGTCGCGCCATTCTCCGATATCTCGTTCTTCAATGTTTTTGACTTTCGGAGAGATACAGTGGTTAGAATATTTAGTATCTTCGATCTGATATCGAATTTCTTCCTCGCCAATTTGATCGAAATCAATTATCAATAATTCTACTTTATATGCTTTCATAAGTTAGTTATTATCCACTATTTCCTGATAATTGTCAACTAAATTTTTGACAATAATCTGAGAATCCTTTTTCCAACTTCTTCTCGGAATTTCCCATCCACAATAGTACATCCTTCGTCGCCGAGATGGTACAGGTTAGCTAGTTTCCGCGCAAGTTCTTTCTGTGCGTCGTTCAAATAGAATCGGACTGGAATCTGGAAGTCAACATATTCGTTCTGTGGTCATTTTTGTATCTGTTTAATTTGTAAATGTCCTGTTTTAATGTCAATTACGCACGTTAAGGTTCTTCTTTTTCCACTATTCAATCTAAAAATAGCGTCCTTAAATTCAGGCGTTTCTTTATTAGGATATTTTGAAACAAATTTTCCAGTTTTCCTGTCTTTTCTATTTGGAATCTCGTCTCCGAGATAGTATAGACAAGTCTTTTTGGTAGCAAGATCTAATTGCTGCTGACTGAGAGGTATGTCAACTATAATGTCGAATTCTAAAAAATCATCCCGATCATCAATGCCTGAATTATTTTTCATATTTTCTTTAAAAAGTAACCTCCGTTATTTATGAGCTTGTTTTATCCACTATTTCCTGATAATTGTCAACTAAATTTTTGACAATAATCTGAGAATCCTTTTTCCAACTTCTTCTCGGAATGTCCCATTGAACACCAATCCACACATATTTACTTGAAGGTTTGCTACAAAACAACCAGTGTACAACTCTCGGATCTGTTTTAAAAATAGTTCCAACAGGAACTTGGAATCCTTCTGGATCGTTGCCATTTTTATTTTCAATAGAATATTTCGCATTTCCAAAAATATGATCGTCGGACGACAATGTTAGGTTCAAGAAATATTTATCTCCGAAGAAATCCGCATCGTTATGAGGAGGAACATTTTTGGCTCCAATCCAATGCGGCACAACAGTTGGGTGCATTTTTAATAATCCTTTGTCTAAGCATTCTACCTGTTTGACCACGTTGAATCTCATCCATCTTTGAATCCTTTTGCGAACAGTTGTCGGAACTTTCGGCAATAATTTAAGCATAGTTAGATTATTTCTCTTATTTTCCATCGAACACAATTGCTTCATCCGCATTATAGTCGGAGTTATTTTTATTACAAAATTCCAATCTTTCCAAACACATATCGTAGTATTCCCTTTTCTTTTCAATGCCAATAAATCGTCGATTGAGGTTTTTGGCGGCAAGTAGAGTAGATCCAGATCCAACAAAAGAGTCTAAAACCAAATCGTTTTCGTTTGACCATATCTTAACGATTCTTTCCATGAGCTGCAAGGGTTTTTGAGTGGGGTGCTTAACTCTTTCTTTACTCCAAGGAACGATCGGTGAAATATCTGACCACACATTCGATAATGCCCTATTCGGTTCTCCATTTTTAAGACCTAAACCTCCGGTCTTTTTCTTAATGTTGGATGGGATTTTATTGTAGGTTGGATTCTTTCCGTTTATGAACCATAGAATATCTTCTCTAGTGGATATGACGTTTTTTTTGCACCGCGACCTTTGATTCGATCATATATTATCCAATTTTTCAAGGAGAAATATTCCCTAACAATAGAGAGAGTTTCACAAACATTCGTCCAACCCTGAAAGATTATCAAATTTCCAGTTTCGGGCTTTAAGATTCTCAAATACTGAGATGAAATGAAATGCCAATCAAGTTGTTTTTCGTCCCATTCATTTTTTTCGAAATTGATCTCGTAGGGAGGATCAATAGATATAAGATCTACGGAATGATCTGGAATATTCTCCAATAAATTTAAACAATCTCCCAACAAAATTTTGTTTTTCATAGCTTTCTTGCAAAAGGAACCACCTATGTATTTAATTTTCACCTTTAATTTTTAAAAAAAACATCATTATACAAACAATTAGTCCGACCACTCTGAATATATCAATCATTTTTATTTAAAATCTCAAAATCAAAATCGCAATCGCTAAAGCAATAATCAAATAGATGATTATCCTCTTCTATATTTAATTCAGAAAGTAGGGGTAAATATATCTCATTTTGCTTTTTGGACAATTCCGATATTTTCTCTCTAGCCTCGTCTGTTATTTTTTTATTATCTATTTTCAATATCCTATTCCCTCTTTCCAATTATGTCAAATATATTTTCACCATCAATTTCGTTTCCTATAGTATCCCACCCATCATGTTTTTGTCTAGCAAAAAGTTCGACTCTAGGACGATCCCCCAATAATCTTTCGATTCTTTTTCTGGCTTCATCTGGTTTTTGACTGTGTTCGGCCCTTTGAGATTGGATCAACGCTCTCACCGTTTTGTCTTGAACCCATCCCGCTATTTTCCCTTTAGTTGCCAAAAGACAGTTTTCAATCCCGCTCTTCAAGGTGTAAGCTCCAGTGAAACATACCGGATTTCCCTGTTTGTTGAACTTCTGCCATGAAAAAGCAACGGTCTTGTAAGTAAATCCCCAGTCCTCAATCACTTTTAGACATTTATCAAGATGATAGTCGGTTGTCCAGATAAAAAGAAAACAATTTTCCTCACAAATATTCTGAACATTGATTGATCGAATGTCTTTTGATGAAAGCATCGCATAAGGAGGCATTCTGTGTCCGTTCTGAGGAGTTGTTGTCGGATTTTTCTTGCAAGTCAAGTCATTATAGTAACTCCAAGGAGGATCTGCGTAGATAATTTCGTATTTTTTCAATTCTTGCATTGGTGTATTTTTTTATGTGCGTCAGGCTAAAACGATCATTTTTATCTCAATAATCCTTACCGTTATTTCGACAGGAAAATTTCTAGAAGGATTATTTTTAATTTCTATTCTAAATTTTTATCTTCAAAACATTTTGGGGAAATAGTCAACTCTGCATTTCTTAGTCTTAAGAGCTGTGATTCCATTAATCCTATTACTTTGTCGAGATTATCTAATGTGTCGTTGTTTTTCAAAAAAAGAGATGAGCTAACAATCAGAGATGTTCCGATTTCCCTAACCAAAGCTTGCATTTGACCGTTGACCGAGGGATCTTTGATTATTTCCATCTCTTTATTGTAGGTTAATTCTAACTATTGTCAACAAAAAAAATGGAGAAAAAATTCCCCATTCTTTTTTAAACCAAATCAAATCATTAAATCAGAGTCTTCTCACAATGAATTTCACAAACTCTGACCTCACAATATCCTTCTCATCGAATTCCACATGGAAGATTTTATGTTCGTCCAGCTCTTCTTCCGTAGGAGCTTCTAAATCCTTTTCTTCATTAGAGTCCAAGAGATTCTTCACCATTCTTTCGAATCCCCCAGCCCCCGTTCTTTCCTTCAGATCGCTTTGTTCTGGATCGGCGCATATCACAACCTTGGTGAATTTTCCAACTCTTGTCAAGAAAGTTTTTAAATCTCGATAAGGAGTATTCTGGGCTTCGTCAAGAATCACGAACTTTGCGTTCCAGTTATGACCACGAATAAAGTTAATTGGCTGAACATCAAGTCGGTCCTCTGCGTTTAGCCTATCAATGTCCGGTTTGCTCAATAATTCCTCGATCTTTTCATAAAACGGGACTCCATAGACAGAAAACTTCTGCTCAAGGTCTCCTTTTAAAAATCCAAGGGCATTATCAGAATTTTCAACTGCGCTTCTAATATAGAGAATGTCCGAAACCTTTTTTTGATTAAGTGCGTTCAAAGCAAGCCAAACGGCAAGGCTGGTCTTGGAAGTACCGGCGACTCCACTTAAAATCAACAAATCAAAATCTAAATCGAGAACATATTTCTGCTTATCTGTCCAATCATATTGTTTTAATCTTATGGGATTTTTGAGTTTTGGTCTTTGGGGAACTCTGCTCGTTGAGATTGGAGTGTCCTCTTGGGGGTTTTGCTGTCTTTGTATTGTTTTATGTTTCGACATAATTAGAACTTTTAAGCTACCATCTTAAAATACACAACTTTATTATCGAATATAATCGAATAATTTGTTAAAAAACTTTTGTAAAAAAAGTGTATTTCGTTATTATAGAAAGTGTAAAGGGATTTTTATGAAAATTTATTACTGCCAAAAGTGCGGATCTAAAAATAATTACGAAATCGAGAAACCTAAAATGTGCAATTCTTGCAGCAATAAAATATGGGAATCTCCTAAAAATGGAAATCCTCTAAAATCAACATCTTCTCGAATTGAGGATTATTCATGCGACTTCGATTTCCACTTTGAAGACGAACCAAGATGTCAGGTTCAAAACAGCCCAGAATTCCCATCATTTGTTGTCGAAGGTTCGGATATTTCAATTCAAACGATAGGAGAGATAAAAGAAACGGCGCAATCCCAATAAATCATGGATAAAAAAACAAGGAAACATTATGAAGATAGCCTATCTATCATAGACGAGTGCTTGAATAAAAGCAGATCTAAATGGAGTCAAAATTCAGTAAAGTGGAAACAGTGGGATGATGTTAAGCAAGATATAAAAATCCACCTATTTATGAAGTGGTATCAATATAATGATAAAAAACCACTAAGACCTTGGGTAAATGGTATTATCCGAAATCAAATATTCAACATAAAACGGAATATCTGGGGGAAACACGCAAAGCCTTGCTACAACTGTCCAGCTAATCTTCCTGATAATATGTGCAAGTTGTTCGGGGTTCAGTCTCAGGAATGTTTAAAATACAATGAGTGGATGGTAAAAAAAGAGGCTGCTTACAATCTGAACAATGCCTCTCAATTAGAAAGTGGCGAGGCTTACATAGATTATAGTTCGTTCATAATTAGAGAGAGTTCTGATTCCGACTTTTTCTCCATGAAAGCGGAACTAGAAGAGGAGTTGCTAAGAATCTTGAGCCCAAGAGAAAGAACATTCTATCAGCTATTTTTTGTACAAGAGAAAACTTACTCATTTATTGCAGAGAAATTGGGAGTCCAGATAGTTGAAGGTGACGAAACTCCTAAATCGTTAAAACTGATGGAAAAAAAGATCAAAGATGAGGCTGTAAAAATTATGGGGGAAAAAAGTTTCGTATTCAACAATATCAACGGAAAATCGTGAAAAAATTAAACCTAAAACAAACAGAAGGAGATATTCTTAGAGATAAAAGAGTTAAAGAGAAGTCTGACCAAAAATTCAGAGAAAGTGAGAAGAAGAGATTGGAGAAACTGGAAAGAAAAAATATCCAGCACAATCTGGAGTCTCATGACGGAAAGCACATCTTAAATCAAGAACAAGAAAAGAGGGCTTTAGAACTATGGAGGGAGAATAAGGATAATATTGATCTGAGAACTATTTGCGAGGACATATTTGGATCACCAGATATGAGATCCGCCTATGGTCGAGCTTTAAAGGATTTCTTCTATCAAAAGGCCATTCGCATAAAAAAGGGATCTCCTATTGTTAAAGAGAAAAGAGAATACGAACTATCAGAAGATCAGAAGAAATTCCTTGTCAATAACAAGGATATGTACGAGTCCAGATCTGAATTGTGCAAAAATTGTTTCGACGATCCGTATTTAAATCCATTGTCCAAAGAGGCTAGGGCCGCGTTTAAGTTTCTAGAAGATATCGGGGCTTTTAGTGGGTCTTCTAGTAGGATGGATAGTCTTATTGATAAAAGACATTCTGGCTCTAAAGACTACAAACCTCCTGTAACATCTCTTCAAGCCATAAAGCTCGTAAATTCGTGTTTAAAGGACGTTTTAGATTCTTCCAATATCTCCATAAGGGAAAAGAGGAATATGGAGTCCTTGGTGGCATACATGAACAAAAACAGATTCCTCAGACAGATCATGTCATACGAGGAACCTGAAGATAGAACCACGTTTGAAAATTCCTTCATTTCTTACGTTTATGACAAAGGAGATTTAACTCAAGAAGAGTTGGATCAATATATTATCTTATCAACTTCTGTCGTAGAAGGATTCCAGATTCAAAAACTCAGGGGTAAGGCTCTAAAAGCTGCTGAAGATTTGCTAGATGAGGAAGATAACGAATCAAAAGTATTAGGAAAGGGATTGGTGGATCATGCTGCTCAACTTAACACCGAGTACAATCAATGTGTAAAAAGACAGGGGGATTTGTTTAAGAGTCTTACTGAAAAGAGGTCCGAGAGATTACAGCAATTAAAAGGAAGGGATTACAACTTTTTCAATCTGGTGGAAGCTTGGAGAGAGCAAGAGAATAGGGATAAAATCATTCGGCAAGCCGAACGCCTCAAGGATGAATCTAGGCAGAGAATTGAAGAGATTGATGATATGAGTGAGATAGATGCGATGATTCTTGGTATGAGCAAGGAGGAATTCTTATATGGATAGTCCTGTAGTTTGTAAAGAATGTGAGAAAGAGTTTCAAAATGAAAAAGGTCTTCATCTCCATTTAAAGTCTCATAAAATATCTATCCCAGATTATTATTTAAAATTTTTCCCAAGAAAAGATATTAAAACCGGAGAACCGATAAAATTCATAGATAAGGACCAATACTTTTCCTCAGATTTCAATTCTAGGAAAAATTTCAATATTTGGATAAACGAATCCGAATTTGATGAAATTAAATCTTATTTAGAGATGAGGATTGAGAGACTATATTCTAAGAGAGAACCCAGATTTGAAATCTCCTCGTCTGAACTAGAAAGTTTAGGTGAAGTGGATATTCTTACTTATGATAAATATCTCGGAGGATATTATGACTATGTACAAAAATTGACGAAGACAAATAGGTTTTCTAACGACATTAGATTCGATCCAGAACTCTTGGTCAACGAATCGATAATCATAGATAATAGAGAGCAAAATCCTTTCAATATCAAAAATTCAAAATTCGGAACACTAAAGTTTGGAGATTATTGTTTAGAGGATGAAAATCTTTCGGGAAGATTGAGGATAGAAAGAAAGTCTGCGTTCGATTTTATCCAAACTATGATCTCTGGATTCGCAAGATTCCAAAAGGAGGTAAAACTCGCGGAGAAGAAAGATTATTATCTAGTGGTATTAGTTGAGGCTCCGGTTAAAAAATTACTCAGGCCAGAATACCATAAATTCTCGAAAGCCAACCCGCAATACTACTTTCATAATATGAGGAAACTCTGTCAGGAAAACAAAAATCTCCAATTTGTCTTTTGCTCAGGTAGAACCGAAAGCCAAGCTAGATGCAGAATTATATTAGAACAAGGAAAAGAATTACAGAAAACTGACATACATTACAATTTCAAAAAATATGATCTATTGCCCGCCGAACTATAAAAAAGAATTTGAGGATATAAACAAAAAGCTAAAGTCTATAGAAGGGACTCTGGATATAAGAACTGCCGAGTCTACAATATTCTCATTTTTCCAGCATAATCTGAGATTCTTTTGTCAGCTAATGCTGAATATTGAGCTAGACCCTTATCAGGAAATGCTTCTCAAAGGAGCGTTAAATAGGAATTTTAGCTTACTTGTTATGACTCGTGGGGGCGGCAAAAGTTTTTTGATGGGGGTTTTTGTTATACTTCATAGCTTGTTAGAATCTAATAGCCAGATTATTATTTCTGGTCCGACATTCAGAACTAGCAAGTTTATTTTTGAATATGCTCAAAAGATCATAGAAGATCCTAAAAATGTTCTTCTTCGTCAATGTATGAAGGATACAAAGGGGAACAATGGTATATCTGGAGGAGGCGGAAGTGTTTTAAAAATGGATTTCATAAATGGAGCATCGGTAAGGGCTGTTCCTTTCTCGGACAAGATTCGTGGATTTCGAGCCAATGTTCTAATTTGCGACGAGTTTCTTTTAATGAGTGAAGAAATGGTTACAAGTGTTCTCAAGCCGTTCCTTGTCGCTAGATCAGATATTAAAGAGTATCAAAAGATAAAAAGAAAAGAGGACATTCTTGTTAAGAAGGGTTTTATTTCTAATTCAGAAAGAACTCCTTTAACCAATAAGACTAAAATGATTTCACTCAGTTCTGCATCTTTTACTTTTAATTATCTTTATCAGACATATTGTTCTTATAGAGATTTGATATATGGAATCATAAAAGAAGAGAAAGAGGAGAACGAAGAAGAAAGAATGCTGCAAGAATCTAGCAAGTATTTCCTAGCTCAAGTTTCTTACAAAGCAATCCCTGAACACATCTTAAATAGGTCCATTATCAACGAAGCTAAGGAAACATATCCAAAGAGTTTGTTCGATCAAGAATATGGAGCTAAGTTCACCGACGGAAGTGACGGTTTTTTTAGCGCAAGAAAGATGCAGGATGTTACTATTCCTAATGGAGACGAGCCTCATACTCGCATAATTGGGGCTTACGGGAAAGAGTATATTCTTGGTATTGACCCTAGCTTCTCAGATTCTCCGTTGAACGATCATTTTGCTATGACTCTGATCGAATTTGATGAAGGAGATTATTCTAGGGGGACAGTTGTTCACTCGTATGCCGGTGTTGAAACGACAATGCCTCAGCACATAAAATACCTTCATTATCTTTATACTCATTTTAATATTTCTTTCATTATTATTGATAATGCTGGGAAGCAGTTCATAGAATCCGCAAACGCTAGCGATTTGTTTGTCAAGGACGGAATAAACTTAAAATTCATTCGAGATTTTGATCCTACATTAACAGACAGAGAATATATTTCAGAACTATCTCTACTGAACAGACAATATGATAAGAATAATCACACGATTTGTTATGCCCAATATTTCGGGAAAAATCATTTCATAAATAAGGCCAACCAATGCTTGCAAGAAGCGATTCATAATAAGAATATATGGTTCGCATCGAAGACAAGGGCTAATAACAGTTTTTACGACAAGGAAAGCAATAGATCTATTCCAAAAGATTTAATATCATCCAATTCTAAATTACTTGGAGAGTCTGTTCTTGAGTTCATAGAATTACAGGATGACATGATCGATCTGACTAAAAAGGAATGTTCCCTGATTGAGGTGAAGATAAATCCTCAAGGTACAAGAACTTTCGATCTTCCATCTAATGTTAAATCAAGTAAAAGTAAAAATAGAGCAAGAAGAGATAATTATACTACTCTTATGCTAGCTTGTTGGGCTAGAAAATTTCTTTATGACTCTAAGCAAAGTGGAAATCAGAAAAAATCAAATACGTTCGAGCCATTCTTTATATAAATATTAAGATTTAAAATCAAAATTTAAGATGCTAACTTAAAAATTAACAGATAAAATGTGTATAGTATTATATGAGCAGAAGTAAAACTTCAATTCCAAAAGATTTAGAGGATTTAGAGAAAAGGAGAGGTAGGGTCCAATCAATATCACCTCTTTCTACAGAATTGTTCTCCAAATCTTCCTATGAATCGGACGCTTCCTCTAGCTCCTCATTCACCGATACGAATTACAGACGAAATTCCAGCTCTACTATTCGTAGGACCGATGCCTATAGAAATATTGAAGACGGGATGATTCCTCAGACCGGATCTTCGTATATGGGTGGAACTTCAAGCGACAGCCCTTATACTATTCACGACGCCATAGAATTATGCCAGAAAAGCTATTATAATATTCCTGTTTGTAAGAATATCATTGATTTGATGGCGGAATTCAGTTCTACAGATATTTACTTCAAGGGCGGAACTAAAAAATCCAAGACATTTTTTGAAGAGTATTTTAAGTCAATTAACATTCACAAACTCCAAGACGAATTCTTTTTGGAATATTATAGATCGGGCAATGTTTTTCTCTATATCCATGAAGGATATATTTCGGATGAAAACATGAGGAGATTGAAAAAGAATTTTGGACTCATTTTATCTGCCCTCGGATCTAAAATCCCTGTTAAATTTGAAATTCTAGATCCATCGTGCGTCCAGTCCGATGGCAATATAAGTTTTGCTAACAACTATTACAAAAAAGCCATATCTGGGTACGAGTTATCTCGATTAAAAAATCCAAAAACGGATCAGGACAAAATGGTCTTAGATTCTATGCCGAAAGACGTGCGGGATCAGATTACGAGACAAAAAGACGATATTCAATCTAATAATCATACGGTTTTCATCGATTTATCTGAAGACAAAATTATTGCCATTTTCAATAAAAAAATGCCATACGAACCTTTTGCTGTTCCAATGTGTTGGCCAGTATTAAGAGATATAAATGCGAAAGAGGAGTTAAAAAAGATTGACATGGCGATAGCAAGAACCTCTCAACAGATGGTATTGCTTCTCACAATGGGCACAGAACTCAAGGATGGGACTGTTACTACCAATATGGAGTACATGAACAAAATGAGAGATTTGTTCAAAAATCAAAGTGTGAACAAGGTTCTTGTATCTGATTATACTACTAGAGCAGAATTCATAACGCCAAGAATCGAAGATTTATTAACAGGTGAAAAGTACAAGATATTGAATGAAGATATTGCCAACGGACTGAATTCTATCCTAGCGGGTGGTGAAAAATTCAGCAATCAGAGTATCAAAGTTAAAGTATTTCTTGAGAGGTTGAAGCAAGGGAGAGAGGTTTTCAAAAGGGAATTTCTTATTCCTCAAATTAAGAATATTAGTAATAAACTCGGTTTCAGAAAGTATCCAGAGCCTTATTTCCAAGAGGTTGATTTTAAGGATGAAATACAAATGAACCGAGTTTATACTCGACTTATAGAACTAGGGGTATTAACGGCGGATGACGGAATCAAGGCTATTCAAACTGGAGAGCTTCCAACTCCAGAGGAAAATCTAGAATCTCAAAAACTATTCAAAGACCAGAAAGATGAAGGATTGTTTGACCCTCTTATCGGAGGAAAGAACAAAAGTGAAGGAGGAAGACCTTCTGGAACTTCTAGTCCTAAAACATCCGCTCCGATGACCGCAAATGAGGATAAAATATCAATTTCTAGGTTGAAAGAGACATATAAGATAGCATCAGAGGTTTACAAATCAATCGCCGAAGAGATTAGAGAAACTAACAATCTGACAAGACTCGGAAAAAAACAAAAGCAGATAGTAAGAGAATTGACCGACAATCTTATCATAAACGAAGGATTAGATAGTTGGAGAACAAAAGTTTCTTCATATTGTTCGGGAAATTTCTCAGCGAAAACGTCGGCGGAAAGATTGGAATTGCTACACGAAGCGATGAAAGATTATGACGTTGATTATGTGGATGCGGCACTGATTCTTGAAGTTAAGAAAGATCTAATGAATCATGAGTAACAACCTCTATCCCAATAGACAGAGCATATTCGTTGGTCCGGCTCCTAGTAGCGGATACAATTTCTCTCTTTATAGTGATGGAAGCGGGAATGAAAATGATTCTGGAGATTATTTGTATTCTAATCATAATCTCTTGCAACCCATAGAACACGCTAGTTCTTTCTCTTGGGGGATCAATGATACTCGAACCGAGATCAAGCAATTATCTACCAAAGGAGCGTATGACAGAGTTTTCATTCAAAAACCGGTTGGCACTCTGGAGTTTTCTTACTTCAACAATGGGTTGAAAAACGATTGCAGAATTGGACTAGAGGCGAATTATGAAAGATGGGATTATCCCAATTCTGGTGTATTGTTATATGGAGAATCTGGGATTTCCCCAATATCGGGATTTGATACCAATCTGTCAGAATTAAGAAGTTTCGATCCATTTCTTCCCAATCAGTATCGAGATAAAAGAAACATATTCTTTGTCAACAATTCTTTGAACAGAGATATTCTAAAATATAATTATACAGGAGACGATCATTCAATAAGAAATCTTATAGATACTAATTATGCGAATTACGATGTTATCGGATTCGGTAACTGTTATTTAAACACTTATTCTACCTCCTGTTCCGTTGGGAGTTTAGTTCAATCTAGCGCATCCTTTTTGTTTGAAAACGTAGTGGGGTATGATAAGGGATCGGGCTACAATGCCCCAAGTTTAGATCCTGAGACTTATTCGTCTAATGGGAAAAGGTTCGCGATACCTCCAGTTTACAATTATCCAAATATGCTTCCTGTTACTCCAGACGATATTCAATCTACTATCACTTTGAATGATATTGGTGTAAATTTTGAGGATTTAAGTGTTCAAAGCTACAACATAACGATGGAGTTGAATCGTTTAAATCTTGAATCCATTGGGTATGATTTACCTTTGGATAGAAAATTAAACTATCCAATTTATTGCGAATTATCAATGGATGCGATTGTCCATGATTTTGCTACGGGGGAATTGAAATCATTTGCTACGGATAATTCTGATTATGATCTGAACATCAGACTCTATAACCCAACACCTAGTAACGAGATGGATATTTCAATTCGATACGATTTTAGGAAAGCAAAGTTGTTGAATTACAGATACAGTAATAGTTTTGGAAATTCAATGAGTGTTAATTTTTCATTTTCCGTTGAAGTAGATCCGTCTGATCTAACAAAAGGTTTTTTCATTAGCGGACAATTCAATGAACACCAAGACGAAAGACAAGATTATCTATTGGATGAAAATATTGATTTTTTGGTAGATGAGAATGGAGATAAGTTGATTACAAATTACAAACCGATCTATTAGAATTTAAAAAATATGGCAAACAAAGTTTTAGGGCAATATACTCTATTATCGGATTTACCTTCCGATAGCTTATTTTACACTGTTGTAAGTGGCGTCACTTATAAGACTACTATAGGTGCAATCCAAAGCGGATTTAGTCCATCAACATTAATATCTCTCTCTGATACCCCCTCATCATATGCAACGACATCTTCCCGATCCGATCCTAGTAAGTATTATTTTTTAAGCGTAAATTCTCCCAATACAGCAACAGAGTTTGCTCAAGTCAGATTCACAGATCTAAATGAAACGCCAAGTTCTCTTTTAGGAAGCTCTTCTGACAGTTATGGTCAAAAATTCTTCGGGGTATCTCAAGGGGCATCTACGATTACCGCAGAATATGCGAAATTCACTGGACTAAACGATGTCCCTCACTCTTATTCTGCCTCCTCTTTGTATTTAGTTAGGGTGAATGCAGGTGAAACGGCTCTGGAATTTGTGGACCCAAGTTCTATTATTCCTAATACTACGGGATTTTTGCAATTAAATGATACTCCAAGCTCTTACATAGGTCAAGCTGGAAATTATCTCAGAGTAGATTCTTCCGAAACGGGCGTGGAATTTACTTCGGTAGCCCCTTCATCCTCTAGCATCTGCGGAGAGACGATTCCTATAAAAATTCCAGCATCAAGTTCAGCCGTCGAACAAGATTCATTCCCAGAAACTTTGATAAGACTTCAGTCTAATGATGGAGACCACTTCGTCTATTCGTCATGGATGAAACCTACGGGATTTGACAGTGGGAAGGATATAACCATTGATATATGTTTCTTTGGAGTAGAACACTCCTCTACAGAACCTCGTTATTATTACAATTTGTTTTGTGTTACGGGAACCACTGGAACGAACCCCTCGTCGTTCGATAAATCACTCGACGCCCCACTCCTTACCGATTATGTAGATATGACCGATATAGCGACACAAAAGCTAGTGAGGAAAAGGCACACCTTTTCAGCATTACTAAGCGATGATGTCGCGGCATTATATTTTTGCCTACAGAGAACTAACGGAACAAGTGGCGCCGAAAATTTATCGGGAATATTTTTAAATAGAATTGGATTGACATATCACCAAAATTAGTCAAAATAATAAAGATCGAGAAAAATCGAAGAATGGGAGAATTTGTTTGACAATTCTTCCATTTTTGATGTATAATATAGGCAGCCATTGAGGTTTTAAAGAAATATATGAGCATATTTGACGAACAAGTTAGTAGGAAACCGGATTTATATCCTTGGACAGAACAATTTTTAGAAGCAGCGCAAAGCAATTTATGGACTCATAGGGAATTTACATTTCAATCCGATGTTCAGGATTTTAAAGTGAATATGACCAAGGATGAGCGGGATATGATCATAAGATCGTTATCTTGCATTGGTCAACTAGAAATCAGTGTTAAAAAATTCTGGGCTAAACTTGGGGACAATCTTCCTCACCCGTCTCTCTATGACCTTGGGTATATGTTTGCATATCAGGAATGTTATTCAGCTGATACCGAAGTTTTAACCCCAAATGGATGGAGATATTTATCATCAATGAAGAAAGGGGACGAGGTCTATCAATTCAACCCAGAAACTTGTGGATTATCTGAGACTATAGTTAAAGACACTATTTCTAAAAAATATAATGGCAAAATGTATGAATTTGGAGAAAAAAGCAATAACTGTTTTGTGACTCCGAATCATGATATGGTAATTCAGAGGCAGAAATCCGATGGATGGAAGGTTAGTAAGGTTGCGGCCAAAGATTTGAAATTCCATTCAGCTATAAAAATACCGAAGACGACGTTTATCGAGAACAACAAGGATAACAGTCTTACAAATGAAGAAAGAATTTATATAGCCATTCAAGCGGATGGCACAATATCTTATAGATATGGGAAGGATGGAGAAAAAATCTTGCGAGGAGTTTCTGAAAACTCTGAATATTCTTATGTAATAGATTTGTACGAAGATCGCAAAAAAAATAGAATGGATTATTTGCTTGAAAATTCCAGTATAAAATATACCACCGGATATTCAAAGTGTGGAAAACGCAAGATATATTACCTACATATCAGTGGAGATGAAAATTATAAGGAATTTGATTGGATAGATTTGAAATCAAAATCAAAAAGATGGTGCAAAGAATTCGTAGAAGAGCTATGGAATTGGGATGGATCTCTTGAGAGAAAATCTTATTACAGTAAACATAAAAAAAATGCAGATTTTTGTCAGCATGTGGGAATACTGGCGGGATATCGTACAATTGTAAGTCCCTTTGCTGATAATAGGGGCACGAGGGACAAAACAAAATTCGTAACATCTTTTTCAGAACTCGATCATAGATGGAGATATATTATTCAAATGAAAAAGAAGGAAATAGATTACAACTCTACGGTTCATTGCATCACTGTTGAAAGTGGAGCCATCGTAACCAGAAGGAAGGGGAGGCCATTCATCGCTGGAAATTGCGTTCATGGGTCTGCTTACGAACGCCTTTTAGAGGTATTAGGTATTGAAGAGGCGTTTGATCGGGCTTTGGAAATGCCAATCCTGAAGGGAAGAGTAAATTATTTGAAAAAATATTTACACAAATTCCATTCTGACAATAGAAAGCAGTTTGTTTACTCTATTATCCTTTTTACAATTTTCGTAGAGAATATTGCTCTGTTTTCTCAGTTTTATACTTGCATGTGGTTTAGAAAATACAAGAATTTCTTAAAAGATACTGAGAAGCAAACTAATTACACGTCGAATGAGGAGAATATTCATCACGAAGCGGGATGTAAAATAATATCTGAAATTAGAAAAGAACTTCCTGAACTATTTGATTCTGAATTGGAGGATAGAATAATTGAAGAATCTAAGAACGCAGTTGAATATGAGATGAAAATTATCGAATGGATTCTTGGAGATTTTCAGCATGAGTATTTAAACAAAGAGCTTCTTTGTAATTTTATCAAAAATCGCCTTAACAGATCTTTAATCATGATTGGCTATAAACCTGTTTTTGATATAGATGTAGAATTGTTAAAAAAAACAAATTGGTTTGACGAACAACTTAACGGAAACAATCAGCAAGACTTCTTTGATAATCGAAGCATTGAATATGTTAAAAATGCACAATCATTTGACGAAGAATCATTATTTTAAAAAAGAAATGAAATACGATAATTTTTACTGGCTAAACGAAGACTCTAGAACATTTTTATCTAGGGGTTATTTGAAAGAGGGGGAATTGGCGGAAGATCGTCTTCGTGAAATAAGCGAAGCGTCTGAATCTATTTTAAAAGAAAAAGGATTCGCGGATAAATTTTACGATTACGTATCTCGCGGTTTTTACTCATTATCAACTCCTGTTCTCTGTAATTTTGGAAAACCTAATAATACAGGAGTTTCTTGTTTTTCTAGCTATATTCCAGACTCTACGGATGAAATTCTGAGAAAAGTAGGAGAGGTCGGGATCATGTCCAAGTGGGGAGGTGGAACATCTGGATATTTTGGAGATGTTAGACCGAGAGGATCTAAAATCGTGAGAGGAGGAGGGGAAACGGACGGTCCAGTAAGGTTTATGGAATTGTTTGACAAAGTTGCGGATGTAGTTAGCCAATCAAGTAGCCGGAGAGGATCTTTTGCAGCATATCTCCCTGTTGAGCATCCTGATATTTTGGAATTTTTACAGATCAGAAGTGATGGTCATATTATTCAAAACATGAGTATCGGAGTAACTATTTCTGACGACTGGATGGAAAAGATGTTGAGTGGGGATAAGGATAAGAGAAAAATATGGGGACTTATTATTCGGAAAAGGTTTGAGACTGGATATCCTTATATCGTATATACTGATACAACTAATAAAAACGCCCCACAGTGGTACAAAGATCAGGGGATGAAGATCCTGAACTCAAACCTGTGCGTTGCTCCAGAAACTATGGTGACTACATCTGACGGTTCGTTTGAAATCCAAGAACTAAAGGATAGAGAAGTTAAAGTTTGGAACGGAGAAGAATGGTCGACGGTTATTATTAGAAAAACGGGATCTAATCAGAGGCTGATAAAATTAACCTTTCGAGATGAAAATGGAGCTGAAAATTCTATTTGGACGACAGAGCATCATAAGTTTTATATTGAAGATGGGAGCGAAATAAGAGCAAAAGATTTAGTTGTTGGAGATAAATTAGAGAAATTCGATAACCATAGCTCTATTAATAAGCAATATATTCTTTTAAATATATCGGATTTACAGAGGGTTGATGATACTTACTGCGCGACCGAACCGAAAAGGAATAGGATTCAATTTAATGGAATTTTGACTGGGAACTGTTCTGAAATATTTCTCCCAACTAACGAAAAAGAATCTTTCGTTTGTGTCCTTTCTTGTTTGAACCTTCTTCATTGGGATGAAATAAAAAAAACAGATGCTCCAGAAACTTTGCTTAAATTCCTATGGACGGTTAACGAAGAGTTCGTAAGAAAGACAGACGGGGTTCCTTTTATGGAAGATGCGAATAGGTTTGCAAAAAGACATCGGGCTATCGGATTAGGAGTTTTAGGCTGGCACTCTCTTCTTCAGAGCAAAATGATCCCGTTTGAATCTATGGAAGCGAAGTTTTTGAATAATGAGATTTTCAAAGAGATCAGATTGAGAATGGATTCTACTAACAAGGAATTGGTCAAAACAATCGGAGAATCTGAAGTAACTAAGGGATATGGAGTTGCACTGTCAACGACTATGAGTTTGCCTCCTACAACGAGCAGTTCCTTTATATTAGGTCAAGTATCTCAAAGTATTGAACCTTTGAATAGTAATTATTTCGTGAAAAGATTGGCAAAAGGGAATTTTACATATAAAAATCCAGAATTCTTAGAGTTACTAGAAAAGAAGGGGAAGAACAATGAGGGGACTTGGAACTCGATATTAGTCAAAGGAGGATCTGTCCAGCATTTAGATTTTTTATCTGAACATGAAAAAAATGTCTTTAAAACTTTTGGAGAAATATCTCAGAAGGAAATTATTATTCAGGCAGCACAGCGTCAACCGTACATAGACCAAGGACAAAGTTTGAATATAACAGTTGGTCCAAAGATTCCTGCCAAAGAGGTTAGTGATCTTATGATTGAGGCATGGAAGCTCGGTGTCAAATCCTTATATTATCAAAGAGGTGCAAATCCATCTCAAGAGTTAGCGAGAAGTTTAAACCAATGCGTTTCCTGCGAAGGGTAGTTGATAGAACTTTAATCTAAATCCGACTTCTTAAATGAGGCACCTTTTGCGAGGTGTCTCTTTTTTTAGTGTATTTCATTTTAACATGAAAAGTTTAAAAAAAGTTGAGAATGATTTAGATACTTTATTGAATCATAAGATGATTTCAACATCGTCTTATGACGAAACAGGAAAAGAGGATAATGATGATTCTGAAGAAATAAAATATAGACTAGAAGATTTGAAGTACTCCTTAAAGTACGTTAATGAAGAAGTTCAATATCTCAGAAATTATATTATGGAATTAAGAGACGAGTTGTCAAAACATGAATACGAAGGGCATCTTCCTAAAATCACCTCTCCATCTCAAATGAACAAGATTCTACAAATCCTAGAATTGGATGGAGATTATGAGGCCTCCAAAAAGAAGATTTATTCCCACTCTAGCTCCGCAGGAGTGGATTGCATGATTTTTTAAAAAAAAACATTACGATGAAATTAAAATTCAAATCTCAAGTAATAGCAAAATCGTTTGATAAGAAAGAAGATCTAATTAGTTCCGCATCCCTTTCTGAACTCAAGAGATACATTCCAGAAATCGACGAAGCTAAAAATCCAGACTTACTGCCAGTAAGTTTCAACGCTTTCGTAGCCAATAAAGGAAACAAGAATATGGACATTCTTGATTCTAAGGGAACTATGGAAGTTGTCGATAGTTTCATTTATAAACCGATCAATATTGAACACGATGGAGAAAAAACCATCGGGGTCATTACCGGATACGCATTCTCAGAATATGGGACTAATAAAGATATAACAAAAGAGGAAGCGTCTAAAATGACATCTCCCTACAATGTTACTCTCAGTGGACTTATTTGGAGAACCGTAAATGAAAGAATGGCCGAAGTAATTGAGGAAAGTTCTAAACCCGAATCAGATGACTATGGATTAGTCTCGGCATCTTGGGAGTTATCCTTTGAAGATTATAATGTGGTGGCAATGGAAAATGGTAAGGATGAAATCGAAGGGTCGACGATTCTTTCGGGTTCCGAAAAAGAAGAATACAAACCCTTCATGGTTCACCGAGGAGGAAAGGGTAAATCAAAAAAAGAAAGTTGGGCATTGTACAGACTTCCAAGTGAGGGATTGGTCGGTTTGGGAATTGGTTTTGTAGAAAACCCTGCTGCCGATGTTTCTGGAATTTGTACTAAGGAAACGAAAGAATCCAAGTCGAAAGCATCAAGTTCGGAAGAAATTATTAGCAAATTTAACGAAATGAATCAAAAAATAGATAAAATTCAAGAAAATTTTACTAATATTCAAAAAAATGGTGTAATTATTAAAGAGAAAGCTATGATTAAACGAATTAAAGATATCAATGCTGATTCTATTAAAGCGTCTTTAGGTGAAGACAAGATCGATACTACTGTAGCTTCGGCTCTTTCTGATATCATCAAGACTGCTTGGAATAGCGAATCAGAAGAGTTTGAAACAAAACTCCAAACGGAACAATTGGCTAAAGAGAAATCTGAAGCTGATAATCAAGAACTCAGGGAGCAACTTGAGATATCAACATCGAAATTGTCAACTATCGAAGCTGAACTTAATTCATTGAAAGAAAAAGAAATTAGTCGTGAAAAAGAAGAAAAGTTTCAATCACGCATGGAATTCTTTGATTCTAAATATGATGTTTCTGAGAAGCATCGTCCTTTGATTGCTAAGAAGTTGAATATGATTCAAACAGACGAGGATTTTGAAGATGTAAAGAACGAATTGGACGTGTTTCTTCCTTTGAAGAAAGATTCTGCCTCTTCCCAAGCATCGGACAAATCTAAAGGAGATGAAAATCAAGATGCTGACGAAAACTCAGTAGATGATTCTATCAGTCAAGCATCCAAGGATACTCTATCCACAGTTCCTAATACAAATTCAAAAGACAATATCGATGATTTCAGTGACGCTTTTGAAATCGGGAAAAATGTAACTTTGAGATAAAACTTTAGTCAATTTAACAAACTGAAAATTAAATAGAAGAAAATGCCTACTACAAAACCATTCGCCGCAATTGACCAAAACGATGTTGTCAATTTGTTCGGCTATAACGGAACAGCCAATCGTGGAACATTCGTAAAGATTGCAACCGGTTGGACAACCGAAGACGACAAGGTTGCCTTTTTAGGAAACCTTGGAGACGACTTCACGAACGTAGTTTCTGAAGATTACGGAGTTACTGCGCGAGTAACCGCTGCTGGAACTGGAGATAGTGTAATCGGTATGCTTTACTACGATGTAAAGGAAACTGATGAAAACGGAATGCCGTTGAAATTCAGCCAACGCAAACAGTTCGCTATGAACGCAGTCCGAAGTGGACAAGCCGTACCAATTATCAAAAGAGGCATGGTCCTTTATAGCGGAATTAACGGAACTCCTACCGCTGGAGCTGCTGCCTATGTTAGTGGAGCTGGTGAAGTTACCACTGAAACTCATACTGGAGCGGTTCAAGTTGGAACATTTTATGGAGCTAAGAACACCGAGGGTTTTGCTTTGTTGAATGTTAATATTCAATATTAATCGTCAGGTTTAACACATTTTAAAAAAGATATATAAATGAAAATTAGATTAGAAGGAACAGATAAGCAACTCCAAATCATCCGAAATTTGGGGTCTCGCGATGAGCAAGTTTCCAAGGCTGCCGCTCGTTCACTGGCTGGATTTATTTCCAACGTAGCACAAGAGTATATTCGTCAGGCGAGTTTGGCGCAATTGCTCTTTGAAGATCTCCCTTATAGCGATGAAGAGTATCCAACGATCCCATTGGATCTGTGGCACTCCGAAGGGGAAGATCAAATCGAAGTTTGGTCTCAAACTATGGCTGGTGGTCTTCCGTCCAGCGAAGTTCGTGGATTCCAAGAAATTCCAGTCATTACTTACAACCTGAGTTCCGCCGCTGATTGTCAAAAAAGCTATCTTCGACGTGGATTGCAAGGATTGATGGTCGTTGCTAAAATGATCGAAAGAATGACCCAAACGGTTCTCGTCAAACAAGAAAAGAATGCTTGGGCAGTTGTGACCAAGACTTTGGCTGAAGCACGAACAAATGGAGCCGATCATATCATCGCTTCTGAAGCCGAATCCGTTTTCGGAATGAGCGATATTAGCGCCCTTATCACCCTTGGTCAACGAGTGAATAGTTCGTTTGCCAATGGAACTCCAGCTAACGGGTCCACAGGTCCAACTCACATCTTTGCTTCCCCTGAGATTCAACAACAAATCCGAGGATTCGTTTTCAATCCAGCCAATAGCACAGGAAATCAAAGCACAGGACCAGTTGCTCTCCCAGAACAATTGAGACAAGGAATCTACAATGCAGCCGGAGCAGTTGACCTGTTCGGTATCAAAGTCGTTACCATGAACGAATTGGGAACATCTCGCAAGTACAACACCTTGTTTGATGGATTCGCAGGATCTGCAACTATCGCTCACGGTTCCAGCACATTCACCGACGCTGATGACGAAATCGTTATCGGATATGATGCGAATCGCGGTGGTGGTTATCGCCCGATCTTGACAGAAACGGGTGGTGGCAATCTGATTGTCCGACCAGACAACCAATACTTCGAGAGAACGGATAAAGTTGGTTACTACACTTCTCAAGACGAAGGACGTGTGTGGGTTGATGGACGCTCCCTGTTTGGTATCGTTGTGTAAGTTGATTTTTCAACAATCCTAAAAGTTAATATCATCACAGAAGACGCTCTTAATTGGGCGTCTTTTTTTTTGTATTTTTATAAAAATATCAGTATCATTTCGTGTATGTAACTTTGAATTCTTATGAAAAAAACAAAGTTAAAAGCAAACGGAAAAGGTTCTTCGGACAGGGTTTTTACAACATTGGACCAAATTTGGGGAGAAAACACGAATGGAAAATATAAAACCTCAGATCCCGTTGAATACGAAAAAACATTGGATGGTATGAACAAGATGGAACTTTGGGAACATGCAGTGTCAGTTGGTGAATCCCCAGTAGATAATAAAGACCTTCTCAAAAAAAAATTAACAACTAAATTTCAACGTCACAACAGTCTTAACAAACCGTTGAATGTAAATAAAGAGGATCTTGCTAAAAAGAATAATGTAAAGTCTTATAGTCCAGAGTTTCTTAAAATTTTGAAAGAAGGTAAATAATGCCAATTGAAGATTATGATATATCCTCTCCTTTGAGAAGCGGTGATTTCGCCGTCATTCAAGGATCGACTACTTCTGGATATTTTATTAGCTCGGTGGATGGAAATGTTTTGAATCTCAGCGGCTATTCTGCAAGAGGAAAGATTAAATTTAAGTTCTCAGACACAGGATCTCTTTTAGATTTGCAGGTAGCTGTAGATAGCGGGGATTCAAGTTTGGGGAAGGTTGATTTGTTGATAGATCATGAGGAATCGGCAATTCTTCCTATTGGGATTTTCCCTTATGATATAGAGGTATATAATAATAGTTTCGTCCACAGAATATCGTCGGGCAAAGTAACAGTGGTTCCAGAGGTGACCGCCTAATATAGTGTATTTAACAGAGATGACATTCTCCTTTTCTGACATAGCAGACGAAATTTTACAAGAACTAGGAAGTCCTTCCGATATTTCATTAAGCGTCATTGCTTATTGGCTTAGGAATAATGTCGGCAAACTGAATAACCTATTGAACTGTGAATTTGAGGTTAGCGAAACAACTTTAGAACTTACTGCATCTTTGGATATCCAACAAAAGGATATATTTAAGAAGATGTATATGGTTTATTATTATCAAAGAAAAATCTCATCCAATTCTACGGCAATGGGTTATGACAGTATTATTCAATTAGATAGAAACGGGAACAAGGTGAGATTCGCTAACGCGAACGAGGTGTCCAAATTGTATCGAGATTTAAAAAGAGATGAAGAAAGCGGTTTGAAAAGTTTGATAAATGATTACAAAAGGAATCGAACCAAACCTATTCAAGTTTCTGGAGATGATGTATTTGAATACAACGGGACAATTTCAAACGATACTATAAGATCAATATACGGAGGTTCAGATTGAGTGCTTTAGTATCCAGTTCATTGAAAACTCGAATCCAAACTAAGATGGACGAATTGTTTGATACATTCGTTGATCCAGAACAAGGTGGTGAGGAAATTACTGTCAACAAACAACCTAAAAGGATCTCGTCTTTAATTTCATCTAAAAATTATGCTGGATATGGTCCGTCTTCAAACCTACAGAATTATACATTTCTGCCAGTTTCAGAAACATTTCCCGCTATTGTAACTTATCAGCAAGATCAAAAATTTGAAACCTTAGATGAAGTTGGATTGAAACTAGAAGACGGAGAATGTTTGATCGAGGTGAAATCAGACTGTAGAGACTATATTGAAAATGGAGTATTGACAGAGAATATCGTTATAGATTCTAGGACTTTCAATATTATTTCAGAGGCAGTAGAGGATAAGTTTTTTGGGTCTCTTAGATATATTTACAGGCTCAAGGAGGTTAAGTAATGAGCAAGGTGACCGTAGGATTAAATGCCGACATATTCAGGAAGAGTATGATGACAACTCTTCCTCAGTTGAGAGCCTTAGGAGCTGCGAATATCCAAAGAAAATTTGATGCAGGAGTAAATGATTCTATCAAAACATTAGATTCCCACTCTGTTACTCAAGAATTGATAGAATCAGCCTCAAATCCTCAAGGAGCAAACTCCAGACTCATAGAGGGGTCCAGCATCTATGCGAACCTTTTTAACGTATTGGGATTTAATCGCAGAGAAGATCCAGTGTCTAGCTTGAGGGAATTTTTAAGATTAGAGGCTTTCTATTTTGATAAAACCAAAGTCTCTGCTGCATCATTAGGAAACTCGAAGGTCATATTAGACTATTTTATTTCATTCTCAGATTTAAAAGATACGGACAATTATGAGCAATTCTTATTAGAATGGAATGGTAAGTCGTGGTTGAGATTGATAGAGGAGGGAGTGAATAACGTAGAATTTTTCCTCCAAAAAGATAATTACGGGAGAAGCCAAGGAGGGATTCAACTTCCTCATAAGGTAAACGAAATGGCTAAATTCATTCCTGAGAAATATTACTCTCTAATGATTGAAGCGTTTTTGAGAAGGTTTAAGTTATGATGCAACCGCAATTCAGTAATAAATTAAACAGCAGTCTTTATCTTTTCATAGACCACGAGTTATTGAACAGTGGAGAAGCATATTCCACGATATCTTCTCTATTCTATGATCAAACAAGTTCTCAAGATAGAAACTTTGGACTTTTCACTTATTCTTCTCCATACCAAGGATTTGTTTACGACTCAAGCATCACTGGAGCCTCTGTTCCAACAGGATTGTATGTAGGAGGCGTTTTCACGCCCATAGGGGGCGGAGGACTAGAGGCAATCAACTATGAACGTGGAGAGTGTTATTTCTCATCGGCTCCGGCGGGAGAAGTTAGCGGGGATTTCTCTACTAAAGATTTTAATCTTGAATTGACATCTCTTCCTGAAATGACCTTATTGTTTGAGACCAAATACGAAATAACCCCAAGAACAACTCAAACACTATCTTACAATGATCCAGATTCTAGGACGATGCCTATTATTTTCATTAAACCTAGAAAAAGCTATAATGAAGAAGTGGCTATGGGAGGATTTGAGGAAAGTATGGATGTTTATAGGCTTTTCGTTTTTACAGACAATCAATTCCATTTAGATGCAACTTGTTCGATTTTGAGAGACAGTGTAAGGAAGCATTTCGGTCACTTTGAATTATCAGAAATGCCTTTCAATAGCTTAGGAGGACTAAACGATAACTCTTTCAACTACGACTCAGTTGTTGCGACAAAAAATGGGCAGGATATAAGCAGAATTGAAAAAGTAGAGGTGATCCACAATTCTCAAGAATTGTTTAGGAGAAATTCGGATAAAATCAATTACCAAATTTTCACAGCGATAGTTGATCTAACTGTTTCATCGTTCAGACACCCACGTTTATAAAATGAGAAGGAGAATCCATTATCCAAATGATAGCGTTTACATTGGTCCAAGTCCTGCCAGTGGATATCATTTTAGTGTTAATGGGACAGGTGTTTCTACAGAAGATTTAGCCACGGTCCAGTCTGAGCTAAACAATTCGTCCTTAGATAAATCTGATATTACTAATCTTGTATCGCAAGTCTTTGGAGTACAATCTTATTATTATCAGATCAGAGAGAATGTTATTCCGGTCGGTGGATATGGAACAATGGGTCCACTTGGATATTTAAAAGCGGCTCCATCTCAGATTGAGTTCGGATTTGATTATATAATAAACAGCTTCCAAAATGAATATAACTTCGGGTTCAAATGTTCTGGAGAGAACAATATCTTGTCAAGCCTGATAGATTATTCCGAAGATTCTCACAACTTTTTTATCAAAACAGTAAAAGAAGGATATGACTCTATAGATTATACCGATAATGAAGATACATCTATCATATCTTTCAGTAATTGTCAGATAAACTCGTATTCATTTGCCTATAATGTTAATTCCCTTCCCGTTGCTAGAGCATCATTCGTTTCGGACAATATACAAGTAAACATTGACTCCTTGACTGGGATACAATCCCCATATATCGATAAAACCACTAATCAAAAATCTGATTATTACTTTTCTATTCCAACGGGGAGAAGTTTTCCAGATGAAACTGGGAACGATAAAGTATCTGTTCTGAGGAATGGGGATGTATCTATAGATGTTTATGAAAAATTATACCAAGGAAGGAGAATAGGTCTTTTAAATATAAACGACACCCCATCTTTTCTTGGTCAAAAAATCCAAAGTGCGACAATCCAATCTTTCGACTGTAATCTCAATATTTTCAGAGACGAAACTCCTGCTTTAGGATCTAAGATACTCAAGAGCAGATCAATTGTTAGTCCATTATATGCCGAATTATCCGTTTCGGCAATATGTAATGATTACAATACAGGATCTTTCATAGATTCATTAGAGGAAAATCGTGTTTACAAAATAGACCTATCTGTTAAGAAGCCGTCCTGTTATCCAGAGTCTAGGGAAGATTTCGTAAGATACTATTTCAATGATTGTTATTTGCAGGAAAAGTCTTATTCTCTCGGTATCGGATCTAACAAAACCGTAGATTATAAATTCGTCGCTCCCATTTACTCCGAAGATAATGATAATTACGGGATGAAGATTAGCGGGTATTATAATCCTACTAAACAAACACTATCTTCAACGGGAATTCAAGAAGAAATTCAAAATACTTCTTTTACAGGGTTGGCGTCAGACGATTTCGAGACTTATTCACTTGGATATTTTAGTACGGGAGATGTTTATTCCTCCTTGAATGACGGACAAGGGTTTTATAGAGGCTGGAATATTTACAAGCATTTGTCGGGAGAACAAGTTTGGTTTGATGCGTCTGAATACGACGTTCAAGAAATTGCCGCTGAAACAATCTCTATATCAAGAGGATATGATACAAGTTTAACATTTTTACCATCTCAATTTGGGATGCAAGGGAACGAGACTTTCTCTAGTTACTCTCCTTTCAGTGGATACGGGGTGACTGGAAATCTTGTCGCAGGAACATTGTGGACAGGGACTTGGGGATTTTTAGATACTCCTAGCGGGAGTTATTGATCATGAGCGTATCTATACAAGAAATAATAATCGGTTCAGAATCTGACTGGAGTTTATGTTTAGAGAACTCTTCCGCAGTCATAGGAATGCCCCTAGAAGATACGTCGTGGACTAAGATGAGGATAGGAATGTCTTTATCTATATATAGTCCATCTCATGCCACGATAAGTTCATCTCCAAAATTAGCGGTTGGTCTTGGAAACAACATGGAAATGAGTATGTACGGAGCAGATACGGTTCAAAACTGGATAGGACTTGTTTGCACTCCAGTCTCATTCGTGTGGAACGCTACTTATAATCATTACGATGCTTCTTCGACTAATGGTAATTTAAAAAAGGTGGTGAACTCTGTAGAATCTAGCGCAAGCAGTATATTAAACAACTGGGACATTGGATCTACTACCAATCCAGCAGATGCAAATGACATAAGGACGGGGATATTTATAGATATAGAAAAATCTGGAACTACATACACTTTCAGAGTTTTTACTAAAACGTCTTCAGTGAGCACCGATCTTTCTAATTCCGACTTTAATGACCTGATGGAATTTCCATATCAGTTATGCGTTAAATCTGGATATTCTTATTATACTGCCAGAAGTACTACTCTGGACGAAAGTGTATATCCATTAAATAGTTTGTCTATATATTGGAATAAACAGGAAACCTTAGCCATTCATAGATTGGCGTATTCGTTTTTGTAACATCATGGAAATCGAACAACGATCAATTGTATCCCCTAGTGTCTCTGACATTGTAATGAGCTTGGACAATGAGCAAGCTACTAGAGAGATGGATATTGATACGAATTGGAATACCATCAGAATAGGAGCAAGAGTCCACATTTATTATAAGTTTGGATCTAATTTAAATATTCTTCATGATCCCAAATTTTTCATGGGAGTAAGTTCTAGTTCGGGAGTTTGGGATAATAGCGCACATTTTGTAGGATTATCTTATATTGCAGCAGATTTGCCATATGACTCTGGTTCAAATTCTTACAAAGACAAAACATCTGGAAGCGAAATGTATTTTAATGTTGTAGAATCTGGGCAGCAAGTATCTAGCGAAACAGCAGGTCAGGGATATTATTTTGGAGCCGGTCTAGAAAAAAGATTAGGATTGTTCCTTGAGATACAAAAAAATTTGCCATATGATTTTAGATTTTTTCGAGCATCATCTGGATCTGCTACTGATATTTCGGATTCAGAATTCAATTCAGTTATGGAGGCGGAATTTGAGTCGGCATCATTGTCTAATTATAGTTACGGGGATTCCAGATCCTACAATGTAAATGAAGCGACGCATGGAGATTTAGATCATTTGTGCTTTGCTTGGAATAAAAGTTTTATGAGCGTTGAATTTTCCAAAATAGCATATTACAAAATAGATTGATCATCGGTTGCCCGATATCAATGACGAGGTTTCCTTTCACAAAAAAAATATGACAAAAGAGATCGTACAAAGAACCATACTGTCTGTGGATACTAAACTATTGTCTATAGCTTCTGGAGCCATTTCTATACCAATAGAGGGGGAGTGGAATAGTATAACGTTGGGGATATTGGGAGGATTATACTCTGATTCTCCTCAAAATTTAGCTTATGTTGGATCTTTATTTAAAATGGGATTATTTGATTCTGAGGATAGTATAAATTCCGACAATTCGTTATCGTCCCATTTTGTAGGCATGGAATTAGAAGGAGCTATTGATTACGATGCAACATACGATTATTACAAAAATTCAGCATCTGGTTCGCAAGAAATGAAAATGAGGATTCTCCAAAGCGGATCATCTGTTTACTATCAAGATTTTGGGTTGGGCAACTATTTTGGATCTATCCCAAACAAAAAATTAGCTCTTTTCTTGCAGATTAAAAAAGGTGCCAGCTTCTACAGTTTTAGATTCTTCAGATCCAATCTTTCTTCAACTCCATCCACTAATTTTGAGGATTTTTTAATAAATATGCAGGCTAACTTCCCAGTTAGTATATCGGGCGGGATGTATGATACTCCTTTGAACGATTCTTATGGATACTCCTATGGAGATTCACTAGGAAGCGCAGTAGACGAAAGTACTTACGGAGCATTAAATACTTTCGGAGTTCTTTGGGCCAAAAGCGAGCCGAGACTAGAAATAGAAAAAATGTCTTACTGCATTATTGATTAATAGTGTATTAAATTAAGAGAAACCTAATAAAACCTTTCAGAACATATTATGTCAGTAACAAGAAATAGACGATTTTTCCAAGGTGATAATTTATACGTCGGACCTACTCCTAGCACCGGCAATTTTTTCACCGATATTGATGGAAACAAAATCAACGATGCTACAGGTAATAACCTGATCGAACAACTTTACAGGGTCCAAAGCTACAGCTACGACTTTAACAGTCCTAAAGAAATGGTCGGCCAGTTCGGAGAATTGGAAGAAATCGACCAAGTGACACTGACCACGCCAACGGTCAATTTGAATTTCAATTATCTTCTAGCGAATTTTGAGAATGAAAGACGATTGGGATTCACAATAGATGGATCTACAACATGCGTCAAAAATATTCTTGATAAAACTCAAGACGACAAATGCTATTTCATCCGATCAGCTCCACAAGGAATTGATGGAGTAGGTGATACCACGAGTGACAGTACAGTTTCCATCCTTGGATTTGGGAATGGATATATCACATCTTATTCCACAGAAGGAAGCGTTGGGTCTATGCCGACCGTGAGCGTTTCCGTTGAAGGATTGAACGCTGTTTTCTCAGAGATGGGAACTAGTGGATATTCCCCTTCTATCAACACTGATTCAGGATTGAGATTGACTGATACGATCTTTAATCTCCCTACCGCAACAACAAACGCAACCGGAACTGGGGATACGAGAACTATCAGTGTATTGAGACCTCAAGATATTACGGTCACAATTACTCAGGCGGATTCTCCTTTGAATTCTCTCCCTACTGGAGCCAAATCTACTTATTCCACAATGGGGGCAAATCTGGCTACTGCTAGGGTTCAAAGCTACTCTCTTGGATTTGATTTGTCCAGAACGGCAATCGAAGGTCTCGGATCTCGTTATGCTTTCGATAGAGAAGTTACTTATCCATCCACAGTCACATTTACAATTGATGCGTTGGCCGGAGATTTGAATACAGGATCTTGGAACGATCTTGTTGAATGCACAAAGGTTTATGATGTTCAGGTTGATTTGAAAGATCCTTCTTGCGATCCTTCTACTCGCGAAGTTGTTGCTCAATACAAATTGAAAAACACAAGAATGATCTCCTACTCTTCCTCTATGGGAATCGGAGACAACCAAACTGTTAATATGCAATTCCAATCTAGCTTGGCAGGACATAAAACAAGCGGTTCTACTACTAGCAAGGGATTATACATGAGCGGGATTGTAGAGGCTTAATCATTATGGCTACTCAAACAATATACGAGAATAATCCGAGTATTCCAATGATCCAAATGGTGACTTGGAATTCTCAGGAACAGAGATATGAAGTATTAGATACTAAAAACCTTGCCGTTGCAAGCGGGGGCGGGGTATCAGTAGATTCTTCAGACTTCTTTTCCGTAACAACTAGCTCTGCTGGAACCGGATGGGAAACTTTGACCGGAATAAGTTGTGACAGTGTATTGATTGATAATGACACTAGTTATCAAATCGAAATCCGCAAGAACACTGGTAATATGGTAGCAAAAACTATCGAACCATCTTCGGTTTTCAGAGTTCAAGCCATCACCAATGCTAACGAGATTGACGTTAGAAGGGTTGACCAAAGCACGACTCAACTGTCGATGGTTTGGGAATGGGAGAAGTATCAGTAATTTAGGAATATAATAAAGGAATATGGCATACGATTTCTCGAAAGGTTTAAAAAGGTACGGAAAAATAGGTTCTGTAAATAGAGGCGACGGATTGAGTGGGATCAAAAGTGGTCCCAACTCTCCGTTCGTTCCTCGTAAAAATCCTCATCTGTTAGCGGAATATTTTGAGTCCGAATCGACAGGTGGAGACAGTTCCAGATTGTTGGATACGTCAAGATTCGGCACGCGCAGGACGGGGCAGGAGGGCAGGGGGTACCTTTATGACGGGGTAGATGATTACTCGGTTATGGATTCAGAGATTACTCTGAGTGGGGATTTCAGTATTTCATGGCATCAAAAAGCGACTTCGTTTGCTGCTCCGTTTCACGTTTTCTACAAAGCAAGTACGGATAGAATTTATTTTAATGGGTCTAACAGCTTTAGGTTTGTTGCAAATAATTTGCAGTCTATTATTACTATTTCTCCATCATTAGTCGCCGGAACTGATTATCATTTAGTGTTAGTCAGATCGTCTGGGCAGGTTACGTTATACATCGACGGAGTCGCGCAGGCGGACGTTGAGACAAACGCAAATGATTTTGACATGCTTCAAGTCAGTAGATCTGATACTGATAAATTAAACGCCAAGGTTTTCGATATCAGAATTTTCGATTTTGCTCTAACTCAAACCGAGATTGATTTTGTCAGGACGTTCGGCAGATCAGGCACTGACTCTGGATTACCAATCCATTGGTGGAAATGCGACGAGCAAGCAGGGGTCATTGGTTACGACTCCGTGGGTGGGAACAACCTGACTCATAACAGCATTACGACAGCGACGTTCCACTCCACACAAGACATTTACAGTTTTCAGAATCAGGTGGGTTACAATGAAGGAAGGAATTTGGTTCAGAGTTCTTTAACGTTAGGTACAGGATGGGGTAAACTGAATATAACCATCACGTCAGGCATATCTGACCCAGAAGGTGGGACTAACGCGCATAAAGTTGAAGCGACAAGCACCTCCTCAACCTCGTTCACCCAAGTAGTCCCATCGCTGGCGAAATTCAGCGGATATTATGTGTATAGCTGTTACATTAAAAAAGGATCAAGCGCGACAGATTTCGGATATTTAAATTTAAGAATTAATTCAGGCCCGAGAACTGGAAATATAGCAACAGGGGTTATCAACTTTGATACCGGCGTTTTAAATGTGACAGGGAACGCTAACGCTGGCGGTCAAGCAACTATCGTTGGGGATGGTTGGTATTTGGTCGAAATTTACGACGACACTATTGTAGCTGGCGATGCTGCAAGAATTTACATTGCTACTGGTGGAGGCTCATCTAACTCAGGGATATTTGCTTATTTTTACGCTCCTCAGCTAGAGGCGGGAACACAAAGAGGTTTAACGCAGCTAACTGGTGTTTATTATATCACCGAAGACACTATTCTACCCAGCGACGAATCCGACCCAACAAAAGACGTACTCGGAAACCCGTTGACCTACACAGGACGACGACCAAACGACGCGGCTTTGATTAACTCAAATTGCGTCACGATCAACGGCACTAACCAAATCGTCCTTGTACCTCATTCGTCGGATTTAGATATTTCTGACAATTTAACGGTTAGCGTTTGGGCGAAAAACAACGACTCAGCTCTCAGTGGGGCTGTTGAGTATTTATTGTCAAGGTATGCAACAACGTCCAGCAAAAGGATTTGGGGGCTAGCCGTGATTAGTGCAGGAAACTATTTATCGGCGCAGATAGGCAACTCGGCCGGAACTAGTGCTACCACTCAAGTTTCTACCAACGCAGTGGTCCCTGATGCGTGGAATCACTATGCTTTTACGTTTTCTGGAGGCGTTGTTAAATTGTACAATAACGGCGCGCTGCTAAGCTCTGCTGGCGCGGGGCACATGGTAACGCTGTATGATACTGATGTAGATTTGAGTCTTGGAAGTAGTTTTAGCATTGAACCGGCAACTACAAACAGATGGGACGGCCAAATCTTTGACGCTAGAATTTACGCAGGGGACTCAACAGTTTTAACCGATGCTCAAATCCTATCAATCTACGAAAATCCGACAGGAAATATAAACTTTGACGGCCAGACATTAGCAGCTCATTACAAACTGGCTGAGGGGGCGGGAGTGACTTGCTACGACTCCAGCGGTAACGGAAATCACGGGACTATAACTAAAGCGGTTAATAACTGGGGAGTGACTCAGGATCTTGTTCATTCAAATTTGCTCAACGGGTTCAGTCTCTACGAACACGCCAGCTCTGATCCTATCCGAGTTCCGTTTGATTCCACAGGCAATCCGATTTCAATTACGCCGCCAACAGGCTACACATTGACAGGCCATTTCCCATCAGGCTCCTACCACAACAACGCAGAGGCTGAGATTGATTTTAACCCAGACTCAACGCCAGAGATGACGAATATTTACACCGAGTCAGTATTCAATGGAACGTCGTCCCATGCGTATGTCACTAACAATTCTGTATTAAACTTCACGGATAATCTCTCCGTCTCTTGCTGGGCAAAACATGATTCTCAAGATATTTCTACTCAATCTGACACTCTAGTTTCTATGTATGAAAATACCGGAAACCTACAAGTCTGGAGAATGGAAATAACAACTGACCAATTATTCAGATTCATGATTGGGAACAGTGCAGGATCTGGAATGACCAACGAAACCGCAGATGTTGCACACCCAATTGATTCTTGGAATCATTATTTGGCAACATTCGATGAAGGAGTTGTAAAACTCTATATTAACGGGGAACTTCAATCATCTACAACAAGTTCGGCTCACGCGGCTTCTTTGAATGGTCGGTCTGGCCCATTAGTATTAGGGGCATTTAATTGGTCCGCTGGAGGAGGAAGCCAGCAAGGATGGGATGGTTCTATTAGGAATATCAGGATCTATAAGGGTGACTCCTCACCGCTTTCATCCTCTCAAATTAGTCGAGACATGATGGAAACCGAGTCTCAGCCTAGATTTGACGATCAAACTGTTATTGCATCTTATGATCTGGTCAAAGACACCTTAGACAGAAGCGGAAATTCTTTAAATGCCACGAACAATGGTATCACATTCACTCAAAAAACCCTCCCGTCCGCTTATTCTTTCGGCACTGATTTAGGATCGGATGGAATCATAAGTAAAACATCAAAGTTTGAAGGCAATGAATGGGGGGCTGTATTTGACGCAAATTCTTATATTAATATTGGCGATCGAAAAAAACTAAAGATCACTATAGAACCTTTCGAGATTGAAGCTACTATCAGACTAACTGGAACTGGAGCTTACGACATATTCTCAAAATATCAAACCGCATCCAATAAGAGATGTTATAGGTTTTACGTGTCGAATGGAGAACTGTTTTTTACAACAACCTCAAACGGATCTACGACTGCAACATTGATAGGGTCTGTGAGTGTGAATGATGGTGAGTGGCACAAAGTAAAAGCCGTGAGAGAAACTGCGTCTTCAACAACTGTAAAATTGTATATAGACTCGGTCGAGGATACCGGAACTGCTGGAGCAATTGATTCGTCAATTTTCGATTCTAATAGCTTCGCAAGTATCGGGGCTTACAATTTGGACGCAACTCCTGCTGGAGAGTTCGATGGGAATATTCGGGATTTAAAAGTCACTGTGGGAGGAGTTGTTGTCGGACATTGGGAATTAAGTAAAGATACGAGAGATTCTTCTCCAAATGATTATCACGGAGAGAATACGGGCGTTACTTTTTATTCTCCAATCTCAGAATATTCGATGAATATTTTTAGTCAAGATCCTTTCAGTAAGTATTCTCAATTCGGTAAAAAATATAACAAATCAAGGTTATACGAAAATTTCTAAAATATGAAAACAATTAAGGTAACAGGTCCACACGTTTTATTTTCTAGATCAAGCCCATTTTATGATGACTTAGTAGAACTTTCTACAAGAGATTCCACGAACAGACTTCATCCAAGAGATAGGCATTTTACTCTGCCCAATGGATCGAAAGTAAAAGTTGAAGTCTATAACAAAGTCTATAAGCACGGAGACTTTTCCGTGGCATATTTAGACGGAGAATCATCGTTCTCGATGAATGACATGACAGGATGGAGCAACAGTCACCCAATGGCGAATGTTTACGATGCGCCGGTATTTATCAGCTTGTCACAAGACGAATATAATAATTCCTCGGTTCCGAGTGGAGTATATAATTATAATCAAGAACTTCTGGACGACGAATCAAATGTCACAGGTTATGAAACTAAAACTTGGGGACAATGGATTTCAGGAATGCCGAATCGTTATCCACAAAATCTTCAAGATGATAAAATCGGATTCGCTCTCAGTACACAAACTGATTATCTCGACGGAAAGCAAATTTATACAATCGCAAGCGCGGGATTCACGGTCTTGAAACAAGAAGATTATCAGAACGCTCAGATAATTTCAAATCAAATATAATATAAAATTATGGAAAAAGGAAACGGGTCAAAAGATTATGTCAAATTCCACATTTTGAGAAGCAATACTCTACTATACAAAAGTTTTTTAGAAATACTGGAGGATATTAGAGATTCCAAATCTCCATTATCTGATAATGATTATCAAAGATATAGGAAAAGAATCTTAGACAAAGGAAATGATTGTGCAAGAGATTCAAATTCAGTGATAGAAGATTTTCTTAATTGATTTTTAAGAAAATGTGTATAATAATTTAAGGAAAAAGGCAAAAAATGAAAAAACTATATTCGTTCACTCACGATCTTGTTAAAGAAGTAAAAGTCCCTGAAAAAAAGGGAGATCAGGAAATTCTTGTTAAAAAGGAAGAAAAAGTTCCACACAAATTTATTCTTCGTAAACCTTCTCGAACAATGATTGACGATTCCGAATTCTTTCAAAAGAAAGAGTTTAACAAATGTGTCAAATCTGGAATCTTGACTTCGGCTCAAGTTACTCGCGATGTTAATAATGACGGAGGAATCTTTTCCGAAAATCAAAAGAAAAAAATCGAAGAGGTAACTCAGACTATCAAGTCCCTCTCTGAAAGGAAAGAGGAATTGGATAAGAAAGAGAAAAAGACAAAGAAAGAAGAGGAGGAACTGAAAGAAATCCTAGAAAAGATGAACAAAAATATTGATGAGATTGAGAATATTCAGTCTTTGTCTTATCGTGTTTTCGATAATACCGCAGAAATCTATACTCGAAACAAATTGATTAACTGGTGGTTGGTTCATCTGTTGTACGAAGAAGTGGATGGAAAAATGGTTCCTTTCTTCGGAGATGGGAACGAGGATGACAAGTTTAAAAAATATGATGAACTCGAAGAAGAGGAAGAAGAATCTTTTTCCGAATTTTTTGAATCCATGATTAAGAGAGTCGTTTCTTTAGTTGTGTTCTGGTATATGAGCGAAGAAACCCCAGACCAAAAAACATTCGAGATCATTGATCCGGCGTTAGAAAAAAAGAAGGAAGACGGGAAGGCAAAGAACAAGAAAAAAGACGAGGAGAATGAACAAAAAAACAGCGAATCTTAAAAAGATTTTCTCTGAGATTTTGTTTGGATATTCCTCGTGTAACTACAAAGACCGAAAATTTAAAATAAGACATCTAACTCCAAAAGAAGATATGGAGTTAGATTTTTATTATCAGTGTGTAGAGGACGAGGCGGAGGAGAAAGGATACCCAACAGAAGAGGAGAAAGTTGAGGAATTGATTTCGGTCGGCTCTTGGTCTAAAGAAAAAGACGAGGAAATTAAAAGGGATCAAGAACATCTAAAAGGAATCATCAAAACTAAGGAAAAATTGTTCCAAAAAAGAATGATTGAGGAATTGGAAAAGAGTGAGGAAAAGGTCAAAAAGAAAATCCAAGATCTTCAGCTTGAAAGATATAATTTATTGTATCCTACAAGAGAGGACTATATTAACAAAAGAATAAACGACTATTATATTTTCTTATCATTAGTAGATTATGATGGGAGCCAGATTTTTGAGTCATTTTCAGAATTTGACGAAGAAGATGATGATGTAATTATCAATTATAGAGACCTGTTTTTAGACGTTTATAGAAGGATCAGCTATGATAATATTAAGAAAATATCCGTATCTCAATTTTTTCTAGAACTTTTCATTTGTTGCGGTGACAATCCGATGACTTTTTACGGAGAAAGCGTGAAAAATCTCACTAATTTCCAAGTCTTGTTATTCAACACGGGTAAAAAATACAAAGATTTGATCCAGAATAGCGATTCAGAAATTCCTCAAGAGTATTTTGAAGATCCCGACAAGTTAATCGCCTTTGTTAATAAGTCCAAAAATGAACAAGAGGCAGAATCTAAAAACAAATTTGATAACAGAGGAATTATGGACGATGGATTAGACTCTGAATTTAATAAAAAGATGAGAGAAAAAGCCAAAGCGAACGGGGGTCAACTCGGAATGGAAGAGTTGATGAAAATGCACTCTGGATTCTAGAATAGTGTATTTTAAGGTATAATTCTTTTTTTTAATTTTTAGGCATAGGGTAATATGAGCCAACAGTCAGAAACTTTCAATATTAAGGCTATCGCCGACTTTTCTCAACCATTGAGAGAAGCGGAACGAGTGAGGAGCAAACTGGATAAGGAGATTGGCTCTGCGTTCAGGAATATGGAAAGGGGATTTGCTCAACCATTAGGGCATATTACTGGACGTGTTGACCAATTCTCATCTTCTTTAGAAGCGTCTAATGCTCGTGTTTTGGCGTTTGGAGCTTCTGCTGGTATTATTTTTCAAGTATCCAAGGCTTTCAAGGAATTGTTTAAAAATACAATTCAAGTTGAAAAGTCAATGGCCGATATCCAAGTTGTGATGAACGCCAATGTTAGAGAACTTGAAAATTATAGATCCAATATCTTTAAGATAGCCAAACAGACTGGGCAAAGTTTCTTCGAGGTCTCAAAAGCGGCAACAGAGTTGGCTCGCCAAGGTTTAACAACAGAGAAGACTCTTGTAAGGCTCAAGGATGCCCTTGTATTGAGCAGATTGAGTGGTATGGACACAATGGATGCCGTGGATGCCTTAACTGCTGCTATCAACGGATTTGGGGAAGCAGTGGTCAATTCTACGAGATTGGTAGATAAGTTTGCCGAGGTTGATCAAAAATTTGCTGTAAGCTCCAAGGATTTAGCAGAAGCATTTAAACGAGTAGGAAGTACTGCTGTTGACGCAGGAGTAAATATCGACGAATTGATTGCTCTCGTAACGACTGCCCAACAAGTTACGGCGCGTGGGGGAAGTGTTATTGGTAACAGTTTAAAAACCATTTTTACCAGATCCCAACGTCCTCAAGTTTTGGACGATTTAGAAAAAGCCGGAATCCAAACTAAAAAATTCTCTGGAGAATCTTTAAGCGCAATTGATGTTCTAAAAAATCTCGCCAACACTTATGATAAATTAACATCATCTAATAAAAGTTTTGTCTCTGAAACGGTGGGAGGAGTTTTCCAAATCAACGTCTTGAAAGCATTGCTGAAAGATATGGGTGGGGAATTTAGTAACTACGAAAGCGCGTTAAAAACTTCCGAGAATGCTGCTGGAGCTGCTGCTAAAAAGAATGAGCTTCTCAATAAAACCTTATCATCTTTAATCAACGTTTCTGTTGAAAACTTTAGAGAACTTTCAGTAGTGATCGGCGAATTTGCTGTTAAACCAATAGTAGAAAAAACCCTCGGTTCGATCAACTCTATTGTAGAAACGATTATCAGCAAGAAAAATGAATTTGCTTCAGTATTTGACAGTATAGGGAAGTTCTTATCTGGACCAGTTTTGGGTTTGGTAATTGGGTCTGTTTCTAAATTATTGTGGACATTCGCCTCTTTTTCTCTAAAAGCTGCTTCAGATATTATAGGTCTCACGAAAAGGTCTGGTGATCTTGCTAAGATAACAAGCGTTATATCAGCAACGCTTGAGTCTCAACCCCAGCTTTATCAAAGAATATTGAGTGGGGTGATCAGTGTCCAACAAGCTGAGAGACAAGTATTAGATATTCTAAGACAACAGACTGCTGAAAAGGCAAAACTAATGGCATTTTCTTCAGGTGCGGCTTCTTCGGCCTTTGCGTCTGGTGTTAGAGTCGACGCAACCAAAAGGGTACTAACTGGAAAGGGATTCTCAAAAATACCAAGGTTTGCAGACCCTATAAGGGAGGCGGTTCAGAGAGAAGTTAGATCGGGCGTTCCTGCATCATCGGTTAAGATCGGAGTAGATTCTAGGCTTCAATCTCCAATGAATCCCAGAGGGATCGGAGTCTATAATACTATAGACGAGCCAATGGGAATTGGTCAGGGGATCAATCGAGCCAAGTCTATGGGAATGAATCCTAAGACTCACGGGATTCCGAATTTCGCTACAAGCAAAAAAAACATCTATAACTCCAAAACCGGACAAGCTTCTGAAAATGTTTTGTATGGCAAGGGATTAAGAAGAGATCCACTCATGTTGCCTATGGCAAATCTAGGTGGTAATATCTTACAAACTAAGGCCGATATAGACAAATATATATCTCAAGAACTAGAAAGAAGACAGGTTTTAACTAAATCCAAGGGAAAATCTCGAGACTTGCATCAGGAATATGTCCAATCGTTAGATCCTAAATTTAAGTTCCCAGTAAATATTTCTAAAGAAAACGAATCTAATCGTTTAGCTCAAATAGCCGAAGCAGATAGGCAAAAGATGCTGAGGATCATGTCCGAAGCATTGCCAGAGGGAGCCTTACTAGGGCCTCCACCGTCTAAGCCTTCTATAAACCCATTGGCCGATTTGGGTCCGGCTATATTTAGGAGCAAAAGAAAGTCCTCCGAATCTGGATATGTTTTAGGAGGATCTCAAGAGGGATCTGGATTAATACTAAGACCTAATTCCAATGTGGGTCAGGTTCAAGGTCCAGTTCAGGGACTTTATATTCCAGAAGGAAAACAACAATCTCGTAGATTCTTTGATGAATTCAGAAAGGTTTTACTAGATCCATCTGTTGCCAAGTCAGAGAAGAAAACAATGATTGATGCGGTCTCTAAGGGAATAGAAAAGGGAAGTGTTTTCTCCATCAATTCCATAGATGAGAAAAAGCTGGGGGAAAAGTATTCCGTCAAATCGTTTCAAAACTTCTTGAAAGATTTTAAGGGAGAAACTGGCCAATTTAATAAATCCCAGAGGGATGAATTAAAAGACATTATCTATAATCAAGGATTGAGTGGGGGGGGAACTTCTCCTCTCTTAAAGGCAGGAGGTTTGAGTTTTAGGGAAAGAAAAAATAATTTTTCCGTAGCCGAAGATGTTGGAAAGATAAACGAATCTAGAAGCAAAATCCCAGAGTTTGAAACTCCAGAAGAATATAAGAAGAGAGTAAATAGCAAAGATCAGGGTTTTTATGCTAAAAGCCGAAGAACTGGCAAAACAATACCTATTAGCGAAACGAGAGCGAACCAGTTAAGGGATGCTTTGGCGAATAGAGAGAGAAGGATAAAAAGAGGAGAATCCCCCTTCGTTCCCGTTACTATATCATCCCCATCCGAATTAGCATCTAGAGCAAGAGTAGGGGCAAGAAATCCGAATTCTGGATCTGGCTCCACCACTTCGTTTAGGCAAGAACTTATTCGCCAAATCCGATCACTAGATCCAAACATCACGTTTTCCTCTGCCGCAAGACTCGCAGATGAACAACTTAGAGCCGGAAGAATGGGAACGGGTGAAGATGTTATTGGCGCCTACAGAGAAGAACTAAACTCCAAAAGAAGTATTAGTCAGAATTCGGCTGGAATGCCACTGAGAGCGGATCTATCTTCAAATAAAAGATACAGATATTCTGAACCGACTGGATCAAGGATATTTTCTGAAAGAATGCCAACATTCGGAAGGGCATCGTCTTATATCGGATCTAAAGTCGGGTTGTCTTATACTAAATTGAGGAACATGGACCTAATGAACAAGATGATGTCATTGGGAGGGACTGGATCAAGGATATTTTCTGAAAGAATGCCAACATTCGGAAGGGCATCGTCTTATATCGGATCTAAAGTCGGGTTGTCTTATACTAAATTGAGGAACATGGACCCAATGAACAAGATGATGTTATTGGGAGGGGTCGGAATGTTGAGTTCAGTAGGGGGAGCAGCATTTGACTCTTCAACTGCATCGAACAATCGGTTGTCAGAAATGGAAAAATCGAATAGGAATCTCATATCGGGTGGGGTTCAAAATACGATGACTGGCGCGATGATCGGAGCATCATTAACCGCAGGAACGGGATTAGGAATGCTGGGAGGGGCTGCAATCGGAGGTCTTACCGCCGCAGCATTTTCCATATCGAAAATATTTAAAGAATGGAATGATATTCTTCCAGAGTTTGAAAAAAATCTTTCCGCAACTTATGGCAAGATACAAGGATTAAACAATGCGTCTCAAGGGATGAACAAAGTTTTGTTTGATCTAGAAAACCCGCCGGAATTTAAAACACCAGAAGAAAGAACCCAATACGCCAAAGAAAAAACCAGAGAATTTAAAAATTCCTTAGCCAATACTAGCATATCCCCATCCGCTAAGAAGAAAATATTGGATGCTATGGGTGAGTCTAGAAATTCAGCAGAATTGAGACAGACAATATCTGATGTAATAAGCGGAGATATGGCGTCCATCGAACCAAAAAAGAGTTTGGAAGAAGCCATTACTTCTATAACCAAGTACGGGCGTGGAGAAATGGATACTGTTCCAAATTTGGTTCCAATGTTATCTGGAATTTCCTCTAAATTTGGCACACTCGGTCAGGCTGGGTCTAAACTAACTCCAGAACAATTAGAAACCGTTCGCATCAAACTTCAAAATTCTTTAGGAAGAATTGGGGATATAAGGAATAAAACGGCTGCACTTACTCTCCCCCCAGTATTGAGGGAGTTGGGTCGCGACAGGACTGGCAAAGAGGAAAGTCCTGAAAAGAGAGTATCTAATATAATAGATACTCAGATTTCAGATGTTCTTCAGATAATGGGAGTAAATAAAACTTCTAACGAGTATCAGAGTCTTATGAAGGCTTTGAGGAATACTCTTAAAAATGGAGTTGATGGGGCTGAAGTGATGGTCAAAGATCTAAAATCTATCGCCGAAACGTCCCAGCAAATGGATTCCAAATTTACTGAGTTTCTAGGAGTTGTAGAAAAGGTAGATATTTACGCTCCAAGAGAGGCATTTATCGAACAACAGAGGGTCGCGAGGGACTTAAGGATCGGTACATCAAGAAATAGATATGAAAATGAGAGATCTATTCGAGATAAACAATTCGCCGAATCATTCTCTATCGCGGGGCTGTCTGAGAGCGTAATGACTCCGACCGGTAGGCAAATTAGAGAACTTCAACTAAAAAGAAACACCGAAAGGGGTATAGCTCCAATTAGAGAAAGAATTTTAAAAGATGATCTTTCTGCTGAAATCCAAAATCAGAAAAAGGGATATATTGAATCTATCGGACAAGATGATTCTGAATTTTCTAAACCTATTTTAGAAAGATATGACAATTTATTAAATGAAGTAAAAGAAGGAACAGTTAAAAAGGCAGGAGAGTATATAGATTCAGCGTTGTCTGATATAGAAAAATTATATAAAGAAACAGAAAGAGGTCAATCCAAGGCAGGAATAGAGTCGTTTGGCAAAATTTCAGAAGCGTTTGAATCATTGCGGCAGCAAGTGGAAAGAACAAATGACGCTATAGCTGAAAACGAGGCATTAAGTAAACAAAGAGAAGATCTTTTAAGAAAAAGATTAAATCCGTATTTTAGTACTGGGGATATTTTCAGATCAGAATCCGCATCAAGTAATGCTACGAGAAGAACCAGTATGGGGTCTGACCCTCAAACAGAGATCAAATCTTCCATGAGAGCGTTTCGTGAAGAAATGGGTTATACAACTAATGATTTCTACACAGATTTTGAAAATAGTTCCAGAGACGCGGCTCAAACATTCAAAAGCGAATTCAAATCTGCGTTCCAAGATTTTAGAAGAGGAACTGTTTCGGCGGGTGAAGCGTTGAGGCAGATGGCAATGAACATCCTAGACAGGATTGCCACGAATACCTCAAGTATGGCTATTGACGGATTGATGAGCGCCGCTTTCGGAGGTGCCTCTAATATCTTCGCGAGTGTCTCTAAAAATAGGTCCGGCGGAATGATTAGAAAGAGATATGCCACAGGAGGAATGGTTACTGGAGGCTCAGGGGTCATAGACGACGTTCCAGCATTATTGACGGACGGAGAGATGGTTATCAATAGAGAAGCGGTTAGAACCTATGGTGCGGACTATTTCAATAAGATCAACCAAAATCGGGGGGTAACTGGATCTCTGGAAAATCGTTATATATATTTGGATGCGAATGGAAATCCTAGTGCGAATCCAACTCAAGGACAATCTCGAATAAGCGCAGCACTGTCTAATATTGGAGCAACCAACGATTTGATGAGAGCGAATACCACAAGAATGGATCGTGAGCAAAGATTGGTCAATTATATAACTCAGAGAAGAAGCTACGATTACCAAAAGTCCCAAGCGATGAAAAAGTATAATCGCGGGATTAGGCAACAAGCGATTGGGGCTGGAATTTCTGCTGGAATCGGAATCGGAGGAGGAATGTTGGGGAGTTATATGAGTTCTTATTCTCCTCCTCCTTCGTCCGCTGGAACGATGGGCGTGCCTATGGGAACGGGGTCAAATTATTCTAATGTAGCCAATTCTGGAGCAATAGTCCCGAGGTCTGGAGCATCCAATAGAGACTCTTATCCCTACACTCTTACAGGAGGAGAGGGGGTCCTCAGAAAAGAAGCGGTGAATATGTACGGTCCCCAAATTGTTAATGACTTAAATAATGGTCGAGTCAAAACAATGAGGTTTGGAGGATCTGATTCAGAGTCGTCTATATCGGAAATCAGAGGACTTCCATCGTCTATTGATCGTTTGTCTAGTGCGATTACAAGTCTTCAGAACAAATCCAACGGATCTGATTCCGAGGGGAAAGTCAACAATAATTTCAATTTTAATATTGAAGTAAGAACTGATAACGGGCAAGTGTCGGTGAATGAAAGTAAATCGTCTAATCAATCCCAAGACAGCCAGAGTCAAACTGATAATAATAAAAAGATCGGAGAAGCTGTAAAGATAGTAGCGCAACAAGCTATTATTGACGGACTGAGAACCGGAGGATTGATTTACAACGCAATAAGGAGAGGCTAGATTATGGTTTGTTTTCTAATTCTTTTATCCTCTTTTCTAAAAGATAAAATTGCTTGTCGATAAGACTCACACTCTGATTGAAGACGAACTCCAAGTTCTGAGAGTTCGGAGAGGCAAAAGGGAGTCTATAATTAGGAGTAAAATCCCTGATTATTTCATGGTTTGCCGAATCATTGGAAACTCCGACATAATCAGTTTCTAAGATTATTTTTTGTTTCGAGATAGTAAGAACTCCTGACGTTTGATTGTCTGGAATATTAGAATCTAAAATTAAGATAATTCCATTGTCGGATATGATTTTATCTATTATCTCTCTTCTTATTACTGTTCTATCCGATTTAGATTTATATTCTATCTTAAACTCAGCTCCCCTTCCTTCTCCATCCATAAAGACGGGATTCGTTTCACTAGGTAAAACAGAATATCTTCCCGAGTTTTTGAGTCTGATCATTTTAATTTGACCTTTGGACCCAACTCCTGTTACCTCAAAAGATGCTCGATTATCTTCGGTTTCAGAGAAAGACTCTACTGGTTTTCCTCCATACAGATAAACAACGTCCCCTTTCTTGTATCCAGATCCAGCCTCTACAATATTCTCAACCTCGAAAACCTCGTACTCTTTAAAAACTAGTTCGCATTCGTCTCCATCGAGAATATAAGAAGAAACAGATTCGTCTTCTATGACTAAGTTTCTATTGTTTTTGATATAGAACTTTTCTGATATTTTAAAGTCTTCAATTGATTTTATAGAATAAGAGATTCCATCTTTTTGTATTCGTATATAACACCTATCGGAAACTCCATTCCAATTTGTTCCAGATTGAGCAACTACTTCTCTTGACCCATTGATTACGGAAACTTTGAAATTGTATGGTTTCATATTTTTTTATATTATCAGGAATTTAGAATGCTTGCAAGAGTTTTGTACGCTATTCCATTTCTCATTAAAACAATATAATCTCCAACTCCAGTCCCACTTCCGGCGTCAAGTTCATCCAAATCATGAGGATTAAAATCTATATAAACATTGGAAGAGTCTGTTCTTATAGAAACTCCAGACCCTCCCGTCAAAGTGCGACTATTGGGCAAATCTCCGGCTGAGGAAAGTAAAACATATTCATTGCCGGTAGCAGCACCGACTCCCCTTCTGGATATTTCGACAGTATTGCTCATTCCGATTCCAGTTCTGTGTCCCTCGTTCCCTGCGCTAATAGCAAAAGAGTCGAATCTATCCATTAGGCTGATGCTAATATATTGAGAATTCACAGTGTCGGACAATTTTGCATCTGCGGTATAAACATTTCCAAATCCAAAAGACTCGGCATCTAATGGAACTTCCACATATCCGATTCCAGTATCCCCAGAATAAGCATTTCCGCTTGTAAAATCCGACGCGCTGTAATAGACAAACGCTCCATACATATCCCTCATATTTTGCGGAAGCTCTGTCAGTCCAGAAGAACCACTAACGATAGAGAATTTTATGCTTCCATCTGTCGATATCCACTGATCTGTTGCTATTTGAGATCCATAAGCGTTGATTGATACCTCAGTCGTTTCCCCAGCTGCTCGATCTGTCAATCTGTATCCGGTTATAGGATAATTATTGACTTCTAAAATATCGTATCCGTTACTGTTTGACCAAGTTTCTGAAGAAACGTGAGGATAACTGATATTTGGGTCTAATTGGTTCCCTGCCGACGTTTTATAGTCTGTCGGGTTATATGACTCTACAACAACGTCATAATGCCTGTGTGGACCTCCTATGCTGTTTAAGCTGTTTACAGTCATATTGTAAACGTAACTAGGAGACGTATCCGACAAAAATGGAGACTGAAATCCAGTTTCCTGATAATAGATAGTAGAACTAGGAGTATTTGAACTGCTTGGTTCTCTGATGGAAATTCTGTATGTATTATTTCTTTGAATCAAAGAACTTGTATAACCTACTTGCCAACTAAAAGCTGGGGATTCTGAAACATATTCCTCAAAAAGAGTTGTTCCACTATCGTTGTAAAAATCCGTATTTTTTAAGATTGTAGATGGATCAATTTGTAGAGAGCTAATGATCGTGCTTTCGACTGGAGTAATCCCAGATACAGTGATAGAAGAAGAAGTGTAAGAAGAGCTTCTGGCACCCTCTATTGATACCGAATAAACCCTAAAATAATAAACACCATTTTCTATCGTACTATAAACTCCAGACGTTGTAGTTTTCGACAATATGATACTCGCCTCATCGGACGACGGATTAGGTTCCGATCCTATTTTTACGAAAACCTCGTAATGACTCAGTAATGATGATGAAATTGCGTCAAATTCAAAACTAATATCTCTAGAAACGGGGTCGTAAGATAATGACAGGTTATTCGGTCCATTTAATATTGAATTTTGAACAGTCTCAGAGTATTCGGGGGTGATCTCAGAGGAAATTGTGTCAAATTTATTTTCCAGATATTCCAATCCCATTATCTCATACTTATGATCCTCAGTTTGTGATATATTCGCACAAGTATAATAAGAGTATTGATTGGTCTCTAGTCCAATATCTTCCGAACCATAAGATTCCCCAGATGCCAAATTAACTGTCCAGATATTGTTATTCGTAAACAGATCGTAATTGTTAAAGTCAAAAACTCCGCTAGAAGGAAATGTTATTCTGGTTCTTCCGTCAGAAAGAGATGAAAAGTACGAATCATTCACATCCGCAGTCTGGATATAGTTCCTTTTTATGTTAGAATAATCGGATGACGATTCGATATTAACAAGGACTGGATCGTATTTAAATGTTGATCCTAAAACTTTGATTTCATAATTCTTCCCGCTTGCGTAAGATAATTGTCTGTCAAGATCGAGAACCAGTCCTGTTCCAGTGGTGAAGCATTGTAAGATCCTTCCAGCCTCATAAAATCCCTTTCTATTAGAATCATGTACTTGAAACAAATCCCCAATTCTGAGAGTCTGCGCCTCTAGTCCTGCTACAAAACTCACAGTTTCTTTTTGCTTACTAGATTCAAGAGTCCATCTCCCCGCTCTTATAGCCTGCCCTCTACTTGTTGTTGCAAAACTTGTTAGTTCAACCTCTTGGATTCCGTATCTTTTGATCCCGTCCGTATCCTCGATATATTCAAAGTTTGGTCGATAATAGTTGTTCTTATCGCTATATCTTACTATCGCGGTGGTATATCTATTCTTTTTGCTAGTAGAAAAGTATTTGAAATTTCCATCCTCAACATTAGCATTAGTAAAGGTATAAACAGGATCTCCCTTGTATCTATCTTGAGAAAAGAATATTGATCCACCTTGATAATAGGGAATCCCGTTAAAAACACTTGAAAGATCGTTGATGACCTTATACGCCTCCTCTTTTGATCCGATATAACTATTACAAGCGAATCTAGGCTCTAATCCTCCCTCTCCATCCGAAACCAAGGTGTCACAATTTTTAGCTATTTGATATAAGTCCCATTTGCTTGCCGAAAGATCAGATTCGGAAATTCTTCTTCCAAGTCCGTATGTCTTATCGGTCATTATATCATAAACGACCCACGCTGGATTATTTGAGTACTCCTTGTCCGTTTTAAACTCTCCGTTCCAATAGTCAGAACCTTGTGTTCCGGTTGTTGTGGACAAGGTTGAATCTCCATAAGACCTTAATTCTGGATCGTAGTTGTTCGGAACCTTGATCTTTTTGAGTCTCATGTGATAGTATCTACTCGGAATACCGTTAAACTCTCTTGCGTCAAACTTTGTTCTTGCTACGCTACACTTTGGATATAAAAAGTTATTCTCATAAATTTCAGTAATAGCCTCGACAAAACTCTTATTTTGAAGGTATGTGCTTGTACTATCTTCCGTTTCTCTAATGATCTTAATTTCCCAAGCGACAAAATCCGATTCATTAGTGAAAGAAGAGAAGTCGATTCTAGATCTTCTTATATAGTCGGTATTAATATTTCCTTCTATCTTTTCCTCTTTAGCAAGAACGAATTCTTTGATTTTGTTTGGATTTGCGTAGATAGCTCTGTAGTAAATAGAATAGATTATCTCAGTTGCATAAGTGTTAAGTTCTGTTGAAACGACTTGTTTGTAAAGAGCCGGAACCCTTATATCAACATAGCATGAGGAAACGTCCCTGTTCGTGATCCTATAAGTCTTTGCATAATCATCACTATACGGATTTACTCTGCTAACAATAGGATTTGATGCCGCTCTAAGTCTTTCCCCTATAGGCCGCGTAATTGTTATTTCATTGTTAGAGCTACTGTCTGTTAGAAGGTATCCATCGTCAGTTCCTCTGCTTACTGAAACGTTAAAACTTGAAAAATTATATTTACCATCACTATCTACCAAGGGAATTTCGTTCCAAAAGATAGACCTAAGCCAAGGAACATCTGCTAGTCCGCTTGGAGTAGAATAAGGGGTGAAACTTTTAGATGACCAACCAATATTCCCTTCTGTTCCAGAGTAGGAATAGTAACCACTCACAAGTCCATGAACCTCCCCTTCTGATATTAGGTCATAAGTCTCTATAGAGCTGAATGATAATGCGGATACAGATTCCTCCAAACCTCCTCTGTCAAAAGAATAACGCTGACCCAATGTTGGAATTGCTGGACCGCGCTCAGGTACCGGCGGAGAAAAAACAAAAGATCCTCCGTCGTAGTCTTGATAAATTCCCTCTGTAGCCGTAAATCCTGCCATATCTTAACCTTGCAATGTCGCTGAGTATTGTGCCGGAGAGTCTGACGCTAAAAATGATGACATCTGCTGTTGAACCTGATACCAATAGATGAAATATTTAGAGAAATATAAGTTGTGATACTGTTGCTTTCTATAATTATCTGGATGAACCATCCAATAAGGGATTCTCAAAAACTGATCGTACCAAACTAAATCCGATTGATATTCTTCGGACGCTAAGTAATTGACGGCCCAATCGTACTGACTCGCCTTATCCACGATTATAATTCCAGAATCGGTTTTGTTAAAATCATTATCATCTCTCAAGATATAGTCTCTTACCTGCAAATTTTGAGCAATGACATTCGATCCCACGATTAACTCTCCATATCCCAATGGAACCGGCCCCCCCTCTGAAACCGTATTAACCGGACCTCCAAATAGATAACTATCTCTTTGTGAACTTTCAATATCTCCAAATGGCTCAAACTTTGGAGGCTTGCTCAGAAGTATCATCGCTCCAGCGGCAGCAAGTCCTAATCCCGCTACAATCAAAGTTCCCGATGTGAGTCCAAATCCCAATGTTATCGCGCCAGCGGCAGCTCCAACTCCCGTTGCAATTAAAGCTACAGCAGCCACAATTAAAACTATCCCCAATATATTTTTATCTGATCCACTGAGAGATGGAATAATATCTATCGTTTCCAACGATTCGTAACTCATCATCAGTTCAGAATTTTTAATATCCTCAACCTCTTTAATATCTCTAGGAGGATTGATATTCTTCTCGTTAACCAGAACCTCATACTCTTTGGATGTGTTCTTTTCGTCACCTAAATATTTAAACAATTTTCCGCCAGACATGATATCAATAGCCCTAATAGCCTCAGCAGCAGAATTAACTTTCAATTCCCAAACTTTTCTTCCTAAAAATTCCCCGAGAGAATCATGGAGATTAACTTTTACCAAATTGTTCATGCCTTAAAAAAATCTTAGATAATTTCCTGTAATCGTCAGAGTATATCTGAATACACGATTGAGTATTGTTCGGATGATGAAGGATCTCGTTATTCCCAAGGTAAATCATCAAGTGGCAAGGAATATTCGTTTTTGGATCTTCAATCACTATTATATCATGTTTTCTCAACTCGTTTGACGTTATTTCGTAAAATCCCTCTTTTTTAAAATTATCAGTGATTAGATGAGGATCATTCGATTTCCAAAATTTATTTCGAGAATAGTCTTTGATTTTGATAGCAAACTCATTGAAAAAATAATCTCTGACTAGAGAAAAGCAGTCATTATATCCAATATTAAAGTTTTTACCGATATAGTCTGATACTATATTTTTCGGATCATAATAGGAAAAGTCCTTGGATTTAACCGAGTATATTAGAAACTTATAACTACAACTGTCACTTTTCTGTTTGTCCAATTCAGAAGGTGCGCTGTCAGATACGATATGAGAATGAACAACATACAATATCTTTGATTCTACTTTCACTTTAAGAAAATCCCTAGTTCTTATCTTAAATTGAAAATCGTCTGGACTTACATTCTTGCACTTTTTAAACTTTACAGAACCTTCTGATAAAACCACAAATCCGCAAATCTCTCTGTCAGGAGAAGATTCACTATATTCTTTAATTTGGTCTAGTATGGATTGTTCGAGCATTATCTGATCCTGTTAACTCCTTTAAAAGATCCGATTGGCAAATTGCCATTTTTGACTTCGGCCCCATCGGCTCCGGCCCCATACCTTAATTTACAACCAGATATTTTTTGAGAACACAAATCGGCAATCCAGTAAGTAGAGTTTGGCGGGATTTTCCCAGTTGGTACTGTGATCTTGGCGACGAAATAGTAATTTATACCATTTTTACTAATATAAACTTGATCTCCTTTGGAATACCCAAGAGTTGACGACCATTTTCCTCTGTCGGTGATCCCAACATAAGACGGATCAGAGGGGAGAATATCATCGTTTAATAGAAGTAAGATAGACTCGTCGTTCCTATTGGCTACCGAGATGGCCCTAGACGGAAGAGTCGCTGTTCCATGTTCATCAGTGTTTTTTCTAGAACTATACTCATAAACACACCCACATCCTCTATATTGAAATCGGCAATAATCATTAGTAATGATACTATTGGGAAGATAAACATGTTCAAAATCTAAAGGAGAACTCAACTCAAATCCAAGAGTATATTTGTCTTCGCTTGTTTTTCTCTCAACATAAAAAACCTCTCTGGACAATTCGCAATTTTCATCAGGATCAAAGTCGGGAGGAGTCCCATTTGGAAAATTGACTAAAGGAAGTTTGTTGGCAAAAGTCCTATATCTTGTCACTTTCGCTCCGGCTAAGTCCCCAATAATGTTTAAGTTAGTTTTAAACGAAGAAAAAGCTGCCAACCCAGACTCAGAAACAGTCATTGTTAGTTGAGGCTTGGGGAGAGTCCCATCTCCTTTCTGCGCAAAGTCTGTGGCGTTTATAGGAAGAGGATAATAGACTTTATTTCTCCAGACGATATTTTGACCAATTAACTTTGGATTATTGTGGAACCTAAAAAAACTAGACCCATCTATGGAAGTGTCTATGGATTCAATTATATTCAAGTCGAAAAGAATATCGGAAATGTCAATCTCAAACAAATCTACAATGCTCTGTACTTCTAAAGATTGGCTAATTTTAGATGCTGATTTTAAGGAAGATTCTGATTGGGACTTGGATATAGTGGACATATTTTAGATTACAACCTCTTCAAATGTCGCAGATACGTTAAAATTATCATAAAAAACAGGAGACGATGTATAATTTCTACAAACAAAGAGTTTTTCCGAATCGTAAGGAGCATTTCCTATGAAGATAAAACTTATATAGCCTTTCATTCTAAACAAAAAGTTGAGAATTGCCTCGGTTTCATACAAATCTCTCGAATTAAATGACAAATCTATATTTAACAATTCATTATTTATTCCATCCTGAGTTCTTTGCTCATATCCATCTCCAAATTTAATGGCCTTGCTCTTAGGAGAATGATTTACGCTCTTATTATAACTAGGAATCCAAATAAATTTAGGTTTTTCTTGACCAGTTTTTGAAAAAGTTGCGTATCCTCCCCATTTGTCAGTCTCGAAAGAGGATGTGGAAGTGTGAGATACTAGAGAATAGTAACTCTTAGAATTGTAGATGACTCTACCGTTCTTTTGATAATATGTTGATTGCGCCCAACTAGACGGAGTTGAATCGTAGCTCATTTCCTTGTTCCTACAAATAAAATACACTAAGAATAGTGTATTTTCAAGGAGAGATGAGCAAGGTTACTGAAAAATATAAGATAGAAAAAGACAATCAGTATGTATTTTTGAACTCTTTAAAATTAAAAGGGGTTCAAAATGTCTCAGCCTCTTATCAAAAAAATTTATCTTTGGCGGACTATTTTGGTAACAATGAGATCATCCAGCTTCCAAACGAAGAGCCGAATGGCCAATGTTCAATCAACAGCCTCTATATAACTTCAGATCCGTACATTCAATATACTGGGGATATTGGGACTAGCTTTTCGATATTAAGATCAGTTGGGAGTTATGAAAATAATTTTTCATTTACTTCTGGTTTTATGGTATCGTATTCTCAGCAATGTGGAATAGGAGAGATTCCGTCAATTTCTACCACTTGGAATTCTTACGGAGATATAGGAGGGTTAAGTACAGGAGAAAATATAAATCTATCCACAATCACATCTGGAGATTATTTAGAATTGTCTCAAAATATAGTTGGATACAATGGAATTGGGATCTCTATAGATGATTTTACAACCAACAGAGTGATGCAGTATTCCCTGTCTATTCAGTGTCCGAGAAACCCTAAATATGTAGTAGGTCAAATTAGGCCGAGATATGTTTTACAAACTACTCCGATTCAGATCGACATATCTTTCGAGTACGAAATCGACAATTACGAATTAGATTCTCTGAGACAAGATCCATGCAATCCCACTTCTAAGAATATAACTATAACCGCTAAGAATTACCAAACTAAGAATACCATATTGTCATATTCATTTTCGGATATGAAATTGATTTCGGAAGATTATTCTTCCAACACTGAATCCTACGTGACCGTTTCTGCTAACTACAGAACTTTTTTAAACTAATGCTAGAAGCGAAGAATTGCAATATATCTATCAATAATACAGGAATTATGGCACAATCGGTGTCTATAAACTCCTCTAATTCCACTTTTCCGGTTCAGAGCATCGGAAAAAAAGGGTTTTCTAGATATATAGCAAATGGCCCGATAACTCATTCCGTTTCAATTGACTATATTTTGAAAACGGATGACGAGCCGAATTACAATATTTTTAACTCAATAAAGTCCCACATTAACTCAAGCTCATTTCAAAAATGCGATATAGTTATGGGAGGAATATCCGGCTCATTTTATTTGGACTCATATTCTGTAAGTTCCTCCCCTAATAATCTGACGACTGCTAAAGCAACTTATATTTCATTTGAAGAATCTCTTAGTGGATACTTAAACGATTCTAAAATAACAGACGGAAGTTTGAATTATGTTGGATCTACAACCGGATTTTCAAACGGATGGAGTACATACTTTTACGAAAACGAAGAGTTGTCACAAAGCTCGGTTTATGATTTCTCCTATTCATTTAGAGCGTCTTGGGAGCCTTCTTATGTCATGGGATCTAGGGTTCCGTCTCAGGTTGATTTAATGGAATACTCAGAGTCTATTTCGGTAGTCAGAGACATATATACCAAACCCGTTTTCTCTGGAGATCCATTATACTTCTCTCAAGATATTAGTGGGAATTTTAATGGAACTAATAGAAATTCCGAACTCAGAGTGTATGGATTGTGGAAGCTTTGTGGTGGAGATGGTAGTTTCTTAAATTTTTCCCTATCTGGATCAAGCATCACATCTTCCACGGTTAGTTATTCTCTTGGCGATACAATTCTAACAGAAACGACTGCCTTTAATATCGGATAATTATGTTCTATACTTTCAAGAATGCAAAAATATCCTTAAACGGAAGAGATTTAATAGCAGAGTCGGCGACTTTATCTCATTCCGCTTCTGTAGAATCATTTTATCAAGAAGACGAAAGAAATAGCTCTAGATATACCAGTAATAACGGAATAAACGGATCGTTTAGAGTCAGTTACTTTTTAACCGGAGAAGACTTTTTAAAGGATTATATAAGTAACGAACTCTCCTTATCTGGAAATTTTGGAGGAATGTATTTTACATCTGGATACCTGCAGTCTTATAGTATCCAAGGATCTCCCAACTCTCCTTTAAAGGTGGATATAGATGGAGTATTTTTCGATGATATCGAAGGATCTTTTTCTCCTACTTACGAGGACATATCCAAAACAATTGATTTTTACAATAATTCAGACACCTCTATATCTTTGACTGTAAACGGAATAGGATCTATATCTGAGATAACTTCTTATTCTTATTCAGTAAACAATGATATTTCTCCAGTATTTTACGAAAACTCCACCGTTCCAGATAGAATATATTTTGGGAGAAGGTCAGTAGAAGCCTCATTCTCCTCATCTAATTTGTCCACATTATTGGGATTAACTGGAAATGGATGCGAAGCGAGTCTCACATTCTCTAATCAAAACGGAAATTTAGAGTCGTATTCTATAAACGGGATCATGTCGTCTAAGGATTATTCCTCCTCAGTAGGAGGGAAGCTATCTTCCAATATAACTATATTGTCTGAAAACTATCAAGATTCCCCTTTTATAACCTCGTTCTCGCCAGATCCATCTGCTCTATCAGCAGGAGATTCTGTCATTATAAACGGAACGAACCTCTTGAACACAAGAAGACTGGTTTTAGAGGATAGAGAATTTTCCAGCTACTCTATAACAAATGATTCTGAGATTGTTGCGAGTATTCCATCGGATGCGGTTAGCGGGAATTTTACATTATATACTTACGGTGGATCTTTTACCACCGGATTCGCTATGCCAGATGCGTCTATAACTATTTCATCGGTTTATCCGTCTAGCGGAGTGGAAGGAGGGAGTTTCTCGATAAGTGGCGATAATCTCTATAGAATTTCGAGGGTTAAATTATCGGCGGATTCTTATTCAACAGAATGTGATTTTGAAATTCTAAACGCATCTACTATCAACGCTATTGTTCCAGCAGACTTTGGAGGGTACGGACTGTCTGTAGATCTTTATAGTTCTGGATTAGGAAGGGGAGATATATCTGGAAGTTTGGCAAATTCTTTCAATATTCTTCCAGAGATTGTGGACTTCACCTCTTCGGGATATCCGAATTCTTTGATAGTTATAGTTACCAATGGTCATCAGGGATTCAACAAGATCGTTTTCAACGATGGTCCATATTATGAAAATGCTGGAAACATAACTTACGACGAGTTGAGCGGAATTATACCAGAAGGAGATACTTACGGGAAGATCAAGCTATATAATACCGGAGAGAATGCGTTTGTTGAATCTCTTGCTAATTTTTATCCAATTGTAAATCCAAGTGGAATCAACCCTACTAGCGGTCAAGTTGGAACTGCGTTTTCAATCACTGGCCAAAATTTTAATACGGGATTGATGTACAATACCAGTCCCAGTAATTATCTCGTGGACTTTAACGGTGTCACTGGCGAAATGGGATGGGTATCTAATTCAGGACTAAGTGGGAACATGGTAGATATGCAAACGAGTGGGCCGATTAGGATTTTCTCGAATGACGGAGTAACACTTTATCCAAATAGTGTATCATTTGATTTTATTCCGCCCGATATAAATCTGACAGGTATAGACAGTTTAACTCTGAGCGGTGACGCATCATCTAACAATAAAATCAGAGTTTTGGGAGAAAATCTCAGATATGTCGATTCAGTGTATTTAACTAAAACTAACAATCCGTCGATTGGAGCTAATTATAATATTTTATCAGGAAACGGGACTGGAATAGGAGTCGGATTACTTGGAAATACTGTTAGCTTTTATATAAGTGGAGCCGATTTGATGCCAACTGGAACTTATTCTATCTCAGCTTCTGATCCATACTCCTCGGACTCGATCTCCACATATATACTATATTAAAAACCCATCTTTTGGAAGAGGGATTTAGCGAAGCTACTTGTTGATCTTTTTCTTGAGCCTTCCCAAGAGTTTAACCCCCAAGGTGGGCTTCTGAGAATGAAGTTCGTTTAAGTTTTCGGGGTCTTTTTCAAAAACCTCCCCTTCTTTTTTCAATGTCTCAAGGATAAAGGAAAAACTATATCCAAGCTTATTCATACAATCTTCAATCATTTGAACAATATTAGAAGAACCGTATTCTTTCTTTACGTGCTTCTTTGCTTTCAGCTTATTGGAGCTATTCTCTGGAGCGATTTCATCCTTACCACAAACATTGATTTCCAAGAATGTCCTAACGGCACGAGAAAACGCTCGATTCTCCGCACAAGTAGCAAGATACTGGCCCATAAAGTCATCAGTATTATCGAGATTCGCATCAGCAGTACTTGTATGAACGATTGGTCTTCCTTCCGTTTCAAAGTTTCCAATCCAAGAAATTTCACAGCTCATAGAAGAGAAGTCTTCTCCTGTGTTGATAATTGGATATTTGATACTATCGTATCCGCGAATCTTCGCTAACCACTTGAAACCAGCAAGATAGATCAACAACTTATTATCAGGAAGATTGTCGATATCCTCTCCTTGCAAATCAGTATCTTTCACATAGAAAAATTTCTTGGGAAGAGTTTTCCTCCAGTCAATCTTCCCATATTCATCGAAAACATATTCGATTCCTTTTACAAGTCCGTTTTCGTCCCTTTCTACTTTCTTAATCTTTAATTCTTTCATACAAGGTATAATGTTCTATATCTTTCCAAAACTCTTTTGTTTTTTTAATTGGCTTGATTTCTTTTGCAAGACCACTCGGCTCAGAATCCAAGTAATGCTGTTCTGATAAGTATAATTTTCCTGCGGAAAAAGTCAACTTTTTAGTTTTGAAAAATAGGTCTTTCTTGGTTGGAATTTTTTCTGGAACACCTTTCCATTCAATAATCGGACCATAATCAATATACTTCAACTTAGTTTTCTTTAGATCATCCCCAGAAGAAGAGGAGATAAGAAAAACAGTTAGTCCTAATTCAAAACAACTTTTCGCAAATTCCATATCGCAGAAATCAACGTGAATTGCCATCTCTCTAATTCTAATCCTGTTTCTCTCAAGCATATCAAGATTGATAGCTTTTTTCGTTACAATACAACAGTTTCCAACCGCCAGTTGTTTCTCAAGAACGATTTCGTCATGTTCAAGATCCATCCTAACAACAATTGCGTCAATTCTGAGTTTATCAATATCGACGGTCATATTGGGAACCATCTCTACAGATTTATTAACGTACCTTTTGCCAACTTGGACTTCTTTAAATGGAAATGTGTTCTCAATATTGAGAAGTTCTAAAACATTGTCGCTAATCTGAGTAGGAAGTATTTTATTGATAGTCATTTCTTGGTCGGACATTCCGAAAGAACATTTTTTTCCAACCTTGATTTTCCTATAGTTCTTTTGACTGCCAAAATACTTTCCAGAATAGCAAGCGTCACTATCCGAAAACAATTGGACAAAATTCTTATCATATCGACCGACAATTTGACACATAAATTCGGAAGTAGATATCACGAGCATACTGTTTTTTACAAGATATGAAATCTGTCCTATTGACAAATTGCCAAGCAGAATAATCGTATTATCCAATCTTTCGCATCTTTCATCCCCCATTTGAACAACCTTAATATTGTATTTTTCCAAAGTGGGAACAATTATATCAATAACATCCTGATAGTATGAATAAGATCTGATAGGATCACTCTCCATGTGAAGAATAATATATTTATCGAAAGGTAACGGAAACAACTCTTCCAAAAGGAAGGGATCTCCAACGGCTATATTGCAGTTGTCTGAAATTTTATCTATTAAGTGCATTTTTAAAAATCGTTGTCGTTATGAAGATATGTCTTGTCATCCAATCCCTCATCAATTTGGAAAGAGATATCGAAAAGTTTATCATCAGTTAGATACCCTTCTAACCAAACATTGTTCCTCATCTCCTCAATAAATGGGATAACTTTCTTGATATACGGATTTCCGTTAAAAACATTACTATGTTCTTTAGGGCAGCTAACATAAATATCATACCCATCGTATTTTTCAGAACAGTTTTTCAACAGAGACGTAACCGCAATCACGTTTTCCAATCCGTGAGACACTACTAAAAGAATTCTATAGTCATTTTTAGAATCTTTTAAGAAACTTTTGATATAGTCATCTTTGGATATATTTTCCTTTTCAGATCCTTTGGACGCTGTTTGTCTAAAGTATGTTTCGATTTCAGCTCTCGGAACTCCCTGATTGATCTTGGTCATCCAGTGGAGCATTCCATCATCGTTAGGGCTAATAATTTGTCCGAGAATATTCTCATAAAGACTCATTAACCATTTTTGATTATCTTCAATTTCTGGAACGAAACAATTAGGATTGTGTTTGTCTAAATCTTTAGTAGTGATTCTTTTTTTAATCAAAGGCATTTTATCAAATTCTGCTAATACCTTTTTCATTACATTATCTGTAGAATAATTTTCATGAACCCATTTCTTAGACTTTTCAACGAGGGAGTTTTTAAACTCATCACTCATAGAATAAACCTCCATCAATTTTTCAACAATGGATCTAGGATTTGTCGCGGCTTTTGTAAAATTAGACTTAGGCTCAAACGTGGGAGTCCAGTCTATGCTAATCGTCCCAGAGTCGGGATCTGAACACATTTCCTCGCCACAACTATAATTGGACACCAGAGTAATCAAGCCAGCGTACTTTGCCTCCTGAATTGGAATTTCCTGCCCTCCGCTAGTGAATGGGTGACAATAAACGTCCATGACATTGTAAATTTCATTTAGTTGAAATTCGGAAACTCCATTCGCAATATTGATCGTATTCTTACTCCCTTTCGCCCCACAGTAAGAACAATCCTGATTTGGCCCATGATAACTTGAGATTTCGTATTTTCTGCAAACTGGGCAATAGTAAGTGCAGAGAACATTTTGAGGATTGATTCCGAACTCTTCCATATAAAAAAGAATGTCCCAACCATTTCCTCCAAAATTAGAACCCTCCTCAAAACAAGTGTGAAGCAGAAGCTTTGACTTTGGAACAATCTTTTGAAATTCTGCGAAAGCCATCAATAACTGAGGAACGCTTTTTCTCAATTGATTCCTAAAAACAAAACCAATAACATAATCATCGTCAATATTGAATTTTTTGCGAAGTTCGGTTCTTTTTTCTTTTTCTATCGGATAGAATTTGGAATGGTCAATCATTCCGTGCATTGTCTTAACATGAGTATGACCAAGACGATGAAGCTCCTTTTCTGCGAAGTTACTCCAAACCCAAAAGTTTGGGATATCCTTTGCTCTCATTTTGGCGGTTCTGTGAATAGGAAGAGAGTCCAGCGTAGTCCAGATCACGCTATTGATTTCCCTGAACCAACTTTTATCAATCGTATAATCGACTCCCCAAATGTCCTCAACGCCAACGTAGATATCGGGTTTGAATTCCTTGATTACTTTATCAATAGAGAACCATCCATATCGAATAAGGTCGATAAACCCTTGTCTATTTTTCTGGTTTTGTCTATTCAAAAATTCATCTACCTCTTGTTTGTTGTCCGGCAATGTTCCAGCACATTTCCAAGGAAGTCTTTTTAACGATGGATCGCTATATTTTAATCCAGAGGCGAATTCCATGACCTCGTATTCGCCAGTGGATTCAAGATACTTCAAAACCTCTTTAGCATTCCTACTAAATCCAGTTTTCAGCATTGAATAAGCGGAATGATATAAAATTCTTTTCTTTCGCATTTGAATTATTATATCCCAAAATACAAAAAAAAACCGAATTTCTTTCCAGAAAAACGGCTTTTGATTTTTTATATCTTTTAAGTTGATTTAATCTCCTAGCAACTTGTCTCTCTTGTTTGCAAACTGCGTATATGCGCGAGACAAAAGATTCAATTGCTTTCGCTGCTCGTCATCCCTCAATTCCTGAGAAACCGATTCAGCTTCCTTAAGGATGTTAGAGATGATTTTGTTTAATTGCTCAATTTCGTTGGTCTCCATGTTTTTCTATATTATATTTTGAATCAAAATGGCACATCCTCGTCTTCGTTATCAGAAGATCCGGTATCAAATTCGTCATCATCGTAAGGAGGATTATTGGTTCCTTCTTCCGCTTTCTCTGGAGCCGGAACAGTATTTCTCTGAGTCTTTTGCGCAGGTTGATGCTCACCCTTCCTTCGATTACCCTCTTCTCGACCGTTAGAATCACTGAATCTATTTCCATTGGAGTTTTTCACGCTACTTGCCAACGACGCTTGGATTTGAGAATCAAAATGAGCGTGAAGAACAGCTTCCAGAGCTTTCTCTAAAAGCATTACCTCACTTGCTTCAAGAGTCATCGCTACATAGTTCTTGTCTCCAATATCTAATAATTGGAGAGTGAATTGTCCGAATTTGCAATTCTCGTGTTTTGGATAAAACTTTAAAGACTTTTGAGAGGATGGCGTTTTGTGATAAAAGTTAGCATCATAAGATGTTTTCATCACTGAATCCTTATCCGTATAATCAATTTTTATATGCTTGATCGCACGTTTTTCTCGAATGCAAGAAAGAATTTCTGCTACTTCGTTTTCATTCAGCATCAACGTGATATTCTTAGTTTTATCTTCAAAACTATCTTTAAAATACCCTTTATTGTTTTCTTCGTCCCAAGAAGATTGCTTTGTTAATTGAACGAAAACTCCTCCGCTGGCATCAGGAAGAGTAACCCTCCGTCCATCTTTCATGAAGCTTCGATTTACAGGATTTATAGATAGAGCGGAACCTGAATTATATTTATTTGGTTTGTATAATTTAATCATCTTTTTTAATTTACTTTACTTGACTTGTTTTTGTCAACACTTTATTTGGAATAATTCCGATATTCTCACAGAACATCGATGTTCTTTCTTTATTCGGAGATCCTTTGACCACAACTATGTCACCTTTATCTGGAAGTTTCCCATTGTTGGTTTCGCAATTGGATATTTCGTCCTCTCCAACCAACATAATAGTGAAAGTTCCAAAATCATCGGCGACCTTATATCGTAGATACTTATTGTCTCTTTTTGAAATTCCTATGAATGGCTTCTCAACGATTTCGCATCCGAGTCTGATTTTCTCACCATTCCCGAATTTCGCTTTCTTGATTTCTGGTATATTATAGACAGATTGATATTTTTTTTCAAGAATTTTCTTCAAAGTATTTGAGAAAGAATATCCGAGATAGTGTCTCTCAAAATACCAATTAGAATATCCCTCGTGCTTAGAATTGATTTCCATCATCTTCTTATACTTAAAAGTATTCTTCCTGATCGTGTCCATTCTACTGGGAGCAACTAGAGGTTTTCCGTTATCCCCTATCTTTTGGGAAATCTTTTCTAGGGCAATATCTATCCTTTCGTCAATATTGTATTGAATCAGAAGGTTTTTTTCCTTTGTGAGTTTATTCCAATATTGAATCTCAAAAGAAAATTCATTCCTAGATTTGATGAAATCATCAAAAAATCCACATCTGGTTAAACTTATGAGAGTGGTGACATCTAGTTTTGCCTCGTTCGCATTCAGAAGAATCTCATATTTGGAGTCAAAGTTTTCTAAAAGTTTATCTAGTTTTTGTTTCTTTTCTTGTTTGATTCCACGAACGCAAGCAATTCCATGACGGATATTTTTGTCCTCAAGTGAAAAATCAATCTGACTTTTCCCAATGCAAGGAGGAAGCAATTCTATATTTTCCCCGACCATTTCTCTTTGGATGCTTCCAACTTCGGACTGTTGTTCTCCTTTGTTATTGGTCATTTTTAGATTCCCAAGAAAAAACTGAGTTGGGAACTTGTATTTTAAATAGATGGTGATTGCGGTAAGAGCGGAATAAGCGATACTGTGACTGTTGCTCGCCACCAATCCGTTCGCCAACACAAAATTGTGACAAGGATTATCTACCTCTATATCAATAAGATCCCTCTCTTCGAGTTCTGTGGATTTAATGATTCTCATTTTTGACTTTCTTCCATATCCATATTGGTTCACCAAATTTTCCAGCTTTATCAGATTTACTATTTGGCCTTTTCCCCATTTCCAATCCCCAACAACCTTGATACTCGGAATTTTCCAAAGTGTCAATGAATTTGTTCATCGGATCGCAAATTTTATTTATCCGATGATGACAATAAACATCACTAATATTGATAGCGAGAGTTCCATTTTCGTCTAAACTATCCCAACTATTTTTAATACTTCTGAAAAGAAAATTTTCCAACCATTCTTCAAAAACCTTATATTTTACCCAACTCTGAGATTCGTCATAACTGTATCTTTCAATATCGTAATAAGGGGGAGACGTAAAAATAAAATCAAAATTTTGACTGTACTTATATTCTTCAGCCTGACCGACATTCATGTTGACAAACTTTGATCCGTTATCAAAAATCTGAATCTGCTTATTGTAACCGTCAACTAGTTTTTCATTGGGATCTAATCCAAAATAAGAAACCCCAGTGTTTGAAGCTAAAAATCCACTCAGCCTATCCCCCCAACCAGAGGAAAAGTCAAGAATTTTCTTAGCCTCAAAATGATCGTACAAGACTTTCGCCACAGATGGTCTAAATTGGCTCGCAATGTACTTTCTAAGCGATATTAGAGTCCTGATAGTATCAGAGTTAAGGGACATAATTTTAAGAGTCCACAAACCGTTTAAAAGAGTATTTAAAAACTTCGCATTATTCCAAACTCTTTCGGGACTCGGACTGTTGATAGAATTTGTTTTCCACCGATTATATTGGTGAAAATAATTGCTTGATTTATTCCCAACGTTGAGAGATTTTAAAAGAATGTCCTTTCTCTCAAATTCATAATCATACCGAGTGTTCCATTTTGATTCGATTAAAACATCAGATACTTTTACTCTGGTTAATTTGTCAAAATCTTCTTTTGCATCTTGCTCGGTTATTTTGAGATAAGGAAGAGGAGGATCTTTCATCATTATCTCCTCTATTATTCTGTGCTTAATATCTCCTTTAGAGAATCTTTCGTTTATTTGTTTCCAGTCTCGTTCTGATACGTTGAACTCTCCGTTTTTTATAAATTCCCTAAGCATTCGATATAGTCGTTTGATTTATTTAAAGATTCAACAGAATTTATCTCTTTAAAATGTTTTTCTGTCAATTCAAAAGGATTCAGATATTTGTACTTCAAATTAGCAGAATTGCATCTTACTTCCATCCTGTTCCATCCATCAGTTTTCCCCTTTTTGAGACATTTTATATTTTCATGAGAAAAATATTCGTCTTTTCCTATCCAGCCAATTAGCCACGCTTTTTTGAAATCCTTATGGACTCTCATAAAAACATATTTGTCGCAATCCATTCCTTTAGAATAAAAAGGTACGCTGGCATCAAATGCTTCTGATTTTCCCACGATTGGATCAACATCCACCCCTTGAGTCTTAGTTTTAACATCATAATTTACTTTTCCATTTTTACTAATAAAATCATAATCATATACAACATTCCCAACATATTTTAGTTTATTCCTGAATATTTGAAAAAATAAATATTCACCTAAGATTCCAGATGAATTCCTATTTCCCTCCATAAAGGATCTATTATTGAGCTTCCCCATCGATTCGGCAATTTCGCGCAATCGATCAATCGTACTTGGAATATCGAAGTTTAATTCATAACATCCTGAATCTAACTTACTTATACATATTTCCCCATCTTGAACTTTTAATCTAAACATATTTAAAGTCACATTGGAAATCATCTAACGATTTAATCGGAATCATTCTCCCACTCCTTTGCTCCATAAATTTGTGAGATTTGGACGAAACTACTTTCGCTCCAGAGTCAAATTTGTATTCGACTGCCGGTTTGTTAGAACGATAAGTTTGAGTAACAGTAGATTCTACAATTTCATCAATCTCGAAATCGTAACTATAAACTTTATCCCCGATATTCAAATCACCGATTCTTTTGCTCCCATAAGGAGTTTCAACCTCTGTGTCTGGATCTAAGCACTTGTTAAAACTATAGCTCGCGGAATCGTGCAATAATTTCCAGTAAATCTCAAAAACTTCTGGATCATAACCCCTCTCCTCCCCAGCTTTTCTAAGAACCGGCTCGAACTTGTCAATAATTTCCTTTTTCTTCTTACCGACTCCTCTTCGGATTTGCTCTCCATCTTCTAAAGATAATCCGAAAACTTTACTGGCAATTCTCATCAGTTGCTCCTGATATATAAGCATGTTGCCACTTTCTTTTAAGTAAGGATCAAGGACTGGGTGAAGAGAGGGCGGAGTTCCTGAAGCTGTGTATTTGCTGTAGGGTTCGATGAATTGCAAAGCGCCCGGTCTCGCGATAGCCAACACCGCACTCAAATCCTCAATATTCCTCGGTTTAATAGCCCTAGTAGTCTTATACGCAGTATCTTCGCTAATTTGGAACAATCCGTACCTAGAATCCAAATCCTGACAAATCTGATAGATATAAGGATCTTCAATATCAATATCGTCAATATCTAATCCCACAATCTTACAAACCTCATCAACAACACTAAGAGTTTTCACCCCTAGTAGGTCTAGTTTAATGGTTAAAAGTTCTACCACGTTCTTATTATAAGAACTCACAAGATTCCCCTCTTTCGTCAATTCTACTGGAAGAGTTTTATCTAAAGAGTGTTTGCTTACAATGATTCCGCTCGCATGAACTCCTTTGTTTCTAGGGAGTCCATTCAATTTTTGAGCAACCTTAAATGCCCTCTCATTTTCCTTACACCAGTTATCGAACTTTTGACTTTTAGCTCTCGTATCTTCCAGAGAATCAACATTCCCGAATTGAGATTCAATGAAACTCGAAATCTTCGTCATTTCTTGATCACTTTTAGCAGCAACGATCTTTCCACACTCTTTTATCAGGATTTTACTGGTAAGAGTATTAACATTTAGAATATGACAAACTTTTCCTTTATATTTTTCGGAAACATAATTGATAACCTCTGGTCGTCGATAATAATCAATGTCAATATCAACGTCACACATTAAAGATCCGTCAAGATATGTGATTCCATCTATGACTGTTTTTTTGGCTCTTGCTCTGCTGACAAATCTCTCGAAGTAAAGTTCATATCGAATAGGATCAATCTTTGTAACATTGATTAGGAATAAGATTAACGATCCGCAAGCCGAATTGTGAACAGTATAATTTTCAGTCGAATAAGAGGGGGAATCACCGCTCATTGTTAGATCATAAACTTTTTTATATTTATTTTTAACAATTTCGGTCGATTGGACGATTTGAAAACTAGGATAATATTCTATGCCGTCATATCTGACTAGAACATCCCCAATTTTAATATTCTCAGATTTTACCCATTTCGTTTCTGGAATACTTGGGTAATCACTATCATAAATATAAGAATCATCAACAATGAGAACCTCGTGGTCTTTTGTTAATGAAACGGATTCATCTTTAACTTCTAAAAGATTTATCTTAACCAAATCTTCATCGCAATCGTATTCGTGTTTAGCCCTAACATTGCTCCACTTACCGAATCCATTCAGGATAATGTCTCCTTTTTGAATGTCTTTGATATATTTTAATCCATCTTTAGTTCTGATTTTAGAATACGGATGAAGACATCCCCTTCCGTGACCAAGCAATATCCCTTTTTCTCTACAAAAATTGCAAACATCCCAAATCAAAAGAAAATAATCGGTGAAAGACAATTCTTCAATAAGATCCAATTCGTAATCAAGTCTGTCTTGATATTCTTTCTTTTTTGATTCCGGTTTATCTGAGATATATTCTCTAAGAGAATTATCACAAAGAGATTTTAAAAAATCAAAGTTTTTGAAGTTTTTTGGAAGATTATATTTTTCTACATACTTTCGATCAATTTCAATTTCAGGGAGTTCTACCCCTTTACTGGTTTTATCCAAAGAGGAAAACTGTTTTAGAAACTCTTTTTCAGTAAAATTTTTAATATCCATTTTTTTTATATTCGTCTTCGTCTTCGTCGTCGTCATCACCTTCATCTACCGTATATCCCAATTCTTCCAGATCAATATCGTTTTCCTCGGCAACCTCAAACAACTTTTCACTAATGACTTCTATCGATGCTATGAATGTTTTAAGAGCGTCATTATCACTTCTGTCTATCTTCACAAAAGATTCTATACAAGCCCTATCATTTTCATCTTCTGTCGCAGTGTTAGTCGGAATCAAGAGAATATAATCTTGTTTGTTCTTATCCAATCCGTCTAATAGGTCATAAATAAAATCTTTAGTCATAAAAAAGAATACACTTTAGAGCTTTGCCTCATGCTTAAGATGATTCCAGATCTTCCAATTCAATCTAATATCATCCAGTGCGTCGTGAAGCTTTTCGGAGTCATATTCTATGTTAAAATGTTTTGCCAAATATTCCAAGTTAGACTTCACTCCTCTGACTCTTGTGTTTTTAACTCGATATTGATATTCGAGGAATGTTTCGTTCTCTGGATTAAACTTCATTCCATAAAAAATTCCTCTAGCAATACAGTTCGTGTCGATTGCTTTGTCGGGAAGGTGTCTCCATTCCTTCCCATACATCCGATAACACTCTTTTAAGAGAGGTAAGTCAAATCCGAGTATGTTGTGTCCCATGATATAATCACAGTCCTCTATGACAGGATAAATGAGATTGAACACCTCTTCGCTAGGTCTTGCGAGTCTCATCACCTCCTCATGATTGTATTTAGTGACATAAGCAGCCCCTTTTCCTATTCTCAGATCAGAGTCCCATTTCAGGTAATAATCTTTTTCATCAACGAGTTTGTCTCCAACGAAAGATAGGTAGGCAAATTGCCAGAAACGATTGCAGTGAAAACTCAGATTGAGTGAAAATGTTTCCTCGTCAAAAACACAAATTTTTGCATTATTATCGAATCTTAGGTTCTGCATAATATTATTTCCCCTCTTCAAGAGATTTTTTTATTTCGGCCAATTTTTGCAGGATAACGTTCTTATCCAAGAACGCTGAAAACTTAATATCCGAAATCAATGAGTTCAATTTCCGATATGTTTCTCTCGGCTTTGTCCGCTCGAATTCAGATATTGAACCGATGGAATATGTATCCTGATCTTCTATGTTGTTATTTGTTTCCATTTTTTTCTAAAAAACTTTCCCAACAAAAACTATCACTAGTCATGTCGTTTAATTCTGGTTTTTCTAACGTAGATCTATTCTGAATACAGCGATTTGTCAAGTAAGAAGTGAAATCACTCCTCTTTTTGTAATAGATACTCTTTATTTCAAGAGTCGGGAATCCCGAACTCTCACAATAATCAACGACTCTTTTTCTCAGAATATCATCGAAAAGCAAATCATTATCCTCTAAAAAGAATACCGGATTCAACCCAGAAAAATCCAGATAAATTTTTGAGTTTTTGAGTCGGTTATTGTGGATGAAACTATCATAAAACGGAACGCATAGAACGAATAGATCTTGGTTCTGAATCATAAATTCTTTCAGATCCTCAAAAGAGATTCTAGGATTCTTATAATCTGATGTAAAGATTTTGCTACTTATTTGAATTAGCTTTTCTTCACTGTCGTTGGATTTCGACAAAAGTACAAATTTGGACTGAGAAGAGGGGTCGTCGTCTCCACAGTCGAACCTCAGTCCGAATGTTAGTTTAATGTCGTTTTCCTTACAAGACATTTTGGCCTCTTCATAACAGCCCATCGTATCATCGACAATAAAAATATGGTCAAGGTTGTTTTCCTTACTAATACTTATAATAGAGTCTGGACCGTTCTCCTGCGTTTTATCAGGATGTTTCAGAGTCAAAATACTCTTGCCGAAACTGTAAGATGTTTTAAAAATTGGTATCATAATTTTCTCGCAAAAGGAAACCCCGTTTCTTAATTGTTAAACTTCGGACAACCTGAATATTTGTGTTTCTTTTGATAAAACTGCTCTTGAATATTTTCAAAAGGAGTTTTTTGCGTCTTAATTACCTTTCCGTCCTTATTATACAGGCAGTAATAGTCGAATGCAAACTTATAACCACAATAATACATGGGAGATTTGTCTTTTTTCTTCTGTCCAATGAATCTGGCAAAGCCGCAACATAGGTTTCCCTCAAAAACATCTTTTCTCGGTTTAATATCAGCGGCGAATTTTCTATAAGCGTCTTTTTCCTCAAAGTTTTCAAACTTTTCCTGATAGTCTGCCAAAACATATTCAAAGCCTTCCATCTCTTCCTCGGAAAGAGTGGTTCCCTTTTCGATAGGACTGTCTGGATGGTCAAGGTATTGAAATTCTGTTCTTATAGGGCGAGTTTCCCCTTCTTTCTTCAAAGCGAGATCGTAAATTATGCTTTGAATATTGAATAGTTTTTCTTCTTGACTTGGCTTTCTTTTCCCACATTTGTAATCCCGAATCACAACCTCATCCGCATATCTCATGCAGGCATCAATATATCCTAGAATATTGTAACGAGGATTTTCGTTTTTATGCTGGAACTTTTTCTCAGGGGGAAGGATTTCAGCTCCTTCTTTCCCAAAGAATCCCAAAGAAAATGCAGTTAAGACCAGATCGTTGATTAGATCCCATTCTATATTCTCCAATCCGTGCAGAGTGGACAACATCCTTACGAATCGAGTCATGGGTTTGTAAGAGTAAATATCCTTGCTCTTAAGAATAGATTCTACATCGTCTCTTCTTTTGTCACAGAGCATAGATTCCAAAATGCTGTGGACAACATTTCCGATCATAGTCCTTTGATAAGTGACATCAGGAATCTTTAAATGATATTTGGCCCAATATGCCCAAGAACATTTTTCATACTGGTCAATCCTGCTCTTGCTGAGGTAAACCTCTTTCTTCTCTTTGTTTTCTTTCTCTTTCATAATATTAAAATCCTAAAAATTTCATTATACTTTTTTTTCCAGATTCTACCAACATTTCATTATAATCATTTTTCGTTGGACATTTGATGATAACATTAGAAAAAAAATTGTCTAACCTTTTCTTAATCTTAACCATTCCATCCTGTCCCCTGTTATTTTCGTCATTGTTTAAAGAAATGATGATCTGTTTTGGATTTAATCTGATTAGATTGTAAAAAACCATACTGCTCATATCCAGAGAAAAACATGGTACACAATTGTATATCCCACATTCCATTAAACTCAACATATCCCCGATACTTTCGACAAGGATGATGGTCCCCTCTTCCATTTCCGAATCATTAAATCGCGGGAAATACCAACTATTTTTCTTGCCAATCTTTTTCCACTTGTGTCTATTTTTATATTTCTCAGATTTGCCATTTATAATATCTCTTCCGTCTAGTCCAATAATTCTGTTTCTTGATGAATATATTCTAAAAACAAACCTTCCCCATAGTTCTCCAAAATCGCAAACGCCGCAATCAAATTTATCTAAAACATCATCCGATATTCCCCTCTTATTCCAATAAGAGTAGTCCCTTTTTAATTCGTGGATCATTGATTTGGGAAGAGGGTTTTCTTTATTTCTGATTTCCGATTCCTTTTGTTTTGAAAAGGATACGTTTATTTTCTTAACCCATTCTTCAGCGTCTTCGATCTTTAGTCCTTTCGTCAGACTGATAAGATATTTGAAACTAAATGATTTTCCTAAGACAAAATCTCTACATGATCCAGTGGATAGATTAACACTTAATGCTCTGTCGTTATCTGAGTCTCGGTAAAGTGGGCGCATACTCGCCCAACCATTACAAGAACTAGTAATCCTGTATCCGAGACTCTCTAGACATTCTTTCACGTCCATTTTAAAAATTTAGACTAATTTTATTTACCTCATAGTATGAAGGATTACAAAAAAGCCGTCAACAATTTTATTTTGCTGACGGTTTTGATTGAATTTTTTCTAATATAGATATAGTTAGTCAGTTACTAATATACAGTCACACTAGCTTTATCGGAATCTTGATACAGTCCACCGCTTTTTGTCGTCCAAGCCTCAATATAATCAGGCTTCACAACCGAAACCGGAGGATCAGAAGGAATCCAAGTTTGAATAGCACCGACGTTGATTTGATATTTGAACTGAAGCCCATTCACAATATCATCAGTTGAAAATGTAGCATACCTATTCCCACCAGTATTTGTTAAAGAGATAGTGGGGGTGAGAAGTTTGACTTCGGAATCTTGTTCGTGAATATCAGAGTCCCAATATCCATCCCTCACAGCAATTGCTTGAATTACTACATTTGGAGCGAGAGGCAAACGAGGAAGTGTTGAATCATATTCAGTCCACAACGGATCGGTATTCCACGAGACAGCACCACCGCTTCCATCTTTTAACTTACCAACTCTCCAATAGATAGTAGCGTTAGAGTCGGAGCAACTGATCGTGAATTTACCATATCTATCCGTAGAAATTACTGGGGTTGGCACTTTGGAATAGTCAGAATAAGATCCAACCATCCATTGAAAAGATGCTCCGTATCCACAATTCCAGAATGATAGAAAGTAGTTTCCACTTGATAATCCTGTTAATTCAAGAATCCCCGTTCTCGAATAACCATGCACTACCAGATCATCAAAAGACGCTGACGAGCTGCTACAAATTGCAATTCCGGCATTAAAATTTTCGTTCGGGTTCTGTGCAACAACCGTCAACTCTGTCTCTCCCGCTAAAAGAGATGCTAACGCCCAAGCGGGATTATATTTGTCATCCGAATCAATCGTTAAGTCGTTACCGTTGTCTCTGTAAATGCTGTCAAGAACAGCGTTCTCGGACGTTTGAGTTGAACTGCCAAACGTGTTGTAGATTTGTCCGCTTGTGTATCCTCTAACTGGTGCTCCACCCATAATATTTTATTTCTAATTTAATTTAACTTTATTCTAAAGAAAATCTGCCTTATAGATTCTCCTATCTTGAATATATTAACCGAATCTGATATTTATGTCAACATTTTTTTTATTTTTGTATGATTCAACTTTGAGAACGATCCGAGCGGAAAATTCTAATTACCCAAATCATCTCTCAGCTCATAATTTTCTTTCATTCCCTCAAACATATCTTCGGCAGTATTTCTTTCTTCGACTTTGAAATCATCAATATGAAAGTTGATAAAATTCCTAACATATTTACCTTTGGCATTTTTGACATAGTCGAACCAATGTTTCAGTTTTTTCCCGCCATATCTTGTAAAAATCGGTTTGAGCTTATGAGTTCCAGAATTTTTACCTTCTTCGGAAATTTCTTCCCTAGTCTTCTTGGATAATAGCGCGACGAACCCAGCAAACCATGATATTCTATCAGATTGAGCTATACTCCTGCTATCGTCAACCCCATTTTCAGCGTCCCTATTCAATTGACAAGGGGCTAAGACTGGGCATTTGATAGATTCAGCAACTTTTTTGAGTTTATTAACCTTTTCTCCGATGATTTGGTATTCCTGTTTATTAGATCCTTCGTCTCCGGTAATTTTGAGATAATCATAAACAAGAATTTTATTGGTGTCTCTTCCAGCAACGTGAAGATTCCATTGTCTAACGAATGTTACAATTTGATCAATATTCATATCGGCAACATGCTTATGAGAACACACTCCCGTCATTTTTGTGATCAACTCTCTACACTGCCTCAAACGCTTCACATACTCTTCCACTCTGCTAAATTGACCAGTTTCCAAATCGTACATTGGAATTCCAGTGATGCTGGATGCTACCCTATAACGAATATCACTCGTATTCATTTCTGTATCGAGTAATAAAACCTTCGTATTCGGATTCATCATCGCTGTACGGATGCTAAAATCATTCATGAAAGTAGTTTTACCCGTCTTGGGTCTAGCGCAAATGCTATAAACATTTTCGTTTCTCAATCCACCGAAATATTCTTCAAGAAGAGGATATGGAAGTTTGAATCCTATTCTTTCAACAGGCTCTTTGCCTTTATTGATTAACTCTTCGTAAAGATCCAAAAACAAATCGTCTGATTTATCTACTTCAAGAATATTGATCTCCCCATAGAGCTTGTCGGCCCCGTCCATCAGTCTTTTCATTGTCTTGACTTCTGGATCAATCGCATAATCTTGAATCTTTTTGGAAATTTCAAAAACTTGCCTCTTTTTAGATAAGAATACCAATTGTTTGGCAGAATTAACACAAGTCTTCGCCGAACATTTTATGTGACTAATTCCCTCTATATAATCATAAGCCTCAATATTTTCCCCAAGAACAACTCCGAGATTTTTAAGTTTGGAACTAATCAGAATAGGATCTGGATCTTCATCTCTGTAGATACATTCTCTGACAATATTGAAAATATTTCTGTTGGCAACACTAACGAAATGGCCCGCATTCATGAAAGGATCTATGTCGGCCAAAACCTTTGGATGTTTCATCAATCCAGAGATAACAGCCCTTTCTGTTTCGGGGGAAAGAAAACTCCTACTACCGTTATAATTCGATTCCATATAATTCAAAAATACTTTCTTTCGATAGATTCTTAATGTCTTTAGGATATATCTCTATCAGTTTATATCCATTCTTTTCTAACCAATCATCTTTCTTTCTGTCTCTTCCGCAGTGTTCTAAAAAACCATTGAGGTTTTTATGAAAATGGGGAACAAACTTATCGTGTTGATCCCCATTCGCTTCTACAGCTATCTTGTCCGTTATGTTTAAAAAGTCAATCCTTAATCTAGTTCTAGGGATTTTAAATTCTTCAAGAACTTTTTTATACTTCCAAAATTCTTCGAGGAATTCTTTTACCTGCGTTTGAAGATTACTGCAAGAAGATCTGTCCCAGTCAATCTTATATTTATTGATATTAACTTTAACTATCTTCTTATTTAAATCATAAAACGGCATCAACAAAGCCATGATATTAGCTGTACATTTCTACAATAGAATCTCTAATCATCTTATATAGATAATCACGCACTATAGGATTTTGTTCTAAAATTTCTAAAAATGAGTCCTGATTTTTAGGCTTAGTGTCGTGGCTAAGAAGATTCGGAATCTCAATATTCTGACCCTGCATTTGTTTCAACACATCTTCGTGAATTTGGAATTTAGCTTGGACTGGTTCGGATATGAAGCCAAGATACAATCCGACTTCCAGAATTTCTTTTTCTTTCCAGATGCTATTTCCGTTTTTTTGGTGGTATCTAACAGGGTATGTGACTGTAGTATCAGAAGTTTCGTCCATGCTTTTGATAATCTTCACCTTACATTCTTTCGACATGATTTTATTAGTGAAGAAATCAGAGTCTTTCTTATCAGTTTCTCGATCAAAACTCTTTTGATAATTTTCTTCATATTGAAGAATAATGTCAGCATAGTGTCTTACGGCATTTCCTCCTGCTGCCTTCATTTTTGGCGGAGGAGCATGTCCATGACCGGTTTGAATGGAAGCCACGCGCTCTTGGGAAATGAGCGCGATGTGATGCCCAGCCCTTTCTGTAACAAGGCCAACGTGCTTGAAAAACAAACTCATCAACACCGGACCTCCAGAAACTTTTGTAGCCTCATCGAATCCCTTGCTCAGATCATTCTGGAGAATCAATGCGTCAATACTGTCAACAATAAAAAAATACTGAATCTCTTCTTTATTATTGGCCATCAATTCTTTGATAAAAGTTAGAACAATCTCAAAAACATTAGAATGAAAAATAAAGCAAGTTCCAATATCCCAATTCTCAACATCTTCGGTAAATGTAATACCGGACCTTTTTTTCATACTATTCTTGAGACGACCCTCGGCTGGAATACAGAAACCTTTGCTGTTAGGATTGTCTCTCAGAAAGATTCTCATCATTTCTAAAGCTTGGGAGGTCTTCCCGCTTCCGCTAGTGCCAATAAGTCTCGAAGTTCCATTCCTAAATCCTCCCCCGAGAGCAATGTCTAATTTCAAACTGCCAGTAGAAATCAAAAACTCTCTCTGAGCTGTAAAGTTGTAGTGGTTTTTCTTATATTCTTTTAACAAAAGAGCAACTTGGCTCTTTGAATGACTTTCCTCTTGGACATTTTCCTCTACCTGCTTATTCTTCTTCATCTTTTAAAAATTCTAATTCTGTTTTTGGTTTTATTATAAATGATTCCTCATCTTTCAAGAAGTTTTCATCAGAATACTCAACTAGCTTTGGTTTTTCCTGATCGAATTTCGACAACTCGAACTCTCTTTTGTATTTTGGGATTCTTGCCACATAATATCTCAAACTAGAAAGAGTGAAATACGTGGGACTCTCAATAGAGAGAAAAAAATCAACGCTAGTTTCGTTGATTATTTGTTTAGCGTATCTCCTCTCAACTGTCCAGAATATTTTCGCATCTGGATTTGTGATTAACTTGGAAATCTGATCTCTAATCTGAATCTCTCTTGACAGCTTTTTCTTTTTCGCTGGTTTCTTTTTTCTTGGAGTCCTCGGTTTCTTCTGTTTTTCCATGATCTCTGGGATTGGTATCAACTTCGGGTTCTCTACTGGAGTTCTTATAGCCTTCTTCTATTAATGCGAGAATATCTTCTAGACAAGATATTTTTTTCGTATTTCCATTATAACCAGCCTTGAATTCTTTCTTTCCACACTCGTTATCATAAATGTACCAATTTAACCAATCGTGAGTATCATCGAGCATTAAACTAATGAGTTCGATACAAGAATCGAGCATTCCATAACATCCGTCATACAATTTTGAGTCAATCACTCCGACGCCAAAGATAGAAAAAATATCCTCGAAACTATCTTCCATCTTTTCGTATCTCTCTATAAATTTCTTTACGATATTTTTCTGATTAGTTGTTATTTTTTTATCCATGATCTTTTCTAAAAATACACTATCCAATTAAAATCTTTTTTAATCCCTCGTCCGCCTTTATATAGGATGGACTTTTCATAACCTTGCCATTTTTGTCTTTCACTGCATATTTATTTTCTCCAACTTTTGTCACTTCCCACGATTCGTCGAGAGATCCGATTTCGTTTTCTTTGAACAATTTGCTCATATTACTTTCGTGGACAACATCCCACGCTTTATCAAGGAATTCTTCCATTTTCCCGCTGAATCTACTATGGATAGAATAAATGATATGGCAAAACATCTTATGGATAGAATGTCTGGAAAATTCAAAAGACTTGTCAAGATCTTCCTCTGAATATTTTTCCATCTTAAATTCATCGGATTGGCAATACGGATTCTTTTTCAAGACTTCTAAAATCGAAAGAATGTGATCCTCGTCATACGGAACCATTTCTCTTAATGGATTTTCGTCGATATAAGGACAAACAAAGTCCAGTTCGGTCAGTTGCCGTCTCAGTCCCAGACTAGCGAAAGATCCATACGCAACATAAAGAGTGTCAACGCATCCATCTAGATATTCAAGATAAGATTTCGCATTTTTAGTTTCTGTCAGTTCCTCCTCATTGAGAGAAATTCTGAATCCAAGATTGTTATACTTTGGAGATTCGAGAATTGGTTGCTGAAAACTTCTCATAAAATCCTCAACATCCTTGATTTGTTTATTTATTTTTTCTACATTTATCATATTTTTCTTACAAAAGGAAACTCCGTCATTCGTGTCGGGGTAACTGACATTTTTAATAATCTCCACTTTTCGCCAATCTACATTCAAATTCTCTAATGATTTCCAACTTATTTGAAACATCCTCTTTCCAAAGAGGAAGAATCTTCTGATGTTCCCCATCACAGCCGGAGTGTTTCAACCAAGCCGGACAGTGATAAACTGGAATCCCTAATAAGTCCTCATCGCAGTCATACCAATCATTGTCAGGAAAGTTTCCTTCATTCTCCCCCAGATAAATCCAAGCATCAGGCCAGTTCCCCTTAAACGCTTTAGATGCTTCTCTAACTTCTTCGGTCAAATCTATTAACCACTGAGGTTTTTGATTCGTGCTCATATTTCTTTGATTTTAATTTTAAGAATATTCCAACAATCCTTCTACTTTCTCAATTTTTAGATTGTACTTGAGAACGGGAATCTTGTCAAACACTAATTCTGCAATCTGGTTAAAAACCAATCGAATTTCCTCTTCCGCGTGTCTTGAAGTTCTGCGAACAAGGATTTCTCGGAATGCTCTCAGATTCATTGTGAATCCGACCGTTTCGGTGGCTCCAAGAGGTTTTAGTCGTCTAGCGCAACTGGTGGCCTTCTTTTTATCGTCGAACGATACGAGGCCATCTGTGAGAGAATTTAAGAACTCAACATAAATCTCCTCAATCTTTCTCTGAGATTCTATGTACATATTGATATATTTTTCCCCTCTTTCTCTTAGGTAATTCGGAACCCATACTAACATTTCTGGTTGAATAGTGTATCTTCCGCTTTCTATGGAATAGTTGTTGTGGCGATGTCGAATAAGTTCAGTATGAAAGATTCTTGAAACATTCTCGCAGACAAAGTTCAAATGAGAGTGTTCTAACACACTCCCATGACCACTATCAATAATTCCTTTGATATTACTCTCAATATCTCTGGTTCTTGAAATGTTCCGATTCTTTCCGAGACTCAAACTTTTGTAGCAGAGTTTTGCATAAAAGCTGCAAATGTCCATCTGGTCACAACCGGTTAGAATATCGAGGAATTCTTCATTTTCGGTCTCAATTAGATATTGCTCTAGCTGAGGTTTCAGAAATTGAGTAGATCCGATTAGGTATGTTTTAGGTGTTGTAAGTTTCATTTTTTTTATTTTCTATTTTATCTTTAAGATTTTTATATTCAATTGATTCAGTTTTTGCAGCGATAAAAAATGGAGGAAGACCTTCTGTTTCTAAACTAAACCATTCTTTTAAAAAATCTTCTTTTGATACCCCATATTCGATTTGCATAAAACTAACTTTTGTTTTTGGATCTATTATTTCATGCCAATAGCTGTTTAATTTCGCGGAAAAATCCCACGAAATTTCATATCCAAGGTCTAAAAACATTTTAATGAGATCATCCTGTTTTTCTTTAGAGTTATTTTTCATATTTTTCTTACAAAAGGAAACTCTGTCATTCGTGTCTGGACAACTGACTCTTCAGCTTCTCTTCTACGATTTCTAATGCTTCGTTCCTTGTGATATTAGGATTTTCCAACCATTTGTCAATAACCAAATTCAATAATTCCTTAAACAATTTGCTAGGTTTTAATCCCAATTCGATCAAATCGTTTCCGTCAATAGGAATGTTAGGCCGATCATCTTTTGTGGGATAATAAAGAGTCTCAAATCTTTTTCTCAAACTTGGGATCTGATCTGGAAGAGATGATTCAATACTATGACTAATGTTATCGGAGTTCATCAGGTCCAGAATATTCTCTAACTGATCCCCAACATCAATTGAAAACTTTCTCAAAGATTTGTCTGAGAATTTAGAACCGTCCGATCCAGAACTTTTCAATCTCATGTGATTAGAAACGGCGAGTTTAACCTTGTCTATAGTTATATTTGGGTATTTCAGCCGACGCATGATCTTCTCCGCCATTTCTGCTCCTACTTTTTCGTGCTGATAGAAATGAACCTCATTATCCTCTCCAACGGTTCGAGTTACGGGTTTGGCAATATCATGAAAAAGACACATCAATCGAACATCCAGTATAAGAGGGGAATTGTCAATAACATCCAATATATGACCAAAAACATCTTTGTCGTGATGTTTTCCTTGGGTAACTCCATAACAATTGTCAAGTTCTGGAAGAAAATAATACAAGAGTCCAGTTTCTCTCATCAGTTCCAATGCTTTTGAACAATTCTGGCAAACTAAGATTTTATCAAACTCTTCTCGAATTCTTTCCTGACTGATGTTTTTGATTTTGAAATTGTTCCTACTCAGAGATGTTAGGATCTCATCGTCTAAACGAAATCCGTATTGGAAAGAAAATCTAATTGCCCGAAAGATTCTCAACGGATCTTCTGAAAAGATCAAATCGGGATCAGAAGTTGTTCTAATTATCTTGTTTTTAATATCAGAAACTCCGAGTCCTGTTAGGTCCAATAATTTCCCGCTCGTGAGATTTATTAGCAAACTATTGATTGTAAAATCTCTTCTATAAACATCTTCTAAAAGAGTTGCGGATGATACTTCCGGTTTTCTAGAGTTGTTAGAGTATTTCTCTCCTCTCGTGGCAACGCATTCCACTTCAACGTTATCCAGATCGATAGAATCGGAAACTATCCCATTTAATTGAAACATTGCGGTCCCATAAGTTCTGAAAACAACAGGATTTGAATTTTCCTTATAGATTCCGAATCTTTTTGTGACATATTCCGCGAATTCGATTCCTGAGTTTAAATCTCCAGTTATGACAACGTCAACATCCTTGGGATCTAAGCCAAGTTGAATATCTCTGACTGCTCCACCTGCGAGATAGACTCTGTTTTTAAAAGGTCCGTCTTTAACAACGTCACAAAGAAACCATATGGTTGTTTTAATCTTGTTCATTTTTCAAAAAATCTGGAATTAGTCTTCCATCTTCCAATCTGCGCATACCGAAAGTTTCGTCGGGATAAGGAGATTCTAGTACCATCCCAACTCCGTCAATATAGTTCCAATTCCAACCGCTTTCAACTAATTTTTCAATCTTTGAATTTAATTTTTGCAAACAATTGTCCATTTTTTGTTTTTATCGAATTTTGCCACAATCCATTAAACGAGGATTTGTCCTGATGTTTTTGGTATGAGACTGAGGCGTTAATACCCCCAACGATTAACTCAAGAGCGTTTGAGTTAATTACACTTATCTCGATCTGAGAGTCGTTTAAGGGATAATATCCGAGGATCATCAATCCTTTTTTCGCGAGACCATAATCTAAGACGATTTCAAGAATATTCTCAGGTTTGACATCAAAAGTGAGGGATATTGGCTTTAATGGAACGAAATTTGTTGGGACTTCTAGAAACAAGTTTTCAAAATGAGAAGGACATGTCACTTGTTTTGACTCCCTTGTTAAACTCATCAAATCCTTATCTCCGCAAATAGGGCAAAGGATTCTTCCGCAATCCCCGTCTCCATTTGTGTCTCTGGGACAATTTTTAAACTTATTCATCTTTCTTAAATTTTGACATTTTTAAATTCCATTCCCATGTTTCCTAGAAATCCTCCCCTTTTTCGCTCTTCAAACGAGATTCCGTTATTAAGATTTCGGAATCTTCTTTTTCTAAGATATAGCAGTCTTCCATCTTGCTGTCAATGAGAACTACAGGCGTCGCCCAAGTTGAAGAAAGATGACTATAACTGTTATCTACTATCAATCCCTTTTCTTTCGAGAAAATCTTAATTCTTGTATCCAAGAAATCTTCTCTAAACCCAGCAAAAACATCCTCAGATATTTGAGATTCTTCAATTAACCTAATTGCCTTATGAATATCAAGAGTCTTATTCATTTTCAACAAAATTTTGATTCAACTCATTTTTAGTTCTAGTAGCGGCTACATACAACATGTTGATTTCCTCTAAAATAGGGAGAATATTATCATAATCCTGTTTTTCCAGAGAAGAAAGTGAATCAAAAGACTTGTTGAGCATCTCCATATCCCTAAAATCGTTCAACAATGTCACTCTGTCATATTCCAGACCTTTCGCCTTGTGGACAGTTGAAAAGATAACATCTGCTTTTTCTTTAGAGTCGCATTGAACGGATTCCAACTCTTTGATGATGCTGTAAAGCTTCGGTCCATAACTGTCAACAACTTTTATCATTACTTTCAGATCGTTTTCTCCAGACTTCTTCGCATATTGTTGGAAATCTTTAAAAGAATCGAAGTTTTTCATAAAATGATTCTTGATGTTTCCTTTCTTTCCGTCTTTAAGAGAAACAATATCGAAGATATGAATATTATTATCAGATTTGAGAAGAGAATTTAATCCTCCCTCAAAATAAGGTTTTTCTCCAGATTTGTTCTCAATGATTCGTGTAACAATATCGCAAAAGATTTCGCTATTGGATCTTCCGATAACACAGTGAGAGTCTAGTTTCTCGCTATTTCCGATCCCATCAATATTTGGAACTCGATATTCTGGATCGAAGTCACATTTCCACGACAAGATTTCCTTTCCAATTTTGGCTATACGACTAGGGTAACGAAAACTGAGACTTAGACTCATTTCTTCAAAATCAATAGTCCTGAGAGCGTTCATGGCCTTTCTGAACCCATAGATTGCTTGATTTGAATCTCCAACAAAAGTCTTAGTGGCCTTGTTTTGGTTCAAAATAGAACTCAACATCACAGGACTAGCATCTTGCGCTTCGTCGAAGATAATCTGAGGATAAGGAAGTTGTTTTCCCGTCAAATGGAACTCTTTCAAGTAAAAATCATGAGTGCAGTCAATCTCCTTGCTCTTCATCATTGCATAGAGTTTTTGACCATAATTCTCAATCTTATCGAGATTAGAAAGAGCAAAATCATAGCTGTCTTTTTCAGAGATGGCTAAATCTTTAATATAGTTATATTTCTCGAAAGAGGCGCTGGAGGAATTGCAAAAGTAAGAAAAATACTTAGAGACATGATTAGTCATCACGTATTTTGTGAACCCATTGTATTCGTTGATTTTCAATATCTTGACCAACTCATAGGCCGAATAGTTGTTTTTGATATTGAGCTTTCTTGGAATAGCAATTGTTCTGTAGGCTAGACTATGGGCAGTGTCGATTTGGATCTTGGATATGCCCATTTTTTCCACAAGATGCTTGGCATGATCTTTCGCAGCTCGGTTGTAAACAACATATAATGTCTTGTGTTTTGAAGACATCATTTTGTCTCCCAGTCTGTCGGCCTTGAGTAGACTAGTTGTTGTTTTGGAAGATCCGGCTGTAGCCTCGACCTTAATATTCTCAGTAGAATCAATGATGGATTCTTGCTCTTCTGTTAGTTTGAATTTTAGTTTTTTCAAAATCAAATTTCTGTTAAATTAAGACAATATTATATCAAAAAACCAAGGAATGTCAAGGACGATAATTGAAAACGTCGAATATTTTAGAGTCGATACCGTAGGCGAATATTGACCATTTGTGGATAGCCTCATTTAGGTGGCATTGGCTAAAAACGCGGAATGGTTTGATGGTCACAAAGATTTTGAATCGTTTTCCACGAGGTTCAATGGAAAAAATCAAAACTCTTTTGTTCTTAAATTTTTCGGAATCAGGTTTTCCAAGAACAACCTTGTATCCAAAAGATTTTGAATACGATGTCGGATCTGTACATTTTTGGAACTCAAAATATTTTGAGAATTTTTCAGAATCCTCTTCTGAGAACCACCTAGATTTTGAAGGATTTTCTATTTTAAGTACATTTTTAATTTTCCGATTCTTTTTCCTAGTCATTGGAAGAATTTAAGAGAAAGCCGGAACCTTGTCAACCGCTTATTCGTTACTAACCGATATTTGATTGGAGAAAATCCTCGTTTGTTTAGAGGATATTCCATTTGATAATTGTCGAATATTGTCGGATTTTCCATGAGAATCGGCAAAATAACCGAATAATTGATTGATCCAAATATTGAATCGAACAGGGGTCAATCTAGGTTGTTTCAGAACAAAAAGTAGAGAAATATTTAATTTTCAAGTTTTCTTTTCTTCCTCAATTTGACCAGAAACAATATTTAAGAACAAGAAATCAAACAAAGAAATTCCTAATATTACTTTCTTAGAGCCGCGAGGCGATATCCCTGTTATCATGGTAAAAATATGAGGGAAAAGAGTAGAACAATCGTGAGATTTTTGGACGTTTGCAAATCTACAGAATATTAATTTTAACAATGTTGAAAAATGATGCAAACTCCAAAATAACTCTACTCAACATATCGAATATTGTTGGAAGTTGTTGAAGAGAATAATCTCAAAATTCTCCATATTTTTAGGGTAACTATCCATAATATTCCAAAACTTTCGCTATCGCTCAAATTTTAGAATATTATATTGATTTATTGAATTTTGAGGGAGAATATTGGATTTTCAATTTTCCAATTCTCAACGAATTAGAGTTCTATAGATAGAAAATGACTCCTTTTCTTTTTTAATGTTGCTTTCCCGTTTTTTAAACAAAGTTTAGTCATTTTCAAAAGCGTAATGAATCGATAGATTGGAGGGGTTTTGCGCTAATCTGTCGAGCACAAACGCTTAACCTGGTTCAAGTAATAGCGCAAAAAGACTAACGCGCTACCGCTTGTTGAAAAATTCCACTACGTTACATTTTTCTTGGTTTAGAAATTTTAGTTAAAAAATACATTATTTGAATTTATCTCTTAAAGGCCCCTCTAAGCGATTTTAACATGTGGTCTGCTATGTTGACACTAGTACCACAGCAAAAGTCGCTTAGAGAGCCTATTAGGCCCCAAAGAATTGATCTCACTATCGTTCAATCAATCCATTGGAACCTTCGGAGTTAAATTGTACTCCAAAACTTCAAAAATAAACTTTTTCTTTTATTAATTTTCTTTTTTTCGTTTCACTCAAAACGAAAATTATATTTAAATATTATATTATATTATATTCTTATATTACATTATATTACATTATATTACATTATATCACTATATTCCTATATTCCTATATTGCTATATTATATTACTATATTATTATATTATATATATTCCTATATAATATATATAATATAAGAAGGGGAATTCGTCTAAGAGCTACGCTCTTAGACAGTAAAAAGAAACTACGTTTCTTTTTACTATTAATATTTATATTATATATATTATATAATATAAATATAGTCTAAAGGCAAAGCCTTTAGACGGAAAAGAGGCGGGGCCTCTTTTCCTCAGAAAAGAAAATTATATAAAAGAAAAGAGTAAGAGTCAAGAAAAAAAAGAAAAAAAGATCGTGACTCGTAAAAATTAAAATTTTTCCTTGTGGAGACAAACTCTTTCCTTAATCCCCAATACCCCCTTGATCCCCTAACTTTCCTTTAATCCCCCCTATAGTCCCCCCTTGATTGGTTTTCTTTCCCCTTATCCCCCTTTTCCCCTAATGGTTTTCTCTCAGGGGACTTGAACCTGAAGAAAAATGTCCGAAAACAATGTTGCGACATGATCCCAAACGAGAGATCGACGCTAAGGGGCCAAATTTGACTTCTAAGAGGTTTTCTTGGTCTTGGTGGTATGAACAGACGTCCTTGACCTTAAAACCGCGTCACAAGTCAAATTTGAGTGTTTTTGAGATATTGCCCAAAGTGGACTTCAGTTCAGATGGAAATTCCGTCAGAGCAGATCTGATCCGCCTTTGAAAAACAGAATTTCCCTTGAGCATTGTCGAAATTCGGCGAAGAGATATTCCTCAAACCTCTAGTCGTCGAGACAGTATTCCAGATTCCGACGATAAGGGGTCAAATTTCGTCTCTGCCTCTGTTTTAGAATGTTGGAGGTATGAACAGACGTTTCAATGACAAAATAGCGTTAGAACTCAAATTTGAGCGTTTTTCTCAACGAGGACAGAATTCTGGCTCTTGGATAGGAATTTCCATTAAAATTCGAGGTTGTCGAAAACTTGAACCAGAATTCGTTTCAGATTTTTTGGACCTTAAACGGAAGAAGTTGAAAATAGTACGTATACGTACTTTATAGCCTTTTTTAAATATAATACACAGGTTTTCTGAAATATTCCAACATTTTTAAAAAAAATTTTTATATAAAACAGTTGACAAGAAATTCAAAAGTTGTTACAATCGCCTAATGGGAAAAATAATAGGATTATCAGGATATGCGAGATCTGGGAAAGATGAATTTTTCAAAATAACATCTAGGTTATTTCCAGAAATGAAAATTCTAAGACTCGGATTTGCCGATGGGTTGAAAAGTTACTTAGATGATTTTTTGATTGAGGAAACTGGATTCTCTGCATTCACAGACAACGAAGAAGAAAAAAAGACCATTCGACCCTACTTGGTTTTAATCGCGAATTATTACCGATTCAAAACTGGAGGAAAATTCTGGATCGACAATTGGGAAAAGGAGAGAAAGAAAATTTCAAATGATTATGATTTTCTGTTTGTTCCAGATGTTAGATTCATGAATGAGTTGGTTTTTCTCAAAAATGAGAAAAGATCAACAAACATCGATGTGAATTTAACATTGAATGGAATATCCAACCCTCCGGCAAACATCAGTGAGGCGAACCAAACATCATCGACAAAGAATTTTTGTGACTTAAAATTCTCTTGGGAAAAATCTGACGATGAAGATTATAAAATGAAAACTGTTCAAAATTTTTATGAAATTTACGAAGGAATCTTTTTTAAGTAGAATACAAGACGATTTATATTCTTTTCCTAGACATTCTGACAACGAAGATTCAAAAAGGATATTTTCTATTTATACAACAGGAATACTTCCTGATATTTGTTTTAAAAATGAAGAAGATAATCCGAAATGTTCTGGAACAATATTGTTAGAATGTCTAAAAAATGAAAAGTATAAAAACTTTATTCTTGTGTTTATTTTTGAAGATCCTGATTCTGGATATACATTAGATGATTATTTCACTTTTGATCAATACGAAGCGGATCAAGTGTGGGAAAGTTCTTGTGCGTTGTTGAAGTCACTCAACGAAAGAGGACCAATCCACATTCTATCCGTGAGCGGCGATCTACAAAACGAGGAAAAATATGGAGTATTATTTGACGCATGGAGAGGAGAAATTGAAAATGCTAAATGAAACAGACCTTATAGAAAATGTTCTACTTAAAAGAGATTCAGATTCTTATCTAATTTTAAAATCTAAATACGAAAATTGTTTTTATGATATTTATCATAAATATAGGGGAAGATTGTACGAGTCAGGAGTTTCCCCAGAAGATTCTTTGACGGATGTTGATTTTATCTTGATAAAGAGCATCAATGACTTTGACCCTAGCTTAAATGTTAAGTTTTCGACATTCTTTACCGGAAGGTCTATTTTCCATTTTAAAACATTAACCAGCGGGAAAAGGAGCGTCCAATACAAAAAGACATCTAATCTGGAAACAGAAATATATGAGAATTTCGAGGATGAAAGTATTTATTCACCCGTGGATCATGCTCGGTTTTCGGATTGTTTGGAACTAGTTTCTGAAATAATTGATCGAGATATTTTTTCAGAGAAAAAGAAGAGTATCCTTAGACTAAAGTTTCTTTCAGAAGAAGGGATCGTTCCAACAAAAGACGTTGCCCGTAGACTTGGATTAAAATACGGATCTGTTTCTCTTGTGATCAAGGAATCAATGAAGAAAATAAAGAAAATACTACTTTCTGAAAAAAAGTTGTCTACATTTTTTTGATTCTTTGGATTATAAAAATAATAAGAGATGATTAACTTAAATTTACCGATAAATAATACAAGTTTTGGGCAAGTTTCGTGGGGGATTCTTCGACACTTGTATGAGACCGGAGAAAACCCCAACGTGTTTCCAAGAGGAGATAAGCACGATATTTCCTCTCAAGCGTTTGATCCTAGTTTTAATCAGTGGCTTCAGGGATGTATTAACAAAGGGTTATTTTATTTGGATTTCGATTCTCAGAAAACTTTTTCGCTTTGGCATCTTTTCGACAGTTTCACGAAATACACAAAGGAAAATTATCTCTTCTCATTTTATGAACTAGACTCTCCGACTCCTTTAGAATTAAATGCAGTAAGAAACACAACAAAAACTTTCTTTTCTAGCGAATATAGTGTAAAGACATTTAAAGAGTTTGGGATTGATAATGTTGATTATCTCCCATTATTTTTCGATAAATGGAATTTCCATCAAAAGAAAGATAAAGAATATTTCTCTGATGGTAGGATTGTTTTTAATATTGTTGGAAAGTTCGAGCATCGTAAAAATCACGCAAAAGTTTTGAAAGCATGGGCCAAAAAATATGGCCGAAAGACCGGAGATGGAAAAGGAGCATTCAAATATTTCCTTCAATGTGCCCTAATGAATCCTTGGTTGGGAAGAGATAAGATGATTGGGATTGTAAATTCGGTTTTTGAAGGACAAAAATATGATAATATTACGATCCTCGATCACATGGACGAGAATTTGACCTACAACGACTTCTTAAATTCTGGGAACATCGTATTAGGAATGAGCGGTGGAGAAGGGTGGGGGCTTCCTGAGTTCCAAAGCGTTGCAGTCGGAAAACATTCTGTTATTATGAACGCTCACTCTTATAAAGGGTGGGCAAATTCTGAAAATAGTGTAATGGTAAATTCTTCTGGAAAGTTTGAATCTCACGATGGATTATTTTTCCAAAATGGAGATATAAAAAACCAAGGAAAGTTCTTTGATTTTAAGGAAGACGATTTCATCCTAGGATGCGAAGAGGCAGTGAAAAGAGTCGAAAAGAACCCTATGAATGAAATTGGATTAAAATTACAAGAAAAGTTTAGTGTAGAGAAATTCTTCGACAATTTAAACAGATTATGCAATTCATCAACAAAATAGAAAAGAAGTGGTATGAGTTTTGGAAAAACGACTTGTCCGTGACGTTATATGGAATGAGCCTTCCAGACAACGAGTTCGTTAGACATTTAAGAACCTACACTAACGAATTTCCCAAAAATAAAAAGAATTTTTCAATGGAACTCGTTTTAGAAAATAATGCGAATGTGGAAATAGGAGTAGAATCAAAGAATTTTCTGAAAGATAGATTTTCCGAATTCGCATTTATCTTCGTGAGCTACAAGAATTCGGACCTGTGAATTTATGCCGATTTATTTATTTCAAAATCCTAACACTGGAGAAATAAAAGAGGTCGTTCAGAAGATGAATGATCTCCATGTTTACAAAGAGGATGGATTGTTGTGGAACAGACTGTTTACCATTCCTCAAGCCAGCATTGATACTGATATTGATCCATTGAGTCAAAATAGCTGGAACGAGAAAACTAGAAATAAAACTGGGACTATGGGGGATTTAATTGACAAAAGCAGAGAGTTGAGCGATAAAAGGGAAAAAATAATAGGCAAAGATCCTATAAGAGAAAAGTATTTTGATGATTTCCGAAAAACTAGTAAAGGAGCGTATCATCAAGATGATCCGAGAAAAAAACAAGAAGCGGACAAAAGGTTGAAAAAGTTAGGAGTTTATTTTGAAGACTAATGTAAGAAACATGGAATATAAAGAGATTGGGAATAGGAAGATATTTTATTACCAATTTTTCAAAAGAAAGCCCCGTCATTCATGTCGGGGATGAATTTTGATCTTTTTTTGAAAAACTTGTTTGAAACAGTGTATTCTATAATAGAATGATGATACAAAATAGACATAAAAAGTA